>ENA-OQIX01000002-OQIX01000002.1-human-gut-metagenome-genome-assembly--contig:-NODE-2-length-47827-cov-3.522914_pt1 | contig 47827 bp, 41 predicted proteins | sample MGYA00242591_ERZ504756 | MGnify/ENA primary metagenome ERZ504756 (study PRJEB26092, sample SAMD00036369) | human gut metagenome | host: Homo sapiens | study: EMG produced TPA metagenomics assembly of the...
GTTGTAGGAAAGTATATGAAAAGGGATATGACAGAATCTCTGACAGAGGAAGGCGAGGGAAGGATTTTCCAGTGGAGCAGAATTAAATCCCTCTGGCAAAGTTCTAAGCAGTTATTAGGCTATCAAGGTTCGTTAATAGCTGCTATTCCAACTGTACATTCAGCTTACCGATATTTGAAAATGTCTCATAGAATTCATTCTTATAAGGGCAGCTGCTACACAGCTTGAATGTGATATATCTTGCTGAATGAACTACTTTTGCAGCAATCTTCAGCAGTTTTAAGCGGACGGTATCAATGCGTTGTTTTCGCATATTTGCTGATAACACCAATCTTCTAAGGCTAAGGTGTTTACAATACTCATAAAGGGCTCCTTTGGGTTATTTTTTAAGATTCGACACCTTAATTTTACCACAAATGGATGCTCTTTTTTCATTCATCTGATAGGTGAAAAGCAATATTCAGTTAAAATATAGAAACTATGTGGTTTTCAGCCACTTTCACGACTGTGCCGTGAATAATCTAGGTTAAATATTTTGTCCAAAAAGAAAGAAAATGCGGCGGTGACAGTTTATACACTGCAACGGACAAAATTATCTCAAACAGATGTAGATAACTTTAATGCACAGTATCCTAAACTGGATGTGAAGTACACAAAAGTATTTCATGATCGTTTTTTAATTCTTGATAAAATGAAAGCATATCATGTGGTGCGTCTTTGAAGGATGCAGGTAAAAAATGTTTTGGAATTAATCTGATTGAAGATGCAGGTATTGTAAGAGATATTTTACAGAGATTGGAATTGGAAACAGAAGAATAGAAAAGTAAGTTATGCAGAAAGGCGTGAGTCATAAGAATATGGCTTGCGTCTTTTTCTGTCTGGAAAGGAAGTGGGGAGCATGGCACAGATTTTTCGTGTAGAGAGAACTAAGAATTTTACGGTAATGAGTAATCACCATTTCAAGAATAAGAATCTGACATTGAAAGCGAAAGGTCTATTATCGCTGATGTTAAGTTTGCCAGATGACTGGAATTACAATATGCAAGGACTGGCAACATTGAGCAGAGATGGGATTGATTCTGTTCGTTCTGCAATTAAGGAATTAGAGCATCATGGATATGTGGAACGTCATAGATTGCGTAATGAGTATGGCTTTTATGGCGATACCGAATATATTATCCGGGAAGTTCCATTAGGAGAAGAAAATGATTAAGTGGAGAAGAGAAGTGCCTAAGGGTGGATAGTCCAATTTTGGACAATCAGGTCATAGGAAATTTCTATCTCCGGACATCAGAAAATAGGAAAACCAGATATGGTAAATCCCATACTGGACAAACCGTTGCTATTAATAATCCATGTTATTAAATATGAATTATTAAAGAACTAGTATAATCCATTTTAATTGTCTTTATGTTTGAAGTATGGTATACTATTCCCATAATGAAAGGGGAATGATACGATGCCAAATACAGTAAAAGTGCTGAAGCTTACAACGGATGAAAAAAACTCTTTAGAGTGTCTTCTTCGATGTCCAACAACGGAAGCCAGAAAATATATCCGGGCAAAGATTTTTGTTATTAAAAAGTGATTCTTATACCAATGAAGCCATTGCCGACAAGCTTGATATAACCGTGCCTACCGTCCGCTTATGTCTCCAGAAATATTTTGCTGGCGGTATTGATAATGCTTTAAACGATTGCAAAGGAAAAGGTCGCAAGCAGGAAATATCCGATGATGACATCACATGGGTGGTCAATAAAGCCTGCCAGAAGCCGCTGGATTACGGTTTTTCTGCTGAATTTTGGTATCCCGCCAGCTTTACTCGTTTTATACAGTCTATTGCTGTGAAGGAAGGGCATCCAAGGTTAGAACATGTTTCAGAATTTTCTCTCAGGAAAATTCTTGCCAATGCCAAAATCCGTCCTTTTAAAGTCACATATTACTGCGAAAAAAGGGATCCTGATTTCGATTCAAAGATAGCACAATGTCCTTGTAATTTATAAGCAGGTTTCACTGCAGTTTGATAAAGACGGGAATCTAGCTACCTTTTGAGGGAACCCCTGTCCATACGTTATCCTATGACGAGAAACCGGGAATACAAGCAATCGGCTCCACAACTCCAGATCTGCCGCCGATTAGTAATACAGAGAAAGGCAGCAGCTATATGCGGGATTATGAGTATATCCGCTATGGTACTATATCGTTACTGGCGGCGATAGATCTTCTTACAGGAGAGGCAATCCCACTGGTGAGTGATACCCACAAAAGTTCAGATTTTGTGGAGTTCCTAACACGGTTGGATGCAAAATATCCTGAAGGTGATAAAATACGTCTCATCCTTGACAACCATTCGGCACATACATCGCAGGAAACACAGCGATATTTAAATAACCATTTAGGAAGGTTTGAGTTTGTATTCACACCAACTCATGGTTTCTGGCTTAACTTGGTAGAAGGTTTTTTCAGCAAACTCACAAAGCAAATGCTTCAAGGTATACGTGTTGCTAGCAAGGAAGAACTGTCGGAGCGGATTTATAAATACTTTGATGAGATTAATCAGATTCCTATTCCATACCATGGGTCTTATAATCTCGATAGTATCGACCTAGCTACAGAGGATATTGACCAGATTGTGTATGAAGTTGTCAATGCCAAGGCGGCATCGGAAGAACTGAGTTGTAAACGTGCACCTAAGCCTATAAAACGCAGTCCTAAAAAGTCTGCCAAAACAGAAAACTAATTAAAACGGATTATACTAGTATTTTCACAGTTGCAAGGAATTGCGGAAATCTATAAAATTCATGGTTCTGTACAAAATCCAGAATCCATTGTCATTAACAAAGCAGATTATCAGAAATTTTATGACAAAGGAAAATATCTTGCCGCAAAATTGATGACGATTTTATGGAATATCCGATTATTTTCATAGGTTACTCTATTTCAGATTCAGATATTCAGGCGATTCTTAGCGATGTTGTGGAATGTTTGCCATTGGAATAAAATAAGAAACTTTAACAAAAAAGATTTATTTTTGTTGAATATAATCTGGATTTCATTGGAAGATGGTCGTATTGATGAAAATATGCTTGCACTTTCGATTGGTTTAACAACGACCGGTGTATATGGTTTAGCAAGAGCAGTAAATTCTGAACAATGGTATAGAAACATTATTTTACACGATTCGTTATATTCATGCGAGCAATTATTAGAATTTGTTTATCCAGAGCTTGCAAAACAAAATTCCTGGAAATTGCCGGTGTGGTATTATATTTCAAAATCTAATATGAAAAGCGAATTGGCAGAAGAAAAAGCCCCACATTCATATACTGAATTGTCACAGAATCAACAATTAAACGTAATCGTTCTGCAATTGGAGAAAGAACAGCATGGGAAGTATGGACACAAGAAAAAGATAATTTAATGAAGGCAATTCGTTTGCTTGGGTGTATGCCAGAAGAAAAATAGATGTAAATCAGTATCGAAGTATTTTGCAAGCGATATTTACAGAGAACAACAATATTTTAAGTTCTTTAGATAGTCCGAATCGTAGTAATCTTCACAGAATGATTAGGATATATGATTTTCTGGAATATGGACAAAAAAGACCCGTGATTCAAGCATCTGCAAGCAGACACCATCACGGAGACCCCGGACAGCTGGAATACAGGCAACATAGCATCTGTAAACAGACACCATCACGGATGCACTATAAACCTATACTTATTATATGAGGTAAGCTATTTTTTGTTCAACAACCAGATCTTGGATAAAGAAGGAAAGAGAACCATGATTATAGAAGAAATTTATGCAGGTGTAGCGATAAGTACCATATATTTGAAAGTACAGAGGGAAGATAATGCAGCATGGATACAGACAAAATAATACAAGATTTAAATCGCAGATTTGCTGTACTTCTGCCTGAGTTTTATCAGCGTCGTATCATTTTCTGGTACGATGAAGATAAGGAATTTGAGGATAAACTGGATGAAGTAGTTTTGGAAAATGCAAAGGTGATTGAGCTGACTGGGAATAATGTGTTTTGCCGGAATCTATATGAAGCTCGGAGAACTAATGAGTATGTTCAGTCTTAATGCCAATGACAGCCAGCGTGACCGTTCATGTGGATAAGGACGGTGCAATGGCCATTACCCAGAATCCGACACTTGCTCCAGCAGTACAGAAATCAAAGCATGAGCCGAAAGCACAGGAAACCGATGTCCGTGTCAGCTCTGATACAGTCAAGGACGCTACCGTTTTCTTGGAAACATTCTTTAAGCTGTACCCGACAGCTGCGGAAAAGGAACTTGCCTATTATGTCAAAGACGGAGTGCTTGCTCCTGTTTCTGGCGACTATGTATTTTCAGAACTGGTAAACCCTGTCTTTAGCAAAGATGGCGATAACCTCAAGGTCAGTGTGTCTGTGAAGTATCTGGATAATAAGTCGAAAATGACACAAATCTCACAGTATGAGCTTGTATTACATAAGAACGATAACTGTAAGATCGTAGAATAAATATTACAGCAGAATAGTATACAACAAAACAGAGTAATGTGGACATCCGTTTAGCACCGACCGTAGCGGAGCGAAGAACATTTAGATGCACAGATTACAATGAATGTCTACAATCATATTGCAGAGAAGTCTCACGTGGAAAATGAGATGTCTAAAATGAATCTGCCGGAAACTGTACCTGCTGTGGTATAAACCATAAGCCGTTGTCGTAAAATGTGGTAAGAAAATCAGACGAATATATTTTTCCAAGAATTTGTCGTAAAAAATGTGGTCAAATCAAGAAAATCGAGTGCGAAAGAGAATGTTACGCCATGCACAGCTCGGGAAAGAATTCCCTCGCTGTAGGGCTGTCGCCCTATAAAATAGCAAAAAAAGACGCCTTTGCAAGTAAACTAGCAGGGCGTCTTTTTTTCACCATTTTGCATGGCTCGTAGCGTTCACAAAAATCTTCACAAAATAATTAGCACTCGCCTCTTGACAGTGCTAATAATAAGTGTTATATTACAGCTAGAACAAAGGAAGAGGGATACAAAGAGAGGAAAAGAAGAAAACCTCCGGTATCCGGAAGCCTTTCCGTTCCAAAGAAACAGGTAAACAAAAAGGTCCGGTGAAAAGACAAACCGGAGAAAAAGCATGGATCAGGTTCCATGAGAAAGAATAAGAAGGAGCGATGACTTATGTTAATGCCTAGTATTTTTGGAGAGAATTTATTTGACGACTTTTTCAACGATTTTCCGTTCTATGATTATGACAAAGAAATGAAGAATACCGAAAAGAAACTGTATGGCCGCAAAGCCAGCCATGTGATGAAAACAGATATCCGCGAGCTGGACAATGGCTACGAGGTAGTGGTTGACCTTCCGGGATTCACAAAAGATGAAGTTCAGGCCACACTGGAAAATGGTTATCTGACCATCAGTGCCGAGAAAGGTCTCGACAAAGACGAGAAAGAAAAAGAGAGCGGCCGTTACATCCGCAAAGAGCGTTACGCAGGTGCATGCAGCAGAAGCTTCTATGTAGGTGAGGATATTACCGAAGAGGATATCAAGGCTGAATTTAAACACGGTCTGCTGAAACTCTTCGTACCGAAGAAGGAAGCAAAACCGGCTGTGGAGCAGAAAAAGACAATCTCCATTGAAGGATAAAAGAAAAAAAGCAAAAGCGTTTGCCGCCCGGGAATGTTAAAATTCCCGGGCGGCAAAATTTTTATCTTTTCCGGCACATTCCGAGGGAAAGAATCCGGAATACGCGGGCGGATATACGTGATTTTAGGATTCGGAAAATAAATTGTATACAATAATGTACTTGCTATTTGGGAACAGGTCGGATACAATAGGCGTGACAATTACAAAATGAGAGAACTCGTATCAAAAGGAGAAATCATGAAGAAAAGAAGAAGCGTACTTGCGCTGCTTTTAGTTGCAGCTCTTACTGTTGTACTTGGCGGATGCCAGGATGGCAAGGATGGGAAAGCAGATTCTTCCGATACCACAAGTTCTCAGGTATCAACGGAATCAACCCCGACAGGGGAACCTGTTATGGGAGGTTCCATCACGGTAGGAATTCCTCAGGACATTGAGGATAGTCTTGACCCACACAAATCTGTTGCGGCAGGAACGAAAGAAATCCTATTCAATATTTATGAGGGCCTTGTAAAGCCCGATGAAGAAGGAAATCTGAACGATGCGGTGGCAGAGAGTCATTCGATCTCGGAGGATGGAAAGGTTTATACCTTCAAGCTCCGGAATGGTGTCAAATTCCACGATGGAACGACCGTCACTGCAGAGGATGTAAAATATTCAATCGAACGCTGTGCGGGTATCAACGGAGACGGAACGCCTCTGGTAGAGGCATTTTCCAATGTGGACAAGGTTGAAATTCCGGACGAGAGCACGATCGACATCTATTTAAAAGAGGCAGACACCGAGTTTCTTGCCTATCTGACGGTAGCGATTGTACCTGAGCATGTGGAAGATCTGGAAGCAGATCCGGTCGGAACAGGCCCGTTCCACTATGTATCACGGTCCCCGCAGGAAAACATTGTCCTTGAAAAATTCAGCGATTACTGGGATACGGAAAATCAGGCGTATCTGGACAAGGTAACATTTCGAATTGTCAAGGACAGCAATGCAGTCGTAACAAACCTGAAATCCGGTACACTGGACATGTATGCACGTCTCAGTTCCACACAGACAGCGCAGCTTGCCGAAGATTCCGATTTTACGATTTATGACGGCGGTATGAACCTGGTACAGGCGCTGTATCTGAACAATGCCGTGGAACCGCTCAACAATGTGAAGGTGCGCCAGGCGCTGTGCTATGCGGCAAACCGCCAGGAAGTGCTGGATATGATTGCGGACGGAAAAGGAACGATCATCGGAAGCAGCATGTTCCCGGCATTTGGAAAATATTATGTGCCGGAACTGTCAGAGCGATATAATCAGGATATTGAGAAGGCAAAAGAACTGTTAAAAGAAGCCGGATACCCAGATGGATTTGAGCTTACGATTACAGTGCCGAACAATTATCAGCAGCATATCGATACAGCCCAGGTTCTGGTAGAGCAGCTTAAAGCGATCGGTGTTACTGCCAAAATTCAGCAGGTCGAGTGGGACAGCTGGCTGTCGGATGTATATGCAGACCGGAAGTTCCAGTCCACGGTTGTCGGCGTTGACGCGGCATATCTGACCGGACGCGCGTTGCTGGAACGGTTTACCTCAACATCATCCAAGAACTTTATCAACTACAGCAACGAAGAGTATGATAAACTGTATCAGCAGGTTAAGACCAGCACGGATGAAGAGGAGCAGGTTGAGATTTACAAAAAAATGGAAACACTGCTCTGTGACGATGCGGCAAACCTGTATATCGAGGATATGGCATGTGAGGTTGCACTTCGGAGCGATTTTGCGGGCTATCGGTTCTATCCGCTGTATGTGCAGGATATGGCGAAAATTTATAAAGTAAAATAGTAGCTATTCCGTTACGGCTCGCTGGGTACCGGTGGGCGGTAACGCTATTTCAGGCAGGAAAAAGAAAAACTCTCATTCGATTGTCAAATCTGCCTGAAAAGAGATAAAATCTGAAAAAACAGAGAAAAAGCGGCGCAGAATTGCTGAAAAGAAGCAGTCTGCGTTGCTTTTTCTCTCTGTCGATAGAATCTCCGAAAATATGTTAGGCTTGACTTTTTTTTCAACACTGCCTACTATAGAAAAAGACAGAAAAACATAAGGGCTTCGCGGCGATGCGTGAGGCCCTTTTTATCTAAGCTAATGTTTCTGAATGTATTGTGGAAAGAAGGGGAACCCATGACAGATTTTCTGGTAAGATGTTTTGTAAAAGAGTATGAGAACACTGACAATGCGGATGTGCGGACGAGATATGGTATTTTATCCAGTATGGTAGGAATCTGCTGCAATGTATTGCTGTTTGCCGCCAAGCTGCTGATCGGTGTTGGGATGCATTCTCTGGCGATCATGGCGGATGCGTTCAATAACCTTTCCGATGCGGCATCTTCGGTCATCAGCTTTGTTGGTGTCAAGATGGCAAACAAACCGGCCGACAAAGAGCATCCGTTCGGGCATGGACGGATCGAGTATATTGCAGCGCTGATCGTTTCGTTTCTGGTTATTGAAGTCGGCTTTACGTTTTAAAGAGCTCCCTGGAGAAAATTCGCAATCCGGAAGAGATCACATTTCAGATGGTTCCGTTTTTGATTCTGGTGCTCTCGGTTGGTGTAAAGCTGTGGATGGCGCTTTTCAACCGAAAACTGGGAAACCGCATTCAGTCGAAGGTGATGCTGGCAACGTCGGCGGATTCCATGGGCGACGTGATCACGACGAGCGCAACGATCGCTTCTATATTGATCTGCCATTTCCTTTCGGTTAATATCGACGCAATCGCAGGACTTGTTGTGGCGGTACTCGTTATGTGGTCCGGTATTTCCATTGCAAAAGATACATTGGAACCGCTGATCGGGCAGGGCGCGGATCCGGATCTGTATGCACGGATCATGAAAGAGGTTGCTTCCTATGAAGGAATTGTAGGAACCCATGATCTGATTGTCCACAACTACGGGCCTGGCAGAAGTATGGCATCGATCCATGCGGAGGTGCCGCGAGATGTCGATATCGAGGTATCGCATGATATTATCGACCGCATTGAACATGAGGTCGGCAAAAAATTGGGGATTCTGCTGGTCATCCACATGGATCCGGTGGAGATCCACGATGCGACGGTTCTTGCGACAAAGGAGAAGGTAAGAAACGTAATTTCCATTCTCGATCCGGAGCTTTCCTTCCACGATTTCCGTATGATCAACGGGGCGGAGAAAAAGAAGCTGATTTTTGATCTTGAAATCCCGTATTCTTATAAGAAGAAAGACTGTGATCGCGTGATCGGGCAGATCGGGGCGCTGATGAAGGAAATGGATGAGAAGTATGAATGCGTCGTCAACATCGACAAAAAATACGTGGCGGGAGAGTGACAACGGCCGGGTTGAGCCGTCAAATCCCTTCCAAAATGTTCCAAAAGTCAGTTTTTTGAAAAAAATAAAAAATTTCAAAAAAGGTGTTGACTTTTCTCTTGCGATAGTGTATTATACATTTTGTCGCAAGGCAATGGGCTATCGCCAAACGGTAAGGCAACGGACTCTGACTCCGTCAGTTCCTGGTTCGAATCCAGGTAGCCCAGCTCATTAAAAGGTCTCAGGTCTCGTACCTGAGGCCTTTTTCGATGCTCAAAAACAATACAGCAGGAGGAACGAAACGATGAAGTATTCCTTTACGAGCAGAATCCGCTACAGCGAAATCGGTGAGGACGGAAATCTCACCCTGCCGGGGCTGATCAATTACTTTCAGGACTGCAGTACCTTCCAGTCGGAAGCGATCGGCGAGGGCGTTGCGGAGCTCAAAAAACGAGGCTGCGCCTGGGTGCTGTCCGCGTGGCAGATTCATGTGCGCCGCTATCCATCCCTTGGTGAAGCGGTAAAAATCACTACATGGGCGAGCGGCTTCAAAGGATTTCTTGGCATGCGTAACTTCACGATGGAAACAGAAGACGGCGAAATGCTCGCCTGTGCCAACTCCATCTGGTCTTACGTCAATATGGAAACGGGTCATCCCGTCCGCGCACCGAAAGAGACGACAGACGCCTATGGCATTGACGATCCGATCGACGAGGATTTCGGCGAGCGCAAAGTGAAAATGCCGGAAGCAGATTTCATCGGCGAACCGTTCCCGGTGCAGCCGCACAACCTCGATACGAACCACCACGTCAATAACGCACAGTTCATTTCCCTTGCCGGTGAATGCCTTCCGAAGAACTTCACCGTGCGCCGGATGCGCGCCGAATACAAACAGCAGGCGCACCTCGGCGATGTCCTGCATCCGCTGCGCGCCGAGACGGAAAACGGCTGTTTTATCTCGCTGAACGATGAAAAAGGACAGCCATACGTAGTTGTGGAATTTCAATGATTGTGGTACAATCGGAAAGAATAAGATACGAACGTAATAAACACAATGAGGAAAGGGGAATTTGCCATGAGAGCGCAGAACCTTACACTGTTAACCGATTTATATGAACTTACCATGATGCAGGGCTACTACGAGAACCCGTCCGATCAGATCGTGGTATTTGATGCATTTTACAGAAAGAATCCATGCGGCGGCGCATACGCCGTATGTGCAGGACTTGAGCAGGTAATCGAGTATGTCCGCGATCTTCACTTTTCACCGGATGACATCGACTATCTCCGTTCCCTCCATATTTTCAACGATGATTTCCTGGAGTATTTAAGAGGCTTCCATTTCACCGGAGATATCTATGCGATCCCGGAAGGAACCGTCGTATTTCCAAGAGAACCGCTCTTAAAAGTTGTCGCTCCGATCATGGAGGCACAGCTTGTAGAGACCGCGATTCTGAACATGATCAACCATCAGAGCCTGATCGCGACGAAAGCATCCCGCGTTGTTTACGCGGCAAAGGGCGACGGCATCATGGAGTTTGGACTCCGCCGTGCACAGGGACCGGATGCCGGTATCTACGGCGCGCGTGCTGCCATGATCGGCGGCTGCATCGGAACCTCCAATGTCCTGACCGGACAGATGTTTGACGTTCCAGTCAAGGGAACCCACGCACACAGCTGGATCATGAGCTTCCCGGATGAGTACACCGCATTCAAAACGTATGCGAAAATGTATCCGGAAGCATGCATTCTTCTCGTAGACACCTACGATGTTCTCGAATCCGGTGTTCCGAATGCGATCCGCGTCTTCAAAGAGATGAGAGCAGAGGGCTTACCGATGAAGGGCTACGGCATCCGCATCGACAGCGGTGACCTGGCTTACCTGTCGAAAAAAGCATATCAGATGCTCGAGGCAGAAGGTTTCGGTGATGCCATCATTTCCGCATCCAGTGACCTCGATGAGTACCTGATCGACAGCCTGAAAACCCAGGGTGCGAAGATCAATTCCTGGGGCGTCGGCACCAACCTGATCACATCCGGTGACTGGCCGGCATTCGGCGGCGTTTACAAGCTGGCAGCAGCAAAAGATAAAGATGACGCAGAATTCACACCGAAGATCAAGCTGTCCGAGAACTCCGAGAAAGTAACAAACCCGGGCAATAAGACGATTTATCGTATTTATGATAAAGAAACCGGAAAGATCCGTGCCGACCTGATCTGCCTCGCAGACGAGACCTTCGACGAGAGCAAAGATATGATCATCTTCGACCCGATCGAGACCTGGAAAAAGACGAAGATCAAAGGCGGAACCTACACCTTACGCGAGCTCCTCGTTCCGATTTTCCAGAAGGGCGCATGCGTCTACACTTCTCCATCCGTCATGGAGATCCGCGACATCTGCACCAGAGAGAAAGATACCCTCTGGGAGGAGTCCAAACGTCTGGTCAATCCGCATGAGGTTTACGTGGATCTGTCCGACAAGCTGTACCACATCAAGAGCGACCTGCTCGAGGAGATGAGCATGAAGGCTCTCGGCGAGCAGTAAGAAAGGAAGTCAAATGTTAAATATAGGAAGAAAGCAAAAGCTGGTAGTAGTAAAGAAAGTAGAATTCGGTATTTATCTTGGGGAGACCCGGGAAGCAGGCGAGAAGGAACGTGTTCTTCTGCCGATCAAACAGGTGCCGGAAGGAACAAAAGAGGGAGATGAGCTGGAAGTATTTCTGTACCGCGATTCCAGCGACCGTCTGATTGCGACAACCAGAGAGCCGAAGCTGGTGCTTGGAGAGCTGGCTGTCTTAAACGTAGCTGCTACCGGAAAGATCGGAGCATTTCTGGACTGGGGTCTGGAAAAAGATCTGTTTCTTCCGTTTAAACAGCAGACCCGCCGCCTCCATCCAGGTGACGAGGTTCTGGTTTCCCTCTACATCGACAAGAGCGACCGTCTCTGCGCAACGATGAAGGTTTACCATTTCCTGAAAACCAATTCTCCGTACGTCGTAGGCGATACCGTAAAGGGAAGAATCTACGAGATCAGCGGAAACTTCGGCGTTTTCGTTGCTGTTGATGACCGCTACTCCGGCCTGATTCCAAAGAGAGAAGCACAGGCAGACTATCATGTCGGCCAGGAACTTGAGTGCCGCGTTACAGAAGTCAAAGAGGACGGAAAACTCTCCCTGTCCGCACGCGGAAAAGCGTACGAGCAGATCGCAATCGATGCAGAGAGCGTTCTTTCTGTGATCGAGGAATTTGCAGGTGTCCTTCCGTTTGATGACAAAGCATCACCGGAAGTGATTCAGAGAGAATTTGGCCTCAGCAAAGCAGCATTTAAGCGCGCGGTCGGCCATCTGATGAAAGAAAAACAGGTTGTCATCCGCGACGGTAAAATCTGGACGGCAGAAAAAGCAAAATAAGAAAAGATCGGGCACTGGACAGGAAGCACATCCTCTCCGGTGTCCGTTTTTTTGTGTCAGACAGCAGATAAAATTTTGAAATTTTTTCTGCGCCCGGTTTGCGGTTGCGCGAAGAGAGGATTGCGCTTATAATATGATCTATATGACAAAAATGACACAGGATCTGATGGAGAGCGATGAAGAAAAGAAAGTAAGAAAAAACATCCTTTATTTCCAAAACCGCAATGACGGTTTTGACGATCATTCTGATTATTCTGTTTTTCTGCATTATGTCGATGGTCGAGAAAATACAGGGAACGGCCCGCGTTGTCAACTATGCCGGTCTGGTGCGCGGAAAAACGCAGCGGATTATCAAGCTGGAGGATGCGGGAGAACCGCAGGATACGATGATTGCAGACATCAACGCTTATATCGACGGTCTGCAGAACGGAAGCAGCGAGCTGGATCTGGTACGCCTGGATGACCGGGATTTTCAGGATAAGATGACTGAGCTGGCATCATATTTTGAAGAGCTGAAGGCAGAGATTCTGCTGGTGCGTGAAAAAGGATATGAGAATACCGCGATTATCGAAAAGAGTGAGACCTTTTTCAAAATTTGTGACGAGGCGACGGGCCTTGCGGAAGCGTATTCGCAGAGAATGGCGTCTTCGCTGAAGAAGCTGGAGCAGGTGGTAGTAGGAGATATCATCGGTCTGGTGTTTGTCATCGGCATGGAGCTGATCAAGGCCGTCCGCTATGCGGCGATGAACCGTATTCTTCAGAAGAAAGTCTATCTCGATGAGGCGACGGGCCTGCCAAATAAAAATAAATGCGAAGAGATTCTGGAGGGAAGCGACGGAGGAGAAGAAATTTCCGGCGTGTATGCGGTCTGCGTGTTTGACCTCAACAATCTGCGCACGATCAACAACAGTCTGGGTCACGACAAGGGAGACGAATATATCCGTTCCTTTGCCGTTCAGCTTCGAAAAGCAGTCCCGGAGGAGTATTTCGTCGGAAGAAACGGCGGAGATGAGTTTCTTGCCATTCTGCGCGGACTGAACCGCGAAGAAGTGGAAGCGTGCATGAATCACATCCGCACGCAGACGGCAGAATATTCCCGCCAGCACCCGGAGATGCCGATCAGCTACGCCGGAGGCTATGCACTGTCCACGGAATTTGAAGACTGTGATATCCGGGAACTGTTCCGCCATGCGGACCAGAACATGTATATCGACAAAAACCGCGCGAAGATGGAAGAAGCCGCCGCAGAGCGGAAGATCAGCCTGGAAGCGCTGGACGTCGTAAAGAAAAAGGGATACCATTTTTCCAACTGTATTTACTGCAATGCAAGACAGGACCAGTACCGGATTCTGCGCGCCGTTTCGGGTTTTTTCCTTGCCGAGGACGGCAGCTATACCGGTGCGGCCGAGCATATTGTGCAGGGCATCACGGATGAGGAAAAGAGAAAGGAAATGCGTAGAATGCTGGATCTTACCCATCTGAAGGAGTGCTATCAGAAGGGAGAAGAGAGCGTAGAAATTCTGTGCGAGTATCGGGAGGGCAGCGAAGGGGAAGCGCTCTGCCGGGGAAAAGTCACCATTCTGTTCTACGACGCGGCCGAGGACGGCGGACTGCACCATTTTCTGATGGGCTTTGAGCGGTTCCGCTCCGATGAGGAAGCTGCTCGGAATGAAAAAGAACAGCTCGACCAATACTATGAACAGATGAAACAGTCGATCATTGAAAACAGCCACTACGCCGAGGCACTTCTCGAGACGGCCGAGGCCGTGTTGGCCGTTGATCTGACGAATGATTCGCTGGAGCAGATTTTTTACCACAGCGGGCAGAAGAAATTTGACCTCAATATAGATCTGCCGTGTTCCTACGAGAAATACTGCGGGGAATGCAGTGCGTTTGTCGCGGAGGAGACATTGGAATCATACCGCATTGTGGATTCCTCGAAGAAACTGCTGCAGCGCTTTGAAAACGGAGATAAGCAGGTAGTCGTGGAGTATCAGGAAACAGATGAGTCCGGCAGAAGAATATGGCTGCAGAAGACGGTTCTTATGTCACAGGATACCGTCTACGACCGAAAGACAAAGCGGGAGAGCGTTGTGGTACACGGCATGATCCTTTTCCGTGATACGTCAGAGTTCCACAGCCGGGAAGAGAGGGAGAAGATACAGCTTCAGGATGCCTTTAGAGCTGCAGACAGTGCAAGTCGTGCAAAAACAGAATTTATGAACCGCATGAGCCACGATGTGCGCACGCCGATCAATGGCATTATGGGCATGCTGGATATCATCCGCAAAAACCGACAGGATGAGGCAAAAGTGGACGACTGCCTCGATAAAATCAATCTTTCCGCAAGCCATCTGCTGGCACTCGTCAACGATGTGCTCGATATGAATAAGCTGGAGTCCGGAAAAGAGACGATCGAGAGCGCTTCTTTTGACCTGAAGCATCTGATGGATGATGTGGCATCCCTTGTCAATGCGCAGATTACGGAGATGGGCATTACCCACTGTACGCACCGCGGTGAGCTGACGCACACGAGACTGATCGGCAGTCCGCTGCGCCTGCGGCAGATTATGCTGAATCTCTTCAGCAATGCAATCAAGTACAACAAGCCGGGCGGAATGATCGATACGTATGCGGGCGAAGTCTCCTGCGACGGAACCCGGGTCGTCTACGAGTTCCGCATCACGGACAGCGGCATCGGAATGAGCAGCGAATTTATCGAAAAAGAGCTGTTCCATCCGTTCACACAGGAGAAGTCCGGTGCGAGAACGCAGTACAAGGGAACGGGCCTTGGCATGTCGATCGTCAAAGAACTGATCGAAAAAATGCAGGGCACGATCGAGGTAACGAGCCAGCAGGGCGTCGGAACGACGTATGTATTCCGGCTTCCGTTTTACATTGACTGCGAGGGACAGCGGATTCAGGAAGTAAAGACACGGATCGCAGGAAAAGAGCTTGTCCGCTTCCACGTTCTGCTTGTCGAGGATAATGAGATCAACATGGAAATCGCCGAGTTTTACCTGACCGATCACGGTGCGACGGTGGAAGAGGCATGGAACGGCCGCGAGGCGGTCGAAAAGTATGCGGCGAATCCGCAGAAATTTGATGTGATTTTAATGGATCTGATGATGCCTGTGATGGGCGGCCTTGAGGCAGCGCGGCAGATCCGCACCATGGAGCTTCCGGAAGCAAAACAAGTCCCGATCATCCCGATGACGGCGCAGTCCTCCGAAGAGAGCAAAGAGGGATGCCGCGCAGCGGGCATGAACAGCCATCTGACCAAGCCGATCGAGCCGGACAGCCTGGTGCAGACGATCTTGGAGACAACGGAACATGCCTTTGGAAAATAGAGGAGAAAACGATGAGTTTTACGCATTTACATGTACATACCGAATACAGCCTTCTGGACGGATCGAACAAGATCAAAGAGTACGTTGCCAGAGTCAAGGAGCTTGGCATGAACAGCGCCGCGATCACCGATCACGGCGTCATGTTCGGCTGTATTGATTTTTATAAAGAAGCCCGCGCGCAGGGCATCAAGCCGATCCTCGGCTGTGAGGTTTACGTGGCGCCGGGTTCCCGTTTCGACCGCGAAACCAGCCGCGGAGAGGACCGGTACTACCATCTGGTTCTGCTGGCGGAAAATAATACGGGCTATTCCAATCTGATGAAGATTGTTTCGGCGGGCTTTATCGATGGATTTTACTATAAGCCGCGTGTCGACATGGAGATTCTGGAAAAGTATCACGAGGGCATTATCGCGCTTTCCGCCTGCCTTGCAGGTGAGGTGGCGCGTGCGATGGTGCGGAACCAGTACGAGATGGGAAAAGAGGCCGCACTGCGGTATGAGAAGATTTTCGGAAAAGGCAATTTCTTCCTGGAACTGCAGGATCACGGCATCTCGGAGCAGCGGATGGTCAATCAGCAGCTGATGCGCCTCTCGGCAGAAACCGGCATCGAGCTGGTGGCGACGAATGATATTCACTACACGTACGCAGAAGATGCGGATTCCCACGATATTCTTCTGTGCCTGCAGACCGGAAAGAAGATCACGGATGAGGACCGCATGCGCTACGAGGGCGGCCAGTATTTCGTGAAATCCGAGGCGGAGATGGCATCGCTCTTCCCGTATGCACCGCAGGCAATCGAAAATACACAGAAAATTGCAGACCGGTGTAATGTGGAGATCGAATTTGGTGTCACAAAACTTCCGAAATTCGATGTGCCGGAAGGATACACTTCCTGGGAATATTTAAATAAGCTCTGCTACGACGGCCTCGAGGAACGGTATCACCCGGCGACGGATGAACTGAAAGCGCGGCTGAAATACGAGCTTGATACGATCAAAACGATGGGTTACGTCGATTACTTCCTGATCGTGTGGGATTTCATCAAATTTGCGCGCGACCACGACATCATGGTCGGACCGGGACGAGGATCGGCGGCCGGAAGTATTGTTTCCTACACCCTTGGCATCACACAGCTGGACCCGATGCGGTACCAGCTCCTGTTCGAGCGTTTCCTGAACCCGGAACGAGTTACCATGCCTGATATCGACGTGGATTTCTGCTTCGAACGCCGCCCGGAGGTCATCGACTATGTAACGAGAAAATACGGCAAAGACCGCGTTGTACAGATCGTCACATTCGGTACACTGGCGGCGCGCGGTGTCATCCGCGATGTCGGCCGTGTGCTGGATATGCCGTATGCACAGGTCGATTCGATCGCGAAGATGATTCCGAATGAGCTGAATATCACGATCGACAAGGCACTGCAGATGAACCACGAGCTGCGGGAGCTGTATCAGGGAGATGAAGAAGTTGCCCATCTGATTGATATGTCACGGAGACTGGAGGGTCTGCCGCGTCATACATCCATGCATGCTGCAGGCGTTGTCATCGGTTCGCGGCCGCTGGTCGAATTTGTGCCGCTCTCCAGAGGAAGCGACGGAACGATTGTCACGCAGTTTACCATGACGACACTCGAGGAGCTGGGACTTCTGAAAATGGACTTCTTAGGGCTTCGGACCCTGACCGTCATTCAGAATGCGACAAAGCTCGCAGAGCGTTACAGCAATAAGAAAATTGATCTGCTTCACATCGATTACAACGATCCGAAAGTGCTCGGCATGATCGGCGCATCGAAAACGGTCGGTGTGTTCCAGCTCGAGAGTGCGGGAATGAAAAACTTCATGAAGGAGTTAAAACCGCAGAGCCTCGAGGATATCATCGCCGGAATTTCCCTGTACCGGCCGGGCCCGATGGATTTTATTCCGCAGTACATCAAAGGAAAAAACAACCCGGAATCCGTTACGTACGATACACCGCTCTTAAAACCGATTCTGGAGCCGACGTACGGCTGTATCGTCTACCAGGAACAGGTTATGCAGATCGTACAGGCACTGGCGGGCTATTCGCTTGGACGGGCCGATCTGGTGCGCCGTGCGATGTCGAAGAAAAAAGGCATCCGTCATGGAAAAAGAGCGCCAGAATTTCGTTATGGAAACGAGGCCGAGGGCGTGCCGGGCTGTATCAAAAACGGCATTGATGAGAAGACAGCGAACAAGATCTACGACGAGATGATCGACTTCGCGAAATACGCCTTCAACAAATCCCATGCGGCGGCGTACGCGTTCGTATCGTACCAGACGGCATGGCTGAAATACTATTACCCGGTTGAGTTCATGGCGGCTCTGATGACCTCCTGCATCGATAACCCGGGAAAAGTCGCAGAGTATATCTTGAGTTCCCGCCAGATGGGCATTTCCATTCTGCCGCCGGACATCAACCGAAGCGAAGGAAAATTCACGGTGGACGGCCAGGCGATCCGCTATGGCATGGCGGCGGTCAAAGGCATCGGAAAGCCGGTCATGGAAGCGATCGTGGAGGAGCGGAGTGCAAACGGACCGTTCCGCTCGTTAAAGGATTTCGCGGAGCGCCTGAGCGGAAAAGAAGTCAACAAGCGGACTGTCGAGAACTTTATCAAGGCGGGTGCATTCGACTGCTTCGGCGTGACGAGAAAGCAGCTCATGTTCGTCTACGCCAATGTGCTCGATGATGTGGCGCGTGAGAAAAAAGATTCGTTAAGCGGCCAGATGAGTCTGTTTGATTTTGTAGATGAGACGACCAAACGGTCGTATGAAACGGTGTACCCGGATGTCGGAGAATACGAAAAGAGTGATCTTTTGGCGCTCGAAAAAGAGGTGCTCGGCATCTACGTCAGCGGTCATCCGCTCGAGGAGCAGGAGGAGTGCTGGCGGAAGAACATTTCCGCGGTAACGACAGACTTCCAGCCGGATGAGGAGACGGGTTTCCCATCCGTCACCGACGGCGCGAAAGAGATTGTCGGCGGCATTATCACGGATAAAAAAATCAAATATACAAAGAATAACAAGACAATGGCATTTCTCACACTCGAGGACCTCGTCGGCAGTATGGAAATCGTCGTATTCCCGCGCGATTACGAGAAAAACGCAGCGATGATGCAGACCGATGCGCGTGTCTTCATCCAGGGCCGTGTTTCCGCGGAGGATGATAAGCCGAGCAAGCTGATCTGCGAGAAAATTTTCCCGTTTGCAGGCATCCCGAAAGAGCTCTGGATCCAGTTCCCGGACAAGGAAACGTACGAGAGAGAAGTGGCGGATCTGTACCAGATGCTGCATGAATCCGACGGCAAGGACAGCGTGATTCTCTACATCAAATCGATCAAGGCAATGAAAAAACTGCCGCCGAGCCGCAATGTGCAGGCAGATGCCCGTCTGGTGGCGTCACTTCAGGCAAAATTTGGTACCGGAAACGTGAAAGTTGTAGAAAAGAGTATTGAAAAAAGGGCCTGAATGCTTTAAAATAAAACTGTGTGTGATTAATAAATAAAACTACTCGTTTATTAATGTGTGTGATGAGATGGAGGAATTCATATGGCAACGACTAACAAGGTAAAGACAATCGGAGTGCTTACCAGCGGCGGTGACGCACCTGGTATGAACGCTGCAATTCGTGCAGCAGTAAGAAGAGGATTGCAGAAGGGTGTTCAGATGAAAGGTATCCTCAAAGGATACGACGGACTGATGAACGAAGAGATCATTGATATGACCGCCCGCGATGTATCCGATACCATCGAGCGCGGAGGTACCATCCTTTATACAGCCCGCTGCGCAGAGATGCGTACACCGGAAGGCCAGAAACGTGCCGCAGATGTCTGCAGAAAACACGGCATCGACGGACTGGTTGTTATCGGCGGAGACGGTTCCTTTGCAGGAGCTCAGAAGCTGGCAGCACTTGGAATTAATACAGTAGGTGTACCGGGAACCATCGACCTGGATATCGCCTGCACAGAATATACCATCGGTTTTGATACCGCGGTAAACACTGCAATGGAAGCCATTGATAAAGTAAGAGATACTTCCACTTCCCATGAGAGATGCTCGATCATCGAGGTTATGGGACGTAATGCCGGATATATCGCTCTTTGGTGCGGTATCGCAAACGGCGCAGAGGATATTCTTCTTCCGGAGAAATACGATTACGATGAGCAGAAGATCATCAACAACATCATCGAGAACCGTAGAAAAGGCAAAAAACATCATATCATCGTAAATGCTGAGGGCATCGGCCATTCCACCAGCATGGCGCGCAGAATCGAAGCTGCAACCGGCATCGAGACCCGTGCAACGATCCTTGGACATATGCAGCGTGGAGGAAGCCCGACATGTAAAGACCGTGTATATGCGTCCATCATGGGTGCTTACGCAGTTGACCTTCTTCTGGAAGGCAAAACAGACCGCGTTGTTGCATACAAGAACGGTGAGTATGTAGATTACGATATCGATGAGGCACTGTCCATGACAAAGACTCTGCCGGAATATCAGTGGGAGATCGCAAGAGCTCTTTCTTATAACTATACGAAATAAAAAAATACCACGAAACAGACTGTTTTTAGCAAGCAGTCTGTTTCATTGGTATAATAGCGGGAATAAAAATGTTTCCGCAGACGGAATAGAGAGACAAAATAAAAACAGGAGGAACTTAACAATGGTTACCTGGAACAATCTTGATAAACTGGCTTCTTTTGAGGAGCTGAAAAAAGTGGAGCGTGTCAATCTTGCCGAGGTTATGTCCGGTGAAAACGGAGCAGAGCGCGTAAAATCTTACAGCGTTCCGATGGCAGAAGGACTTGCGTATAACTACGCAGCAAAACAGGTGAATGAGGATGTCCTTGCCGCACTCGTAAAACTGGCAGAAGAGGCACAGCTTTCTGAAAAATTTGAGGAGCTTTACAACGGTGCTGTCATCAACACCGGAGAGAACCGTCTCGTGCTTCATCAGCTGACCCGCGGCCAGCTCGGAAACACCGTTACGGCAGACGGCGTAGACAAACGTGCTTTCTACGTAGAGCAGCAGAACCGCATCGCAGAGTTCGCGAACAAAGTACATGCAGGTGAGATCACCAACGCAGCAGGTGAAAAATTCACCACCGTTGTGCAGATCGGTATCGGCGGAAGCGACCTTGGCCCGCGTGCGATGTATCTGGCTCTGGAAAACTGGGCAAAGAAAAACGGCTGCTTCAAAATGGAAGCAAAATTCATCAGCAACGTTGACCCGGATGACGCAGCAGCTGTTCTGAATTCGATCGACGTAGCACATTCCATCTTCGTTCTGGTATCCAAATCCGGAACCACACTGGAGACTCTGACCAACGAGTCCTTCGTAAAAGACGCTCTGAAAAATGCAGGCCTGGATGCATCCAAGCACATGATCGCCGTTACCAGTGAGACTTCTCCGCTGGCAAAGAGCGACGACTATCTGGCAGCATTCTTCATGGATGACTACATCGGAGGCCGTTATTCTTCCACATCCGCAGTCGGCGGCGCTGTTCTGTCCCTGGCTTTCGGACCGGAAGTATTCGCAGCATTCCTCGAGGGCGCTGCAGCAGAAGATAAACTTTCTGCAAACAAAGACGTATTACAGAACCCGGAGATGCTCGATGCGCTGATCGGTGTTTACGAGAGAAACGTTCTTGGCTATCCAAGCACTGCAGTTCTTCCGTACTCCCAGGCACTGAACCGTTTCCCGGCTCACTTACAGCAGGTAGATATGGAGTCCAACGGTAAATCGGTCAACCGCTTCGGCGAGCCGGTCAATTACCCGACCGGTCCGGTTCTCTTCGGCGAGCCAGGTACCAACGGACAGCATTCCTTCTATCAGCTGCTGCATCAGGGAACTGATATCGTTCCGCTGCAGTTTGTAGGCTTCCGCAATAACCAGATGGAGACCGATGTCGACATCCAGGGCAGCACCAGCCAGCAGAAACTCTGCGCAAACGTAGCAGCTCAGATCGTTGCATTTGCCTGCGGTAAAGCAGATGAGAATAAAAACAAAAACTTCGAAGGCGGCCGTCCGTCCAGCATCATTATCGGAGATCAGGTAAATCCGAAGACGCTGGGAGCACTGCTTGCACACTTCGAGAATAAGATCATGTTCCAGGGATTCCTGTGGAACGTAAACAGCTTCGACCAGGAAGGCGTACAGCTTGGTAAAGTCCTTGCAAAACGCGTTCTGGCTCACGAGACAGACGGAGCACTGAAGGTATTCAGTGATCTGCTCAATATCTAAAAGCGTTATTTTCTGATCAGAAAAGGCGTCCTGTGAAAAAAATCTCCCGGAAAAACTCCGGGAGATTTCAGACTATAGACAAAGCCCTGCTTTTGCACAATGTCATTAACTTAAAAGCAGAAGATATTTATTCCGAAATGGATTAGATATCTTCTGCTTTTTTTGATATGCTTATATTGTAAAAAGAAGCCATGAACCTGCTCAAAAAAAGGATGTGATTATACATGAAACATTCTCAGAAACGTACATTCATGGATATAGAAAAAATGAGTTCTGATGAATTTAAGGCATTTTGCCGATTAGGTAATAAAAATCATTTTACCAGAATCCGAAAAATGCCTCTTCAGGATCTTCTTTTCACGATGATAAACAGAAAGGGGTTGACGTTGGCATTGGAACTGAGAAATTATATGAAACTTGCTCATCCTGGTGTGTCTATTTCAAAACCAGGATATCTGAAACAGCGTATGAAACTTAATCCAGATGCTTTTTTAGAATTATATAAATATCATAACCGTAACTTTTATGCAGATTCCACCTTTTCAACTTACAAAGATCATTTAATATTAGCCGCTGACGGCTCAGATATTAATATTCCTACCACTGCTGAAACACTGAAACTATATGGTTCTGCAAGCCGGAAAAACACAAAGCCCCAAGCTCAAATAGGATTAGGCTGTATTTATGATGTAATGAATCGTATGATACTGGAAAGTGACTGTAATAAGGTGAAATTTAATGAAATGCGCCTGGCCGAAAAACAGATGGAGCGAATACCGGAAACAATAGGCAGCATTCCCTATGTTATTATCATGGACAGAGGCTATCCTTCTACGCCAGCGTTTATACATATGATGGATAAGGATATTAAATTTATCGTACGTTTAAAAAGCAGTGATTACAAAAAAAGAGCAAAACAGTTTAATAGAAAAGGATCAGCTAGTTAAAATAAAACTTGATAAGTCAAGAATCAGACATTACGAGGGAACGCCAGATGGAGAACGTATGAAAGAATTAGGTGAAATTTCATTGCGTATGGTAAAAATCCTATTAGAAAACGGAAGTTTAGAAGTTTTGGCTACAAATCTTTCACAAACTGAATTTCATACAGAAGAAATAAAAGAATTATATCATATGAGGTGGGGGATAGAGACTGCGTATGAAACGCTAAAGAGTCGGTTACAGTTAGAGAATTTTACAGGAACAAAACCTATTCTGTTATTACAAGATATATACAGCACTATATATCTGAGCAATTTAGTTGAAGATATCATATTAGATGCAGAGCGTGAACTGGATCAGAAAGAAGCGAACAGAAAACATAAAAATGATGATCAATCAGACTGTTAGTATTGGAATCTTAAAAAATGATCTGATTTATATACTTCTTGAAACGGATGGTCAAAAGAAAAATATGTTATTTCAGCAAATATATGAAGATATCAGTAAAAATCTTGTTCCCATTCGTCCTGATCGGCATTATACCAGAACGAAAGGGCAATTAGCAGGAAAATATTCGAATACCCATAAAAGAGCGTACTGAGCTAAAAAATACGAGTACAAAGAGAAGGGGATAAGTATGCCCATATACAAACAAAAAGCAGGAATCATAGTTTTATAAATGCTTACGATTTCTGCTCTTTGCTAAAGTTAATGACATTGCTAAAACACTGGATTTTAGCGGTTTTTCAGGTATGGACCTGAGGGGAATCGAACCCCTGTCCGAAAGCCTATTCATTCAGGCATCTCCCATTACAGTCATTCTATTAAAGGTTCCCCCATCGGCACGCCGGATGACAGGCTTGCCGCTTCGGTAGCTTCATAAAATCTTCCATCTCCGCAAAGCTTTGGAAACGAAGTGCTCCGCATCTGTTTGATGCCAGGAGAATAGCCGCGGAAAACTATTCAGCTGACAACGCCGCACTTAGGCAGCGTACGCTACGTAATTATCGTCTGCGTTTAAATTTAGGTTCCAGGTTGATGACGCGGTCCCGGAGTCCACGAATGGCTTCCCAAACTTCAAAACCCCCGTCGAAACCAGTACAAGCCCGTGCTGGTTCTACAGACGCTTTTCTTTGATACGGGGACGCAAACAGATCGTCCCGGTGCAGTGAAAACTCTCTTTCAACTGCCGTATATCGTATTATAGTCTTTCCCCATACTTTTTGTCAAGGATTTTTAATACAGATTTTTAACTTTGAAATCTCTCTCCGCCTCACGTCTCTGATCCTTCTTTGCGATATCCTGCCGTTTATCATACAGTTTTTTACCGCGTGCCAGACCGATCTCGACTTTTACGAGGCTGCCTTTAAAATACACCTGCAGCGGAACGAGCGTGTAGCCTTTTTCCTTGATCTGCGCCTCAAGTTTGCGGATCTCATAGTCGTGTAGCAGCAGTTTCCGGATGCGCAGCGGGTCTTTATTGAATATGTTGCCCTTCTCGTACGGACTGATGTGCATGCCGTAGATGAATACCTCATCACGCTCAATGCGGATGAAAGACTCCTTGATGCTGCATTTTCCCATACGGAGAGATTTTACCTCGGTACCGGCAAGGGAAATACCGGCCTCATATTTATCCTCGATAAAATAGTCATGATATGCCTTTTTATTGTTGGCAATCATTCGATTTCCTTTTTGTTTTGCCATAGCTTTTTCCTCCAGGGATTTATTCTGTCTCGGTTTCTTTTTCTACATACGTAAAATCGATTGTCCGGTTGGCAGGCTCGGCGTTTCGTACACGGACACGCACCGGCTCACCAAGGCGGAATACTCTTCCGTGCTGCTCTCCGACCAGACGGTAATTTTCTTCATCAAAATTATAATAATCGTCTTTCAGTGTCATGATGTGAACGAGTCCCTCAACGGTATTTGGCAGCTCCACATAGAAGCCCCATCCGGTCACGCCGGAAATGACGCCGTCGTACTCTTCGCCGACATGCTCCAGCATATATTCGGCTTTCTTCAGTTTCACAGCCTCTCTTTCTGCCTCTGCAGCACGCTGCTCCATCGCACTCGACTGCTCCGCCACATGCTGCAAAATGGACGAATATTTGCCGATTCTGCCGCCCTTGTCGAGACGTCCCCGCAGATCATCCTTGATAATGCGGTGGATCTGCAGATCCGGGTAACGGCGGATTGGTGAGGTAAAATGGCAGTAATATGACGCTGCCAGTCCGAAGTGGCCGCTGCATTCCGGGGTATAAATGGCTCTTGCCATCGACCGGAGCAGCAGGCGGCTGATCAGCGGCTCTTCCGGGGTTCCCTCGATGCTGGTGAGAATCTTCTGCACCTCACCCGGCGTAATCTCATGGGAACGCTTTTCGACTTTGATGCCCTGTTCACGGATCAGCGTCAGCGTTGCCTCCATGCGGTCTCCGTCTGGCTTGTCATGCGTCCGGTATAAGACGGGATTTCGCGTGTGCAGTATTCCTCTGCCACGGTCTCGTTCGCCATCAGCATGAAGTCCTCGATCATCCGTGTTGCCACGTTCGACGGATACGGGCGGATCTCCACCGGCGTCCCTTCTGCATCAAGAATTACTTTGCTCTCCGGGAATTCAAAATCAATTGCTCCGCGTTCTTTCCGACAGCTCCGGATCAGTGCAGACAGTTCCTGCATCTGGCGGAACATCGGAACCAGCTCATGATATTCCTCCAGCAGCTCCGGATGTGCTTCCGGCTCGGTCAGGATTGCATTGACGGCGGTGTAGGTCATGCGGCGGTCCACGCGGATCACCGTCTCAGCGATCTGATGGCCGATCATGCGGCCTTTCTCGTTGATCGTCATAATACAGGAGAGTGCCAGGCGCTCCTGTCCTTCATTCAGGGAACAGATGCCGTTTGACAGACGCTTCGGCAGCATCGGAATGACGCGGTCCGGCAGATAGACACTGGTGCCGCGCTTTAACGCCTCACGGTCGAGGGCGGAATTTTCCTGCACATAGTTGCTGACATCAGCGATATGAACGCCAAGCGTCCACGTATCGCCCGCTTTTGTGACGGATACGGCGTCATCGAGGTCTTTGGCATCCTCGCCGTCGATTGTCACCATCTGCCAGCTTTTCAGATCGAGGCGGCCGTTGTAATCGTTTGGAATTACTTCCTCCGGGCATTTTTCTGCCTGTGTGATCACGCGTGCCGGGAACTCCTCCGGGATCTGGTAAGCGTCCACGACTGCCTGGATATCGACAGTCTGGATACGCGGCTTCTTCTCTGTGTCGCCGTCCTTTCCATTCTTTCTGCGGAATCGGTCATCGCGTCCTCTTCTGCCCTGCTCTCCGGCGCGGCGGTCTCTTTTTTCCCGTTTTCCGTCGTTGTGGATGCACCGCGGCTCTTCTGGTAACGGCCGTCGGAGATCACATCGATTTTTCCTTCTTTTACCAGGATTTCCATAACCTCCGCAAGCTCCGACCGTTTTGCTTTCGGCACCTGCAGCAGCATGGCAATGTCTTTCAGACGCATCGGCTCATAGTTTTTCGAGCTTACGAGATCAATGAGCAGCGTCTTGCGGTTTTTCAGCAGTTTCGAACTTCTGGAACGCGGATGGCCCGCATGACCGCCATGGTTCCCGCTGTTCTGTCCTGCATGGGACGCCGCGCTGCCCTGCGGATATTTCCTCCGATCTTTTTTCTTCTTATTATCTTTCATCTATTATCTCCTCTTTGTAAGAAAAAGACACCCTTACGCCTTCTCGTGGAATAAGGATGTCTTTACTTGCTAAAAATTCATGTTTAATACAACCGACAGTACAATAAACAGAACTGCCATGATTTTTGTTGCACGGATCAGAGTTCCTTCTGCAGAACGGCTTTTGTTTCTTCCCCAGTAAGTGTCTGAGATACCTGCGATAGCACCGAGACCCTGCTGTTTTCCTTCCTGCATCAATACAACAACGGTTAAAGCAATACAATCAATGACATAAATGACTGTCAAAATCGTTCTTAAAATTTCCACAATTACACCTCCTACGGCCAACTTATATTATTTTACCATAGCAGGAGTTCGATTTCAACTGTTATTTGCCTGTTTTACGCCATTTTTCACCATTCTCTTACGCCGGTTCCCTTTTGCGGGAACGGATTCCGGTATTTCGCTTCCTCACCGAGGCGTTCCTCGATGCGGAGAAGCTCATTGTATTTCGCATTCCGCTCCGACCGGCACGGTGCTCCGGTTTTGATCTGGCCGGCGCCTGTCGCGACGGCAAGGTCTGCCAGAAAATCATCCTCTGTCTCTCCGGACCGGTGGGAAATGACGGCGCGGTACCCTGCTCTCTGCGCCATCTCCACCGCATCCAGCGCCTCAGAGAGCGTTCCGATCTGGTTTACCTTGATCAGAACCGCATTTGCCGTGCCAAGTGCAATGCCGCAGGAAAGCCTTCTTACATTCGTCACAAACAGATCATCCCCGACCAGCTGTACTCTGTTCCCGAGCGCTTCCGTCATCTGTTTCCAGCCTTCGAAATCGTCCTCGCACAGCCCGTCTTCGATGGATACGATCGGGTATTTTTCGATCAGTTCCTCATAGTAGGCAACCATTTCTGCGGTATCCCGAAATACTGTCTTTCCGCACTGACGGGATTCCCCGGGAAAGTAGTAGACGTTCCTGCTCTCCTCGTAGAGCTCGCTTGCCGCCGCATCGATCGCGATCATCACGTCGTTTCCGGGCGCATAGCCGGCTTTCTGGACCGCATTGACAATGAGCTGCAGTGCTTCATCGGAATCCTTTAAATCCGGCGCAAAGCCGCCCTCATCGCCGACAGAAGTCGAGTATCCCTTCTCCTTCAGGAGCTGCTTCAGCGTATGGTAAATCTCCGCGCACATGGAAAGACCCTCCCGGAATGAGGGAGCGCCGCACGGCATAATCATAAATTCCTGCAGATCGACGGTGTTGTCGGCATGACGGCCGCCGTTTAAAATATTCATCATCGGCACGGGCATACGGCTTGTGTGGCAGCCGCCCAGGTACTGGTACAGCGGTAGATGAAGCGCATTTGCCGCCGCGCGCGCCACAGCAAGTGAGACACCGAGAATGGCGTTTGCCCCGAGGTTTTCTTTCGTTTCGGTTCCGTCTGCCTGGCACAGGATATGGTCAATCCGCTCCTGCTCGAGCGCATTCTCGCCGACAACGGCATCGGCCAGCACGGTATTAACCGCTTCTACAGCCTTTCTCACGCCCTGCCCCAGATAGCGCACTTCCTGATCTCTTTTTTCCAGTGCCTCAAATTTTCCTGTCGATGCCCCGGACGGCACCTGGGCACGCCCCATATGGCCTTCCAGCCCGAGAATCCCCTCCCCGACGGCCACTTCCACCTCTACGGTCGGATTTCCGCGCGAATCCAGAATTTCTCTTCCTGTCACGCTTCGAATTGGTAAATATCGAAACATAGTTTTCCCTCCTGTTTTGCTGCAAAGTGAACAGTAACCAAGTTTCTTCTCTGCGTTCACAGTATGACCGTGCTATGGGAAAAATATGTTACTCTCTCTGTCGAAACCTCTTTTTTTCCAGTCCTTATTCTTTTCAAACATAAAAAAACGCAATATGAAAGCCATCCGATTTTTCCTATTTTCGGATGGCTTTCATAAGTTAGAACTGTGCATTGGACTGAATCCTTTCTTTTTTTGTTCTTTTGTTCTTTTGTTCTTTTGTTTCGCTTTGGGGTACTTCGTTACGTTTTCTTGGGTCCATACCTTCGCTTTCTTAGTTTATGGGGTAATTCGTTATGTTCTCGGTGGTCCGTCCTCTCTTTCTGTTTTTTTTCTTCCGTTTCTTTTGTTGACTTTACTATATCAGTTTTCTCACCGTTTGTCAACACTTATTTTGATTTTTTATCTGTTTTCCATTTTTATTCTGTCTCTTATTGCGTAATTATTTTTATTTTCAGATTATTATAATAAAATATCCCTGCCGAACCCGTTTCAAAACGAATCCGGCAGGGACATTTTCACGATTTCTCTTTATTTCTTAATCAGCAGGGATTTTCCTGTCATTTCTTTTGGCTGCTCCATTCCCATCAGCTCGATCAGGGTCGGTGCGATGTCTGCCAGGCATCCGCCCTCTCTTAACGTGTAGGATGGGTCTGCATTAACCAGAATGAACGGAACCGGATTGGTGGTATGAGCGGTGTATGGCTCGCCGGTCTCGTAATCTACAAGCTGCTCTGCATTTCCGTGGTCCGCACAGATGAACATCTGGCCGTCAACCTCTTTTAATGCCTCCACTGCCTTGCCTACGCACTCATCAACAGCCTCAACTGCCTGGATTGCTGCGCTCTCAACACCGGTATGGCCAACCATATCCGGATTTGCAAAGTTGATGATGATGACATCATATTTCTGGGAACGAATAGCATCCGTCAGCTTGTCGCATACTTCGTAAGCACTCATCTCCGGCTTCAGGTCATAAGTAGCAACCTTCGGGGATTTTACAAGGATTCTATCCTCACCTTTATTTGGCTCCTCAACGCCGCCATTGAAGAAGAAGGTTACATGTGCATATTTCTCGGTCTCGGCGATACGAGCCTGCGTCATGTTATGTGCTGCCAGATACTCACCGAAGGTATTGGTGATCTCTTCTTTTTTGAATGCAACGGATTTGTTCGGGATGGTCTCATCGTATTCCGTGAAGCATACGTAGGTCAGATCCAGACGTTTTTCTCTCTCGAATCCGGTGAACTCATCTGCGCAGAATGCTCTTGTCAGCTCTCTTGCACGGTCCGGGCGGAAGTTGAAGAAAATCACAGAATCTTTATCCTGAATCGTTGCAACCGGTTTTCCGTCTTTTTTCAGAACGGTCGGCAGAACGAACTCATCGGTTTTTTCAGCATCATAAGAAGCCTGAACAGCCTCTGCTGCATCGGTTCCTTCTACGCCTTCCCCTTTTGTCAGAGCTTTGTAAGCCAGCTCGACACGATCCCAGCGGTTATCACGGTCCATTGCATAGTAACGGCCGGAGATTACGCCGATTTCGCCGACACCGATCTCATCCATTTTTGCCTGCAGCTGCTCTACATAAGATTTTCCGGATGCCGGAGGAGTGTCACGGCCATCCAGGAAGCAGTGTACATAAACTTTCTCGAGACCTTTGCGTTTTGCCAGCTCCAGAAGTCCGAATACGTGGGTGATGTGGCTGTGAACACCGCCGTCAGAGAGAAGTCCGAACAGGTGCAGTGCGGAATTGTTTGCTTTTGCATTTTCAACAGCCTTTACCAGCTCTTCATTCTCGAAGAAATCACCGTCCTGGATTGCTTTTGTGATTCTGGTCAGCTCCTGGTATACAACACGGCCTGCACCCATGTTCAGATGGCCTACCTCAGAGTTACCCATCTGTCCGTCCGGAAGACCTACAGCAAGTCCGCTGGCCTGTCCTTTTACGTACGGGCACTGGCTCATCAGCTGGTCCATAATCGGAGTTTTCGCTTCGCAGACAGCGTTATGCTCGCATTTGTCATTCAGTCCATATCCGTCAAGAATCATTAATACGGTTGGTTTTTTACTCATTGTGAATTCCCTTCTTTACTTAAATTTTGGGTAACAATCCAGAGCCCCGTCTCGATTCCGCTTACGCTGCATCTCGATGTTGCTTTTCGCCATATGAAACTCCAGAAAAAGCGCTCCTTCATGCAAGCAGGATTCGCGATTTTCTTCCATTTCGCATGGCTCGGAATTGTTACATTTTGTTAGTATACCCGGATTGTCGAAGAAATCTCCTGGATCATCGACATTCCGCCTAAAATCTGCATGGCATCCTCAAAATGGCGCTCTTTGACCTCGTCCGTAATGACGACGATCTCGGCGTATTTTCCATTGACACGTTTCTGAAGCATCTGTGCAATCGAAACCTTGTTGTTTCCAAAGACAGAAGCTACCGATGCCAGCGTTCCATACCGATTTTCAATCTGCATGCGTACAAAATATTTCGACTTAATTTCGCCGACACGCTTGATCGGGCATTCCCGGTAGCATGTGCAGCCGATTCTGCCGCAGCAGTTCCATAAAATATTGCGCACAACATCGAAAATATCGCCCACAACGGCACTCGCAGTCGGAAGCTCTCCGGCACCTCGTCCGTAAAACATCGTATCCTGTACGGCATCGCCTGTCAGGAATACGGCATTGTAGGAATCATTGACAGTCGCAAGCGGATGATTGCTGTCGATCAGCATCGGATGAACGCGGGCTTCGATTCCTTCCGGGGTATCTTTTGCCACGCCGAGCAGCTTGATCGTGCATCCCATCTCTTTTGCGTACTCGATATCGGTCGCCGTGATTTTTGGTAATGCCTTCGGTGTAAACATCTTCAAATGTCACTCTGGAATTGAACGCTGCCGAAGCAAGGATTGCCACTTTCCGGCCGGCATCAAGACCTTCCACATCTGCGGTCGGGTCTGCTTCTGCATAGCCCATGTCCTGCGCCAGACGGAGCGCATCACCAAACTCCATGCCTTCCTGCGACATTTTTGTGAGAATGAAATTTGTGGTACCGTTGAAAATACCCATCAGCTCTGTGATATGATTGGCGGCAAGGCACTGTTTCACCGGACGGATGATCGGAATTCCTCCCGCCACGGATGCCTCGTAGAGAAAATCTTTTCCGTTTCTCTTTGCTGTCGCAAGGATTTTTTTGCCCTCGGATGCCACCAGATCTTTATTTGCCGTTACAACATTCTTTCCAGCATCCAGGCAGGCAAGAATGTAATTCATGGCCGGCTGTTTTCCACCCATAACCTCAACAACAATCTCGATTTCCGGGTCATTGGCAATCTCCTCGAAGCTGGTGGTAATGATGGAGGGATCGTCAACCTTTGCAGCTGCTTTTTCCACATTGCGCACAAGAATTTTTTTCAGCTCTACACGTGCGCCCAGCTTCGGAAGCATTTCCTCCTGCTGGCTTTTCAGCACTTTATACACACCGGTACCGACAGTACCAAGACCCAGCATTCCGATTTTAATTACTCTTTCCTCTGCCATACTCATCTCTCTCTCTTATTTCAGGGATACGATGCATTCAATTTCCACTTTTGCTGCTTTCGGAAGAGCAGCAACTGCTACACAGGAACGAGCCGGTTTGGACTCGCCAAAGAAAGCACCGTATACTTCATTTACCTTGGCAAAATCGTTCATATCGGTCAGGAAAATGGTTGTTTTCATCACTTTCGTGCGGTCAGTTCCTGCTGCTGTCATGATTGCGTCCAGATTCTTTAAAGAGAGGGTTGCCTGCTCTTCTACAGTCTCCGGGATCACGCTGCCATGCTCTACATCAAAGCCAAGCTGTCCGGAAATAAATAAAAGGCCGTTGTCTGCGACTGCCTGTACATAAGGTCCGATTGCTGCCGGTGCTTTTTCTGTATTAATGATTTCTCTTGCCATAATCATATTCTCCTTTATGCTTTCTTTCGCGTCGTCTGATTTGCCGCGTTTTTTCCCTCTATCATGCGGTTTTTCCGACACTTTTGTCGTTCCCATCATATCACATGTGGGAGATGTCCGCAAGTGCGAAAAAGCCGCTCCCGGACACAAGAAAAGTTCAGAATCGTTCATTTCACATATCCAAATTCTATTAATTCATATATGAACGCACTCCGTCTAGGATATCTTTTGTGATATGTCGACATAACAGCAATCACTTGTTTCTTTGATAACTGTTCTGTAAGTTCGTCTGATTTTCTTAAAAAAGCCGGTAAATTCATTTGCCTTTTCCAATCAAATCATCAATCCTATTTCATTTTATCCGTCAATATCCATTTTCCTTTTCGATTAGACCCCTCACGGATAACTTTACCTTCATGCTGCATTTTTGTAAGCATACGCTTAATCGTTGCCGTAGAAACTGCAAGCGCTTTTGCTAATTCTTTCTGAGTCAGTTTCGGATTTTTATAAATCATTTCTGACAATTGAATTTCAAGGTCATCTTTGGGATCATGATTGGGGTCATTGGGATCTCGATCGAGGTCAACAGGCTCATGATTGAGATTATCGGGCTCACGATTGAGATCATTTGACCCATGATTGAGGTCATGATCTCGATTTTTGACCTCAATGACCTCATTCTGGCCGCGATAAAGATTGATGCGGAAAGCTACTTCCATATCAATAAATTCCGGTTCACGCAATCCGTATTCCTGCATAGCCTGCATAAGTTTCGGAATACCACTTCCCCATGCTTCCACAAGGTTCATATAGGCAAAAGCATTGGCAAGCGAACGATTTCGGATTTTTGAAAATCCTTCCTTCATCAACTCAATCGTTACGCCAGGAAGCAGTCCACCAGGAGATGTGATCTCCAAGCGATCATCATAAATTGCCACCTGAATATTAGAATTCTGAATGTAACTGCAATTCATAACTGCATTAACGATCAACTCACGGATACTATCCGGCGGCAGTTCATAAATATCCTGTCGATATACTCCTTCCAGCCGACATCCCATACGAATATTTCTAAGGACAAACTGCACCGCTTCCTCTACTTGCTTCCAAAGCGGTCCTTCATAATTACGTCGATCCAAAAAGACAGCTCGCGTCGTTCCCTTAAACACAGCGCACTGTATCATGGAACGGAGTCCACCTTGTCCCGTTAAATAAATATACGCATTTGTCGGATAGATTTTTTCATTCTCATCTTTTTTCAAAATTCCCCAACTGAGCAAAACATTTTTCGTTACATCTTTAACTGCTGATCGCTGAAGATTGGATTTGCAGTTGGCAATAGCAACTTCCTTCATTTGTTCACAGAGACTTTTAATATCTTCATCGGTCACTTCTATATCTCTGCGGATTATTGAATCAAAAGAGCGGGCATCGCATTCATAATATAATTCTCTTGACATATCACGGTCAGCAGGGCGTGTTGTTCCAGAAACTCGAATATATACGCCATTCTCCAGCCCCTCTGCCTTAATATAATATGGTTTCCGACGTCCCGTCCTGATTTCTGCAACAATTACAGGTTTATCATTTATATTTTGCAAATAAACATCCGGGATAATTGTAGGTTCACAACTGTCAGAAATAGCATTCGTAATCGCATCAATCTCCCGAAAAACTTTATCCTCCGGAATGCCAACAACTTCTCTTGTTTTATCGTCAATACCAAATATAATCCTCCCACCTTTTCCGTTAGCGAAAGCAACAACCGTTTTCATATATTTCATGCTCTTGTCTGGACGTTGTACTTTGAATTCAACGTTCTTGGATTCTCCAGCAAGGATTTCTTCTATTGTCATCCGATCACCTCCATGATTAAGTTTTGTCCATGATGACTCTATTATTTTGCTTTTTGCTTCCAATGTGGTTCCATTCATTTATGACTATTTTCCGTATGGTGCTTCAGATTCTGCCGCCATCAACACTGTTTCCTGATCGCTCAGATCGTATGTCACGGCTTTATGCTCTGGCTCATTAAAGGAAGACGAACCACCGATACCGAAATATTTTTCAAAAAAACGTTTTCAGTTTTTCAATGACTCTCTGTTTTTTCTTGGCTCTTCCGCCACCACCAAAACGAGAAATTGGCGGCATGATTTTATCTATATCCGTTCCCGCTGTTTTGATCTCTCCGTCCCGAAACGCATTCTCTATGAACTTTCGTGTGTCTTTCGGCTTCTAATTTTTCTTCCGCAATAATTACATTAAGATCATAATCACGCTGTTCCACAACAAATTCATGCCACTCATCCATAACATCGTCCACATCATTGATTCCTGCAATAAAGGTTTCAATAAGCTGTTTCTTGCTGCGCAGCTCCGGGCTGGCATCAATCGCTTTATTGATGGTTATCAGCACTTCCTTATCTTCACAGTGGGTATCATGATACTTCTTTACAAGCATCAGAATATAATCAATGTTGATTTCTACCTGCCGGATCAATTCAATTTCAAACACCACATCATCTGTAATATCCGTACTTTCCCGGCGTTTCCGTTTCCACTCGTCACGCAAATCCTGATAACGTCCAATGTAGTCTTGCAAATTGCGCTCAGAAATCAGCTCATTCCCTTAAATTCGTCAAGGAAAGCAGAAGGTTTCTCATACGAAGAATAGCACCAAACAAAGCAATAAAATCCTTCTGGTTCTGCTCTCCGACAATCTGCGGTTCTGACAGCGGAAACTTATGATTCAATTCCTCCATCAGATCCACATACCCTGGCATTGGCTTACCATCTACGGATTCATATCCGTAATAGTAATCCTTAAAGCTCTGCAGCAAAACAATGCCCCCGGCATTCTTATCCCCAAACAAGGAAATGGCACTATCTACTCGCTTCTGCAGATTTCTGAAACATACAATATTTCCAAAGGTCTTGATAGAATTCAGAATACGGTTTGTACGGAAAAACGCCTGTATCAGTCCGTGCATTTTCAGATTTTTATCTACCCACAGCGTATTCATAGTCGTCGCATCAAAACCGGTAAGAAACATATTGACTACGATCAGAATGTCCAATTCCTTATTCTTCATGCGAAGCGACACATCTTTATAATAATTCTGGAATTTATCACTTGAGGTATCGTAGTTCGTATGGAACATTTTGTTATAATCCTTGATTACTTCTTCCAGAAACTCTCTGGACGGCTGGTCGACAGATATAAAACAAGCATATCACGAAAACGTGAATTTTTCAATCCGCGCAAAAAATCACTCCGCTTCAAAACACAGAAACGAAGTGATTTCTTTTTGCACAAACTGGCACTCTCTATAGCTAAATCAAGGGTTATATGTTGCATAAAAAACAGCAAAACGCCACCAAACACCTCACCTTCAGCATTTCTGCCGAATTCACCGTGTTTGGTGACGTTTTAGCCCGTTTTATTGATTGATTTCGTACAAAATCAATTATTTATTGTAGTTTACGATAGCTCCGAAATCTGGTTTCAGGGATGCTCCGCCTACCAGACCGCCGTCGATGTTCTCCTGTGCGAACAGTTCCGGTGCGGTTTTTGCGTTTACAGAGCCGCCATACTGGATACGGATAGCTGCTGCTGTTGCATCATCATAGATTTCAGCGATGCACTCGCGGATGCCTTTGCAAACTTCCTCAGCCTGCTCTGTTGTAGCAGTTTTGCCGGTTCCGATTGCCCAGATTGGCTCGTAAGCGATAACGGCTGTTTTTGCCTGATCTGCTGTTACATTCAGGAATCCAACTTTTACCTGCTGACGAATGAAGTCCATCGTTACACCCTGCTCTCTCTGCTCCAGAGTTTCTCCGCAGCACATGATCGGGGTGATGCCGTGCTCGAAAGCTTTCAGCATTTTTTTGTTTACGGTCTCGCTGGTCTCTGCGAAGTATTCTCTTCTCTCAGAGTGGCCAAGTACAACGTATTTCACGCCAGCGTCTGTCAGCATAGCCGGGGAGATTTCGCCTGTGAAAGCACCTTTCTCCTCAAAATACATATTTTCAGCACCAATCTGGATGTTGGAGCCTTTTGCAGCCTCTACAACCGGGATGATATCGATGGCCGGTACGCAGAAAACAACGTCAACGTCGTCATTTGCCACCAGTGGTTTTAATGTATTGACTAATTCTACTGCCTTGCTCGGAGTCATGTTCATTTTCCAGTTTCCGGCGATAATTTTCTTTCTTGCCATGATCGTTTGATCTCCTTAGTTTTACTTATCTTTATTTGTCGTTTGCTGCTGCAACGCCCGGCAGTTCTTTTCCTTCCAGGAACTCCAGGGAAGCGCCGCCGCCAGTGGAGATATGAGTCATCTTATCGCCATATCCAAGCTGGTTTACAGCTGCTGCGGAATCTCCGCCGCCGATGATCGTAACTGCATCTGTTTCAGCCAGTGCTGCTGCAACTGCTTTGGTTCCTGCTGCAAAATTCGGCATCTCGAAGCATCCCATCGGTCCGTTCCATACAACGGTTTTAGCAGTTTTAACAGCATCAGCGAACAGTTTTGCAGTTTCCGGTCCGATATCCAGACCTTCCCAGCCATCCGGAATCTGTCCGGCCGGAACAACCTGTGTATTTGCGTCGTTTGAGAATGCATCTGCAACAACGTTGTCTACCGGAAGAAGCAGTTTCACGCCTTTTGCTGCTGCTTTTTCTTTCATTTTGTTTGCATAATCCAGATAATCCATCTCAAGCAGAGAATCACCAACGGTGCCGCCTGCTGCTTTTGCGAAGGTATAAGCCATACCACCGCCGATGATCAGGACATCAACTTTATCGATCAGGTTGTCGATAACAGAAATCTTGCTGGATACTTTGGATCCACCAAGGATGGCAACAAACGGACGCTCCGGATTGTTGACAGCATTTCCAAGGAATGCGATCTCTTTCTCCATCAGGTAACCAACAACAGCAGTGTCAACATATTTGGTAACACCAACATTGGAGCAATGAGCACGGTGTGCGGTTCCGAATGCATCGTTTACGAATACGTCACACAGGGAAGCCAGTTCTTTGCTGAACTCCTCACCGTTTTTGGTCTCTTCTGCACGGTAACGGGTGTTCTCCAGAAGGATTACATCTCCGTCTTTCATAGCCTCAACAGCTGCTTTTGCGTTCGGTCCTACAACCTCAGGATCTGCTGCAAATTTAACTTCCTGTCCGAGAAGCTCGGAAAGGCGAACTGCAACCGGTGCAAGAGAAAGCTCTGGTTTTGGTTCTCCTTTCGGTTTTCCAAGATGAGAGCAGAGAATTACTTTTCCGCCGTCAGCGATCAGTTTTTTGATCGTTGGAAGAGCTGCTACCAGACGGTTCTCATCTGTGATTTTTCCATCGATCAGCGGAACGTTGAAGTCACATCTTACAAGGACTCTTTTTCCTTTTACGTTGATATCATCTACGGTTTTTTTGTTTAACATGGGCGTTTCCCTCCATATATCCAACTGCATCTGCCGCGCCGTTTCTTTGTTTTTGCGGCATCGCGGTCCTTATTTAAAAATGCAGTTTATAATTTTTGCACACGGAAAAGGGCTGTTTTTGTGCCGTATTTTTCCGCCGCATTCGCAAAAAGGGCCCGGTCCTTAACAGACCGGACCCTTTGGGCTCTGAAATTTTGCCGTTCAGTTTGTTAAATTATGCTAACTCGCTGAAGTATTTGATGGTACGAACCATCTGGCTTGTGTAGGAGTTCTCGTTATCATACCAAGAAACAACCTGTACCTCTGTTGTTCCGTTGTCCAGCGGAAGAACCATGGTCTGAGTTGCATCGAACAGAGAACCATATCTCATACCAACGATGTCGCTGGATACGATTTCATCTGTGTTGTATCCGAAGGACTCGGTTGCAGAAGCTTTCATTTTTGCGTTGATCTCGTCAACAGTTACAGTTCCTTCTACAACTGCTGTAAGGATTGTGGTAGAACCGGTTGGGGTTGGAACACGCTGTGCAGAACCGATCAGTTTGCCGTTCAGTTCCGGAATAACAAGGCCGATTGCTTTTGCAGCACCGGTGCTGTTTGGAACGATGTTAACTGCAGCTGCACGGGATCTTCTCAGATCGCCTTTTCTCTGCGGTCCGTCCAGAGTCATCTGATCTCCAGTGTAAGCATGGATAGTAACCATGATACCGGATTTAATCGGAGCCAGTTCGTTCAGAGCTTTTGCCATAGGTGCAAGGCAGTTTGTGGTGCAGGATGCAGCGGAGATGATGTTATCGTCTGCTGTCAGTGTCTCATGGTTTACATTGTAAACGATGGTCGGAAGGTCGTTACCAGCCGGAGCGGAGATAACTACTTTACGAGCACCTGCATTGATGTGTGCCTGAGCTTTTGCTTTGGAGGTGTAGAATCCGGAGCACTCCAGAACTACGTCTACGCCAAGCTCTCCCCATGGGCAGTTGTTAGCATCCGGGAAAGCATAGATTTTGATGTTTTTGCCATCTACTGTGATGGAATCTTCATCGGATGTTACGGTATCAGCCAGAGCATATTTTCCCTGAGAAGAGTCATATTTTAACAGATGAGCTAACATCTTCGGGGATGTTAAATCGTTGATTGCTACTACTTCATAACCTTCTGCTCCAAACATCTGTCTGAATGCAAGACGTCCGATACGGCCAAAACCATTGATTGCTACTTTTACTGCCATGATTTTCAATTCCTCCTAAAAAGTGAATTTTAATTTTGAGTCTCTGTACTTTGTTAAAGAAACATCAACCTTATCTGTATAATACCTAATTTCGTCGGAAAATTCAAGTTCTATTTTCAAGAAAATACGAAATTATTTCTAAAATTTGTGAAGAAGCCGGATGCCAATCCGTATTTCTGCAAAATTTCGAAAGATCCGTCTATTGCAGAAAGAGCCGGAATCCAGCCTTTCTGGGGCTTTTTCCGGCTTTTCCTGCGTGTTTTCTATTGGATCGGCAGATATTCCGGCTTTTTCTCTTTAAACCGCACGTAGTACCGGAATCCGGCTTCCTGCGCGATAGCTGCCGCGTCCGCGAAATGAAACGCTATATGTTCCGGTTTGTGGGCATCGGCACCGAAGGTGATCTTTTCGCCGCCCAGTTCCCGGTATCTTCTGATGACATCCGGCGTCGGGATTCGGCACGCCAAGGCCTGCCTTGTAGCCGCCGGTGTTGATTTCCAGCGCGATATCGTACTGAATCAGCTCTTTTAAAATGGTATCGATCTCGTCCGCAAATGCGCGGTAGCTGTAATCTTTCCTTTTCTCTGCAGTAGCGTACCACATAATCCAGATGACCAAGCGTCTGGAAATTGTGGAAGAACCGGATATTTTCTGCTGTAGCCCGAAAATACGCCCGGTACAGCTCTTCTGCCGTCCAGTCCGGGAAAGCATCCTCATAATAGGGGTCTTTTCCGTCAATGACATGCATGGATCCGATCACATAGTCGAACGGCCACGCATTTACATACTCTTCCATCCGTTCTTTTAAGTGGAGCTGCAGTCCCAGTTCCACGCCGAATCGGATATCGATTCTGTCGTGGTATTTTTCCTGCAGTTCCCGGATTTTTGCCGCATATGCCGGTGTATCGAGCTGGAACTCGCCGGTACTGTAATCCATATCGTAGTGATCCGTCAGGCAGATTGCCGGAAGTCCCAGCTCGACTGCCCGTTTTACCATCTCTTCTGTTGGTGCTTCGCTGTCACTTGAAAAGAAACTGTGCATATGACAGTCCGCTATTTTCATCTTTCGGCCTCCGTAATCGTTCCGCCTCCGCCGACACAGCCGTCCACGTAGAAGACAACAGCCTGTCCCGGTGTCGGAGCACGCACGCCGTCCGGGAAGGTACAGGTAATCTCATCTTCCCCGGTCCGTTTGATCACGCACGGGGAGCCTTTGTGCCCGTACCGGATTTTTGCGGTGCAGGAGAGCTCTTCTCCAAGTTCCAGCGGCGGAATTGCCATATAGTTTACTTTGTTTGCTTTTACTACTTTTGCGAAAACCTCTTCATTTTCGCCGACCACAACCTCGTTCGTCTCCGGACGGATTTCCAGTACGAACACGCGGTGTCCCATCGGAAGGCCGAGTCCGCGGCGCTGTCCTACGGTGTAATGGGTAATCCCCTCATGGGTACCGAGGATTTCACCCTTTGTATTCACGAAATTGCCTTTCGGTGCCACGATTCCTGTCTCGTTCTGGATAAAGGAAGCGTAATCCTGATCCGGCACGAAGCAGATTTCCTGGGAATCCTTCTTTTTTGCTACCGGAAGACCGATTTTTGCTGCAATCTCACGAATCTGATCTTTTGTGTAGTCTCCGACCGGCATCAGCGTATGCGAAAGCTGCTCCTGGGTCAGATTATACAGTGCATACGTCTGGTCTTTTGCCGCTGTTACCGAATTTGCAATCGCATACCGTCCATTGGCAAGCTGTTCGATTCTTGCATAATGTCCGGTCGCAATGTAGTCCGCTCCAATGGAAAGACTGCGCTGAAGCAACGCTTCCCATTTCACATAGCGGTTGCAGGCGATACACGGGTTCGGTGTTCTGCCGCAGAGATATTCGTTCGTGAAATAGTCCATGACGTTATCACGGAACTCTTTTTTGAAGTTCATGACATAATACGGAATGTCCAGCACCTGTGCCACGCGCCTTGCATCATCAACAGCAGAAAGGCCGCAACAGCCCCCGTTTTCCTCCTGGACTGTCTCGGCCTCATCCTGCCAGATCTGCATGGTCACCCCGATGACATCGTATCCTGCTTTTTTCAGGAGATACGCTGCCACCGAGGAATCTACGCCGCCGGACATTCCAACGACTTACTTTCTTTTTTCCCATACTTAGTATTCTTCCTCTTCCTCGCCCTCGCTGATATCAGACTTCGGTTTTGCAAGACCTTCGATCTTGATGTGGTGTTTCTCTGCGTAATCCCAGAGTGCAGCGTGAATTGCTTCTTCTGCAAGCAGAGAACAGTGAACTTTGACCGGCGGAAGTCCGTCGAGTGCTTCCATAACAGCTTTGTTGGTTACTTCCAGAGCTTCCTGGATGGTTTTTCCTTTTACCAGCTCGGTTGCCATACTGCTGGTTGCAACTGCGGCGCCGCAGCCGAAGGTTTTGAATTTGCAGTCCTGAATGATGCCGTTATCGTCGATGTCAAGATACATTCTCATGATATCGCCGCATTTTGCATTTCCAACGGTACCTACACCGCTTGCGTTCTCAATTTCTCCTACATTTCTCGGATGCTGGAAATGATCCATTACTTTTTCACTGTACATTGTTATTCTTCCTCCTGAACTATTTCAAAGCAGTCCTCCTCCGGCACAGCTTTTACCTGAATTTTTCTGTACCGGCTTTCTGGATGGACTGTCTTATTTTTTTAAACTTATTTACCCTGCTGTTTTTTGATGTAATCCTCATACAGCGGGGACATGCTGCGCAGACGGTCTACGATCGCTTTAATCTGCTCTACAACAAAATCAACGTCCTCTTTTGTGATCTCCTCACTTAAAGTCAGACGTAAGGAACCGTGTGCTTTCTCGTGCGGCAGTCCGATGGCCAGCAGTACATGGGACGGATCCAGGGATCCGGAAGTACATGCAGAACCGCTGGATGCGCAGATACCTTTCATATCCAGCATGATCAGAAGGGACTCTCCCTCGATGAATTCAAAGCTGATGTTGCAGTTGTTCGGCAGACGTTTTACCGGATCGCCGTTCAGACGGCAGTTCGGAATCTCGGTTAAAATACGGTTGATCAGATAATCACGTACTTCGATTTCTTTTGCGGTACGCTCCGCCATAGTTCTTGCCGCACGCTCTGCCGCAACTCCATATCCTACGATGCCCGGTACATTTTCTGTTCCGGCACGGCGTTTTCTTTCCTGCGCACCGCCGTGTACGAAGGAGCGGATTTTCACACCCTTTCGGATGTAAAGGAAGCCGATTCCTTTCGGTCCGTTAATCTTATGACCGCTGGAACTGAGCATATCAATATTGCACTCATCCACATTGATCGGGATCTGGCCAAATGCCTGTACGGCATCTGTGTGGAATAAAATATTGTGTTCTTTTGCAATTCTTCCGATTTCCTTGATCGGCTGAATCGTTCCGATTTCGTTGTTTGCCGCCATAACGGAAATCAGAATGGTCTCAGGTGTGATGGCTGCTTCGAGTTCATCCAGATTGACAACGCCGTTCTCATCGACGCCGATATAGGTGATTTTCGCACCGCGCTCTTTTTCCAGATACTCACAGGTATGAAGAATCGCATGATGCTCGATTTTTGTGGTGATGATGTGGTTTCCTTTATTTTTATATGCTTCAAAGGTAGCTTTTAACGCCCAGTTATCGGACTCGCTGCCGCCGGCTGTGAAATAAATTTCCTCCGGTTTTGCGCCGAGCACGTTTGCGATCTGCTCTCTTCCTTTGGTGATGGCTTCTTTGCTTTTTCCTGCAATTGCATAAATACTGGATGGATTTCCGTAGTATTCGCTGAAATAAGGAAGCATAGCCTCGACAACTTCCGGGGCTGTTTTTGTTGTTGCCGCATTGTCCAGATAAATCATTGTTGTTCACTCCTTGTCATTTCTATCGCTGTTTCTGTTTTTCTCTAATTGCCGGCTCTGCTGAACCAGCTCTCCGAGGCTGATGGAATCCACAGCGTTCGTAATTCCCTCATTGATCCTCTGCCACACAAAACGCGTGACGCAGAAATCGGCCGCATCGCAGCCGCCCAGGCCTTCATTGACCGAGCACGTGACTGCCTCGAGTCCGCCCTCCAGCACACGGAGAACATCTCCTACCGAAATGGAATCTGCCGGTTTTGCAAGTACATATCCACCGCCTGCTCCCCGCACACTCTCAATGAATCCGGCTTTTCGAAGCGGACGCACCAGCTGCTCCAGATAGCTCTCTGAGATATTCTGGCGTTCTGAAATGCTGGCAATGGACACTGCACCCTCTTCTTCGTGACTCGCCAGATCGATCATGGCACGCAGGCCATATCTTCCCTTGGTCGATAATTTCATTCCTGGTTCTCCTTTTTCCTGTGCTGTCGTTTTCCAATTCCGACAGTTTTAATCGGATTTATTTCTCACTCAGAATAGCACCTATCACGGGGTTCTGTCAAGGAGTTTTTTCGCATATTTTAGACTATCTGCGCAATGCCGTGAAAGGAGTCTATCCCATGCTGAAAATCACAAGAAAGAACACGCTTCTTCTTGGCACACTGATCCTGACCGCGTCCGGGATCATCTGCAGAATTCTTGGATTTCTCTATAGAATATTCCTGTCGCGCCGGATCGGTGCGGAAGCCTTTGGTATCTACCAGCTCGCCACACCACTCTACGCACTGATGCTCTCCCTTGGCGCAGGCGGCATGCAGACGGTGCTCTCGCGCTTTGTCGCATCGTACCTTGCCAAAAAGGATTCCAGACGGGCAAAGATCTGTCTGGCGGCCGGATGCGGCATTGTAGTGATACTTTCCTTCTCCGCCTCCATCTTTCTCTTTTTCAGCGCGGATTTTATAGGAACACGGCTTCTTTTTGAGCCGCGGACGATTCTGCTCCTCCGGATTTTATCACTCGGCATTCTCCCCTCCGGGATCCACAACTGTCTCTCGGCATGGTATCTTGGCCAGAATCAGACGGCACTGCCTTCTTTTTGCCAGCTTTTGGAACAGTTCGTGCGCATGGGCGCTTCCTACCTTGCCTGGCTTTTCTGTCTTTCCACAAGCCTCCCCTCTGCCGCTGTCGCTGCATTCGGTACTGCCGCCGGCGAACTCTTTTCGTGTCTCTTTCTGATGGCCTGCCTGTCCGTCTCGCACAGCAGGTCCCCTCAGAAACACCGCCCGATTTCTGTTTTTTTCAAAGAAAAGACCCTCTGGTACGATACCTTCCGAGAGCTTGCCGTTTTGAATCTTCCGCTTACGCTGAACCGTATTCTTCTGAATGTCCTCCACAGCATTGAAAGTGCTCTGCTCCCCGGCTGTCTGGTCACCTTCGGTCTTTCCCGGAAAGCAGCGCTCTCGCAGTATGGCATTCTCACCGGTATGGCACTTCCTATGATCTTTTTTCCATCTGCCATCACCCACGCGGTGTCCGTCATGCTTCTGCCCGGCGTAGCAAAACAGCAGGCCGACGGTACGCCGGAGCAAATATCAGACACGATCCGTTATACAATTTCTTTCTGTGTGCTGCTTGGCACTTCCGCTGTTTTTGCCTTTTTCTTTTTCGGTCCGTGGCTTGGACGTTTCCTTTTTCAAAACGAAGAAGTCGGCGTTTTTCTGCGTATCCTTTCATTTTTAAGTCCTTTTCTCTATCTGGAAACGACACTTGGAAGCATTTTAAACGGCCTTGGAAAAACTTCTCTCGTTTTTTTCCAGAACCTTGCCGGAGATGTAATTCGTATTCTTGCAATTCTTTTTCTCGTCCCGGTTTTAGGCATCCGTGGCTATCTCTATGGTATTCTTGCAAGTGAACTTACCATTATGACAATGGCACTTTTGTTCCTGCATCGGGAATCTGCAAACGGATTTGCTGTTCATTGATACCTTTTTTCTATCTTTTTTAAGAGAAACAGAATTTTCGCCGAAAAAATATCGACAATCTTCGCGTTATGTATTATAATTTATAGATAGTTTGCGACGGGGCACACAAGAACGCTCCTCTGTCCGCAGCTAGAAAAGAAGTGCATCTAAGATAAAGGAGAACGAAAATGAGCCTTGAATTTGTAAGAAAACTTCCCACCCCAACAGAGATCCGGGAACAATATCCCTTAAGCGCCCGCGCAACCGAAATCAAAAAACAGCGTGACGCTGAAATCGCAAAAGTCTTTACCGGGGATTCCGATAAATTTCTTGTTATCGTAGGACCTTGCTCCGCAGACAACGAAGACGCTGTTCTGGAGTACAATCACCGTCTGGCAAAGGTTGCCGACAAAGTATCCGACAAACTGATCATCATCCCGCGTGTCTATACCAACAAACCGCGTACCACAGGTGAAGGCTACAAAGGTATCGTTCATCAGCCGGACCCGGAAGGAAAGCCGGACCTGCTGCACGGCCTGATCGCCATGCGTAAAATGCATATGCGTGTAGTAGAAGAGACTGATCTGACTTCTGCAGACGAAATGCTGTATCCGTCCAACTGGAGCTATCTGTCCGATATTCTCTCCTATGTTGCGGTCGGCGCACGTTCCGTAGAAAACCAGGAGCACCGTCTGACTGTTTCCGGCATCGACATTCCGGCCGGCATGAAAAACCCGACCAGCGGTGATCTTTCTGTTATGATCAACTCCGTCATTGCCGCACAGGGCTCCCACTCCTTTATTTACCGTACCTGGGAGGTAAAGACAAGCGGAAATCCGCTGGCGCACACCATTCTCCGCGGTGCGACCAACAAGCACGGCAACTCCGTGCCGAACTATCACTACGAGGACATTCAGCTTCTGCTGGAGAAATACAACGAAACACATCTCGTAAACCCGGCTACCATCATCGATGCCAACCATTCCAACTCCGGAAAGAAATACGAGCAGCAGATCCGTATCGTCAAAGACGTTCTGCACACAAGACGATGCAACAAGGATATCGAAAGTCTCGTAAAAGGTGTTATGATCGAAAGCTATCTGGAGCCTGGCAACCAGAAGATCGGATGTGGAAATCACGTCTATGGTAAATCCATCACCGACCCGTGCCTTGGCTGGGATCAGACCGAACGACTGATTTACGATATTGCTGAGGAGTGCTAAATTTTCTCCTTCGTTACAAAAACACATATGAAAGAAACCTCTGTCGCAGATTTTGCCGGTCTGCGCAGAGGTTTCTTTCTTTTGTTATAATAAGGTTGTTAAATCAATACCGTTGCAATGCTATTGCCCCAGAAGGTCAGGCGGGTTGTGGTTCCGTTCATGCGGAGATTGACTACTTTCGTCTCTTCTGACGTATTTAATACAACGAGTGCAATCGTTCCATCCGGGTTTTTCGCTGCTGTAACCTCAAGCTCCGGCGAATACGTGGAGCTCGCGATGCGGACGGCGCCCGGTTTGATATATTTTGAGAAGTGGGCGATCGCGTGGAACATCGGTTTTACTTCGATTGTGTCGGTCGTTCCGTCGCAAATGATCGGTGCGCCGCAGAAGTTGTCCACGTGGTTCGGGCCGCCGATCTCATCAAGCACGAGGTTCCAGTCAATCCAGTAATTCATGCCATGGTTCAGATCGCCGATGATGTCGTGCGCATACTGTTTCGCATGGCGCAGAGAGTTTCCGGCAGCCGCACCGTACCGTGCCAGCTCTACGCAGCCCTCACTGTGCATCAGCATCAGATCCGGGTAATCTTCTCTTACCATTGAGAGTGTTTCAAAATGATCGCCTGAATACCAGTGGTATGCGACACCGGCAATCATATCTTTTGTTGTCTCATCCACAATGTCGCGGGTTCTCTCGTACGTTCTCTCCTTGTTGTGGTCCCAGATGTACAGTTTTACGTGATCAAGGCCTTTTTCTTTTAAGGTCGGGTACAGATAGTCACGCAGGAATTCTTTTTCCTCTTCTGCCGTATATTCGCAGGAATCCCAGGTCTGAACAGCCAGCGGCTCATTCTGTACCGTCATCCAGGAAATCGGCAGGCCGAGTTTTTCGTACTCCGTGATGTATTTTGCAATATAATTTGCGTAATCCGGATAGCTCTCTTTTTTCAGATGCCCACCGCCGTTTCTTACGCCGGTCTCTTTCAGGAAAGCTGGCGGGGACCATGGGGAAAGCAGCAGGGAGACTGGTTTTCCAAGTGTTTTGGAAACAGCTTTTACGAGCGGCTGCACGTATTTTGCATCTCTTTCCAGGCTAAAATCCCTGAATTCCGGATCGTCCGGGTTTTCGACTGCGCAGTAATTGCCGATGGAGAAGTCACAGCTGTCCATGTGAATCCGGCCGATCGTATAGCCAATGCCGTCTTTTCCATAATACGCTTCTACTACTTTCTTACGGTTTTCCTCACTCATGCGGGACAGTGCATAGCCTGCGGACTCGGTGAGTGCGGCGCCAAATCCCTCAATTTTCTGATACGTCTTGTCCGGGTACAGGTTGATGACCTGCATTTCCTGATTTTTCGCGTCCGGGATCAGTGCAGTTTCATAGTCTCTTGTTTTGATGCCGTCTTCCCCAAAGATGGTTGCGTGTAATGTTACTTTTGCCATAAGTTTTCTTCTCCTTTTCTCTGCTTTTTGCAGATCATTTTATCGCTCTGGATCCTTTTCCAAGCAGTCCGGGTAATAACTGAGTCTTGCGGTTCCGTGTTCGGCATAGAGCATGCCTTCCCGCGGTGCGGTTTTTCCTTCTGCTTCGCCGGACAGAATCTGCTCGGCGGTTTTGATGCAGTCATCGAGAATCGTCTCTGGCTGGCTGAAATAGCCCTGCATGCCGCCGAAACCGATGTGCCCGCTGTAGGATCTCTCATAGCGGGTTTCGTATGT
>ENA-OQIX01000004-OQIX01000004.1-human-gut-metagenome-genome-assembly--contig:-NODE-4-length-44689-cov-4.452336_pt1 | contig 44689 bp, 57 predicted proteins | sample MGYA00242591_ERZ504756 | MGnify/ENA primary metagenome ERZ504756 (study PRJEB26092, sample SAMD00036369) | human gut metagenome | host: Homo sapiens | study: EMG produced TPA metagenomics assembly of the...
ACCGACTACGAAGATTTTCTGCAAAAGCTGGAACAGCAGGGCTATGAAATCAAACGCGGCAAATACACTTCCGTTAAAGGCGCACGGCAGAAACGCTTTATCCGGTTCAAGACACTGGGTGCCGGGTACAGCGAGGATGAAATCAAAGCAGTCATTGCTGGAAAAGCCGAACACCGCCCACATCAGAAGCAACCTCCCAAAGAGCAGCCGTTCCAGTTGCTGGTTGACATTCAAGCAAAACTTGCCGAGGGCAAAAGTGGCGGCTACGAACGCTGGGCGAAGAAGTACAACTTGAAAGAGATGTCCAAAACGCTGATTTTTTTGCAGGAGCAGAAAATCGGCAGTGCGGATGACCTGAAAGAGCGTGCTGATACTGCACTTTCTCGCTATCACGAACTGGGCGATTCTATCAAGGCCGCAGAGCAACGTATGACCGAGATTGCAGTCCTCCGTGCGCACATCGTCAACTACGCCAAGACCCGACCAGTGTACGATGCCTACCGCAAATCCGGGTATAGTTCCAAATTTCTGGAAGCACACCGGGAGGAAATCACGCTGCACCGAGCCGCCAAAGCCGCTTTTGATGAAACAAGATTGAAAAAGCTACCGAAGGTAAAAGAACTGAATGCAGAGTATTCTGCGTTGCTCACCAAGAAAAAAGCACTCTACCCGGAGTACCGAAAGACACGGGATGAGATGCAGGAAATCGTAAAAGCACAGAAGAACGTGGAACTGTTCTTTGCGGAGGAAAAGGACTCCAAGCAAGTCGAGCAGATCCGATAAAACAGTCCCTGAGAACTTTGCCGCTTATCCGGCAGGGTTCTCAGGGTCTTTTTTGCTTATTGCTCAGTCTGTACTTGGAACGGCTTTTCCGGCAGTTTCAATTTGTTTGGCAACCATATTTTCCAATTCCCCCGTAATCGTTGCACAATTTGCAACACGATAATTCCAGAAGTAAGAAACGCCTTCACACTCCTCAACGGACAAATCGCTGTTGACCAAAAGCAGTCGGTCGGAGGTTACTTTCAGCTTTTCGCACAGAGCAGCATATTTTCCATAATCAATGCTTCGGCTGGACGATTTGGCTTCCACCCAGAAGAATTTTCCGTTGATGGAAAACGCAACATCCAGTTCATGCGTGCTCCCTGCGGATGCCGCTTCTGAAAGAATCACATTGGAGCAAAGCGAAACTTCTGCGCCCTGCTCCTCCTGATAGCGATTCAAAATCTGCTGAACCTGATGCTCCACAAAAAGTTCCAGCCACTTCCCGCTCAGGAAATGCCGGACAGTCTCATTTTGCGCAAGCTCATAGACGATATTCTGCGGATAGATCACAATGGATGCAAAAAGTCCCATTTTATCCCACGTCTGAGCGATTTCCGAAAGTGTGGCAAACGAATTCTTGGACGTACCCTTTGGGATACGAAACGAAAAAGAGCCGTCGTTCTGCATATGTGTTCGGATAAACTGCAAGAAATCCACCACCACCGGGTCGCAAAGAGCCTCGCCTGTTTTCCATGCCATCCGCTGAACGGCAATCGGCGGAAGCTTTTCCGGCACGACCTGCTGAACGATTCTATACCCACAGCGTTCCAGATGCTCCAATGCGGTCAAGGGCTTCTGGAGCTTTGCTTTGACTTCGGGCTTTTCTGCCCCGGGTGTATTCTCGGCCAGATAGTTGAACTTCCATCCGTATTCCCAAGCAGGCGAACGGGTCAACACACCAACTGCATGAAATCCGCTGTCCGGTTCCTCCATCGGAAATGTGATTTTGTTCTTTTGGATATTGATTTGGAGCGTTTTATTTTTCAGCGCTATCTGATAAGCGTCAAGAAGGAATTCCTTCCCCTTATATGTCAGCTCACTGGAACTATTTGCAGAAAGGCCAGCATTTTTTGCCAAAGAGAGAAGCAGACAGGTCGCTTTGGGCAGCTTAAGGATATGCTCCATCTGCGCAGTGTCCGGAATCACTTCCGCATTTGCGTTATCGGGCTGCGGCAATTCGTCTGCCGGAGTCTCCTTTGCTGGTGCAGAAACTTCGGGTGTCATTTTTGAAGCAGCCTCAGATTTTCCAGACTTGGGCAAAGGTTTCGGCTCCGTATAGACCTCAGCAATAAATAATTCATAGGAATCGATGCACGAAAGTTTTCCTGCCGCTGCAAGTCCCACATAAATCGCAGCCGCCCGTGAGGAATCGCCATAATACTTTTTAGAATCCGCTGCGGCAGCAATATCAGAAAAAGCATTATATCTGCTCAGCGGCTCCGCCTTTTCCGGGAACTGCTTCAACGCACGGCAGTAGAGCCACTCAAAGAACGAATCCATGTACGGCTCTGTCGGATACTCGTTTCCTTCCAGAGAGTAACGTAGCAGCTCTCCACTGGTTCGCAGCCGAGTGTCCTTATGGACTTTGGGTGGCTCACAGGTCAGAAGGTCAGCGAATGGCCCACCATGTTCAAACACTTTGGTGGCTTCAAAAACCGTGCTGATGGGTACATCCTGCGCAACAGAATCCAGATGCAGCAAAAGCCGCAGAGAAGAAACAGCTTCACCCTCCGGCTGAACGGATGCAGAGCTGACTTCCAGAATCGAAACATCAGGGTCTGTTGTATGGACGGCATCATGGACGGCACGGATATTCTGCCGCTTGCTGCCTTTTATCCATGTGAATGTCACCGGCTGTTCTCTGCAATAGGGATAGCCGGATATGGGAAAACAAATGGTTCGTGTTGCCATGAACACCTCCAACTTTTTAGGACAAACAAGTTTATGTAAATCAAGTATAGCACAATCCCGGATGTGCTGCATAGCACTATTTTCTGCTTCCGGGAATCCATCTGTGCAAAAAGTGCCGATACCACAGGCATCGGCACTCAGATTAAAAAGCATTTTTCAAAAATGTGCAGCCTGCATCCACTGGATGCAGAACACAAGGGGTTTGGGCACAGCCCAACAAGCATTTTGAATTTGATTTTTAGAAATCGGATTCAAAAATTGCAAGTTGGTACCAGCTTGCACTGCTTGCCACAACAATGCGTCCTTTTTGTCCGCAATTTGTAATTTTCAGATTGGAGAAAAACGCCATGGCAAAGACGAAGGCTGAAGAAAAAGCTCTCAACCTTGATTAGATTTTGTTTAACTGCCGGGATTATCTGCGCGCTGCGCGCAACTCCGGCTCGTTCTTTGAAAAGCGTGATATCCCCCGCAGTACAGCCCCGAAGTTCTCAAAAAGGTCATGGAACAGGTAGAGAACTTTGAGGAGAACAATTAAGCATTTTCTCGTTTTAACGTGGGATTAGATTGCTGTAGACCTTAATACAAAAAGATAGATAATGAAAATCTGGTGTCTGCTGGTACCAAAAAGCAGTTTGGCATCCTGAAAGACCTGATGAACCGCTCCGACGTGGATATCATCGTCAATGCCTGTGAAGCCCACCTCCACATTCCCATGGCCGATTTCGTAGTCTATGTAGTTGTAGCGGCTCCGGTCAAACCAGATCTGATAGGTCAGCCCGTTTTTCATTTTCTTTTTGAAGTCGCCCTTTTTCAGACGCTTCCAGCCCTTTTCCTCCAGGCCCAGGCCGTTCCACAGGTAGTCCAGAAGTTCCTGAATTATATCTGCCGGCCGTTTTTGTTCCACGGTCTCCACCCCCTGACGAATTCTCTTTAATAGTCAAGCAGGATAGGCACCTGCTGCTCCTCGGCAAACCGCATGGCCCGCCAGAACACGGAGAAGGCAAACTTGGCCAAGGATTGGGTGTCATACTGGGTGTGTTCCGGGATGTCTGCCTTGCTGTACTGTCCATCTGAGTCTACGGTTCCGTCTACCGGGTATCCCTCCGTGTCTGCCCAACCAAGGATAGTGTCCTCATCGGCCTGCCATGCCAGCTGGTTCAGCTTTTCCAGCTCCTTCCGCAGTCCGCCCAAGGTGGCGATCATCGTCTGATCATCGGTGGGCAGAGGGCCTTGGAATAGAAAGCTGTCGGTGAGGGGAAGCCACCAAGTCGCGCCCCGAAGCAGGGACCACACCCGCTCCTCGTCCGATGCAAGGCGGGCAATCAGGGGATGCTCCCCGAAGTCCCAGTCCTTCTCCACGGTGAGAGGCACCGGTTCCTCGTATGTATGACAGGCAGCCACCAGCAGCATAGCGCCAAAGGCATCCCAATCCGGCTTATCGGTGTAATAGGGCCGCTCGTTGTCCTCCGGCCATGGAGTGTAGTGCGGCTGGTTCGGCTGGGAAATGGCGGCTAAGATCTGATCCCGCCAGTCCTCCACTGCCGCCTGGATCTCAGCCGGGGACAGCTCCTCCTCGTTGTCGGCGGGTTCTCCATCCGGGGTGATCCGGTTAAAGGTGTATCCGTTTTCCTCCGCCCACTGCTGAACAACAGTTTTCCAGTTGTGAGAATAGTACCGGGTCAGCGGCCCGGCGTAAATATCAAGTCCCATAGCAATGTCTCCTTTTCTGTTATGCAGTCATTCTTTTGCTGGAGCGAACATCTGGTCAATCTTCTCCAGATCGTATTCCAAAATCCAGTCATGAAATTGATGATAGAGAGGCAATAGCAGCTTCTGTGAGCCGCCCAGCACATCCAGCCCACGGTCATCGTACAAATGGTAGAGGAACGGCCCCGGCCCAGCCAGATAGACGCTGGACACAAAGCCGTTCCAGCCGCCGATGTCCCCCAGAATGATTTCCCGAAGAAGCAGCTCTGGTTGAAAGCTGATCTTGCTGAGATCCCAGTAAAACTGCACTTGTGCATGGGTATCCCCATCTTCATCCTGCTCTGTGGCCGAAAGTTGTTCATCGGGAACTGGGAGGCCCACTCGCTGCCGGATAACGGTCAGCAGGGACTCGGCGGGTTCTTCATCGGGATACCCGTCGATCCGCAGAAGGTCCGGCACCGCCGGAAGTGCCCGATAGATCGCGGCGGCTCGGTCCAGCGCCCCCTGAACATAAGCGGGGTTGGTTTTCAGCTTCGCCGCACGCCTATCCAGATAGATTGGTTCCTCCCCGCCGATCTTAAAACGAATGCCCACCGGTGCATGGTAGAACAGAGGGTGTTCCAGCCCAGCCATGCCCAGATCATGTAAAATGTGTTCAAACCGCTTTGCCAGCATGGTATCCCTCCGTTCTCATGTCATTTCATACAGCAGAGCAGCATCGCCCTGCACCAGTTCCAGATGGGAGCGCAGCGTATTAAGCCCGCTTTGCACCGCCTCGGTGGGCAGATCCCAGTCCGGGGCAATTTCAGCGGCCAGCTCCGGGAGATCCTGCTCCCGCAGAGCTGCCAGCAGTTGAGACGCCAGCTCTCCCTCCAGCAGAGCGCAGTCCAGGGTGTCTTCCGTCTGGGGAGCAGGAAAACGGACATCCAGATCCAGTTCGCTCTCACACCAGTCCCAGATGGCCATATAGACCGCGCCGGAGCAGTCACCGTCGGACAACTCCTGCCGCTGGTTATTTTTTATCAGATAAAAGGACGCGATCTGTGACATGGTGGTTCCTCCTAAATGTTATTCGCTTCCATCAGCCCTTCGGCCTGCAACCGGATCACATAGAAAGCCCGCACCCAGTCCAGTTCCTGCTCCATGGAGTCCTCCAAAGCCAGCAGGCGGCGCTTGCCAAGCCTGCGATCCAGAAGGGCAAAGATACGGACAAGGGGATTCTCGCTGACAAGGCTTTTCTCGATGCTCTGGTTGTCAAAGATTCCAAACGCCTCATAGAACACCTTTTGGTCAAAGGTGCCCTGCTCCAGCGCATAGGCATGAGCCTGATTGATGGCCTCTTTTGCGGAGTCGTGATCTTTCAGCGTGGTGGAGCGCAAGTGATGAAATTTCGTCCACACATTTTCAAAATAGGTGTAGTAGTTGCTCCGCAGCACTTCCACGCCGTCCACACGAATGGCGGCCCGGCCCTCATGGTCGGCGCTTTTGCTGTAACTGGTGGCAAAATACTGGATGTGGCCCCGGAGTGCCGGGCACAGGTAGTCATTCTCCAATTTGTTCCGGATTCCACTCCAAGTGGATACTCTACTGTTTGACATAGGTGTTGTTTCCTTTCTGCTAATTCCTACTGCTTTTGGAGATACTCCCGGAAGCATTCGATGAACTCCCGATTCCGCTTAGGGACATCGAACCCCTTCCGATGGGGGAAGAACCCCTCCTGTTCCACATCGTCCAGCAGCTTGGGCAGATTGGAAAACCGGGCAAAGAATGGTAGTGCATAGTCCTGGATCTGCCCGGAAATTTCCTGGATAGAGCGTTCCCGCTCCAGCAGAGTAGATACCTCATAGCGGGGGAAGTCATCATACCGGTGGGTCAGCCGGGCGATGGAGGTACCCACGATACCATCATAGGTTTCCTCCGTCCCTTCCTGCTCACTGCGCCACTGGGCAATCACCGGGGAACTCACATCGAAGAAGGCAGTAAAAGTGGTGGAGCCAAAGCGGATGGAGGGGGAAAAGTAAAAGGAGAACACAAAGATGCCGTCTTTTTTGTAGATGTCATTTTTGCTCTTGCGGTATTTGTAGCCCAGCGGGTTCAAAGGCTCCGCGATCCGCTCACAGGTATAGACGAAGATCTCACGGGGCTTGGTTCCCTTGGGAAAATCCTTCTTCTCCATGTTGCCACCTCAATCAAAATCCATCCAGACCAGGTGTTTTCCGCAGTGGAGGCACTGGAACAGATAGCATTGCAGATGCCCGCCATTGACGGATTCCTGAATCATTTTCTTCTGTTCGTCATCCCACATGGGATCGTCCAACACTTCCTCGAGCACACCCAGCGCCCGCAGTTCTCTGGCACCCACATGGCCCAGGTAGGCGCAGTAGTCGCCACAGTGGGCGCGCCAGTATTCCTGCTGCCAACCGGAGTAGCCGGGAGTTCGGTGGATGAGCTCGTCCAGCTTCTCTGGATCGTCTACACCATTATCCAGAGAGCAATCGTCCTGGAAGCAGCCGTCATATTTCCGGGCTGCTTCGCCACTGGAGATACACTCCGGGCACAGATACTCAATATCCTCCACAGCGTAAAAGGGGCCTGTATAGAAAATATGGGTCGTCTTGCCGCAGCAGTCGCAGACAACGCCGTCTGCGGATTCCTCAAAAGCCCCAGTTTCCAGAGGGTTTGGGTGATACCGGAAGGCGGGCAGGCCCAGCTGGGCCTGCCGTTCCTTTTCTTTCTGCTTTTCCTCCGGCGTTTTGGGCTTGGGGAGAGCATAATGATTGCCCCAGTTTTCCGCATAGTCCTTCAGCGTGCCCAGCCGCTTGAGGGTCTTTTTATCGGAACGATTTCCGATTTGGCAGAGCAGTTCATAGGCATCCTTCTTGAAGTCCAGTAGATCATACATATCCACCAGCACTTCCTTGGCCTGCTGATCCTCACTCTGCTCAAGTTCTTCCTTGAAGGTATATAGAGCGCGGACATTGTCTGGACCTTCATTGGTCGCAACAAACTGTTTTTTTAGTTCGATATAGGTTTTCTGATATTCTGTCATTGGTCGCACCTCCCATCAATCCCACCAGAAGTACCAGACGGTGGACTGCCACAGGACATCTGCCAAGGAGCCAATGCTTCCATCCTCATTCTGATCCAGATCTGGGCAGAAACCATATTGCTCCACAGCCACCTCCATAGCTCTTTCCTTGGAGATCGGAGTTGGAAGTTCAAACTCCAATTCATCGTGGCTCATGGCGGCAGGGATGGCACCATGTTGCTCGAACCAGTATTTCGCCACTGCCATCAGGTCCGGTGTGTCGGGACACTCATTCCAATTTCCAAAGGGCAGGTAGGCGAAGATCTCCCAGGGGTTCTTTACCGGAATTTTAGCCAGAATGAGCGGATATGTCATTCCGGTATCATCGTTCCAATAGTTTGCGAAGCGGTCGTTGGGTTCTCCGCCCTCCATCTCGCCCAGGACTTCCTCCTCCCAGTCCAGATCATCGTCCTCGGCTTCTTCCTTGCGCTGGCCGGTCAATTCCTCCAAAATCGCCTTTCCGTCCTTAACAGGAGCGGAGAGCATCTTCTTCCGGTACTCCTCTACCGTTTTGAGGTCAAATTTATAGCAGTCCGCATCATGCTCCGGGTCGGCGTTCATTACCAGACATTCCAACAGCGTTTCATCATCCGCCTGGATAAGTACGGGAACAAAGCCCTCCCGTACCCCCAGCCGCTGGGCGTAGCTGTATGCCGACATGATGGGGTCATCATCTGCCATGGATGGGAAATAGGTACACTCGCAGTCCAGATACTCCATGATGGCCTGAGCAACCTCGGAAGGCTCCAGCGTATCCTCGTCGAAGTCCTGTCCCTGCCAGTTTTCAAAGCGTTCCTCAATCACTTGAGCCATGGTCTGATAGTATTTCTCATCAAATGGGATGAATAAGTATGCCTCCTGTTGAAATTCATTGGAGTGGTATCGGGACGGACCAAAATATTTCAGGGCATAGTCATCAATGTCGGCAGGATAGTAGGGGCTGTCGCCCTCTCCGTAGTAATAGCCTGCAAAGGCACGGCCTTGCTGATTGAACAGCACAGAGAACAGACAGCCGTCCAGCTCATCCCGGATAAACTCCCTCAGATCCACATTGGCAGGATCAGCTTTGACCTGTTTGGTCACTTCGCTGTATTCTTTCAAGAAGTCCTCGCCCATCAGGTCGTGCTCCATACACCAGCGCAGGTAGATGGCCATGTGGTTATAAGCATTGATGGGGTCAATAGGCAGTTCCTTCTCCTCAATGCTCTCGATATGATAGGAAGCGTCGTCCATCTCACCGTCAAAATTATCATTGGAAAGGGTGCCACGGGTGATCGCATTCTGGCGAGTGGGGTTTACAACAAAACTGATCCCCCTCATCTTGTTCAGCAGAGCGTCTACATCATGTTCCAGTTTATAGTCCAACTCGTCCTCATAAAGCGGAATGACCTGATAGAAGTTGACCTCCTCGCCGCTCGGAAGGATGCAGACTTCGCTGCCATCTTCGGTATCCTGGGGACCAGTCAGAATGGCGGCGCACAGCTTTGTGTCCTTTGCAAAATCCTCCTCATTGTCCATGGTATGGCCGAAGCCCAGCCAGGTATCGCTGGCAATGGGAAGGCGGGCCAGGGTTTTCAGCAGGCGAATGGGCCAGTACCACTTTTCGTCTTTCATGGACTCCTGATCCAGCTTCCAGTCCGCAGGCAGGGCAATGGCCAGCTCCGCCCGCTCCAGCTTATATTCCTCCAGTTCCTCCGGCACATTCATCCGGTGAGCGCCCATGCCCATGGTGACCAGGGTGCAGTAGTCCCGCTCCTCAGAGGGCGGCACCACGCAGATGTCCACATGGATGTCGGGAGAAACCAGCTCATGGAACACATTCTCGACCTTGCCGAAATACTGCTCAATGTGCCCCTCGACGGCTTCCATCTCCTCCTCGGTGTAGACTTCGGGATTACTGAATTCTTCCTCATCCTGCGTGTCATCATTGTCTGAGTGGTCGCAGCTGTCATCCTCCGGATCTCCCTTTATAGGCTCGTAACCGATCTTCAGGGTCATCTGTTCCTCCGGCAGGGAGACGCCGGGGCTGCGGGTGATGGTGTGCTTATCGTCCGCAGAAAAACCGATGGTCTCGCCGTCTTGCAGCGTCACATCACACGCCAGCACATAGGAGGCAAGGCTGGCCAAAAAGTCCCGCAGATCCTCCGGCTCGGCGTCGGTGTTCAGCACCTCCATTTCCTCTTTGCCGAACACATCCATGCCATAGGTGTAGCCGTTTAGGCCCCCCTCGCTCCGGTACAGGCCGAACCAGACCCAGTTGAAGATGGGCAGTTCGTCCTCTTTGAGCATATCGGCAAGGCCCTCATAGAAACGAGGCTCAAATACCACGCCGCTGGTGTAGACACCGGTGGCGTATTTCTGCTTGCAGCACACTGCCATTGCCTTGGTGAACAGCTTGCCCCGTTCCAGCAGTTTTTCCTCCTCGCCCAACACAGCCACCATGATATGGGCCTTGTGTGCTTTGGCCACCTCTACGGCCTCTGGCCACATATAGTTGTTTTCGGCGTTGATCTCTGCTTCATTGTCCGGGATGTGACCGTGGAAGAGTGTCACGATCAGCATCATGCCGCCGACCCGCATTACCACAGCGTCATCGCTGTTCTCAACATCTTCGTCGCCCTCATCCGGCTCCTCATCTACGATACCCCATTCTTCCCGCAGATCTCGAATCAACTGCTCCTTGTCCCACTCTGCTTTGGAGAGGAGCACAGATCCGGCAAAGGAACCCTTATGGTCGGTTTCCTCCTCGTCGGCGTCATCCTCAAGACCCTCTGCATCTTCATCCGGATCATAGAGGGATTCATGCTCCAGTCCGCGGATAAATTCCTCAAAGCTATCTGCCAGATGGGTAATTTTATAGTCATTTTCCTGATCCACATGGACTACCGCAGGCTCTCCCTGGGGACCGCAAGCCCGGTAGTCCAGGAAAATCATATCGTGTCCGGCGCTTGGACAGTCGCAGATGGCCACACCGATGGCAGGATACTCCCACTCATCGATCATAAACTGGCTGCCCAGCTCTCCACAGAGGGAGCAGCTCTTTTCCCGTCCGATTCCGAAAATGCCGGTGATGGCCACATGATCATCTGACCAACAGGTAGGCTCATCGCAGGGATAGCAGGTGTTCACCGGAATGCCGCCGTTGTGCTGCTTCATCAGCCAAATGTAGGCGGCGGGCAGCTTGTAGCCCAGTTCCTCCTCCACGCTGGCAATCAGCTCATCGGAAGGCGGATCACTGACATATTCTTTCAGTGCATACCAATTATCATCCCAGAAGTTGGTGAGGTCGAAGCCCTCAAATGGGGTATCACCGGGCACGAATTTGGCCTTCTTCTTCCGGCTGCGCTGGCGTTTCCGGATCTCCGCCTTACACTCCCGAATTACCGCCGGAGCATTTTCATCCTCCGGGTCCAACTCTGCCCACCGCTGGGCGTAGGGAATGGCCTTTTCCTCCTGGCCGTAGAGATACTGATAGCCATAGGCCATCCGCATATTCCACTCCGCCTTGTCCTGGCCTTCCTCCCGGACGGACTCCAGCACCTCGATGGCTCGGCGCAGGGCCTTATCTCCCTTATAGTTAGGAGTACCCTCGTCGTGGTCCCCAATGATGGCATAGTTCTCCAGCGCCCGTGCCAGGGCGTAGGCGGTGCGGTAGTTTCGCCAGTCCTCCGGGATGGCATTCAAGGCCTGGATGCAGCGGGTGTACTCGTCCTCGTCGTTCCACTGCTCCAGCTGCTGGAAGAATGCTTCTTCCTTCTGTTGGGTGTAAGGAATATAGTCCATGCCCGTCAGCGTTTCGTCCAACTCGTCATCCTGATTCTCAGTTTCTGGCCCATCATCTTGTTGCTTTAGGGATACAGAACCGGCTTCACGGCGGAAGGTGTGGAAGATGGCCCAGGGGATGTCCGTGCCTTCAAAGAACGCTTTTGCCATGTTCAGCGCCTCTCGGATGTCCCAAGCGATGAAGTCCACATAGCCGCAGTAGAGGCCGGTGGCTCCGCCGGTGAGAGTGAGCACTTCCGATCCTTCATCAGTGGTAAACACTTCTTCCAGCTTGTCCCGGAAGTCAAAGATCTTCTGACTGCCTTCCTCCTCCCGCAGGGTATCCAGGGGATAGCAGAAGAAGCCCGCTACCGCGCCGTCGGCATGGAGATCGTCCATAAAATCATTGTCGGCATTCAGATAGCCGTTGATGAGCGGCACACAGCAGGTGGAACCGGCCATTACATCCAGCCGCCAATCGGCGTCCGGGTCCTGTTTGGGTTCCATTTTGTAACCAAGGTAGCTCTCCAGATAGGCTTCCGGGTCGGTGGAGAGCTCCAGGCCCTGCTCCCGCAGTTTGTCGGGCAGCTGGGACAGGAGGAAGGACGGCTCTGCCTTGGGTTCCTCCAGCACATCAAAGCTGTCTATGTATCTCATGTGGGAGATCTCGCCCAGCACTTGGTCGGTGAGGGTAGTGAGCATCCACCAGGCCCGGCCTTCTTCCTCCCGGAGCATAGGCAGCAGCTTTTCGCAGTAGGCAGAGATGGCAAAGCGGTTTTCACCCTGCTCCTCCAGCCAGATCTGCACATCATCCCCGGAGATGTCCCATCCATCCTCGGTACGCAGACCGATGTTCTGGAGGGGCTGACGGCCCACAAGGATGTTCCAGTGCTCCAGCACCTCCTTGGGGGCGTGTTTCTGGAAGTAGACCAGCTCAAACAGCTTGACCTTATCACCCTCCGGGGTGAGGATCAGCTCATGCTTTTCGCCATTGAAGCCCAGCTCGAAGGAAATTTCATCAAAAACCAGATTCAGGGTGTCCTCCATTTGGGCCACGAGTTCTGCGCCGCGGGTGTGATCTTTGTCCTCATCCATCATCTGGCGCAATTCTGCTTCCATTTCCGCAAAGGTTTCCCACCAGTCCTCTGTCCGCTCCCGGAAGCACTCCCAGAACTGCGGCAGAGAAATACCCTTCTTGCACCGTTCGATAAACTCTTTGGTGTCATCGTCACCAGGGCGGACTTCCAATGCCTTTTCAAAATATCGCAGAGCCCGGCCCTCCTGATCCAGATAAAAGTAGGAGTAACCCATGCGGAAGTTCCAGTAATAATCGTCCTCGAAGTATTCCTCATGGGGCTTTAGCAGAGCGAGGGCCTTTTTGAGCATTTCTTTGCAAGTTGGCTTATGTGGGTCTGCCAGATTGTTATAGGCGCGGGCCAACTCGCTGTCCATCTCAGGGGTACGCTCCTCGGCGGGGATGGCCTCCAGCGCATCAATAATTTTATGTTGTTTGCTCTCCTCATGCCACTTCTGGCACTGCTTCAAAATGTCCATATCCAAGTCCTCCTCGTCCTCATCCGGCTTCCAGTCTTTGATCTGCTGAAACACGCCATTCTCATCCCGCTCAAAGGCGCAGGGAGCGGGTGTATGCAGCAGAGGAATGATGTCGGGGTCGTCGTTGCAGATCGTATTCAGCTTGTAGATCCCAGCATTGTTGGGGTCGTCCATGTACGCCTCGCTCTCGTCACCGGCGGTGAAGCGCCAGCCGCTGTCCCAGCCGCCGTCCGGCTTCTCCCGGTAGCAGTAGCCAACCTTACAGCCCTCCACCGTGATACGGTTGGTGGCAATGCAGCCATCGGCACCCTTCCAGTCAGGGAGCAGAGATTTCACATCCTCCGCTTTCACATGGTAGTCCCGGTTGCGGCCAGCGGCCTCGTACAGCTCCTTCCGCAGCATCTCCACCTGATAAGCCATATCTGTGATCTCATCCTCACCCATCATCTCGCTGATGTCGTATTCCAGCGGGTTCTGGGCAAAATCCGCCAGGGACTTGTTCATTGCGTCATGCTCCTCTGGCGTAGCAGTGATGCGAATACGGCGGACGGGGGTGTTGTACTCGTCCAGATCCTGAAGGTTTACACTGCCACTGACGCTGCACTCCAGCAGGATGGCGGCCAGATCAGTGACCACATCAATGGCGAAGTGGAAGTCCATCTCCACGCCATCGGAGTGGGTAAACTCCAGATACTCCACGGTCTGGCGGAAGTCCCAGTTCTGCTTGTCCAGCCCGATCTTGGCGAAGATCTCGCTGAGGGGGATCTCCTCCTTCTTCTGATCTACCAAAAAGGCCACAAGGTTCAGGCTGTCGTCCGAGCCTCCGATAAAGTTACCCCAGTATTTTTTGATATACATTTGTTACGCCTCCTGTTCCGAGATTAGTCGCTTGATGAGCCAGTCCAAATGCTCTGACCACGCAGGAGCGATCTCACCGCTGTCCTCGTTCTTCCAAAGATCCACAATCTCACGGATGCCGTCCTCGTCCGGCACCTCGTTTTTGATGTCGGTGAGCTGCCGCAGCAGGAAAGCAAGGGCTTCTTTGGATGCTGTGAAACCGGTGACTTTATCCCATATAGCTTCTTCATGATCGTAGTCCAGCTTGCCATTATCCTTCCATTGGAAATACAGCTCCGCCAGAGCCATCGCAGTATTGTCAAAGAGGAAGTCGATTTGTGAGAAGTCAGCTCCCAGCATGACTTCCTCTTTCATCAGTTCGATCATCTCGCCCAGATCCATTACCGGATGCTCCGGTACATATTCATTTTTGAGGATGTCCAGTACATCCAGCCCTTCGTCACGCTCTAATGCTTTTATGCCCCATGCTCCCATGTCGGCACCTCTCTTTCTTTATTTTGTATCAAGCTTCTATTGTCAATCATGGTTCTCCAGCCGAATGATAGGCCGATAAAAGTCATAATCTCCGTTTAGTTCATTGTCCTCCTGCACTTCCGGCTTACAGTGGGGCGAACAGGGTAGGAAACCGAGAAATGGGCCCAGCCCACCGCAGATATTGCATCCGCCGTCACCGCCGCAGGTGGTAAGCCTATCAGCCCACACCACTTCCCGCATATAGGGATCGTAGGCGATGGACAGGCCGAAGAAGTTGGGCTCCTCCATGTCATAGGGCCGGTTCTCATCCTCATCCATGTTCTCAAACCAGTGCAGACGCATGGAGTAGTCTAACCCATCTCCCCATGGAAACAGGGTCCGACACCCGCCACCACACAGGTAGGCCCACTCGTCCGCCGTGGGCAGGGAGAAGCCCCTGTTTTCCAGCATGGCAAGAAGCGCATCGTAGTCTGTGTGGTTATAGATACAGATCTGAAAGCCCTTTTCCGTCCGCTCAATGCGGGCCGACTGATGCAAGGTAAGACTGCTGCTGTCACTCCAGGCAAAATCACGGAATTCCTTCAGCCAGTCAGGGTGGACAGTCAGCCTGGGATCGTCCATTTTGACTGGCTCCCAGTTAATTTCCTCCAGTTCCCGGCCCACCAGCATGGGGCCAATGGCCGCCTGCCGAACGGGAGCCATACTTTCCCGGATCATCTCCTCCGGGTTCTGCGGTTCCATCTCCCATTCCTGGTACAGATAGTCCAGTTCCTCCCGGCTCTCCTGATTCAGTCCCACGGCAAACTGCTCCCAGCCCAGGGTGACGGTATCGCCGGGGACAAAGACAAACTCCCGACCATCTTTCTCGAAGATACCGGTGGTGCAGCTCTGGCCCCAGCGGTCAAAGGTATGTAGACCGAGAAAGGTCATATCATAACGAGCAGCCAGGCTCTCCATCAGCGCCTGCTTCTCGGTGGTGTCCATTTGATTGAATTGGGTGCGGAATAGTCTTTCGTTCATAACAAGTCCTCCTACAGCCTATCCAGGTTTTCCTGTAAATCGCCCTGCATCAAGTGCTGGGCAATGGCTTGGTTCAGTACCTTATGGGGGTGATAGGCTGCCTGCTCTACATCGTGGAGGCACTCCTCCATCAATGCCTCCGGAGAAATGCCCTCCCGCTTGCCATAAAGATGGCCGAAGGCATAGCACACAGACTTTAGAAAGTCAAAAATGTAGTCGTGATTTCCACGCATACTGGGCAAATCATTGAAAGAACCCATGCCACCATATGCCCGAAGATGGTGGGTAACCTCCCGCCGCTGGTTCCAGTCCTGAATGTCCCGCTCCAACCAGTCGATCCAGTTTTGGAACTCTGGATGGTCTGCCAGAAGGATGGAGCGCAGACAGGTCAGAGCCTCGGTATAAATATCAGACTGTTTCATTGGCCATCGCTCCCCCAAATACCTCCATAGAGCACACCATCTTTTCCAAGGAACAACATCCGGCTGCGAAGCAGGCTGCACTGCTCCACAGCGACCTTGTTTCCGTCACAGGTGGGAATAGCCTCCTGTTTTTTCCCAAGGTGATCACCATGAGCGGTAAGGAAGTAGAATTTATCCCGTTGCTGGTATCCGCCTTGAAACAGGAAGGTATTGCCGGACGGGGCAACAGAAAAAGCTCCGCTTCCTTCGATTGGCAGTTCAAATACAAAGTCCTCTTTGAAGTTCGTCCGCACCAGCCGGAATTCATCGTAATAATAAAACCACAGGTTTTCTTCTTCGTCCAGGCTGATGGCGTAGCAGTCATAGATGGAATAGTTCTCATTCTTCCAGAGAGGAGTTCCCTCCGATGTCCATGCAATCAGGCCGCAAGCACCCAGAGGTTCATCCCAACCGTAATTACCAAATACACCTTCGTCAAAGTAGCTGGTAATGATGGTGCCATCTTTTTTTACCACACAGTCTTGAATGCCATCCCCCAGGCAGAAACGGGACAGCACAGCTCCGTCCTGGCTGACGATCCAGGCGTTCTGGTCGGGGCCGTTTTCCCGATAGGCGCATCTTGCCCCCAGCAGGAGGAAGTGATCACCTGCGGGCCGCAAATAATGAAACTGGAACTTCAAGAGGCCAAGAGGAAACAGCGTCGTTTCCAGCACCCGCTGTTCCGCCCAATCCAGCTGGATTTCCACTGCGGTATAGGTGGAAGGAGTGCTGAGCCAGTCCTTACCCTGTGTTTCGGACGGCTGTTCCATGAGAAGATAGACTTTTCCATCCCTTGCCGTGAAAAAGTCTGTCACTTCTGTGCCCTCCAGATGTTTTTCCCGGCGCAGCTGGTCCAGGTCAATGATGGAGAACAACGGCAGATTTTTTGGCTTTTTATAGGTTCGTTCATAGTGTCTCCTCCTGGCTACTTTAACGCTCCATCATAGGTGTGGCTTTCCCAGGCGGCCTCAAATTCCGCCTGCTCTATGACGCAGGCGTGGAACTCCTCACCCCAGACATGGGCGTTCAATTCCTCCACGGTGGGGATCGGCGTGATCTCGATGGCGCCGTCGTAAAGGTCAGGGATATTGCGGGTGCGGCCATCTGCAAAGATGTCAATGGAGTGGAGGGCCAGCCGCTCATTTTCTGTATCCACTTCATAGAGGATCACCGACGGTTCTCCCTCCGGTGCGTCCTCCCAAAAAAGCTTGATGTACTCCATCATTCCATTTCCCTCATTTGAACCAATGCCACCCCGTCATGGTGCCGGTTACCTCATCTATCTGTATTGCAATATCATAATTGCCGCGACAGCCCAGCAAGGCCGCGAGATGATCGTTTTCCATAATCAAATCATAAAACTCAACCGCTATGTCTTGGAATTCCTTCGGAATTTCCAGTGCAGAGAAGAAATCCACTGATTGAGCATTTTGGAAAAATTCAATGGCCGTTTTACTGCATTTTACTATAATCCCTGTTTGAGTGGTCAAATCTTTCATGCTTTCGCAACCTCGCTCATGTTCAGATACATCCCCATCGTTTTTTCATTGTCACAGGCCGCCCGGATCATTTTGGACAGCAGCATCAAATCGTCGATGTATTGGGAGTACACGCAGAACACATCCTCGTCGGAGTCAAAGTGAAACAGATCCTCACCACTATTGCTTTCCTCAAACTCCCGGATCACGCTCCGGACCAGCCGTTCCCAGTCTCCGCTGCTGCCGGTCAGTCCCAGCCGGCAGAATTCTTCTGTCCGGAACCCGTCACTGATCTTCAGCAGAAGGGAGAGCGCATAGGGGTGGTGGGGAATGAGAAAGAATGGCGCGATCTGCTCCGGCTTCACCCAGATTTTGAAGGGCGGACGCGGGTCAGGTATCCAGGGCAAGATTTCCCATTCGTCCTCCGGTCGGTTTCCGTATTGGCAAAGGTCTTTCATAGTGTTCTCCTCATTCGATGTCGCTTAGTTCTTCTTTCACATCCAGTGGAGCGCCGTCCAGAGATGTGATCTGTGCCAGTTCTGTTTCCGTCAGATTTTTCAGGAAAATGCAGTATTCGTCCGGGTGGCCTCCCACAAACTCCATTTTGGGCCTCTCGATCTGCTGTGGGTCGGTGATCCACAGGCAAGGTTCTCCTGTTGCCCAAAAACCGAGTCAGAGTAAAGAATTTTGGCCGTTGTAAAATTACTTTCTGTTCCATCCTCATTTCTCCTGCATTTGCCTCAGCAGCTTCACGATCCGCTCCCGGTTCTTTGCGGTTTTCATGAAGGTGGGGAGATGGTCGGCCTGGGTCATTTTCGCTCTTCCCGGCGGCTTTTCCCGCAGTCCGGCGCTGAGATAGCCGATCAGATAGGCAAGATGTTCTCGGTTGAGTGCCCATACAGGTTTTCCCTGAAATGAAGTCAAAAACCATAGTTCCAACCCGAAATAAGGTTCTCGTCCATCTCTGATTTCGCCAATATATGAAAACGCCTCCGCTGTTTTATGAACTTCTCCCGACATGGTTGTTCCGCAATAGGGGCAGGTCACATGGAGGACGGGAAAATGCTGCTTTGCCGTATCTTCAATATCCACTCGGTAGTACCTGCCGCAGTTTTTGCACTGGTTATGGACATCATAACGGTAGATCGTCCGATCCTGCGTCATCCGGTGGCCGCAGCTCAGGCACCGGAAATAGGCGTTGTCATCATCCGCTGTCACCACACCTGCGCCATGGCACTTGGGGCATTTCACCTGAATGCCAGAGGTCAGGGCGTTGTATGCACTGTATGTAAAGTAGGGTTCATCAACAATTCGGCTCATGCGCCCACACACTCCTCTCATCAGTTCTTTTCCAGATAGAATCCCCATACGCAGTTGGAGAACTCTCCAGCGGCAAAGCGGTGAATCTGCCCGTCAATCTCCACCTGCCAGACCTCGAAGGTATGGTCTTGGTGATAGATCGGGTCTTTGACTTTTACTCGCTTGCCGGTGGTTTGCCAGTTGTAGTCAAAGATGTTCACACCGAACAATTTGCATTGACCGTCTGGGCCAAAAGTTTCATATTTCCAAGCCATGTGATGCCTCACAATCCCGTGCGCTGCCAGCCGTCCAGCCGCTCCTGCACCCCGTCGATCCTCCAGCCCTCGCCCACACGCTTCATGAGAAAGCGGCGGTCAAAGCTGGTATTTTTCTCTCTGGTGTAGATGTAGAGCTTGTTCTTAGTGATCTGCTCCGCGTCAAGGAATTCTTCCCCGTTGTAGGTGCCCTGGGCGCTGTATGAGAGGGCCAGAGGCCGATAGCCCAGACGGGGCTTTTCGCTCACATACTTCTCCCAGATCGCCAGCAGGCGGGGCACAGCCTCGGCATCTTCAAACCCAACCTGCTCCATGTACTGCTCCCATTCTGTCATTTCGGCAAAGAAAGCGGACAACACACTGCGGCATTCCGACGCTGCCTGCTCATCCAGCTGGACGGGCTTTTTGGCCTTTTTCCCGCTGGAGCTGGGAGAAGTGTTCCATCTGCTCCTTGGTAAATTGCACATGGGCCACTGGCTTGATGTAGTTGTTGCCGGCGACAGCCAGCAGTCCATCATAAGTAACAGCAGTGTGGTCGATCCAGATATGAGAGAGCTTGGGGATGGAGGCTGCCTGGAGCAGACCGGCATCATCCAGCCCGGTACGGTTGAGCGTCAGAAGGTCCAGCTTGCAGCCTTGCAGAGCGGACAGACTGCTGCCGTGGATGGCGGCGTTACCGTCCAGCAGCAGATAACGCAGCTTGGGCATAGCGGAAAAAAACGGGGAAACAGGCGTCGGTGAGGGTGCCGTTTTCCACGCCGAAGTTGACCATGCTTTTATGCCCGGCAAAGGGGGCCAGCAGTTCATCCGTCACCGGATACCCTTTCACATGGAAGCCCACCAGGGTGTAACCGGCCAACCGCTCCATGATCTCTGCGGTCAGCTTCGGGACTTCAAATTGTTTCTCTCTATCTAAGGCCAGGACACCATTTTCCCAATCCGCTGTCCGCGCCCGTTTTGGCCATTCCATAGCTTTCCTCCTTACTCCTGCTCCTTGTAACTATCTTCAATGTCGATGAAGCGCACATACACGGCGCAGACTTCGCCCTTTGCGTCATAGCCGAAGTAGACGGGATAATAGCCGTCCCCCCAGCCAGAGGCAAAGATGGGCAGGTTGCAGTCCGTGTCCGGCACCGTCCAGTTGAGCCAGTCGCCGCAGTCCCCCTGATATTTGGGGTGGGCTTTGGCGTTTTCCTCCAGAAGATCGCAGAACAGGTCGTTGTAGGGGTCGATGTCCGGGTCTTCTTCCAAACGCTTGGCCCAGTAGGTCTTGAAGGCCGCCTGGGTCTGGATGTCCGCCACACAGCCCATTCCAGCGTCTACGCCAAAGCCAAAATACTCGTCCTCGCCCAGTTCCTCGTCCAGATCCTCTTTGCCGGTCATGCCCAGCTCATAGCGGACAGGCTTCTCCCGACTGACCTCCACCTTGACGCAGGCATAGCGGTCGCCGTATTTCTCACTGGGCACCACACAGATCTTTACGGGATAAGTCCCGGCGGGGATCGTCTGTATAAAGGGCGGCGTGTCCTCCAGCTCCACCAGCGGATCGCAGGCGAAAATCTGCCCGGTGGGGAAATGGACGGCACCGATGTCCAGTACATCCACCGCCATGTTCCCAATCACTTTCTCTGTGAAATGGGCCTCCAAGTCATCTTTACAGGTCAATTTATCCTTGATTGCTTCGTATTTGTTCAGCCATTCAGTTGTAGGCATATCAGTGTCCTCCTGTTGATTCTGTTTCTTGATATACGCGCTCTTTGAGCCATCCCAGTAGCAGTTCACACACCGGCCATCCTGAAAATGATGGTCACAATTCGGGTAGCCATAGAGAACATGAGCACATTCCGGGCACAGCCCCATCATCTGTGAGGAGCCTTTGAAAAACAGGCTGCCACACTCATCACAAAGGGTCCGTTCTTTTTCTGCCATAGGGCTCACCAATCCCGTTCCCGGATGGCCTCCTCGGTGTCAATGGGGATGCCAAACCACTCCAGAATGTAGGTCACGGTTGCCGCGATACATTCCCGTGCCACCGTTTCGATCTCGCTGTCGTTCTCGTCAAACTCCTCCTGGAGATCATTGATGCCGCAGACCGCCTCGTCCAGCGTTTCCTGCACCACTTCGGTGTCGGTTTCGCCACTCTCCAGCAGGGCGATGACCTTCTGAAGCTCGTCCTTTACCTTGTCCACCAGAAAAGCAGGATAGTAATCGTCCTGATACATCTCGTCCAGCAGCTTGTAATTGGGGTCAAATGCTTTCATAGGGATTGCTCCTTTCCTCGTGTATGTCAGTCACGCTCAGCTCTCATGTGTGATACAGAAAATCTCCTTGTTCAAATCAAAGTAGATTACCATTCAGTTCGTCGGTAAGTCTCCGGGTTAAAGGACTAGATCCACGAATGAAAACTTGCTGGTTCATCTCGCTATCCACCAGACTGCCGAACCGCTTGAGCTTCAAAAAGTCAACCATCTCAGCAAAGGACAGTTTGGCTGGGTCGGTTCCCGGAAAGAGTTCCGCCGCAATATCCGGGCCTACCTCGTCTCGGTGGAACTCCATGAAAAAGGTCACAACGCTATGGTAGCGGCTGTCCTCGTCCGCCAGCGCCGCTTTGATGGCGGCTTTGGCCTTTTCTGCCAGTTTTTCCGCCTCATCCAGCATTTCTCCCACCGCATCCATGGCAGCAGGATCGCCGGTCAGTTCTTCCTCTACATCGAAGAGAAAGGGTAGTCCCGATTCCTCGGGAAAGTTGAAGATTTCCTCGCCGGGTATATATGTAAAATCAATGCGTTTACAGTTCAGTTTCATAATGTTATCCTCCTTACCCCTCAATGTTGGCAGTTTTGAGGCCCTTTTTCAAGGAGCCGTAGACAGTCACCGCATGGTCGGTGAACATCTCATCGCAGTCAAACCAGGCTGTGAAGCTGCCGCCGGAGGTGACGGACAGGCTCGTCATGCTGATTCGCCGGGCAAGTTCGTCCTCTGTGATGGGGTCGGTTTCCGGATTGCGGGGGTTTTCCTCATCTTGGGAGAGCCAGTTGTTGGCCAGCTCGGTCAGGTTCTTGGCCGCAAGCTCTCGCATGGCCTTGTCCCAAGTTTCACAGTCGGCCAGCAACTTCTTGGCGGCACTGCGGGCGCGGGTCCAGGAGGGCTTGCTCTCCGCATTGACCTCAAGGGAAAGAAGCACATCCTTTCCGCGCCACTGGATCTCACCCTCAAAGGCATCATGGTCCTTGTCCAGCTCGAGCTTTCCCAGCACCTGGTCCTGGATCACCACCGGCTTGTGGTACTCGTCCAGAACGGCCTGAAGTTCCGGGCAGTCCTCATGGGTCTTGACCACCTCGGAGATACACCAGGGCCACGCCACCAGATCCTTTGCCCATTCTTCTTTCATCCGGCGGATCTTCAGGCGGCAGATCTGCTCGTTTTGAAAGCGTCCCCAGCCCTTTTCACTGTTGCGCTCCTCGTCGGTGACTGGCCACTCCAGCCGCTCCTCTTTGGTGGTGACCTTGCCGGTGTCACAGAACACCATGCCCAGCGTCACAACAGTCATTTGCCAAAAGTTGCCCCTGTTGTTATATCCGCCCCCGATGCAGCGATTGATCAAAGCGACCACTTCCTGCTCCTCGGACTCGTACATCTCATAAAATTCTTCAAACATAGATCATTCTCCTTATTCCTCTATATGATTGCGGTATTCCTTCTCCAGTTGGGTGTACCACCGTTGCAGCATGGTTTCCAGACTGGTTTTCCCTTTCCGATCAAAAAAAGCAAGGAACTTGTCCAGCAACTCAGGAAACAAATTCTTACCGATATTTGTCAGATCCTGATTGAGATAGACCATCCGCAGGATACGGCCCTGTCGGTCCAGAGGGTTCTTTTTCAGCAGCTCCTTTTCAAAGCAGAAGCGCAGGAATACCACATTTTCGTCGTAGAAGTCCTCCACCACAGCCGCGCCGATGCTGGTGTAGGTGATGTCGTACACCAAACGGCTCCAGTCGAATTTCTCGGCATAGAGCAGTTTCAGCGCCTTCGCCCAGTGTTCCTCCGGGATCACCAGCATCCTGTGCTGGGCGGTGCTGGAGTAGCCGCGATAGACGGGTTCCGGCTGCCCCAGCAGTTCACTCACGCTGTCGGCGTAGACGAAGCACAGCTCCTCATCGAACAGGCCACCAATGAAGTTGCCATTGCAGTACAGCATATAATTCTTGGACTTGGCCGGAGAGTAAGAGAGGTTGTATTCCTGCGAATCCAGGATTTTATGTACTTTGTTCAAAAAATCCATTGATGTCATCGGTTTGCTCCTTATTCCTCAAACTCGCCCTCGATCATTCCATTGAGATATTTTCCGGGATCAGCGATAAATTCCTCCCATTTGGCCAGGGGATGGAACTCCTCGTGCTCGATGTCCAGATACCACAGCTTTTTGTCCCTGGGGCTCCACAGCAGCAGGTAGTCGCTGTAATTGTCCATGGCCGCCATGAGGGAGAGCAGCCTTTTTCGTTTCCAGGTCATCTCCTGCACATCCATGTAGGCGTACAGCTCCGCCCATTTCACCCACTCCTGCTCCGGGAATTCCAAACGCAGGGGGCCGGTCTTCAAGTATTCCACCAGCTTGGCGGGCAGCTTGTAGGGCATGAGCTGCCGGATCTTTTCCTGCTCATTGTGCCAGTCCTCCGGTTCCCAGGGCTTTTAAGTAGTCGGCCAGCTCCTGATTTTTGTTCTGCACCGCCACGGTGTAAGGCCGGTCGCCGTATTTGTCGGCAATGGTGATGTCGGCCCCCTGTCCACGAGCCAGCGCACCATAGGGGAAATCGTTGGAGCGGGCGGCCTCGGTGACAGGGGTGGAAGCATAAGGGAACACCATGTCCGGCTTGTGGTAATTGATGTCTGCACCTTTTTTCCAGCAGGAGTTTGGCAAGTTTGGCCTCTCCATCAGATACAGCGGCCCGAAATGCCTCGCCGCCAAACTTGTCCACTGTGATCCCGGCTTGCTCCAGCACCGGGATATTCTCCGGGCGCTTGCCCCAGCGTACTTCCTGGAAGGCACGCTCTTTCTGCTTCGGGCTGAGTTTTGCGGCCTGTCCAGCAAAGAGGGTGACCACCTCCGGCCCACAACAGCGGGCAGCGGTGAGCAGCAGGGGCTGTTCCTCTGCCAGACCGGGATCAGCTCCATGCCCCAGTAGGAAGTGAATCATGGGCACATCATTCCGAAAAACCGCGATCTCCAGTGGTGTGAGTTTGATATACTCGCTGAGCTGAATGGGGTCATCTAAATCCAGACCGCCCTGGAGCAGTACCTCCAGCTTGGAAGTGTCATAGTCACAAATGGCGGCAGCCGTTTCCGGGAGGGTCTCCCAGCGGCCAATATATGCAATTTGGTACATAAGGCACCTACTTTCGTTGTTGTTTCACTTTATAGGGAACGGTTCGGCCCAGCACCCGGCCCTTGCCAACGGCATTGGCTCCCTCATAGATCAAAAATTCCGCATTGTTTTCCAGCGGGGCATAGTCAATGGTATCTGGATATAGGGGTTGGGCATTTCCCAAAGCTGGTGTATCAAATGTACACTCGGTTCCGTCCAGAAAGCATACACCCAAATATTCTGTAGTTCCTGTGACCACAAAATGGGGACAATACTTTCCGCTGACCAGGCTGGGTGGTATTTTTCGTTTGCCGCTCCAGAAGATGACCTCCACATGGAGCACCGCCCGGTTTTCATCTGTCCCGATCACGCTGTCGCCCTCCTTTATCCCGTCATCTAGCTGCGGTATACTCAGGCCAGCTCTGCGTCCAGGATCTGGACTGGTTTTCCTTTCTCGTTCACATAGTAAAGGGCGATATAGTCGATGCCGTCCCGCTTGGCCTGCTCCCACGGCATCCGTTCACCGTTGATCAGTTCCACGGTATCCGCCTCATCCGGTTCAAAGTTCTCTTTTTCGTCCTCATAGTCAATGCTGTACCCCAGCTCCAGCACCAACTTGGAGGCGGGGATCTCATACCGTTTGAGGGGGCGGTGCTCCAGCTCGGATGGATCATGTTCATCGCAGAACATATTGTCGTAGCCATGCCGTCCACCGTCAAAGATGACGAACTCCTCGTCGCTCTCCGGGTCACGGGCTGTCACCAGTCCGGGGGCCTCGTCGCTATCTATGATATAGGATTGGGGTTCTCCTTTCACCGTGAGCAGATCTCCGTAATACCAAACCTCCAGCAGTTCATTGCCGGTGGTGGAACAAAGTATCACGGTGGGCAAACGCTTCTCCGCCCATTCTTTCACATGGCCGATGAGCCAGGTGGGATATTTCTCAGTCATCATAGTCTTTCTCCTCCTATTTCAATTTCAGCACAAATCCCCAGATGCTCACCACGATCAAAAGGACGCCCAGCAGGAAGAACACCACCCGCCGGTATCCTCTGCTGTGGCGGTGGGCATCCCGCGTACCAGTGGGGTCGCAGAGCCAGTTCCAGTTGCGGATCGCCCCAATTAAAATCACGACCCCGATGAGCACCGAGGCAATGTACCAATGCTCTTGCAAAAATGTTGTGATCTGTTCGCTGTTCATTTACATATAACCCCCTTTTCATCATCGGGAGTTTCCCGCCGAATAAATTCCTCCCGTTCTTTCAAATCCAGCTCCAGAGCTTTTTCCTCCTCCAGATATTCCTCGCAGTCCCGAACCAGTTTTTTGGCGGCTGGGTCATCCGGGACCAGGGCCAGCCAGTGCTTGGCGTATTCATAGGCGGAGGCGGCGGAACGGTATGCCATCAGGCAGGAATAGCCCATCCGGGCGTTCCAGTAGGGATCGTTCTCACCCTGGGCGCGGACGGACTCCAGCAGCTCAATGGCGTGTCGGATGAGATCCCCGTCCACTTCACCGTCGGTCCCATGCTCTCCATGATCTCCCAGCACCGCCAGATTGCTGTAAGCCCGACTCAGCTTGACGGTCAGCAGATAGCCCCGCTCCTGTTCCGGGATGGCTTCGATGGCCCGGATACACCGGGAATACTCGTCCTTCTTATTCCATTGCTCAAGCTGCTCCAGCAGCTCTGCTTTTTCTGCCTGATTCATCATTTCACCGCCTTTTCCGTGTCATCCTTTGCCTTTTTTGAAGTGTCCGCTGCCTCGCCAGGTGTTGACCACACAGGTGAAGATCTGGCCGCAGTGCTTGCACCGGATCATGTGGGCCATGATTTCATCCGTCCAGCCATCCTCTGTCTTTACCTTCTCCAGTGGGCAGGTGGATTCCTCTTGCATCAGTTCAAATTCCCCCTCCGACACCAACTGCTGAATGTAAGCAATACAGGCCAGATAGTCCTTTGGGGCGTCAAATTTTCTCCATGTTTGAATGTTTCGGCAGTGCTCGCACATACAGAGCCCTCCTTACGCAAATACTTGCTGGTATTTCTCTTTCAGTTCCTTGGGCGCTGTCTTGATGACCTTGCTGCCGCCGTTTTCAGAGGCTGTGCCCCAGATGGCCCAGAGCACATCACGCCACAGGTAGGCCAGCGCCCTTTTGTCATTGCCGGATTCTTCCGGCAGGTAATGTTCCAGATGCCCTTTGATCTCCAGCAGAGCATCCAGGCTCTCCTCATTGGCGATCAGGGCGCGGAACTCCTTTGCGGGCTTCAGATTCTGCATGGACTGTACTCCGTGGACCAGCACCGGCAGGGACTGGGCAGTGAACCCGTACTGCTTGAACAGAATATGCAGGAACTTCTCCTGCAAAGAGGAGTGCTCGTCATCACATCGATCCAGGTAATCGCACACCAGCCGCCACCACTTCGGCCCTTCCAGTCCCAGGGCGAACACGGCAAAGGTGCCAGGCATGGCGCAGGCTTCATCCGCAAGGTTTTGATACCACTCAAACTCCCGCATAGCCAAACGAGCGTATCGCTCCATAGCCGGATGAAGATCAGGGTGCTGCACAGCACAGGCAAAGAGCTGATTGACGCCCTTTTGGGGCAAGCCGGGAATGGGCAGATAGAGTTTTTCCTTCCCACGGAACTCCACCGAGTAACTGCGGGGAAATTCCTCCTGCTCCAGCACCGCACACAGGTAGTCCAGGATTTCAGCATAGCACTCCTCCGTGGAGTCCCTGGCGGTGATGCGGATAGTGGCAAACGCATCATTGGCCGATGCGTTGAAATGCTCCGTCTTACGCTGCTGGATGTCCTTTGGTAATTTGCCGCTGCCGGCTGTTTTCAGCTGCTTCACCATATCTGGGCGAAGCTGGGAGACCAGGCCGAGGATGTGCTCGGTGGTGAGGGATTCAAAAACTCTGCCCGTACACCGTATGGCAGACCGCCACATGGCAGGCAAAGCGCAGCAGGCCTTCATCCACATCCTCCGGCCGCAGCTCCGGCCACACAGTACAAGGCGGGTAAGGCGTAAAATCATCCTCTTTTTCTCCAGCCTCAAAATACCTTTCCTGCACCTGCTTTTCTATGTATTTCTCCAATGTATAGCGGATCTCCTGCCAGCCCACCAGCCGCCGCATGGCGTCGCAGAGAGAGGCAGCATCCTCACAGGGAAATCCTTTCAGCGGCAGCCCGGTCAGATACCGCTCCAGCAGCTGATCCGGGAGAAAGGGTGTTCCGTTATGATTTCGCACCACAGTCGGGTAGGCGGAGTGATTTTCACGAGCGGTTCCGTTCAGCACATCCTGAATGCAGAGATCCGCCTCCGCCAGCACCTCCAGGGAAGTGTCCGGCTTGTGGATCAGATAGTAGCGGTCATGTACGCCATCACGCTTTGGCAAACTCATGGCAAGGTCTCCTCTCAGGTTTGCTGATGCTGCATGGATACGATTTGGCAGTCTGGACAGAATTCCACATAGAGCGTGCCCTCCGCACAGTCAAACACCGTATCCCACTGAATCTGGGCCAGATATTTCATAGGTTTCCCACAGTGGGGGCAGGTCGTATATTCCGCGTCCTGTACCCAGTTGGCAAAGCCACCCACCGTGTTCACATCCTGGCGGGCCGCACCGTAAAACAGGGGCACGGGCGCTTCGCCCAGCACAAAGGGATTTTCCGTGAGGGCCTTGTAGTCCTCGGGACTGACATAGCAATCCGTTTTCTCCGCCCCGTCAAAGAGCTCGGAGGGAAAGACTTCCACGCCGCCATCCAGGGTAAAACTGTTAAAGGCTGGACTTTTCAAGAATCCCACACAGTTGGGGCAGCAGGTGGCAGTCAGGATGCCGTCCAGCCCCAGGAATTTCAGCCGCTCATCCCGGCCATCCAGCACCAACATATCCACCGTACGCCCGCCACAGTGGGGGCATGTGTCCTCCCGTGCCCGGCCAATGCGGACGGGAGATTTCTCGCCGGTAGTTCCTTTGACCATAGGATAGCAGGTGTCGAAGTTGAGCTGGATTTTCTGGCCCTCCTTGTCGAAGGTCCAGCCTCCGATCTGCGCATAGCTGGATGGGTCTACATAGAGGCCCTTGCGCCAGGGCCGGGGATTTCGCTCCAGCTCCAGCAGAGTCTCCATTGCCTTGTCATCTCCTTGCATAGCAAGGCAACTCATCAGGTTGGAGGCCGCGCTGGAATATTCCGCGGACAACAGCGCATGGATCAGACCATCCCGCACATCGGCGGGAGCATGATAATAGATCTCACAGGGCCAGAACACCTCTGCGGCCAGTGCCACTCGCTGAATCTCCGGGGTGATGGCATCATGGTAGCCAAGCAGCTGCCAGAAGTCGGTGAACTCCGGGTCCTCCATATCAGCCAGCCTCTGGATGTTCTGTATCAAGTTTCTTTGTTTTTCGACAATTTGTTCCGGCATCCAGGCCAGAGCAGCTTGCCGTTCTTGCTCGCACTTACATTTCCAACACAATCCCTCATAACCCAATGGGGTTCCACAGCTGGGGCAGGTATATTTCAGACTCATGTTCTCATACTCCTTTCAGGCAATAAAAAAGCCCCACGCCGCACTGTCATAAAGACAGGCTGACGCAGGGCATGAAGAAGCCGCGTTGAAGGAGCCGCATCCACCAGCAGATGTAGTTTCTTCAACAACCAAAATATTTTTTTCGTATCTTAAAGCAGCAAATTGCTGTCCAATATATTTGTTCATAGCGGCACCATTTGTTCTGAGCGTAGTTTTATATCTTATTATATCACAGCACCCCTTCAATGAAAATATTTTGTTGGAAATGCTAATGAAAAATTTTTGTGAATTTGTTAAGGCGCAGGGGCTGTTATCTCCATAGTGTCTGGATGGATCAGAGTGATTACTTTTCCCTGATGCAAGGCATAGTTGACTGTCTGTGCTGTACCTGAGCGCAGCTTTTTCTGATTATCAAACACACCGATAAGGTACTCTGCATGATCGACCATATAATAATTTCTTTTTTATAACTGGAAACATCCGCAGAATGTGAAATAACAATAGAATCGTTTGCGTTTTGGATCAGCTTTTTCAATCTATGTTTACTCTGATCCGGCCATTTAGAGTCATAGCCGATGAAGGGAACTATAACGATAATTTTAATATAAAAGTCAATATGCTTCATCCGGTTCGGTAGGTGCTGCGGTAATATCGCGGTAGAAAGTGGCCCATGCAGCTTCCTCATAGGGGCGTACAAAAAAGAAGCCAATGCTCAATGGAATTGTCAGCAGAAGAACAAGAGAAATCGCCAGAGCCTCTGAACCGGTGAAATATTTGAGAACCAGAAAACCCTCGGCATACAGTGGCACCGAACAGAGCAGCTCCCAGCCAATGAAGCTGAAATCCAGACAGAACAGCCGCCATTTGTTGCCATTCATGATCCGCCGGGATTCTGTGATCGCTTCATTTGCGGTCAGCGAAGGATGCTCGGACATGGTGTAAGGTGTCATCGCATAGCTGTATGTTTTCACGATTCCCGGAATCACCAACAGCAGCGACCAGAGGGCGATGTACAGACCCTGCAGGAATTTCATGCAGAAGCCATCCCACAGACGGTCTTTCTGAGAGAACAAGTCCGAGATGGCAGCATCATTTCCATCTACAAGGTTCAGATTAAAATGAGCATATCCCAGTTGAACTGCACCGCCCACGATCAGTTGGAGGACTGCCCACAGAACAATGCCGGCAAGCAGAACAGCAAGCAGCCGACCGCCGTTGGGCTGGGAGAACAGTTCAAAATGGATGTCCTTTGCCTGATTGGAATTGGATACGGCACTGTTGGAACTGCTCACAATGGTAGCACCGAGCGCACTGGCGGCAATACCTGTCAAAACAGCAGTTTTCCATTTTCCGCGCAGGGCATCGAGAGCGAGCATACGATAGTCGGCAGATACTTTCATAAAAGCAACCTCCTGTCTGAAAACGGCAAGGATTTGTGAAATAGGAAGATGATATGCCACTTTAATTTAGATACGTTTGAAAAGCTAAAAAAATTGCAGCATGAATGAAAAAGAGGCTGTTACACCGGTTTTATCCTTGTGCAACAGCCCCTTCCTTTACTTCAGCAGCTTGTCCAGTTCATCATATTGCATTACTGGAGCTTTGCAAGGATTTCTTCAGCCGTCATACCGCTGGCAAGCAGCTTCTTCAGCACATCTTCTGCTTCGCCCTTCTTTGCTTCTTCTGCTGCTTTTGCTTCGGCGGCAGCTTTTTTGTTTTCGGCTTTGGCAAGTTCCTTGGTGGCGGCTTTCAATTCTGCTTTCTTGGCTTTCAGCTGCGTCTTCAGATCATCGAGATTTGCAGTCAACGTAGCAACCTCAGATTCGATTTTCTCTTTTTTTGCGGCCTTTTCTGCAATGACTGCTACATAATCAACGCTGGCCTTTACAGTACGAGCCTTATTCTTGCTTCCCTTGGGTCTTGCCATAATAATTTCCTCCCATAAAGTGAAATAATTTGATACTTACAAGTATATTTCCAAATAGTCAGAATTGCAATAGGTAACATGAGCCGTCTTCAACTGCCAATGCAAATCTTATTCGGTATGCCCGAAGATCGTCGCAAATGTATTCCTTCAATGGTAACAATCATGGAGATTAGTGTTTATCTGGAGATTACCAAAGGATAAATAGAAGCAGTATTAAAGCCGTTCACCACGCAGATTTTCCAGCGTGGCGAACGGCTTTTTTGCTGCCCCTATATTTACAGGTAGGAGGAATCGAAGAAGTCTTTTAATGTAATTCCTAAACCCTGACAAATTCTTTCAATCGTCTCTACGCTTAACTGCCCTCCCCGACGGGCAGTTGTTTGAATCGTGGAATACGATATTCCGCATTTCTTTGCCAACACACACAGATTCATATCACGCTCTTGCATCAAATCCTGAACACGCTTAATCGTATCCACGAAATTCCCTCCCATCTTTTTAGTTCAAAACTTTTCCAACGATCTCAAATCTTTGCTCTGGAGATATAAGGATTGGCGAATATTTGGTGTTAAGAGAAACCAAAACCGGTTGGTTATGCACCACGCCATAGCTGTCGGTAAGGAGCTCTGCTTGGGACTTGTCTGGGGTATGTTCATCGTATTTTTTCAGATATCCACAGTCATCATATACGAATATCCCGATATCCCCGCATTCAAGTTCTTCGCAGCGCTTTACCCATACGATTTGTCCGCTATGATAACGTGGCTCCATACTATCACCGCTAACGTATATCCCGAACTCGGCACCAGCCGGAACGCTACTGGCAGGCACTTGTATCTGCTGGAACATTTCACCCTCAAGAAAAGCTCCTAGACCTGCCGATACTGGCAACTCTGATACAGGCATCATTATGTAGTCGATTTCCGCGGGCTCTTCTGCGTCTGGCTGGTAGCGCCGGGATGCAATCAAGTCCATTTCGTACTCAGCGACTTTTTTTTGCCCGATGTCATTTAGAAGGGCGGGTTTCTGGAAGTTCTTTGTAAAGTAGGAAGGACCCTCCTTGATGTTCAATGCGTAGCAGATTGCAACTAGTTGGTAGATGCTAGGAGTGGTATAGCCTTTTTCCCATTTGCTGATTCCTTTATCACTGACATCGACGCCATAGTGACGGAGAAGTTCAGAGAAAGTTACAAGTGAATAGCCATTCCTTTTTCGTGTGCCTGCGAGAATCTGACCAACCTCATTGCTATCCCTCGCAGCGACTGCATCATAGCGCACTGTGGATGGGGCTATGTGCATTTTGGTGAGCGTGGTTTTCTTTTTCATAACAAGAACACTCCTTTGTAATCCGGTAGCTCTATTATAGTATAGAAAATATAAGAAATCAACAGGAAATCTCTAAAACGGCGACAAATGCGTAATTGACATCTCCATAAAGTGGGTGTATAATCAAACCAAATCCACAAATAACAGCCTTTTGGTGTTATTTTCGTATGGGATTGTGTTTGTTTGGCGTTTTTTGCGAGGTGATACTATGAGAAAAGAAAATGTAAGATGTCCAATGTGCGGAACCATGAATTATGATGTGGATCTTGATGAAACCGGTGGCTGGACAAAATGCCGTCTGTGCAAAGCAGTGACCTGCTCTATGGATGAGTGGAAAAAACATACAGTGTCCGTTCCGCTGTTGAACGAAAAACAGCTCGTGGCACGCAGTATGATTCGCAAGTAATGCACGCCGTGTTTTGATAAATCCGCAAAAAGGAGGAATTCTGATGTGTGGTGATTACAACCTTCGCCGTGAGAAAAGATACGTCGAAGTGGACGTTCGTTTTACTCCTGACGGTAAGATCCGCCCTCTTGCCATAAACTATGACAAGGCTCACACTTATGGAATTGATCGTGTCTTGGCAGTCAAACATGGGACATCACGCCTAGGCGGAAAAGGTCACTGCTTCACCTGCCTGATCTGCGGTCAGAAGCGGAATCTTTGGCTTGAACGGGGCAAGTGGTTCGTGGAAGCCTACTGCTCCGTGCCGGAAAGCTGTGCTTCGTAATGGCAAGATACTTATCCCGCGCAGATCTTTCGCACATAGCGGGTAAGTATATCGACCAGTACTATACCCGTTTCGGGATCAGTAAAGATGACCCAGAACCCATTGACCCTGAACGGCTCGCAAGTTCTGTTCTTGGGCTGAATGTGAAAATGCTGCCGCTATGCAGCGATGGAAGTATTCTAGGACTGACTGTTTTCCAGAAATGCGGTTTTACCGTAACCTTGGGGGACGGGACAAAGCTTGTGGAGGTGTTCATGCCGAAGGACGTTGTAATCGATTCCGCCCTTGCGTCAGACAGCTGCACCGGATGCCGGAATTTCACGATAGCGCATGAAGCGGCGCACCATATACTGGCTGACCTGTTTCCGAACGACTACGGAAAAGCAGTCAAGTGCCGTGGGCACATTGCCTATCGGGAACGAAACGGACAGCCCTCATGGGAAGAATGGCAGGCGAATACCCTTGCAGCGGAGCTGCTGATGCCAACATTTCTGGTCAACGCCGAAATAGAACGTGCAGCGCTGTGCCTGCCAAATGGAATCCTGTACAAATCCGCATCGGACCCGAACTATGAAAGAATTCTGGAGATGGCTGCACGGATCGGGGTATCGTGGTCTGCGATCAGGATCAGATTACAGCAGATGCAGGTCATCAACGGAAAACCCATCCACTGCCATCCATTGGACGTCATTCGATTTGGAGAATAATATGACTTGGTCAAATAATCGCTCTTTTAAGAGTAAACCGCTGAACAATATACAGCAGGCACAATTCAGCATTGGCTGGAGGTTTTGTCCGGTTTGCGGACACAAGCTCTACCAAAAAAACGAGAGCTGTTCAGGCTCTATCAGCATAAAGTGCCTCAAGTGCGGTAACATAGCAACAGTTGACTTAGCCTACCGCAGACGCTGACTTTTTTAGACAAACCACAATTTCAAAAATCGGGTGCATTGCACCCTGAATATGGACTGTTCGTCACCGAGCAACGGGCCATTGCCGCAAGGCAATGTATGAAACGCGCACCAAATAGCCGGGCAACAGCTGATAGAGTGATTCTGCTTTAGAACCGCTCTGTTAGTTGGTTGTCCGGCTATTTTTTTAGCCTTCAGGTAGCCTGCTCCCGTAAAAAGGAGCAGGCTTTATGTTTGTCCGTTTTTCATGGATGCCCCAAGCGGCAAAATATCCGTAGCCTTCCAAATTTTCGACTTTTTACGACTTATCGAAAATTTGGAGGTTTACGATGTCTTTTAATAAAGGCTATGAGTTGAAGAAGTTTGAAGCACACTGGGAAAAGTTGCGCATCGAGTACGCAGCTGCGGGAATGACGAAAGAGGCCATCCAGAAGATGTACGATTATGACCGTCAGCAATTCAATTCGGAGCGTACCTTTATCGAGCGGACGCAGGAATTCACCGCTCCTGCGTATGAAAGCTCTGAGGAAGAAGCGTCGCCTTTGATGCTACGCTATCAGGATGCGATTACCGTGACAGATACTTACCACGAAACTAAAAGCCGTTTTGCATGGATTGGTGAGATTGAGAATGAGCAGTTGCTTACTGCACTCGAAACTTTGAAAACCGAAGATTTGGAAATCATCACCATGTACGCTTACGAGGGATACGACATCACTGAAATTTCTAAAGTCTACGGCGTATCTCGGCCCACTATTAGTATCAAAATCAAGAGAATTACTAAATTTTTGAAAAACTTCAATTTCAATGCTACGAATTGACCTTTCTCGTCGGCTACCAAGTGAGAGGACAATTTCCCAAGCGGCACTCACCGCAGGGCGAAACGTCCGACCTCAGGGACCTTGAAAACTGAATAGTTCCGTCATCTGGTACTCCGATAATGATACTTCCGTAATTCGCGGCCCGGTCACAAAGCAGACGGGGTGGCTGAAATGCCAATGAAGCGGTACAAGTCCGCTGCCAGATGTTCATGCCCCACTCGCAGGGAGCCGAGGGCGAATATGCGAGACCTTTAATCATATTGATCCGGGAACTGTCGGGTACGTTCCACGCATCCGGCAGTTCCCGTTTTTTTACGTACTCTTATTTATTCTTTATCCGAATATCCACTTTTGATACATAGGAGGACACTTTTATGGACGAGTTGAACCCCACGGTGCGCGAGCAGGAGATCTACGAGGAGATGGAGCTGACCCCTGAGATGGTCAAGTCCATCCGAACCCTCTGCGGTACCTGTCTACGGCACTTTGTGGATGCAAAGGCTTTCAAGATCGCGCTCGTACCCAGCCCAGACCGGAGCATGGACACCTGCACCGTCTGCCAGATGCGGCGCGGCTACGATTATGTGGTCATGCACCGCTGACCCAACTATACCACCATACCTTGAACAAAGCCCGCTGCGGAACATCTGGCAGCGGGCTTTGCACATAACAACATGGAGGTACAATTTTGCAGCAAAATTGGAAATTCCAACGCGGAGACATCTTCTTCACCCATTTTGGGGCGAGCACCGGCTCGGAACAGCACGGTGACCGCCCAGCGGTCATTCTTCAGAATGATGTGGGCAATTATCACTCTCCGACCCTGATCGTTGCGACCATGACAAGCAAGGCGGAAAAGAAAGTAAACCAGCCGACCCACTGCCTGTTGGAAAACGCAGGGTTGAATATGCCGTCCGTTGTGCAGGCAGAGCAGATCTTCACCATCGACAAAAGCCGGGCACTGAAGTATCTGGGGCATCTGACCCCAGAGGAGATGCGCCGGGTGGATGATGCGGTTCGCATCAGCCTTGCGCTGAACCCTATGGGCAGCATCCAGCAGATAGAGCCTATCCGGCGCTCTACGGCGGTTTATGCGCCGCCTGAGGTGGTGGATGGCAAACCGCCTGTCTACCCCTATACGCCCATCCGGTCGTCCTTTGAGAACGCCGGAAGCATCGAGGAAATGATGCTGTACACCGAACTGCAATCCGCGGTTCATGCCATGATCCAGCGGCTCGAATATAGCTTCACCTTCAATCCCAGCCTGCTCACCAGCCCGAAGCGGAAGCAGCAGGTGACTGAGATCTTAGAGGAAGCCGAGAAGTACATTTGGAGAATCAAGGAGGAAATGCGATGCGCCTGAACGACAACAATACTTTCATTGGTATCAACCCGCCGTACCAGCTTTCGGTCATCCACAGCAGCAAGCTGATCTACTCCCCGCGAGATCTACCAGGCGGGGCGTAGAGCGCAAGAGGGTGGAGCTGATTGCAAGGGACTTCAACGAGTACATCGTTAACGAGCCGAAGGTCAGCTTCCGCAACGGCAGGTACTATGTAATGGATGGGCAGCACACCATCGAGGGCTGCATCCTCCTCAACGGCGGCGAGGACCGCCCGATCCTCTGCAAGGTCTACACCGGTCTGACGATGGAGCAGGAAGCCCTGCTCTTTGCCGAGCAGAACGGTCACGCCGCACCCCTGTCGGCGGGCATCAAGCTGCGCGCCAAGGTGGTGGGCGGCGATGCGCCTTCCAAGGCGTTTGTCGCAGCCACTAACCGGGCGGGGCTTTCCCTCAACTACGACAGTATGCAGCTGAGCGACTACCGCATCGGCTGCGTGGGCACGGCGCTGAAGCTGTACGACCAGCTGGGCGAAGAGATCTACTGCGAAGCTCTGCGGCACATCGTGGAAGCGTGGGAGGGCAAACCGGATTCTTTCCGGGCGGCTGTCCTGCGGGGCGTGATGTACTTTGTGCAGCTGTATCATGGGCAGTACAGCGAGGAGCGGCTTGTCCGTGCGCTGAGCGGCGTCCATCCCATGGAGCTCTACCGTGTCAGCCGGGATAACCCCGCCAAGCTTCCGGGCTGGCGGCGGTACGTTTACCCCATCTACACCACCTACAACGGCAAGTGCAGGAAAGACGCACTGCCGATGAAGTTCTAAGCTCAAATATCTCCTTTGGCAAGTGAGATGGTCCCCGAAAAAGACCATCACACTTTACATATAGTATTTTCTGCTGAATAATCGACATATTGAACTAGAAAGAGAGGACAGGAATGAGCGAGATCGCAGCCTGCACTTTGATTCAGGAAGAGCCTGGCCGAAAGACGGAGAGGTATCTGACGATGTTCAAGGACTACCCGGATGTGGTGACGGTGGAGCATCTTCAGGAAATGCTTGGCATCTGCCGGAAGAATGCGTATCTGTTGGTCAAGCAGAATAAGATCCACTCGGCGCGTGTAGGACGCAGCTATAAGATACCAAAACTCTGCGTGGTAGAGTACCTGCTCGATCAGGATCGGCAACTTGGAGGGATGCACCTTTCAAACTCCCTTGTGCCATCCTTGCAAAACACTCCAGAATCTTCTAAACTTATGATGCCTAAGCAAAGGACGTTTGGCTGCGAACAGAAAGGAGCATAACTATGACAAATGTGGCCGGACATTTAAGAGAACAAAACGGTATGTATCAGATGATTCTGAGCTGGAAAGACACAGATGGAAAGCGCAGAACCAAATCCATCAGCACAGGACTTCCTGTTAAAGGAAACAAAAAAAGAGCTGAATCTCTGTTGCGTAAAACACAAAAAGAGTTTAACCCTGAAACGATGCAGCAGGTTTCCGACCTGCCGGTATCGGAATATCTGAACCGCTGGCTTCGGGAAAGCGTGATGAACCTTCCGCCCGAAACCTATGGCAGATATGCTTATGATCTGGGAAGAGTAGTTGTCCCATACTTTGAAAAGAAGCGGCTGTCTTTGAAAGCACTCTCTCCGCGCGATCTGGAAACGTTCTTCCGCTATGAGCGTCAGCAGGAGGAGGCCAGTGTACAGCAGCTTCTGGATTGGCACAAGGAGTTGACCGATGCCCTACAATATGCCGTTGACAATAATTGGCTGAAGGTCAGCCCCATCAAAGAAGTTGACCCCTGCCTTGATAACTCCCCGGTACTTTTCACCGACTTCATCACGGACTGGTTGAAAATGATGAAGTCACGAGTGGAAATCACAACCTATACCAGCTATGAAAGAGCAATCGTTCACAAGATCGTCCCATATTTTGAACCGCTCCACTATACATTGCAGGATATGGAACAGCATCCCAAATACATCCAAGACTTCTACCAGCATGAGTTGGATCGTGGCCTTACGGCAAACACCGTCATTCACTATCACGCCAACATCCGCAAATGCTTGCAGTACGCTTTTCAAATCGGCATGATCCGTTCCAACCCGGCAGATCGCGTTGAACGTCCTCGTAAGGAAAAGTTCAAGTCGGAGATTTACAGCGGTGAAGAACTGGAGCAGCTTTTCAAAGCGATTCAAGGTGACCCTTCGGAGTTTGGCGTTATCATGGCTGCATTCTACGGCCTGCGGCGCAGTGAAGTTGTTGGCTTGAAATGGGATGCCATTGACTTTGAAAACAAGAAAATCAGCATTCAGCATACGGTTGTGACCGCAAAGGTCAACGGAACGCTAACAGAAATCGCACGAGATAAGACAAAAACAAAGTCGAGCTGCCGGACACTTCCCCTAATCCCTGCCTGTGAGCAGATGCTCAATAAAATGAAAAAGGAGCAGGAGCAGAATCGGAAGGTCTGCGGCAAAAGCTATTGCACCGATTATCTTGACTATATCTATGTAGACCCGATGGGAAAACGGATTCGGCCCGATTTCCTGAGCCAGCATTTCCCAGATTTTCTGGTAGCACACCAGATGAAGCGTATCCGCTTTCACGATCTGCGCCATAGTTGTGCCAGTCTGCTCTATGCCAATGGCGTGAGCCTGAAGGAAATTCAGGAGTGGCTCGGTCACAGTGACATCAGCACAACAAGCAACATTTATACACATCTGGATTTCTCCAGTAAGGTATCTTCTGCCAATGCCATCGTCAGGATCTTCCCAGAGGAGACAAAAGTGTGAAAATGAGCCGGATGCGGGGGATAAAAAAGAAAAGCAGCCTAAAATCTTACGATTCCAAGCTACTTTTCAATGCCGGTGGTGGGGGTCGAACCCACACGTGTTATTAGCACAAGGGATTTTGAGTTTTTATCCGCATCTTCCATCTGGTGTCATCCAGTGATATCTAGTGATATCTGGTTCCCACTGTGCAAAGGCAAAATTCACGCCTCAACGAACAATAATTTGAAATATCCACGATTTTTCGATGCGTTTTTCCTCTACTCTGTTTTTTCGGTTTGGACCACCCAAATGGAAATTGGAGGGATGTTCAGGAGGGATGCAGGGCAAAACGCTCCTCTGCTTAGGCACAAAACGAAAGGAAAGTCAAGGATAATGAATCAAAATCAAGCAAAAGAGTATTATAAAAAATTATTTGTGAACTATCCTGATGTGCTGTCTGTCGAAGAAGCAACAACTTTACTCGGTTTCAAAAGCCAGACTGCCATCATCAGAAGAATCCATCAACATAGAATTCGCTGCCTGAAAGTCGGACGATCTTTCATGATTCCGAAAGAATATCTCATCGACTATCTTTTGGATAGCTAAATTATATAGCCATTATATTACATAGCGCACCACTTTTCAATAAGAAAAGAGTGCGCTTTTTATTTTCAAACGAAAGGCGGTTGATTTTTTGAACACAAGCTGGAGCAAAACGTTGAAAAAGCCACATGACCCTTGACTACTTTTACGGACAAGCCGAGAACTGTTTTCGTTCTACCGCATTCCCAAGGCTCTTTTTCAGGAGCCACGGTTCCAGAGTCTGTCCACCGATGCAAAAACCCTGTACGGCATCCTGCTGGACCGCATGAGCCTGTCTGTGAAAAACGGCTGGCTGGACGAGCAGAACCGGGTGTTCATTATCTTCACGATAGAGGATGTCAAGAGGGCGTTGTGTTGCGCAGACAACAAAGCGACCAAGCTGCTCCGGGAACTCGAAAAGTTTGGTCTGATTGAACGAAAACGCAGAGGTCTGGGAAAGCCAAGTTTGGTGTATGTGAAGAACTTTTCGGCAGAATCGTCAAAATCAATATTCCAAAATCGTGATTTTCACGATTCTGGAGGCTTCAAAAACGCAAGTCAAGACCCTTCAAAATCACGATGTAATAAGACTAAAGAGAATGATACTGAAATGAGTGAGACTGATCCATTCTATTCTGAAGAAGCGGATGGGATGAGCAAACGCACCCAACTGGAAGAATATTTTTCTCAGTCTTTGGAGATAGACCTTTTGCTCCGGCTCTGCCCGGATGACGAGGACATTATCTACCAGATCGTAGACTTGCTGGTGGACACCTGCGCTACCAACCGTAAGCTGCTGCACATTGCTGGGGACGATAAGCCCGCCGAGGTGGTATGCAGTCGGTTTATGAAGTTGAACGCCGACCACATCCGCTTTGTGCTGAAGTGCCTTGCAGAGAACAGCAGCCCGATCCGAAACATGAAACAATACCTGCTCGCTTCTCTGTACAACGCACCCACCACGATGCAACTTTCCTACCAGAACCAAACCAACCACGACTTAGCGATGCGGAGGTGATGAAAATTTCAAAGAAAGCAACCACAATAGCCATCGTCAACCAGAAAGGCGGCACCGGCAAGACCACCACCTGTGAAAATCTGGGCATCGGGCTGGCGATGGAGGGCAAAAAAGTCCTACTGGTGGACGCTGACCCGCAGGGCAGCTTGACCATCAGCATGGGCTGGCAGCAGCCCGATGAACTGCCCACCACCCTTTCCACCCTGATGGCAAAAGCCATGGACGATCAGAGTATTCCGCCCGGTGAAGGCATCCTGCACCATGCAGAGGGCGTTGACCTGATCCCTGCTAACATCGAACTGGCAGGGCTGGAAGTGTCTCTCGTCAACTGCATGAACCGGGAAAAGATGTTGAAACAGGTGCTGGACAGTGCCAAGCGGGAGTACGATTTTATTCTGCTGGACTGCACTCCTTCCCTTGGGATGCTGACCGTCAATGCCTTGGCAGCGGCAGACACCACCCTGATTCCCGTGCAGGCGCAGTATCTGTCCGCAAAAGGTCTGGAACAGCTTTTACAGACGGTGCAGAAGGTCCGGCGGCAGATCAACCCGAAATTGAAAATCGAGGGCATCCTGCTGACCATGACAGACAGCCGCACCAACTACGGACAGCAGATCGACAACCTGATTCGGGGTGCTTACGGCAGCAAGATCAAGGTGTTCGACCAGACCATTCCCCGGTCTGTCCGTGCTGCGGAAATCAGTGCAGTGGGCAAAAGCATTTTCCAGCACGACCCCAAAGGTAAGGTGGCAGAAGCCTACCAATCTCTGACGAAGGAGGTGCTGGCGAATGCCGAAAAGCAGCTTAAGCGTGTCGCTGAAAGGGGCAGATGACATTTTCTCCACGGAAGAATCCCGACAGGAACAGCAGCGGGAGCAGGTGCAGCAGATTCCCATTGGAGAACTGTTCCCCTTCAAAGACCATCCCTTTAAGGTCTTGGATGACGAGTCCATGCAGCGCACCGTAGAAAGCGTAGAGCAGTACGGCGTGTTGTCTCCGCTGATCGCCCGCCCACGCCCGGAGGGTGGCTATGAAATCATCTCCGGGCACCGTCGGAAACACGCCGCAGAGCTTGCAAATCTGGACACCGTGCCTGTCATTGTGCGAAATATGGAGGATGATGCCGCCACGATATTGATGGTCGATTCCAATTTGCAGAGAGAACACATCCTGCCCAGCGAGCGGGCATTTGCGTACAAGATGAAGCTGGATGCAATAAAAAATCAAGGTGCTAGGTCAGATTTAACTTCGTCCCAAGTTGGGACGAAGTTGAGAGCCGATGAAAAAGTAGCAAAAGATTCAGGCGAAAGTCGCAATCAAGTCCAGCGTTTTGTGCGCCTGACGAACCTTGTCCCTGAATTGCTCGACATGGTGGACGAGAAAAAAATCTCTTTTAACCCTGCGGTAGAACTGTCCTATCTGGACGAAAAACAGCAACAGGATTTTTTTAGAAGCAATGGATGCTTCCCAGAACGCACCATCTCTTTCACAAGCCATTCGGATAAAAAAGCTGGCGCAGCAGGGTGAGTTTGACTATGATGCAGTCTACAACATTATGAATGAGGAAAAGAAAAGCGAACTGGACACCGTGACCATCAAAAACGAAACCCTGCGGAAATACTTTCCACGCAATTACACGCCCCGGCAGATGGAAAGCATCATCATCAAGCTGCTCGACCAGTGGCAACTAAAAAAGCAACAGGCAAAACAGAAGAAGCAGGAAGAAGCGCGCTGATCGCAGACTGAACCAAAAGACCCAGTTCCGGGTCTTTATTTTGCAAAAATTTTGGAGACTAACTATTAAAAGTCAAGCCCCAAAATGAAAAAATCCGTCTGCCGACTGCTGCCCCTGACAAACAGCATTCAAATGCCATAATCAATGCAGCGAGGGCGACGGAGAGAATAGCAAAGCAAGCCCGGCCAACCCTCGCAGAAACAGAATAGCATTTGAATGCTTCGGTTTGTCAAGGGTTCGCTGCGCCAGCTAAGTTGTTCTTGGATTTGGCTCAGGCTCTGGAGAGAATCAGGCAGCTACAAGATATGCTTTGCCAGATTTCTGCAAGGCATAGATTAGCCGCACAAGTTTCTTCGTGGCATGGGATAAGGCAACATTGTAGTGCTTTCCTTCAGCACGTTTCTTGGCAAGATATTCAGCAAAGACGGGATTCCAGTGGCAGACGTACTTGGTTGCGTTGTAGAGGGCATATCGCAAATAACGAGAACCACGCTTCTCCATGTGAGCGTAACAGTTTGTAAGTTTTCCGGACTGGTATGTAGATGGAGAGCAGCCAGCGTAAGCAAGGATTTTGTCAGGAGATTCAAAGTTGGAAAAATCACCGATTTCAGCAAGAATCATGGCTGCTGACTGGATACCGACACCGGGAATAGAAAGAATCGGTGGATTCAGTTCATCCATGATTTTCTGAATAGAAACTTCAATTTCATCAATCTCGGAGGTGAGTTCCCGAATGAGTTTAATGGTATGCTTCAGTTCCAGAAATTTAGCAGGCATAACGGAACCAATGGAAGTTCTGGCAGCATCTCGAATCTGGATAGCCTTATCTTTGCCATAACGACCCTTGGATGCTGTCGCAAGAAGGTTTGTCAGCTTGGTGAGATGAATTTCTGAAATCTGTTTTGCACCGGGATATTCACTGAGGAGCGCATAAACCGAAGCAATATGGAGAGAGGGAACGAGCTTCTCCAGTTCTGGAAACAGAATCGTGACCAGTCTGGACACTGACTGCTTCAGCTTGGCTCTTTCACGAACCTTATCGAATCGGTATCTTGTTAGTGACTTTAACTCTTCGTTATGGTATGCTGTATCCGTGTAGGACTTGAGGTCTACATCGGACAATAGCATAGTTGCAATCGTTCTTGCATCCACACGATCGGTTTTGGTTTTGCGAAGGCTGAGACTTTTTCGGTACAGGTTGGTGTGCAAAGGATTCATGACATAGACGGCCAGGTCATTGTCAAGAAGAAATCCAAGAATGTTGTAGCTGTAATGTCCGGTAGCCTCAAGTCCTACTTTTATTTTGTCTGACTTTTTGGTACAGTCTCGAATCGTCTGAAGCAGCTGCTTGAAGCCATCCATGTTATTGGGGATGGTAATGCAGTCGGCACGAATCGTTCCGTCCGAGTCGAGAATACAGCAGTCGTGCTTATCCTTGGCAACGTCAATTCCAACACAAACCATTTTGATACCTCCGGCGTATTTATTTCGATGCTGTTCAGGACCACAGACTTCTTTGCTCTTGTAACCTCGTTCTAAATAAACCGTCTGGCGGTATCTAACTGATTAACATTTCAACAAAGAAGCTGTGGTTGGAGCCTCCCAAAAACCGTCTTTGCGGTAGTAACGCCTCACCAATCCACAGCACCCTGAAACTATTGTAGCATTCCGCTGGAGAGCGGTCTATAAATACTACTATTTTATTATACGAGGAAACGTCTATGAACTTTACTACCACTCACATCCGTTCCGAGAAAGTCACCATTGATACTCGCATCTACACGATTCTGAACGGCAGAAAAAAGCCTGGTGAAGTCTATCTCGCTGCCATTGCCCCGGATATGGAGCTGACCATCATCACGCTGGACGAGGCTCCCGGCATCCTGCCCTGCTTTGAGGAGGATGATGCCTGCCTGAACCTTCCCAACACCTCGCTGCTGCTCTGCTACAACCCGGCGCAGGTGCTGAAGATGGGCGGAAAGCACTACCTGACCGGCCCGGTGATTCTTGTTCGCACCAACATGGATGGCGAGGTCATCTCGCTGACCATTGATGAGGTCTACCTGTTCCAGAAGTATCTGGCAAGCCACAGCATCACCCTGATGGCAGATGACCAGAAGTTGCCCTGCATCTGCATGGAGTGAGGTGTGCCATGCTGAACTTTTTTATCGGTTTCGCATTTTTTGTAAGCCGGCGCTTTTTTTCGGCTTCTTCGTGGCAGCTCTGTTGAACGCCGCCCATGCCGGGCAGGAGATTTCTATCAAATTCGAGGAGGACGATAATGGAACAGAACGAGAACACCTTGTCGGTGCTGAAAATTGCGCCGGGACAGCAACCGCAGCAGGTCGAGATTGACAACGACCTGAAAGCCTTGCAGCAGGCTGTGGGCGGCTCGATTGATGCTGTTTACCCCTTTGCAGACCCGGTGGCTATCATCTGCCATGACGACGGCAAGCTCATGGGACTGCCGTTGAACCGTGCCCTGCGGGACGAGGACGGGCAGATGTACGATGCCGTTGCCGGGACCTTTCTGGTGGTGGGACTGGGCGAGGAGGATTTTGCATCCCTGACCCCGGAACTGGCACAGAAGTACGAGCAGCTTTTCCATCAGCCGGAAGCCTTTCTGAAGTTGGGCAACCGTCTGCTGGTGCTGCCGGTGCCGGATGAACCTCCCGCAGAAAAGCCCCGCACCAAGCCCTCGGCAGAGCATGACCGCTAAAATCACCCTGCGGCACGGGAGGTGATGGCAGTGCAGGAAGAAATCGAACAGAAATCATTCAACATTATGATCTCTACCACCAAGCTGTCTGCCCGGACCGTTCTCCGGGCGGTAAAAGCGGCGTTTCGGCTGTACCAGTCCAAGGCATCCCAAGGCAAGCAGAGCGTCCGCACCCTTCTGCGGCAAAAC
>ENA-OQIX01000006-OQIX01000006.1-human-gut-metagenome-genome-assembly--contig:-NODE-6-length-39973-cov-4.373312_pt1 | contig 39973 bp, 31 predicted proteins | sample MGYA00242591_ERZ504756 | MGnify/ENA primary metagenome ERZ504756 (study PRJEB26092, sample SAMD00036369) | human gut metagenome | host: Homo sapiens | study: EMG produced TPA metagenomics assembly of the...
GGCAAAAATGATCCATTAAAAATAATGATCATAAAGATGTAATAGCTACCAAAAATAATGAGAAAAACTTTGTGAAAAAATAGGCTTGTGTTTCGTAAGAGTCCCTTGTAAAATAGCGGACAAGGATGAAAAGAAAAGGAGATTCTTATGGGAACTAATGAAAAAGATATGACTGCCGGATCTCCCGGAAAACTGATCATAACTTTTGCCATACCGATGATGCTTGGAAATATTTTTCAGCAGTTTTATACAATGGCAGACACCATGATCGTCGGACAAGTGGTAGGAGTTAAGGCACTGGCGGCAGTAGGTGCCGGTGATTGGCTGGTATGGCTGGTGTTGGGGATCATGACAGGTATCACACAGGGTTTTTCTATTCTTGTATCTCAGTATTATGGAGCAAGGGAAAAGGAAAATCTGAAATGTGCAGTAGCGAAAAGCTATATCATGACAGCATTACTGTCTGTGGTCGTACTCGCAGTAAGTGAAGGTACAGTTTATCATGTTCTTTTATTTTTACAGACACCGGATAATGTCATTGATCTGACAATGCTATATTTGCGGCTGATCTTTGCAGGAATCCCGATCATAGCTGCTTATAATATATTTGCAGCGATCCTTCGGGCACTTGGAAACAGCAGATCTCCGTTGATCGCAATGACAGTGGCAGCAGTGATCAATGTGGGACTGGATCTGTTATTTGTGGCGGTTTTTGGCTGGGGTATAGCCGGAGCAGCAGTGGCAACCGTTATCGCACAGGGATTTTCAGCCTTGTACTGTTTGATCGTATTACGTAAAATCCCGGATATCCGCCTGGAAAAGAAGGACTTTTACAGGCAGCCCTCTATGAGCCTGCGGCTTTTGGAACTGGCGGTTCCTCTTGCGATACAGAATGTGATCATCTCCGTGGGAGGACTTGTGGTACAGTATGTGATCAATGGATTTGGTTTTCTGTTTGTGGCGGGATTTACGGCATCGAACAAGCTGTATGGGGTTTTGGAGATGGCTGCCGTTTCATATGGATATGCTATTACAACCTATGTAGGCCAGAATCTTGGTGCAAAGAAATATCAGAGGATTCGAAAAGGCGTGCGCAGCGGCACTTATATGGCAGTGTCTCTACTTCCGGTCTTTCTATTTCCGGTCATGATGGTACTGTTTGGACGTAATGTACTGTCCCTGTTTGTATCCGGTGAACCGGAGCAGATCCGACAGGTGTTAGATATTGCATATAAGTATTTGTTTATCATGGCTGTCTTTTTGTGGATACTGTATTTGCTGCATGTGTATCGTTCCGCGATCCAGGGGCTGGGCAATACTTTGATTCCGCTTGCCAGCGGCATTGCGGAATTTGTGATGCGTGTCAGCGTTGCGCTGCTGCTGCCGAAATGGATCGGCGAAGAGGGAATATACTATGCCGAGATCTGTGCATGGAGCAGTGCAGCTGTTTTACTGATCATAAGCTATATGATTCTGATACGAAAATATAAAGATGCTAAAACGTCAGAAAGCTGATGCAGTCTCGCCTGCAATAGGATTTTAGATCTCTTACCCCGATTAAAGCATAAGTAAGAAATAATACAAAAAAAGCAGTGCTGCAGAACGCAAACTACAGGAAACAGATTGGAAGGCGTACCCGAGGTACGACGAAAATCTGTCATGCAGTAATTTGCGCTCTGTGGGACTGCTTTTTTGCATGATTCTTGGAGTTTTGGGGAATTACGACAAGAAATAACCAAAAATTTCAATAACTAATCCAAAAATATTCTATTTTTTTTCAGACCGCTTGTGATTATAATGAATTCATCAGCTAGGAACGAAGCGAATCTAGCAAAATCACCAAACGGGAGGAATAAAAATGAAAAGAAAAGCATTAGCAGCAATTATGGCAGTAGCTATGGCAGTATCCATGGCTGGTTGTGGAGGATCCACATCAGAGTCTAAAGATTCTACCCAGAAAACAGAAACAGCAGATTCTACGGCATCAACGGGCGGAAGCGTAGAAAACAAGGACAAACCTCTGTGCTGGTTCAACCGTCAGCCATCCAGCAGTGCTACCGGCGAACTGGACAAAGATGCTCTGAACTTCAACGGAAATACTTATTATGTAGGTTTCGATGCAAATCAGGGTGCTGAGCTGCAGGGACAGATGGTTCTGGATTACATCAAGAAAAACGCAGACACGATCGACAGAAACGGTGACGGCGTAATCGGATATGTTCTGGCAATCGGTGATATCGGACATAACGATTCTATCGCCCGTACACGTGGTGTTCGTTCCGCACTTGGAACAGGTGTAGATGCAGACGGCGGAGTAGATTCTACACCGGCCGGAACAAACGTAGACGGAAAAGCAAAGGTTGTGCAGGATGCAACTCTGGATGTAGACGGAAAAACATATACCATCCGTGAGCTGGCTTCTCAGGAAATGAAAAACTCAGCAGGTGCAACATGGGATGCTGCAACAGCTGGTAACGCGATCGGAACATGGACAGCTTCCTTCGGTGATCAGATCGATGTTGTAGTTTCCAATAACGATGGTATGGGAATGTCAATGTTCAATGCATGGGCAAAAGACAACAAAGTTCCTACCTTCGGTTACGATGCAAACAGCGATGCTGTAGCAGCAATCGGTGAAGGATATGGCGGAACAATTTCTCAGCATGCAGACGTTCAGGCTTACCTGACACTGAGAGTTCTGCGTAACGCACTGGACGGTGTAGACATTGATACCGGTATCGGTACAGCAGATGAAGCCGGCAACTGCCTGACAGAGGGTGAGGATTACAGATACAGCGAAGAAGAGAGATCTTACTACGCATTAAATATTGCTGTAACAGCCGATAACTACAACGATTTCACAGATTCCACAAAAGTTTACGATAAAGTTGCAAAACAGCTGGATGAAAGCAAGAGCCCATCCAAAAAAGTATGGCTGAATATCTACAACGCATCGGATAACTTCCTGAGCTCTACCTATCAGCCACTGCTGGAGAAATATGATGATCTGCTGAACCTGAAGGTAGATTACATCGGTGGAGACGGACAGACAGAGTCCAATATCACAAACCGTCTTGGAAACCCGAGCGAGTATGATGCTTTTGCAATTAACATGGTTAAGACCGATAATGCAGCAGCATATACATCACTTCTCTCCAAATAATTTAGAGACAGAATAAGAGTGTAAATGGTAACGGTTCGGAGCCATGCGAAATCGAGATGAGGTCTCTGAATCGTTACCGTAAATGAATGAAATTATAGAGGGGTGTCAGCAATGATACCCTTCTTTACTAAGAAAAGGAAGCGCAGCTATGACAGATGATAAGAATAAATATATCTTATCGATTAACGGCATGAGCAAATCGTTCGGTAGAAATAAGGTTCTGAAACATATCAGCATGAATGTCAAACCTGGAACCATTATGGGACTGATGGGTGAAAACGGTGCCGGAAAATCGACAATGATGAAATGCCTCTTTGGAACCTATCAGAAAGATGAAGGAACCATCGTACTGGACGGAAAAGAAGTAAATTTTTCCGGTCCGAAGGATGCACTGGAAAACGGAGTGGCGATGGTACACCAGGAGTTGAACCAGTGTCTTGAAAGAAGTGTTGTAGATAACATGTTCCTTGGAAGATACCCAAAGAATTCCGTTGGAGTGATCGACGAAGGAAGAATGAAAAAAGAAACATCAGACCTGTTTAGAAAACTGGGAATTACAGTTGATCTGACGCAGCCAATGAAGAAAATGTCTGTATCTCAGAGACAGATGTGCGAGATCGCAAAAGCGATTTCGTATCATTCCAAAGTTATTGTACTGGATGAACCTACATCATCCCTGACTGCACCGGAGGTTGAAAAACTCTTTAAGATGATGCGTCAGCTGAAGGCACAGGGAATTGCTCTGATCTACATTTCACATAAAATGGATGAAATATTTGAAATCTGTGACGAAATATCCGTACTGCGAGACGGAAGCCTAGTCATGACCAAGCCAAGTAAAGAAACGGATATGAACGAACTGATCGCCGCCATGGTTGGACGTTCTCTGGACAACAGATTTCCGCCTGTAGACAATACACCGGGAGAAACGATTCTTTCCGTACAGAATATATCAACAAAATATGCACCGAAACTGCAGAATATTTCTTTTGATATCAAAAAAAGGAGAAATTTTCGGATTCTATGGTCTGGTCGGTGCCGGTCGTACGGAACTTCTGGAGACAATCTTCGGAATTCGTACAAAAGCAGAAGGAAATATCGTATATGATGGAAAAGTACTGAATTTCTCCTCCCCGAAGGATGCCATGGATCACGGATTTGCTCTGATTACAGAGGAAAGAAAAGCCAATGGTCTGTTCCTGAAGGGCGATATTACATTCAATACTACCATTGCGAATATGAAACATTATAAGAGCGGAATCGCATTGTCGCATGACAAGATGGTGCGTGCAACGGCTGAAGAAATCAAGATCATGCATACAAAATGTATGGGACCGGATGATATGATCGCCAACCTTTCCGGTGGTAATCAGCAGAAGGTTATCTTTGGTAAATGGCTGGAGCGTTCACCGAGCGTATTCATGATGGATGACCCGACACGAGGAATCGATGTTGGAGCAAAATATGAAATTTATGAACTGATTATCAATATGGCGAAACAGGGAAAAACAATCATCGTTGTTTCTTCCGAAATGCCGGAGATTCTTGGTATTACCAACCGAATCGGTGTTATGTCTAACGGACGTCTGGCCGGAATCGTAAATACCAAAGAAACAAACCAGGAAGAATTATTGAGACTCAGTGCTAAATACCTGTAACAGGAGGAAAATTGGAAATGGCAGAAAACAGCGTTATTATTTCGTCGGAAGAAGAAGCAAAGCTTTTGAAGCCGATCGATGAATATGTGGAAGAAATCCAGAAAAAAATCGATGCATTACGTGCAGACGGCTTTGACAAAGTGAGCGATCTGAAAAAACAGATCGCGATCGCAAAAGAAAACAAGAACTTATCCGCAACACAGAGAGATAAGATCATTGAAAACAGCAAAAAAGAGCTGGAAAATGCAAAAAAAGTAGAGGCAGACAACAAAGAAGAAATTAAAAAGACTGGTCGCAGAGGCAGAAGGCTATCTGGCTGCGCATTACAAAAAGGATTATTACGATGTAGTAAACAAAAGCTGCAAAGCTGCAAAAGCAGAAGAAAACAGCAGATACGAGAAGATCAAAGCAGATCTGAAGAGCGAGCATCAGAAAAAGATTGCTTCTCTGAAGGATGCAGAAGAGATCAAGGCCGAGAAATACGTGCTCAAAAACAAACTGTTTGACGCACAGATGGCTCATGAATCAAAGCTCCAGGAAATCAAGGACAGAAGACATGAAGCATTCATGCATAAATATCATCTGATCGACCTGCTGAGAGCGTCCAAATTCACATTCCAGCAGCAGAGAATACAGAAACTGGAAAATTACAGATATACCTTCGATTTATCTCAGTTCCTGTACAAAAACGGTCTGTATATCGTAATCATTCTGATCTTTATCGCACTGTGTATCATCACACCGATCGTTAAAAATACACAGCTGCTGACGGTTACCAACATCCTGAATATCTTACAGCAGGCATCCCCGCGTATGTTCCTTGCACTTGGTGTTGCCGGTCTGATCCTGTTAACAGGTACCGACCTTTCCGTAGGACGTATGGTTGGTATGGGTATGGTTACAGCAACCATCATTATGCATAACGGAATCAATACAGGTGCCGTATTCGGCCATGTATTTGACTTCTCCGCTATGCCTGCTACAGCGAAAGCACTGTTTGCACTGTTAATGTGTGTGATCTTTACAACAGTATTTGCCATGATTGCCGGATTCTTCATGGCAAGATTCAAAATGCATCCGTTTATCTCTACCATGGCGAACATGCTGATCATCTTCGGTCTGGTTACCTATGCGACCAAGGGTGTATCCTTCGGTGCGATTGATTCTGCTATCCCGAATACTTTCATTCCGCAGATCGGAAAATTCCCGACCATCATTCTGTGGGCTGTTGCAGCAGTTGCCATTGTATGGTTTATCTGGAACAAAACAACATTTGGCAAAAACCTGTATGCGGTAGGTGGAAACCCGGAAGCGGCAGCAGTATCCGGTATCTCTGTATTTAAAGTAACAATGGGAGCATTTATGCTGGCAGGTATCCTGTATGGCTTCGGTTCCTGGCTGGAATGTAACCGTATGGTTGGTTCCGGTAGTGCAGCTTACGGACAGGGATGGGATATGGATGCCATCGCAGCCTGCGTAGTTGGTGGCGTATCCTTTACCGGTGGTATCGGTAAGATCTCCGGAGTTGTAACCGGTGTGCTGATCTTTACCTCCCTGACATACGCACTGACAATTCTTGGTATTGATACTAACCTTCAGTTCATCTTCGAAGGTATCATTATCCTGGCAGCCGTAACACTTGACTGTCTGAAATATGTACAGAAAAAATAATGAGACATTCATAAAGATACCAGGAGTGCAAAGCACGTAGCAATCTGGTATCAAAGGGGTCAGAAAAACTTTTGATTCCAACATCTTCATAAACAGATAGAATATAAGACAGCCCGGTCGTCCGATGGATGACCAGGGCGGTCTTTTGTTCTGTTTTGGCAAAAATTTTTGTAACTATTCATTCAGCAGAGAGCAATCTTCTGCTATAATAAAGGAATAATAATATGCTCCGCAAAACAGGAGGATAAGGATGGAACAATATAAAGTGATTCTTGTCGATGATGAAGTAGAGGTCATCGATGTTATGAAAAAAAGAATCCATTGGAATGATCTGGGATTTGACGTAGTGGGAAGTGCCACCAACGGCGTGAAGGCTTTGGAACTGGTGGAAAAGCTTCAGCCTGATGTGGTGCTGACGGACATTAAGATGCCTTATATGGATGGACTGGAGCTGGCAAGAAAGCTGAACCAGGACTATCCCAATATTTACATTATGCTTTGCACCGGTTTTGACGAATTTGAATATGCGAAAGAGGCCGTCCATCTGGAGATCAAGGAATATATGCTGAAACCCATCAGCGCCATCGAACTGTCAGAAAGCCTGATGAAGCTGAAAACCACACTGGACAGGGAACGGGAAGAAAAGTTAAATGTAAAAAAACTGGAAGACTATTTCCAGGAGGTATTACCAAAGCTGCAGTCCAATTTCTTTATTTCCCTGATCGAGGGAAGGGTCAGAGAAGAGGATTATGAACGATTCCTTTTGGACTATCGGGTGGATATGAAGGGACCTTTGTTTTGCTGCATGATTTTTCATACATCGGAAAATGATGTGCCGGATGGCATGAATCCCTTATTGTTATCCATGTCCGTGGAGCGGGAGATCAAACAGCGGCTGATGGAGAACTGTAATTGCCAGGAGTTCATCTATATGGGTAATACCATTCTGATTATGGAACTCCATTCAGAAGATGAGATAGCTCAATTGACGGACAAGTGTGACCGGTTCTGCCGCTGGGCATGGAGAATTATGGGGGCGGCGGTTACCGCAGGGATCGGAACCGTCTGCAACAGTCTGTACGATATCAGTATTTCCTACGAGGGAGCCAGAGAGGCGGTATCCTACCGTGTCCTGTACGGAACGAAAAGAGCCATCAATATCGCGGAGATCGTTCCCAAAGAGTCAAAAAAGGCGGTTCCCTTAGAAGAGACAAGGATGCAGGAGCTGTTTCGTGCCATCCATGTAGGGGATCAGGAGAAGATCCGGAAAGAAGCCATCAAGGAGACAGAAAAGCTCCATAAGAATGCAGCCACCATCAGCCAGTACAATCTGGCTACCATGGAGATTGTCAGCGGATTTTTCAAATTTTGTGCCAATAATTCCATGGATTTCAATGAAATTTCCGGAAATGTACAGAATCTTTACGAAAGAGTGACTCAGTTGGATGAAAGCTCTATGACAAACTGGATCATCAATATGTCTATGGCGATCAGCGAAAAACTGAGAAGTACCAGAAACAGTACCTCCAGACGGATCATCACCGATGCACAGAACATCGTAAAAGACAGATATATGGAACCGGCGCTCTCGCTGGATGATGTGTGCGCAGATCTTGGTGTGTCCAATTCTTACTTTTCGTCCATCTTTAAAAAGGAAACCGGTCAGTCCTTCGTCTCCTATCTTACCGATTACCGAATGGACAGGGCAGAAGAAATGGTGTTGAACACCGATGAAAAAAGCTATAAGATCGCAGAAAAAGTGGGATATCAGGATGCGAACTACTTCAGCTATGTATTCAAAAAGAAATTCGGTGTTTCCCCTTCCAAATACAGAGCTTCCGGAAAATAGGGAACAGGTGAAAGGGAAAATACATGAAAGATAGAAAAAGAAAGCCGGATTCCCGGAAGAACATCGTATTTAACATACAGTCGATTATCCTGTCTGTCCTTATGGCGATTTCACTGGTTACGATCATTGTAATGGGATTGCTGCTTTACCATCGATTCAAGCTGGCATTGGAAAAAACAGCAGTGGACAACACGGAAGCTACTGTAGAGGCTACCGTGGACCGGTTAAATGCAGACCTGCTGGATATCCGGCAGATTATAAACGGGGCAAACTACAACGTGGTCCAGCAGTTTGATATATCCAGCCGGGAATTCTCGGAGCAGTTCAGTCTGCTCTATGAGACCAACTCCGATAAGATTCAGAGCCTGGCTTTGTATGACCCCAAAGGAAATCTGATTGCATCGGAGCCGGTGGCGGCAGAAAAGAAAAATGTGAAGGTGCAGACGCAGGAATGGTATAAAAATGCGGAAGATGCCATTGAAAATATACACTTTTCCACACCGCATATCCAGGAGCTGTTTGAGGACGGCTCTTATCGGTACCAATGGGTCGTTTCCCTGAGCAGGTATGTAGATGTCAACAAGGGAGAGACACCGGAAACCGGTATTCTTTTACTGGATATGAAATATTCTGTGATCAGGGACGTGATGAAGCAGATCAATGACTGTTCCGGCGGAATCTACTATTATCTGACCAGTCAGGACGGAGAGATGATCTATCATCCACGGGGAACGGAGTTAAACCGCGGATTATTTGAAGAAAACAGTCTGGACGCGGCAAAATACGAGGACGGAACCTACGAGATCCGTTCCGGCGGTCAGAACGAGACCGTGATCGTCGGCAGCGTAGCCTATACAGGCTGGAAGATGATCGGTGTTGTGCCAGAGAGCGTGCAGGCGGCAAACTACAAGAACTTCCGTTACTATGTATTTGCCACGATTCTGGTTCTTCTGGTCATGCTTTTGGAGGGAAATCAGCTGGTATCCCGGAAGATATCCAAACCGATCCGGGAGCTGGATGCTTCCGTCAAGGCCCATGAGGCAGGAGGAAAACCGGATATCTATATCGGCGGCTCCTCGGAGATCCGCCATCTGGGACATTCTGTGCAGAAGTCCTATGAACAGATCGAAAAACTGATGGACGAGATCATCCGGCAGCAAAATGAACGAAGAAAAAGTGAACTGGATGCCCTGCAAAGCCAGATCAACCCCCATTTTCTGTATAATACACTGGAGTCCATCACATGGATGGTGGAAGCCCAGGAAAATGAAGCAGCGGTTCGTATGATTTCCGAACTGGCAAAATTACTTCGTGTCAGTCTGTCACGGGGTAAGACCATCATTCCCATTAAGGATGAGCTGCAGCACAGCAGAAGCTATATGAATATCCAGCTGGCCCGGTACAAAGAGCGGTTTAAAACAGAATTCCGGATTGAGGAAGAGATTGAAAACTACTGCATTGTAAAGCTGGTGATCCAGCCCATCCTGGAAAATGCCATCTATTATGGCGTTGGCAATATGGATGAGGATGATGGCGGCATGATCATCGTCAGCGGAAAAAGAAAGACGAGGACATTCTGATCACCATCGAAGACAATGGGATGGGCATGCGGGAAGAAGTCCTGGAAAATATTCTGACGGATAACAGCAAGGTTCCGAAGCATGGTTCCGGTGTGGGCGTAATCAATGTGCATTCCAGAATCCGGCTGATGTTTGGCGAAGAATACGGACTTTCCATAGAAAGCGAACCGGACGAAGGAACAAGGGTTACGATCCGTATTCCGGCAATCCCATATACACCGGAAAACGCAGAAGCATTGGAATTACAAAAATACATACAGAGGAGACCGGGCGGATGAAAAGAACAGAATGAAATTTCTTATAATTGAGTTTCTTTTGCTGCTGCTGGCAGTATTCTTTGTATGGAAGATTTTCGATCAGAACGTAGCAGAGCCCCGGATTGCGGTGATTCTTCCGGAGTCCGGTGACAAACGCTGGGATGCCCTGATCAAGGGAATGAAGCAGGCTGCGGCAGAGAACAACGTTCATATGATCATCTGCAATACGGAAGAGATCGACGGGCCGGAGGCGGAAAGAGAATTTATCAGGGAACAGAAGGACAACGATATTGATGGCTTTATCATATATCCGGCACCCGGTCATGAGACGGAAAATATGCTGAAAAAAGAGTGTGGAAATAAACCGTATCTGCTGATTGCAGATGGTCTGGCGGTAAAAGAAGGGAAAACTGCCAGTCCCACGATCCAGCCGGATTACCGGGAGATCGGAAGATGGCTGGGAGAACGGCTGAGAACAAAAAAGCAGAAGATCGGAATTATCGCCGACTGGAAAATGTCCGAGGCTGTACAGGCGGAGATTTGTGGATTGAACGAGGCGCTGGAAGGCAGCGAAAGCAAGATCAGCTGGTGTATTTACCGGAGAAAAGAACAGGACATTGTGGAGCGGATGAAGAAGGAAACAGAGGCGGATGCTCTTGTCATCCTGGATGCAGGAATATTGGAAGAGTTTGGAGAGCAGGCAGAAAATGGAACATACGAGGGCGCGGAGCTCTATGGAGTGGGTTACAGTCTGAAGACGATTGCACTTCTGGATAACGGAAACATTCAGGGGCTGGCTGTGCCGGACGGATATGAAATCGGCTATAAAAGTGTGGAAGAAATAACCAAAAGGATCGAGCACAGGTCTTATAAAATGCAAGGATATATAACCGAATATCAGGTACTTGGCAAGGAAAATTTCTCTATGGACGAAGATTTAGAAAGGTTTTTATATTCCTATGAATAAAAAGAAAAGAAGGGTGGCAGTATTATTATCTGCCACGATAGGGAGTGCGGTGCTTGTGCTGTCGGGGTGTTCCGGCAAGTCGGACCAGACAGAGAAAACCCTGCGGGTCGGAGTGATAACCTACACGCAGGATGATCCTTTTATCAATGGACTGACGGATGAACTGAAGGCGCAGCTGAAAGCCATGGAAAACAAAGAACGAAGGATTATCGTATCGACAAAAAGCGGAAACGACGATCAGCAGGAACAGAACGAAAAGGTGGAAGAGATGATTGATGCCGGCTGTGATGTGCTCTGTATCAATCTTGTGGACCGGACAGCTCCGTCCCGGATCATCCGAATGGCAAGGAATGAAGACATTCCGGTGATCTTCTTTAACAGGGAACCGGTAAGAGAAGACCTGATGCAGTGGGAAAAGCTGTATTATGTGGGCTGTGATGCAGAACAGTCCGGGATCATGCAGGGTGAGATCGCAGCAGAATACATCAACAGCCATCCGGAAGTCGATAAAAACAAGGACGGAAAGATCCAATATGTGCTTCTGGAAGGAGAAGCGGGCCATCAGGATGCCATCAGCAGAACGGAATATTCCGTAAAGACACTGATGAAAAAAGATGTTATACTGGAAAAGCTAAGTTATCAGTTAGCGGACTGGAACCGGGGACAGGCGGAAAACCGCATGAACCGTCTGATCAGCCAGTACGGAAAAAAGATTGAACTTGTTATGTCCAACAACGATGAGATGGCACTTGGGGCTGTGGAAGCCTATCGGAAAGCAGGCTATGTCCGTGAAGACTGGCCGGTGATCTTCGGAATTGATGGTCTGGAAGAGGCTCTGGAAGCCGTAAAAGCAGGAGAAATGCAGGGCAGCATCCTAAATGACAGAGTGGACCAGGCAAAAGAAATGGCGAAAATGGCAGTGAAGCTGTTCGAGGGAGAGGACTTTGACCAGGAAAGCCTGAAAGAAGGCCGGTACTATTTTTCGGAATATCAGAAAGTAGACGGTAGCAACATCGATGAATACCTGAACGCAGAAGAGGCAATTTCCCACTCCGAAATGTGAGCAGGAAGCCTGCGTTTGCAGGCAGAAAGAGAAAGTGGAGATGTATCTTTACTTCACAGAATGAGGAAAAAACAGATGGAATATACATGGACCAAAGATTTTTACCAGGAGACAGATCCGGCGAAACGGCAGCAGATCTTAAAAGAACATATCGGAGAGGAGGAAGCCTGGGAAGAAGAATACCGGGATCGGCTCTGGACGGCCCGATACGGAAAACGGAGGCTCCAGAAGGATGAATTTGTCAAATGCCTGATGGAACTGAAGTATCTGGCGGAAGGAACCTCTCTGGATCTGGGAGGCGACAGAAGAAAGATGGGAGCCCGGATTCTCTCCACGTTGTGCCTGGCGGAAGCCATGCAGTCAGAGGAGAGATATCAGAAAATTCTTGAGGATGAACTGTACAATGTATTCCTGAAGTTTATTCAGGTCAGCAGAGGAGGCAGAGGATTCACCTCTCTGGTATTCGGCATGGGACAATTATCCGAAGAAGGAATCGCGAAAAAAATCGCCGAGCAGATCAGTGTGATCGTCTTTAAGGCGCCCCGCCTGCTTCGTATGGAAAAAGAATTCACCCTGCTTCGGGAAGCCGCGCTCCGGGCATATCGGCAGGAGTATCCGAACAGGGAGCATTTCCTGAACAAATATTGAGATGATTGCAGGAAATATCTGAAAAGTGACAGACGGAAAGAGAAAGGAAAACAAAATGGAATACAGAAAATTTGACAATGTCATAGTAGCAAGGATTGACAAAGACGAGGAAATACTGGAGCAGCTGAAGGTAATTGCCATAAAGGAGAATATAAAGCTTGCCGGTATCCAGGCTCTTGGAGCGATCAACGATTTCACAGTTGGAGTATATAAGACAGACAAAAAGAAATATGATGCAAACAGCTTCCAGGGGTATTATGAAATTACATCACTGACAGGTACAATCAATACAATGGACGGAGAATATTATGCGCATCTTCATATGAGCGCCGGAAATCAGAACGGCGAGGTGGTTGGAGGACACCTGAACAGAGCGATTGTCAGTGCAACCTGTGAGATGGTCATCACGGTAATTGACGGAAGAGTGGACAGAGTTCATGATGAGGAAACCGGACTTAATATCTTTAAGTTTGATTGAAGCTTGACAGGAAATAGCGAGAAACGTATTATGATTTAAGAAAAAGTCGATTTCCCGCATAGATGCCGGAAAAGGAGGTATATGGGCTATGGGCAAGGAACATTATTCGATCCTATTTTGCAGCTTAACCGGTAATACAAAGAAGCTGGCTGATGCAATCTATGAAACACTGCCAAGAGACAAGTGTGATTATTTTGGTACGAACGATTCGCAGGTACCGCAATCCGACGTATGCTATATCGGATTTTGGACGGACAAAGGGAATGCGGACCAAAAGACATTAGAATTGTTGTCGAAATTAAAAATAAAAGATTTTTCTGTTTGGAACAGCTGGATTTGGCGGAAGTGATGCCTATTTTGAAAAGATTCTCGGACAAGTCAAACAGTCGATCGATGCAAGCAATACGGTCATCGGTGAGTATATGTGCCAGGGAAAGATGCCGCAGTCTGTGCGCGAACGGTATGTGAAAATGAAAGAAAACCCGGAACATCCGGCCAATCTTGATCTGCTGATTCAAAATTTTGACCGTGCTTTGTCACACCCGGACAGCGAAGATTTGGAAAGACTGAAAAAGTCATTATGAGATAGAAAAGTATGTTGTGCTTGATAAAAATAATCAGATAAGAGCAAAATTCGCGAAATGATTGCAATGGATCGTCAAATGGAATAGAATGGAGAGAAAAAAGAAAGGTGTGGAAAAGGCAGGGCTGGCAAAGCATATCCGGCAGATGAGGTCATGCAGAAACAAAAACAATGAAAACTACAACAAAACAAACTCATTTATACAGTAACACGGATCTTCGCAAGCTTTTAATTCCAATCATCATTGAACAATTGCTTTCTTCCCTGATGGGAACTGTCGACACGATGATGGTCAGCAATGTCGGGTCTGCCGCAATTTCGGCAGTCTCGCTGGTGGATTCCATTAATATCTTAGTCATTCAGGCGCTTTCTGCGCTGGCGGCAGGAGGAGCGATTCTCTGTTCGCAGTATATTGGAAGCGAAAAACGGGATGGAGCAATCCGTTCGGCACAACAGGTGCTTTTTGTTATGACAGTTTTGTCCGTCGCATTATCCGCGGGCTGTCTGATTTTCCGTGTTCCGCTGCTGCGTGTTATTTTCGGGGCAGTGGAAGCGGATGTTATGAAAAATTCACAGGTGTATTTCCTGTTTACGCTGCTGTCATTCCCGTTTATCGGTCTTTACGATGCGGGCGCATCGATTCTGCGGGCGCAGAACAACAGCCGCAGTCCGATGGTGATTTCGGTGATTTCCAACTTTATGAACATCGGCGGAAATGCCATTCTTATTTTCGGCTTCCACATGGGTGTCGAAGGAGCCGCGATTTCGACTTTAATTTCGCGTATTTTCTGTGCGGTTGTCGTACTGTGGAAGCTTCGGGATGAAAGCAAACCGATTTTTGTGAAGCAGTATCTTTCCATTCGGCCGGACTTTGGTTTGATCAAAAAAATACTGTTCATCGGTATTCCATCGGGAATCGAGAACAGTATGTTCCAGTTTGGAAAGCTGGCGATTCAGTCCACTGTGTCCACACTTGGCACGGTTGCCATTGCCGCGCAGGCGATGACGAACATCCTTGAGAACCTGAACGGTGTCGCTGCGATCGGTGTCGGCATCGGACTGATGACGGTAGTCGGTCAGTGTCTCGGCGCGGGCCGGAAGGATGAAGCAATCTACTATATTAAAAAACTGTGCTGGCTGTCAGAAGTGGTTATCGTTGCAAGCTGTCTGCTGGTATTTGTGCTGACAAAACCGATTACGATGATCGGCGGTATGGAGGCAGAGAGTGCAAAGCTCTGCATGCAGATGATGATCTTTATCACGATTGTAAAGCCGCTCTGCTGGGTCATGGCGTTTGTCCCGGGATACGGCATGCGGGCCGCGGGAGATGTAAATTTCTCCATGATCACGTCCTGCTGTACGATGTGGCTGTGCCGTGTGAGTCTCTGTATTTACCTGTGCCGCGTATGGGGATTCGGCCCGATTGCGGTCTGGATCGGTATGGCGGCAGACTGGAGCCTGCGGTCCATTCTCTTTACCATCCGGTTCAAATCAGGAAAATGGCTGAATCATCATTTGATAGAAGAAAAGAAACAGGAGAGCTAAACATCTTCTTCCGGTAAAAAGGAAAGCGCATATGCAAGAGAGTCGTTGAGATGAGATTTTTGACCGCGGCTGGAAGCCGTACCGGATCAATCACCTGAGCTGGTGGAAAGAGGAGCTTGCATCCGAAGAAGAGATGGAAGAGGGACGGAACAATCTTGCAGCACACGACAATCGGAATGTAGATGAAAAGAAAATCCTTTTGTACGAACAGATCATTCGGGTTGTGTAGAAACAGGAAGAAAAAACTGGATTTTTCCAGTACCGGATGATAAGATAAAACTGTGTTTCGGGATGGCTTAAACATATGGAGGTGCAGGATGGAACCAATTTATTTGTCAATCCAGCAGAAAGAAACTGGCAGCCGCATCAAATCCCTTCTTCGTGAAAGCGGATACACCGTGAGAGACATTCAGAATGCCATGGGTTTTGAAAATCCACAGGCGGTCTATAAATGGATTTCCGGCAAGTGCCTGCCAAGTCTGGACAACTTTCTCATTTTAAGCAGATTATTAAACACAAGCATCGAAGATATCCTCGTCATTGACGGGGATATTCCTCGTTTCCGAAGCAAATACAGAGAAATCCGAGAAAGATTAAACCGCTGGTATAATGACAAAATCGTTATTTTGTGATACAGTGAAGAAAAAGCAGAAAAAGAACCGGTTAAAAAGGTTTTGGAAAGGAAAAACAGATGTCAGCAGGAATACGTTTTGGCTACCGCAATTTAGAACATACCCCAGAAGCAACGTTTGTCGTCAAACAGCGTGGCTTTGTTTTGATATGTTCAATTGAGAAAAGCGACAGAACGGATTCTGTGGAATATGATACGGGAGGATCAAATTAGACGACCGCATCAGACAACTGGATACGAACGAAGAGGAGCCGCTTATCTTATGTTGAACACATGGGATAGGTGGCTTTTTTCTATTAAATTTTTATATCAGAACAAATTGAGAAGGGAGAAACCCGGAATGGATCAGATCGAAATCAAAGGAAAAGTAAATACAGCCATCTGCTATGCCAGGGTCGTAGAGGAGGAAGCCATCGAGCAGATCCGCCGCATGTGCGATTATCCGATGACGGAAGGCTCGCGGATCCGCATCATGCCGGATGTGCATGCGGGAAAAGGATGTACGATCGGAACAACGATGACCATCCGCGACAAGGCAGTGCCGAACGTCGTCGGTGTGGACATCGGGTGCGGCATGTACACCGTAAATCTTGGAAGAGCCGAACTTGATTTTGCAAAAATCGACGAGGCGGCACATGTTATCCCGTCCGGCATGAATGTCTGGGAGGGGAGACAGGAACGTTTTGACCTGATGACACTTGCCTGCAGCCGGGAATTAAAAGACACAAAACGCCTGGAGCGGTCGCTTGGAACCTTAGGCGGCGGCAACCATTTTATCGAGATCGATGAAGCTGCCGACGGCACAAAATATCTCGTCATCCATTCCGGCTCGCGGAATCTCGGAAAACAGGTGGCAGAGTATTACCAGAATCTGGCAGTGCGGCTGGACCGCGGTTATGACGAGTACCTGGAAAAACGCGAGGAGCTCATACGCACCTACAAAGAGCAGGGCCGCAGAAAGGAAATCCAGGAGGCGTTAAAACAGCTGCAGTGGAAACCGGACGAAGCGCAGATGCCGGAGGATCTCTGCTATCTGACCGGAAAATATCTGGAAGCCTATCTGCACGACGTGGAGATCTGCCAGCAGTTTGCACGCCGGAACCGGGAAAAAATGGCGGAAATCCTGCTGGAACGAACCGGCCTTACCGGCACCGATGCGTTCCACACGATTCATAACTATATCGACACAAACGAGATGATACTCCGAAAAGGCGCAATCGCAGCGCACAAAGGAGAACGAGTGCTGATTCCGATCAATATGCGTGACGGCAGTATTCTCGCCGTCGGAAAAGGAAATCCGGAGTGGAACGATTCTGCCCCGCACGGAGCCGGACGGCTGATGTCGCGTAAAAAAGCGAAGGAAACCCTGGCACTGGAGGAATACCAGAAGAGCATGGAGGGAATCTATACGACTTCCGTCAACGAACATACCCTGGACGAGGCGCCGATGGCGTACAAATCGCTGGATGACATTCTCGATATAGTCCGTGCATCGGTCGATGTCGTGGAGGTGCTGCGTCCCGTTTATAATTTCAAAGCATCAGAATAGAGGCGGAGGAAACCAGTAAAATTCCTCCGCAAGAAGGAGGAAGAAAAAATGATGGCAATTCCGTCAATTGATATGGAAGCAACAGGAAGAAACATTACAAGACTGCGGCAGCAGGCAGGCCTTACCGTCCGCGACCTGCAGGAAATTTTCGGTTTCACCACCCCGCAGGCAATCTACAAGTGGCAGCACGGCACCGCCATGCCGGCAATCGACAACCTGGTCGTGCTGGCAGCGGTACTGAATGTGTCGATCGATGAGATCGTGATTGTGGAGACAAGAGAGCTTGTGCTTGCGAGTGCATGAAGTCCGGTTCTGATCCGGCGCGCCGGAGCGGCAAAGCCCGAAGGGGGGGAGCAATCCGCCCGGTGCGCAAAAAACGCAGGATTATACCGCAGGTTGAATGACAAACCACATACGATGAGATATAATAAAGACATAACAAGGGCAGGTAAGCCTAGCAGCGAAGGCGGCGGACTGTAAATCCGTTACAATAGAAACACCGTTGGTTCGAGTCCAACTCTGCCCATGCAAACCGGTCGCGGAAAGTCTCCCCCGGCTCCGTTGACTTTATATGTGCAAACTGATAAGATACTCATAAGTATGTTCTTATGGGTATCTTATTTTTGTATTTCAAAAAGAAAAGGGGAAATTAAATAATGACAAAAAAGAAAATCATTGGCCTTTGCATCGGCGCTGTCGTTCTTGCCGTGGCTGTGGCCGGTGTGAAGGAAGGCAGCTGGCTGATGAAGCATCGCCGGATGCAGAATGAGTTTACGCATGAGATGAATGCATTCACGACTAAAACAAACGCTGAGCTGATCCAGCCGACGATTGTTGCGGAGGATGATATCTACGGCTGGCTTTTCCATGAGGAAGATGACGGGCTGTACATGAATCTCTATTACCGGATCAAAAACGAGTCCAATCAGCACGAAATTGCATCCAGTGAATTTCCTGTGAAGATCAAAAAGGAGCTTCTTGCGGATGATGAAGTGTGGAGCAGAACGACGGGGGCCGCGAAAAATCAGGTTCACGCGGAATACCTGGAAGGAGAAGATGACATGACGGTTTCGTTTGACGTCTATTACCAGTGTGAGGGTTCCTGCGGGGAATATTTTGCGGATATTACCGTGACGGACAGTGAGACCGGAAAGCTCTACTACAGCAGTGAAGCAGAAAATGAAGCGGCAGAATAGGAGGAGCGATGGCCGAAAAAGAAAGCAAAAATAAATGGCACACACCGGCGGAGCGGATTATGATGCTGGGGTTTGCTGCGGTGATTCTGCTGGGGACAATTCTTCTTTGCCTGCCGGTTTCTGCGGCGGACGGAAAAAGCGTTTACTGGCTCGACGCCCTGTTTACCGCAACGACATCTGTCTGCGTGACGGGCCTTGTCACCGTTCCGACGGCGACGACATGGAGTACCTTTGGAAAAATTGTGATCCTCGGGTTGATTCAGTTCGGAGGTCTTGGCATCATGGCGTGCCTGACGATGGTGTTTCTGATCCTGCGCCGGAAAATCAGTCTGCAGAGCCGTAAACTGATCCAGGACACTTACAATCTGCCGGTTTTAAAGGGCAGCGTCGGTATTGTGCGGAAGCTGCTGATCGGCACGGCGGCGGTGGAGCTGGCGGGAGCCTTTTTCTACAGCTTCTGGTTTGTGCCGGAATACGGTTTCTGGAAGGGAATCGGCTACAGCCTGTTCCACTCCGTATCCGCCTTCTGCAATGCCGGAATTGACCTCGTCGGGGAATCCTCGTTCGCCCCGTTTGTGACGAACCCTCTCATCAACTTTACGACGATGGGCCTGATTTTCTTAAGCGGCCTTGGCTTTCCGGTCTGGTGGGAAGTTCTGGAGCGCGTGCAGGATCTTGTAAAAGGAAAACGGACCCGGAAAAACTTCGTGCGCGGCTTCACGCTCCACACCAAACTGGTTCTGACGACAACCGTCATTCTTCTGTTCGGCGGGGCGCTTCTGATCCTCGCGCTGGACTGGAACAACGCATCCTCGCTTGGCAGCTTAAAACCGGCGCAGAAGGCTATGGCGGCCTTCTTCCAGTCCGTGACGACGCGAACCGCCGGCTTTGAGACGATCCCGCAGGCAAACTTCTCGGACGGCTCCGCGATGGTAAGTATGATCCTCATGTTCATCGGCGGCTCTCCGATGGGAACGGCGGGCGGTGTCAAGACGACGACTGTTGCGATTCTGCTCGTGGTCGTCGCATCCTACATCCGCGGCGATTCCGACACCGTGGTCTGGGGACGGAAGGTCATGGAAGAAAACATCCGCACCGCGGTCGTTATTTTCTTCTTCGCACTGACGATGGCATTCACCGCGACGGTGCTTCTGATCTCTGTCACCGGAAGTCCTCTGCTGGACTGCCTGTATGAGATCGTTTCCGCTGTGGCAACCGTGGGACTGACGCGGTCGCTTACGCCGACACTTCCGGCGGCGGGAAAAATCATCGTAATTCTGGTCATGTTCATGGGACGTCTTGGACCGGTTACGCTGGCCATTGCACTGCGGCGGAGAAGCGGAAGAAAAGATGTGGATATCCAGCGCCCGGAACAGAGGGTGCTGATTGGATAAAAGAGGAGAAAAAACATGAGTAAACAATACGCAGTCATCGGACTTGGAAAATTCGGCTTCGCCGTGGCGACGACGCTGGCGCAGGCAGGAAAAGAAGTGCTCGCGGTCGATAAAGACCCGGAGCTGGTACAGGAGATCGCCGATCTCGTCACATATGCGGCGCGCGCGGACATCACCGACAGCCGTGTTTTTGCATCGCTTGGCATCAGCAACATGGATGTCGTGATCGTCGGCATCTCTGAAAATATGGAGTCGAGCATCCTCGCCACCCTGCAGGCAAAAGAGGCGGGCGTGCCGCTCGTCATCGCAAAGGGCATGAGCCAGATGCATGCCAATATTTTGAAAAAAGTCGGCGCGGACCGCGTCGTGATGGCGGAGAGTGAGACGGGCATCCGCCTCGGAAAAAGCCTGATTTCCGGCGGCTTCCAGGACTTCTTCATGCTGTCGGATTCGTTCTCCATGGTAGAGCTTCCCGTGCCGGAAGCGTGGACGGGGCATAACCTCGAGGAGCTGGATCTGCGGAAGAAATACAGTATCAACGTAATCGCCGTCAAGGACGGGGAAGACATCCGTGTCACGGTCAATCCGAAGACGCTGCTCCGCGCAGAGGAAGTGCTGATTCTGATCGGCGAAAACAAAGAACTTGCCAAATTGATGAAAAACAGGAAATGAGGGGACCATTCATGATTACAAGCAGCAGCAATGCACAGGTAAAAAACATTATTGCGCTGAACAAAAAAGCAAAAGAACGCCGGGAGCAGGACGTTTTCGTGGCGGAGGGCTGGAAAATGTTCCAGGAAGCGCCGCTGGAATGGCTGAAAAAAGTATATGTGTCTGAGAGCGGCAGCAAAATGCATGAAATGCCGTCCGACGGGACAGAATACGAAGTAGTGGACGACCGCGTGTTCCAGTCCATGTGCGACACGAAGACGCCGCAGGGTGTTTTAAGTGTGATCCGCATGCCGCATTACACCGAAGAGGAGGTGATGGATAACGGAAAGACACCGCTTCTGATGGTACTTGAGGATCTGCAGGACCCTGGAAATGTCGGAACAATCATCCGCACCGCAGAGGGCGCAGGAGTCACCGGCATCATCATGAGCCGCGGTACCGCGGATATCTTCAATCCGAAAACGATCCGCTCGACGATGGGCTCGATCTACCGTATGCCGTTTCTGATCGTCGACGATGCGGTCGGATTTGTAAAAGGCTTAAAAGCGCGGAAGATCTGTACGTACGCGGCACATCTGCACGGCGTGCATTCCTACCGCGAGGAGGATTACACAAAAGGAACGGCATTCCTGATCGGAAATGAGGGAAACGGCCTGACTGATGCAATGGCAGAGGCCGCCGAGTGCCTGATCCGTATTCCGATGGAAGGAAAAGTGGAATCGTTAAACGCAGCGATTGCATCCGCCGTTCTCATGTATGAGGCACACGGCCAGCGCGCATAAAAGAAAGAGCGTTACCGGTTTTCTTACATTTCTCTTAACCTGCCGGAAACCTACTCGACAGAACCGGTATTTTGAGCTAAAATAGAAAGAGCAGAGTCCGGGCTGAATTTCTGTCAGTCCGGTAAAACTGTAATATTTGCCAGAAAAGCAAAAGCTGTTTTGGGAGGAAGGAAAAATGAGTGAGAAAAAAAACATCAGTAAAAAGGAGCTCCGAAGAAGAAAGCGGAAGCGTGCGCTGATGATCAAAACAGGAATTCTATGTGTTCTGCTTGTCATCTTCGGCATTGGAATCTGGGCTTTGGCCGGAGGAACAGAAAAAATCCAGCAGAAAGCACAGGAAAAAGAGGATCAGAAAACAGCAGAGGTGGACGGTTCCGTATCGTCGGACAGCACGGGAAGTGCTGAAGCGCCGACAACGAAAGCACAGATTATGGCGGAAGCCGATGCACTTGCGCAGACATACGATTACGATGGAGCCATTGAAAAGCTCCAGAGCGTAGAGGGCGCAGCAACCGACGCGGATATCATCACAAAAGTAGCAGAGTACACCAGCACGAGAGATGCCTGTGTGCGCGTCAACGTCAACGAAGTAACCCACATTTTCTATCATTCTCTTGTAGTCGATCCGCAGAAAGCTTTCTATCAGGACAACGCACAGACCGCAGGCTTCTGCCAGTGGATGACCACCGTGGATGAGTTCAACGCGATCACCCAGCAGATGTACGACAGAGGATATGTCATGGTTTCAATCAACGATCTCGTGAAAAAGACCGTAGATGATGACGGAACCGTTCATTACGAGGAAGGGGACATTTACCTGCCGGAGGGCAAGAAAGCATTCGTTCTTTCTCTGGATGACCTTTCCTATTACCACTCTTACGACGGACGCGGCATTGCCAGCAAGATGGTAGTCGGCGACGACGGAAAACCGACCTGCGAATACATTCAGGATGACGGAACTGTTGTGACCGGTGCTTACGACTGCATCCCGCTGATGGATCAGTTTATCGAAGCGCATCCGGATGCCGTATACCACAATGCGCGCGGAACCGTAGCACTGACCGGCTACGATGGAATCCTCGGATACCGCACCGACGGTGATTACAAGACGAGAGAAGATCTGACGGATGATCAGGTAGCATGGCTTGATGCACACCCGGATTTCGACTGGGATAAAGAGTGCGAGGAGGCGAAAAAAGTAGCCGATGCGATTCAAAGTCAGACGGCTGGACATTCGCAAGCCATACCTGGGGCCATATCCGTGTCGGCGACAAACCGATCGAGACGATCCAGGCGGATACCGAGAAATGGCTGACGTATGTTGCACCGCTCATCGGCGGAAGCGATATCATCATCTTTGCACATGGACAGGATCTTTCCGACTGGCACGATTACACGATGGACAATGAGAAGTTTGCTTACTTAAAGAGTCAGGGCTTCAACATCTACTGCAACGTAGATTCCTCCCAGTATTTCGTTCAGGTAAGAGACAATTACCTGCGTATGGGACGAAGAAACCTGGATGGATACCGTCTGTACCAGAACCTCTACGGAGGCGGCGAGGACAGAACAAGCGATCTGTTTGATTCTGCCTCTGTTATTGATCCGCAGCGGCCGACAGATCCATCTCTTTACAATTTAGGTTAAAGAATTTTGAAAATGAAAAAGATCTCACAGAACTTTCTATTATTTATAGAAGAAAGTCTGTGGGATCTTTTTTTCAGCAGGGCGAACCGTTTACAGATATTTTTCTACGAGCGGAAACGGCAGAGGCCCGAGACGGAGCAGTTTTTCATGGAAACCGATCAATGAGAATGAGTCACCTTCCTGTTCCTGCACTTCCGAGAGGAGCTGCGAAAACGAGAGCGATCCGACACAGTATTTCAGATAGTTCGCCGGTGTCTCGAGAATATACTGATATAAAGAGGCAGCGGCCGACGCATCCGTGATGCCGAACTGCGCCAAAAAGGCTGACGCATCCGAGAGGAGCCATCCCTGGCTGTGGATTCCGAGATCCAGCAGCGAGCAGAGGGTAAGATGCACCGAGCGGTTCAGATACCAGAGACGGCAGAGCGCCTGCGTGTTTGCATCGAGATTACGTGCGGCGTAGCGGCAGGCATATGATTCAACGTAGGTTGCCCATCCTTCTACATAACCCGACGGCGCGTAGAGATGGCGGATCAGAAGCGGGTCGGAGCGCGAGAACGAGACGGTCTGGTACAGATGGCCGGGAAAGCCCTCGTGGGCAAGTGTGGAATACAGCTCGATGCCGGTCATCTCATCCGCGGGATTCAGGTAAATGGAGTTGGGTGAATTGACATCGGCGGGCGGTGTGAGATAAAAGGCGGGGCTTAAAAAATCCTTGAGAGAGTCATCCACGGTCTTTACTTCGTATGCGATACCCGAAAGAACGGGAAAATCTTCAGAAACGGCATTCTGCAGATCGGCAAGCATTTCCTCCGGCGTGGAGAACGGCAGCACGAGCGCCTGCTCGGAGAGGGAGAGCGACGGATTCTGATCGAGAATGATCTGCATTTCGGCACACTGGTCCGCAAGCTGCTGTGTTAAAAGGCGGGTCAGCTCCTCCGGTGAAACGTCAACACCGACGCGGCTGCGGAGAAGATACGCATAGTAGGAAAGTCCGCCTTCCTGCCGGGAAAGACCGCCGGCGTTCTGCGTTCCTTTGCCGCGGAGTGAAGAAAGCGCATCGGAAAGAGAGCGGTAGGCGGGAAAAACACAGGAGGTAAGGAGTTTTTCATGCGTCTGCAGACAGAGATTCCTTTCCGCCTCAGAAAACAGTGAAGACGCCTGCAGTTTATTCTGAAAAACGGTGTGGAGCAGATGGCTTTCCGGTGTATCCGCGTCGGCGAGAAAAGCACTGCACTGGCGGATAATACCATCGACCGCAAGGTCATTCTGAAACACGCCCTGCCGGGATTTTTCCTGCTCGAGTGCGATGAGGTCGGAGAAATAGCGCGGGAGATCCTGCAGAAGATGGAGGTAATCGGCGATATCCTGCTGTGTGCGGAATGGGTACTCTGCGAGCAGAATGGGAAGCTGTGCCTGAATCCCGAGCGACGGACCGAGCGGTTCCGCAAGAAGGCTGGTGCTGCCCGGCATTTTCTCGCAGTCCAGCTCGTAGAGCAGAAGATCGAGCGTGATCTGATTTTCCGCGGAGAGGCGGTTTCGATGAAAGGATGTGAGCGTTGTTTCCACACTCTGCAGCAGGGCATCATACGAGGTGCGGTCAGGGATGGAAACCGTGCCGAACGAGGCAGTGCCGGGGGCAATTCCGCGGGAAGCCGGATCGGCGAGGGTATAGTGGAGCGTGATGGCAGAAGAGGTTACCTCGGAGTGGAACCGTTCCTCCACATACGCGGAAAACCGGCGGTTCTCACCAGGGGAAAAGAACGGGGAAAAATACCAGAACAGCAGAGCGAAAAGAAGTCCGCCGCACAGAAGCAGAGGGAACAGGATGCGGCGGTGCAGAGAAGCTGGTTTCATAGAATAGGCTCCGGTGCGGACAGTTATCATAAAGTATGTAAAAAATGCTGATTTTATGCGCTTTTTCCGTGGCCTTTCATTTGACTTTCCAAAACGGCTTTGCTATAATCAGTAACGAATGAAATAAGGGACTTTTCAGTGCGGAACGGATTTGAAAAAGAATCCGCGAAGGTAAAAGGGAATCAGGTGGAAATCCTGAGCGATCCGGTCACTGTAAGCAGGGAGTGTTAGCTGCAGAAATGCCATTGTGCGAAACGCATGAGAAGGCGCGGCTGCCGTGAAGATCTGCGAGTCAGGAAACCTGCTGGAAAGGTTAGTGAATCGCTTCCGATAAAAGCATATATATTCATGGAAAGATGTACGAAGTAAAATCGGACATCTGCTTTTTTGTCGCCATGCGTCCGAAAAAGAGCTCCGGTGGAGAAACTCTTTTGCAGAAAAAGCAGATGTCTGTTTGTCTTTTCGCAGAAAAAATGTGTCCTCAAAAACAAGATTACTTGCAGGGAGACATCATTGACGGGGACAGGCACCGCCCAGCTGCCTGAAAAAGTCAGACGGAATCCGGAGCAGATGCGCGAAGGATATCCGAAGAAAAGGAGAAGTTATGAAAGGAAATTCAAGCAAATTTCTGGCACTGCTGCTGTCGGCGTCCATGATCATGAGCCCGACTGCCAGCGTATTAGCAGATACGCAGGAAAAAGCAGCACAGACAGAAAGCAGCGCAGCCGCAGAGGAAGCGCCGCAGAGCGAAGAAACAGCAGAGACGGCAGAACCGGAAACAACACCGGCAGAAACCGAGAGCAGTGAAAGCACTGCAGAGACTCCGGCAGAAGAGCCGACGGAAACACCGGCCGCGCCTGCAGAGGATCAGACACCGGCAGGATCTGACGAGACCGAGACACCATCCGCAGATGAGGATGCTTCGGAAGATACTGCAGAGGACACTGCAAAAGACGGTGAAGAGACTGCCGATACCACAGAAAAAGAGCCGGAAGCAGCAGATGAGACTTCCCAAGATGCTGAAAAAGAAACACCGGCAAAAGAAGAAACCAAAGATGCTGTAAAAGAGAATACCAGTCCGGCGGCAGAACAGCCGAAAACGGAAGTAAAAGAAACAACCAAAAATGAGGCATCCAATACAGCCGAGGAGAAAGAAACAAAAGCAGCGGAAGCAGCAAAACCGGCAGATGGTGAGTATGAGACTTCTGCAGAAGCAACCGGAAGCATGTTCCGTGTGATTTCTTCCAGACTCATCGTAAAAGATGGAAAACTGAAAGCATCCATTCTGCTGAGTGGAACCGGCTATGATTACCTGTATACGGGAACAGCAGCAGAAGCTGCCGCAGCAGATGAAAAGAGCTGGATTGCTCCGACAGGAAGCGAAACCTATACGGATACGAAGACCGGTGCAGAAAAGACCGGATATCGTTTTGAAATTCCGGTGGAAGAGCTTGACAAACAGATGGATGTTGCCGTTCGCTCAGCCAAGAAAAAAACATGGGCTGATAAAACTGTTACGATCCACAGCACCGCTGCAATCCCGACGGTAACACCGGAACCAACCGAGACTCCAAGCGAAAATCCAGGTGAGGATTCCTCGAATAAGCCAGCCAGTGTAGAAGCACCGGTTACCAAAGAGGACGGCAGCGTATTCAAAATGTTCGTCATCTCCGAGGCAACAATGATCAACAAGGGCGATAAACTCGTTCTTACACTGAAAACAAACAACGTATCATTTGATAAACTGTATCTTGGAAAGAACGATGACCTTGCAAAAACACCGGCTATCCAGGGAATGCAGGAAGCAAACGGCGGTTATTCCTTTACATTTGAAGTAGATGCGGACAAAGCCGGCACAACCGTTCCGATCGTTCTTGGAAAGAAAGACGGAACCTGGTACACCAAACAGCAGCTTTATCTTGCAGTTCCGGGAAGTAAAACACCGGAAGTAACTCCGATACCGGAGCCGACCGAGACTCCGGTCCCGACTGCAACCCCGACTCCGAGTGAGACTCCGGTTCCAACCGCAACTCCAACTCCGGAACCGGCGAAAGTAGAAAACGGTATCTACAGCGGAACCGCGGAGACCGGCGCAGCTATGTTCAAAGTAGTCGGCGTAGAGCTGACCGTAAAAGACGGCGACATGAAAGCACGCATCACGTTAAGTGGTGTTGCCTACGATTATCTGTACATGGGAACACCGGAAGAGGCAGCTGCCGCAGACAAGAGTGCATGGATTGCAGGCGTCGGCACCGTTGATTACACAACAGCAGACGGCGAGACGAAAACAGGAATGCAGTATGATATTCCGGTAGCAGCACTCGATCAGGCACTTGTTGTTTCTTCCCACTCTGCAAAACGGGATAAATGGTATGCAAGAACCATTACTATTGCATCTTCCAGTCTGAAAAAGACCGCAGATCTTCCGGCAGATGAGACCAATAAAGTAGCAGATGGTATTTACAGTGCAGAGGCAGCAACTAATGCAGCAATGTTCAAGGTAGTCGGCGTAAAACTGACCGCGAAAAACGGAAAAATAGACAGCAGTTATCACCTTAAGCGGAAGCGGCTATGATTATCTGTATATGGGAACCGGAAAAGATGCGGCAGCAGAGAGCGGCGCATGGATCGCTTCCACCGGAAAAGTGGACTACACCTTAGACGGTGAAACCAAAACCGGAATGCAGTTTGAAATCCCGGTAGAGGCACTTGATCAGGAATTTGCTGTAGCAGCTCATGCAGTAAAGAGCGGCAAATGGTACGACAGAGCCATCACGATTGCATCTTCCAGCCTGAAAAAGACCGGAGACCTTCCGTCGGATGACAACAAGGGCGATACTCCGAAACCAACCCTCGTTCCGACCAATACCCCAACCGTATCTCCATCTGAGACACCGGTTGTAAAACCGACCAGCACCCCGACTCCGGCACCGACCCAGAAACCGGCCGATACCAAACCGGAGCAGGAATCCAAATATGAGTCTGACTTAAGCGGCGGCACATCCAAAGTAGACAGTGCAACCACACTGGCAGACGGCGTTTACACACCAGACGGATTCTCCTTCTCCGGCGGATCCGGAAAGGTAACCATCTCCTGCAGCAAGATTACTGTAACGAACGGACAGGCTTATGCAACGATCGCATTCAGCAGTCCGTACTACGGATATGTAAAAGCAAACGGAAATAAATACATGGCAAATGTCAGCGGCGGAAGCAGCATCTTCACCATTCCGGTTGAGCTGAACAAGAACAATACCATCATCGGTATGACCACCAGAATGTCCGTTGCCCATGAGATTTCCTACAACATCTTCATCTCCCTGGCAGCAGCAAAGAAGGGCGGCAGCACTTCTTCCAGCACAGGATTTGTAAAAGCAGACGGAACAATCTCCACGATCAGCACCGATAACTCCAAGCTGGATACCACCGCTCCAGAGATCATGGGACTGGAATACAAAGCAGAGACAAAACTTGCTTACGCAGAGTACTTCAAGATGTATCATTACGACGAAGGCATCACCCTGCTGGAGATCGATATGACAAAAGATACCGAGCGTGATCCGGAGAAACAGACCGAGGACGACAAGAAAGCAGAAGATACCGATACCGCAGCAGCGGAGGATACCGCAGCAGCAACCGACGAGGAAGAAGCGGCAGCAGCATCCGATTCCAAAAAAACCAGCACTGAGAAAGCGAAAGATCTGACCGAAAAGACAAAAGAGCTGTACGAAGGCAATGTTGTCAAATATCTGATCGTTCCGAAAGATGTTGAGATTCCGGCAGGACTGGACAAAGATATGATTGTGATCCAGCTTCCGGTTGAGAAAACATACGTAGCATCTGAGGATGCCCTGAAACTTCTCGACAAGCAGTTAGACGCAGCAGAGAGCATCAAAGCAGTCGGCATGGAGCAGAAAGACTGCCAGATCGAAAACATTGCAAAAGCAATGGAAGACAAAAAAATCTCCTTCGACGGAGCATTCGATGATCTGGACTACAAAGCTCTGGTAAAAGACGAAATCGACTTTGCAATTCTTCCGTCTGAGTTCCTTCCGGGAAATGCAAAAGATGAGGAAGATGCTGATGCAGCCGACGAGACCGCAGATACCAAATCTGAGGATCAGAAGGACGATAAAGACGATAAGACAACGGATGAGAAAGCAGACGAAGACAAGACTCCGGAAGAACTTCTGAAAGAGGAAAATGAGCGTCTGTCCGACACCGCAGAGCGTCTGGCAACCCTGACCATTCCGATGCTGGTTGACCGTTCCGCAGACGAGAAGACCGATCTTGCGAAAGCAGAGTGGCTGAAAGTCTACGGCGTGATCTTCGGATGCGAGGATCAGGCAAACGAGCTGTTCCAGCAGATGGTAAAGGCAGAAGAGAATAAATAAGTACAATAATTTGCAGCAAAAAATGAGAAAGGGCTGCTGCCGTATGGCAGCGGCTTTTTCTTTAAGAAAGGAATATCAAATGACAGGAAAAAACGAAAGAAAGCTGAAAAAATGGGCTGCACTTTTTCTTGCAGCAGCGATGTCACTGACGGCCTGCGGCAGCACCGCATCAACGGGAAGCAGCACATCGTCCGCGTCGGGCACTTCGGCAGTTTCTGAGAGCAGCACATCCACAGCATCCGCAGCAGACGTTTCCGAAAGCCAGACGGAGAGCACATCCGTCTCGGAAAGTACGGCTGAAAGTGAAAGCACCTCCGAAGCCACTGCTGCGAGCAGCACCTCCGGGAGTGATACCGCATCCGCGGATGGTTTCGCAACGACAGACGATGTCAGCGACGCACCGGACATCACCGGAATCACCATCGAGAGCAAGATGGTCCTGAATTACGCCGAGTGCTTTAACGTATACTACTGCACAGACGGCTATAAACTGATCGATGTCAAAGACGGCGCGCAGTATCTGCTCGTCCCGGACGGAAAAGAGGCGCCGGATGACCTCGATTCCGACGTAATTGTAATCCATCAGCCGCTGGAACGCATCTACATGGCAGCAACCTCTCCGATGGCGCTGTTCGATGCCATCGACTCCCTCGATACGATTCGTCTCTCCGGTGAAACCGCAGACAACTGGTACGTACAGGATGCCGTTGACGCGATGAATGCCGGAACGATGATCTTCGCCGGAAAATACAGTGAGCCGGATTACGAACTTCTGGTCAGTGAGAACTGTGATCTGGCCATTGAATCCACGATGATCCTCCATTCCCCGAAGGTACAGGAGATGATCGAGATGCTCGATATTCCGGTCTTCATCGACCGTTCCAGCTATGAATCCCAGCCTCTTGGCAGAACCGAATGGATCAAACTCTACGGTGCCATGCTGGACAAAGAGGAGGAGGCAGCCGACTTCTTTGCAAATCAGGCAAGTATTGTGGAAAATCTGAAGGATTTCCAGAATACCGAAAAAACGGTCGCTTTCTTCTATATTAATACGAGCGGGGCTGCCGTTGTGCGGAACCCGGAGGACTACATTTCCAACATGATCGAGCTTGGCGGTGCGCGCAACGCCTTCCGTGATCTCCAGGACGACAGCGGAAAAACATCCGTGCCGATCACGATGGAGCAGTTCTACGATACGGCCGAAGATGCGGACTACCTGATCTACAACGCAAGCATCGATTCCACCGTCAAAACCCTGGACGACCTGCTGGCAAAGGATTCCATGTTTGCCGATTACAAAGCAGTCAAAGAGGGCAACGTCTGGACAACCGAGAAATCCATGTATCAGGCAACCGATAAAATTGCACAGTTTACCAACGACATTAACCTTCTGGTAACGGGCGGCGATCCGGATCAGATGGTATTCTTAAGAAAATTATCCTGATGGAGGAACGTATGTCAGAGAAAAAAAATATGACAGGAAAAGAGAACAGTTTCCATATGGAAAACTTCCGGCGCCGTTCGCGGTATGCCGCTGTGTTCCTGGTGCTGATTCTGGCGTTCGCCGCCATCACCGTGCTGAATATCAATTCCGGAAACGTAAATATTTCGATTCCGGAAATTTTCCGGATTCTGCTGCGGCGGACCGGAGAGGGGAAAGAGTACAATATTATCTGGAAAATCCGCCTTCCGCGTATTCTGATGGCGGCAATCCTGGGCGGTGCTCTGTCCCTGTCGGGCTTCCTTTTACAGACTTTCTTTGAAAACCCGATTGCCGGTCCGTTTGTTCTTGGAATTTCCTCGGGAGCCAAAATGGTCGTGGCGCTGACCATGATCTTTTATCTGGAGTGGGCGCGCAATATCACATCTTACACGATGATTGTTGCAGCATTCTTAGGATCCCTTCTCTCCGTCGGCTTCATTCTGCTGATGTCCCGACGGATCAAAAATATGGCAGGACTTCTCGTCGGCGGTATTATGATCGGTTACATCTGCTCGGCGGTCACGGATTTTGTTGTCACCTTCGCGGAGGATTCCGATATCGTCAACCTCCACGGCTGGTCACAGGGAAGCTTCTCCGGCATGAGCTGGAGCAACGTAGCGATCTCTGCGGCTGTGATCGGCATCACCTTTGTCATCACGTTCCTGATGGCAAAACCGATCGGTGCATATCAGCTCGGTGAGGCGTATGCGCAGAGCATGGGTGTCAACATCAAAGTATTCCGCATCGCGCTGATTCTGCTTTCGAGTATTCTCTCCGCATGCGTCACCGCATTTGCCGGTCCGATTTCGTTTGTCGGCATTGCCGTCCCGTTCCTCGTCAAACAGAGCCTCGGCACATCGCGTCCGCTCGTCGTAATCCCGGGAACGTTCCTCGGCGGAGCCGTCTTCTGTATGATGTGCGACCTGATCGCGCGTATGGCGTTTGCACCGCTGGAGCTGTCCATCAGTACGGTCACATCGATCTTTGGTGCGCCGGTCGTCATTTTCATGATGCTGCGCCGGAAAAGGGGTAAGAGAATATGAATGAATATTATTTTCATCTGGACCACCTGACGGTCGGCTATGATAAGAAGCCGCTGATCAAAGATATCTGCATCGGCATCGAAAAAGGCGAGATCGTTACGCTGATCGGACCGAACGGTTCCGGTAAATCAACGATTCTGAAAAGCATCACCCGCCAGTTAAAGCTGGTCGGCGGAAATGTGGAGTTTGACGGGAAAAACCTGCATGAGCTTTCGTTCCGTGAGTTGTCCACGAAGATGGCCGTTGTGCTGACGGAGCGCATGAAGCCGGAGCTGATGACCTGCCACGATATCGTGGCAACGGGCCGCTATCCGTACACCGGACGGCTCGGCATGCTGACCCGCGAGGATGAGGAGAAGGTCGAGAAGGCGATGCGCGCCGTTCATGCCGAAGAGCTCGGCGGCCGCGATTTCAACGCCATCAGCGACGGCCAGCGCCAGAGAGTGCTTCTTGCGCGTGCGATCTGTCAGGAGCCGGAGGTCATCATCCTCGACGAGCCGACTTCTTTCCTCGATATCCGCCACAAGCTGGAACTGCTCGCGATTCTGCGCCGCATGGCAAAGGAGAAGGGCATCACCGTCATCATGTCGCTGCATGAGATCGATCTGGCACAGAAAATTTCAGATAAGATCATCTGCGTCAAGGGCGATGCTATTTCCCATTTCGGCGCACCGGAGACAATTTTCCGCGAGGATATCATCCGCGAACTGTACGAGATTGACAATGGTTCGTTTGACCCGTGCTTCGGAAGCATCGAGCTGCCACGGCCGGAGGGAACACCGCGCGTCTTTGTCCTCGCAGGCGGCGGAACGGGAATCCCGGTGTTCCGGAAACTGCAGAAGGAAAATGTCCCGTTTGCGGCAGGCGTCCTGTATACGAACGATATCGATTACCAGCTTGCCCGCATTCTGGCGATGGAGACGGTAACCGAAGTACCGTTCCAGGAGATCAGCGACGAGGCATTTGCCCGCGCCTGCGAGCTGATGAAGAGCTGTGAACGTGTCATCGACACCGGCGTCCCGGTGGGCATGTGCAACCGCCGGATCGAAGAGCTTAGGGCAGAAGCAAAGCGGCTTGGAAAGCTGGCAGAGTAAAACAAAGAAAAATCCAATCAAAATCTCCTGTCTGGGAACGAAACAATTGTTTTCCGAACAGGAGATTTTCTTTTTGCAGCCATTGTAAAAACAGTAAAAGAACACGAAAAATGTAATATTAAATTGTACGAAAAATTCACACAATTCAAGTCAAAAACCAACAGAGATTGACACTTAAAAAGTCAAGTGCTTTGTAAAATCTTTTGGCGAAATAACGGTTTTCTCTGTTATGACCAAAACACGCGTTCTGATTTCGCAAGATTTAAACACATGCTTTCCACACCGTTTTTCGTGGATAATGTGGATAACTCGGTGTATAACTTGTTTTTAGGCATGTTTTCGGTGGTTAACTATGTGGATAACTTGTGGACGAGATGTTTATAAAATTGGCCCGTGTGGAAAAACCCCGGTTTCTTTGTGCAATTTCGACAAAAAGAGGTTTTAAAGTTTTGCACGACTGACATGAAAGGTTTTTCAGATTTCAGAAAATACGGGAAAACAAAAAAAGCAGGCAGTTCTCCGTACAATACGAAGAATGCCTGCTTTTGCTGTATTCTATTCGGAAGAAGCCATCAGTGGCTGATCAGATATTTCTCTACCGAAGTCACACAGTTCGCGCCGTCGGCGGCTGCCGTGATGATCTGACGGAGCTGCTTCGTGCGGACATCGCCTGCGGCGAACACGCCCGGCACGCTCGTCACACCGTCTTCGCCGGCTTTGATGTAGCCAGCCTCATCGGTTTCTACGGTGCCTGCGATCAGTGCGGAGACCGGAACGATGCCGACGGCAATAAACACGCCGTCTACCGTGATCACACCGGCTTCCCCTGCCTTTTTGTTCGTTACCTTCACGCCGGACACCATCTCGTTTCCCTCGATGGAATCCACAACCGTATCCCACACCATTTCCACATTCGGCAGTGCCAGCAGTGCATCCTGGAGAACACCGGCTGCCCGCAGTTCATCGCGGCGGTGGATCACGTAAACCTTTTTGCACGTTCTGGCAAGGAAAATCGCATCCTCCACGGCGACATCGCCGCCGCCGATAACGGCAACGGTTTTGTCTTTGAAAAATGCGCCGTCACACGTTGCACAGTAAGAGACGCCCATGCCGGAGAGCTCCTTTTCACCAGGTACATTTAACGCGCGGTGCTCCGCACCGGTTGCAAGAATGACCGTTTTGGCATGATACTCATTTTTTCTCGTGCGGACAATCTTGATCTCTTCGTCAAGAACAAGCTCCTTCACACGCTCGCGGGAAAATTCCGCGCCCATTTTTTCAGCGTGTGCGCGCAGCGTGCTTCCGAGATCCATGCCGCTGATGCCCGGAAGGCCGGGATAGTTGTCTACTTCATAGGTATTCAGCACCTGGCCGCCGCTTGCAAAGTTTGCCTCAATCGTAAGAGAGGAGAGCTTTGCGCGTTTCGCATAAATCGCGGCAGAAAGACCCGCCGGGCCGGAGCCGATGATGATAACGTCGTATAAGTTTTCCATAAAAATCCTCGTTTTCGTCTGTAGTAAGCTGCCATGCAGCCATTTTTCTGAAAGTATCGTTACGAAGCCGGTGTTTCGGACGGTTCCTGACTGTCGGAAACGGAAGATGAATCTTCCGCGGAAGTTTTTTTGGCTTCTTCTTCCGGCGCTTCCGGCTGGTTGTGAACCACCTTGATGCTGCGTACCAGCTTCAGATCGTTGTCGATGCCGACTTCAGTGTAGTCCAGCTTTTCGTCATCACTATAGAATGTGTAGAGTGTCAGGTTACTATCCTCTTTTTCCGCTTTTTCTGATTTGGCATCCCCTGCCTTCGCCAGAAAATCGCTCTCGGAAGTGCCGAGCGTGATGCCGTTTGTGATTGAAATCGGAATCTTTGTCGTATCGAGATCGCCGTACAGCGAAGTAACGAAACAGTTGCGCACTGTCGTCGCCTCCGCGCCGTAATTATGTACGGTGCAGTAAAGTTTCTGACCGCCCTTTTCCAGCGTGACGTAGCCATATTTCCGTTTAAAACGGCCGTATCGGACTCTTTCGTATTGACGGTCCAGTCGTGGTCCAGAAGTTCACTGACCGGAACGGGAAGATGATAGAGTACATCGTCAAAGCGGACGGTCCAGTCGTTGATTTTACTGCTGTCGGCTTCCGGTGCCTGGTAGGCCTCCACTTCCGGTGTTGTGGCATCGCTGACACCATCGAGCGCTTCTGCATCAGCCGTGGTCGTAAAGTTCTGCATATCGAGGGAATACAGAATTCCCGTTTCGTTATCGAAGCCGAGCGTGATCGTCTGGTACAGCCCGTATTCATACGTGAACTGCACAGAGGTATCGGCCTCATAACGGTCCTTTGGCGCACCGTAGATGCTTTCCACATCCTCCATCAGCGACTGCTGCAGGGTGACGCCGTTCGGCAGGCCGACATAGATATTCTGACCCTCAGCGGTCGAGGTATCGATGTGAATGCCTCCGATCAGGCATTCCGCCACTGGCTTTGCCGTGGTGTCCGGATTGGCAATATCGACGGTAATCTGGTTTCCGTCCTTTTCAAAGCTTTCGCCCTCTGAGAAGGATTCCGGCTGGATTTCCTTTGTGTCGTCGCCGCTGTAGACCCAGCCAAGCGCTGTAAAATCCGCGTAGGATTCCGGAATTTCGTATGTATCGCCCCAGATGGCAAGCTGAAAACTGTTCAGGTTCTTCGAGAGATCCACATCGTATTCCGGAATCTCATCGGAATCGCCGGAGGCCGCCAGATTGTCTTTGGGGTCGTCATCGTCGGTACTCTGACTGATGGTTGTGATCGGAATCGTTTCTGTTTTCTTTCCGCAGCCGCTCGTTCCCACGAGGAAAGCGGCAAATACTGCTGTTAAAACCCAACGGTATTTTTTCATCAAAACCTCCTCATAATAAATGGTTAAAAATATTTGAGAGTTACTTCATGTAAGTAACGATATCAGTTCCTCCTATTCTATCACATTCCGCTTCGTTTTCCAATGTCTGAAGCGGATTTGAGAAAAATGGTTTTTCAAAAGCGCGGTACGGAATACATATTTAGTAAGGAACTGGAAAGGGCAGAAGTCTGGGAGGAGGCTGTGTATGCGTTTTACAAAAATGCAGGGCTGCGGAAATGATTATATCTATGTAAATGCCATGGAGGAGCGGGTGGAGAGTCCGGGACGGCTGGCAAAAGCGGTAAGTGACCGCCATTTCGGCATCGGCGCGGACGGGCTGATTCTGATCGGGGCATCCAAAACAGCAGATTTTTCGATGGAAATGTACAACGCCGACGGCTCGAAGGGCGCGATGTGCGGCAACGGCATCCGCTGTGTGGGAAAATACGTGTACGAGCATGGGCTGACGAGAAAAACGACGCTGACTATCGAAACCGGCAGCGGAAACCGTGTGATTCATCTGCAGACGGGGGAGAATCTGAATGAGATCTGTCAGGTGACAGTGGAGATGGGAACGCCGGAATTCCGCGCCGCACAGATCCCCGTTGTTTCTCTGGGGGAATATGTGCTGGAGCATAAAATTACCGTGTGCGGGGAAAATTATACGATGACCTGCCTTTCGATGGGAAATCCGCATGCGGTGATTCCGGTGGAAGATGTGGAAAAAATATCCATTGCAAAGACCGGTTCCGCTTTTGAACACCTTTCCTGCTTCCCGGACCGTATCAATACAGAGTTTATCCAGACTTTAGATCAACACACAATAAAAATGAGAGTCTGGGAACGTGGGAGCGGTGAAACGCTGTCCTGCGGAACGGGAGCGTGTGCGGCAGCCGTCGCGGCGATGGTTTCCGGCTGTGTTTCGGAGGGAGAAACTGCCGTAGAACTGCGCGGCGGCAGGCTTTTCGTTACATGGGACCGGACGAAAAATAAGGTCCTTCTGACCGGCCCGGCCGAGACCGTTTTTGAAGGAACGCTTGCAGAACGAATTTGAAAAATGCAGATTTCTGTCTGCACGAAAGAGCAGTATGCAATATTCTGAAAATAAAAACTTACAGGAAATGCCTTTTCTTTTTAAAAGAAACATGCTACAATATGTGGTACCCGCTACAAGAAAAGGGTGGGGGACACACAAGATATAGTGTTTGATTTGGAGGACACCACAATGGTTTATATTATCAAAAAGGACGGCACCAAAGAAGAATTCGACGCGCAGAAGATCGTCCGTGCCGTAAATAAATCCGCACAGAGAATCCTGTATACCTTCTCACAGCAGGAGATTGACTTTATCTGTAAGTTCGCAACCGAGCACGTATATTCCCTTGGAAAGACCGAAATTCCGATCAGCGATATGCACAATATCGTGGAGGGAGCACTCGAAAAAGTAAACCCGGCTGTGGCAAAAAGCTACCGCGATTACCGCAATTACAAAACTGATTTTATCCATATGATGGACGAGGTCTACACGAAGAGCCAGTCCATCCGCTACATCGGCGACAAGAGCAATGCCAACACCGACAGCGCCCTCGTTGCAACGAAGCGAAGCCTGATTTTCAACGAGCTGAACAAAGAGCTGTACCGCAAGTTCTTCATGAACCGCAACGAGCTGCAGGCCTGTAAGGACGGCTACATCTACATCCACGACCAGTCCGCACGTCTCGATACCATGAACTGCTGTCTGTTCGATGTCGGAAACGTTTTAAAAGGCGGCTTCGAGATGGGAAATGTCTGGTACAACGAGCCGAAGACACTCGACACTGCATTTGATGTCATGGGCGATATCGTCCTCAGCACCGCTGCACAGCAGTACGGCGGCTTTACTGTGCCGGAGGTGGACAAGATCCTTGCTCCGTACGCACAGAAGAGCTACGATTACTACGTAAAAGAGTTCCTGAAATATACCGACGCATCCTGGGAGGGTGCACAGGAGAAAGCCATCGAGTATGCGATCGACAAAGTAAGAAGAGAGTGTGATCAGGGATGGCAGGGAATTGAGTATAAGCTGAACACTGTTGGATCTTCCCGCGGTGATTATCCGTTCGTTACCGTGACCCTCGGCCTTGGAACGAGCATGTTCGAGAAGATGATTTCCATCTCCCTTCTCGAGGTCCACAAAAACGGACAGGGCAAGAAGGGCCACAAAAAGCCGGTGCTCTTCCCGAAAATTGTCTTCTTATATGACAAGGCAATTCACGGAGAGGGCGGCATCGCAGAAGATGTCTTTGAGGCAGGACTTGACTGTTCCTCTAAAACCATGTATCCGGACTGGCTGTCGATGAGCGGCGAGGGCTACATCGCCGAGATGTACAAGAAATACAAGAGAGTCATCAGCCCGATGGGATGCCGTGCTTTCCTTAGCCCGTGGTACGAGCGCGGAGGCATGGAGCCGGCAGATGAGAACGACAAACCGGTCTTTGTCGGACGTTTCAACATCGGAGCCGTTTCCCTTCATCTTCCGATGATCCTGGCAAAATCCCGTTCCGAGAACCGCGATTTCCATGAAGTGCTCGACTTCTACCTCGAGATGATCCGCGATCTGCACAAACGGACCTACGATTACCTCGGCGAGATGCGTGCATCCACGAACCCGCTGGCTTACTGCGAGGGAGGTTTCTACGGCGGCCACTTAAAACCGTCCGACAAGATCCGCCCGCTGTTAAAGCCGATGACCGCATCGTTCGGTATCACGGCGCTGAACGAGCTGCAGGAGCTGTACAACGGAAAATCTCTTGTTGAGGACGGACAGTTCGCACTCGACACGCTGAAATATATCAACGACAAGGTTGCCGAGTTTAAGAAAGAGGACGGCATCCTCTATGCGATCTACGGCACACCGGCAGAATCCCTGTGCGGCCTGCAGATAGAGCAGTTCCGCAAACAGTACGGCATCGTCCGCAACGTTTCGGACCGCCCGTATGTGAGCAACAGTTTCCACTGCCACGTAACCGAGGACATCACCCCGATCCAGAAACAGGATCTCGAGGGACGTTTCTGGGAGCTCTGCAACGGCGGAAAAATCCAGTATGTGCGCTACCCGGTCGGCTACAACAAAGGTGCGATCAAGACCCTGATCGAGCGTGCAATGGAGCTCGGCTACTACGAGGGCGTCAACCTGTCCCTGGCTTACTGCGATGACTGCGGCCACCAGGAACTCGACATGGATGTCTGCCCGGTCTGCGGTTCCAAGAACCTGACGAAGATTGACCGTATGAACGGATATCTTTCCTACAGCCGTGTCCATGGCGACACCCGTCTGAACGAGGCGAAGATGGCAGAAATTGCGGAAAGAAAATCGATGTAAAATCATTGCGATATTTGTAATACGATAAAAGAACGAAATCCCCTGCGGGAAATCCATTCGGTTTGGATTTTCCGCAGGGGATTTTATAGTTCGGTAATTATTCTTCGATATCGCGGGTGATGTTGCGTACCCAGACGTATTTTTTATAATGAAGATAAACCGCAGGCAGTTTCACGATCTCATCGAGGTTTACGATACAGTAGACAACCATGACCGGCAGCTTCAGCCAGAACGCGGCGAGGAAGCCAAGCGGTACGGAAAAGCACCACATCGCGCCGATATTTCCCTGCATATCGAATTTTGCATCGCCGCCGGCACAGAAGATGCCGTCGAGAACGGTGGTGTTGACCGACTGTGCCATCAAGTTCAGACCGCAGAAGAGAAGCATGTACTGCAGATATTCTGCCGCGGTATCGGTAAGCGGAGCGAAGTGGACGATTGCAGGAGAGATCAACATCAGAAGACCGCCGGTCACAACGCCGATGGCAATTGCAAGATGCGTCAGGCGGCCGCCGTATTCGCGTGCTTTCT
>ENA-OQIX01000007-OQIX01000007.1-human-gut-metagenome-genome-assembly--contig:-NODE-7-length-32674-cov-3.743540_pt1 | contig 32674 bp, 27 predicted proteins | sample MGYA00242591_ERZ504756 | MGnify/ENA primary metagenome ERZ504756 (study PRJEB26092, sample SAMD00036369) | human gut metagenome | host: Homo sapiens | study: EMG produced TPA metagenomics assembly of the...
GGTAAAAAGATACAAAATAGTGTTAGAAATCGGATAAAACTTCAAGAAACAGACAAAAAATCTAATAAAATGAAAAACATACAGGGGCAGTCTGCGCGAAAAAGCAGACATACGATTTCCAGGGTGACTGCGTTGAGATCGACGTGTTCAATCCGGAGACAAGAAAATATGTCTGGGACGTATGCAAGAAGAACTACTACGATTACGGCATCAATGCTTTCTGGCTGGATAACTCCGAGCCGGATTACGGTGTTTACGATTTCGATCATTACCGCTATATTGAAGGACCGGCGCTCTCCTGCAGCAACATCTATCCGCAGTTATACAGCCGTGTCTTCTATGATAAGAAGAAAAAACCGACCGCGTAAAACCGGTCGGTTTTTTTGAATAAATTTCCATTACAGGACGGTTTTTGTACACTTTTTTCTTGACGAAACGGGAAACAATCGTTACACTATTATGTATAACTGTAATTAAAATGGGAAAATGTAGCAAAACGCGGAAGCACACAAAGGGGTAATGAAGTTTTGTGTGTACCGGGGAGAAGAGAGGGAAACAGATGAATCAGACCGAATTGCCGGAATGTGAAAAAATAAATAAGAAAGAGCCTTCTAAGGATGCTCAGATGACACAGAAACAGGCAGAACGTCTGGTGGAACATCTGAAGAATATTTTCATGTATGTGCGGGTTCTCCGTCCGGATGAGATCGGAGATTTTATTATCGATGAAGAGAATGGCAAGCTGTGTGAATGCTACGCAGTATGGAACAAAGCGATGCCGTGCCTTAACTGTATTTCCGAAAAAGCCCTGCGGGAGAAATCGCAGAAATCAAAACTGGAATGCATTGCGTCGAATGTGTATCAGGTCATTGCAAGATACGTGGAGATCGAAGGAGAACCATGCGTGATCGAGATGATCAACCGTCTCGACGATGAAACACTGATGGACTCCGAAGGACGCCAGAATCTGGTAAGCAAGCTGAACAGCTACAGCGAAGAGCTGTATCGTGACGCGCTGACCGGAGTATTCAACCGCCGCTACTTCGAAGACCAGATCCGGGACGCCAGCTTTTGCTGCGGCGTAGCCATGATCGATCTCGATGATTTCAAATTATACAACGATACATACGGCCACAATGCCGGAGATATGGCGCTTGACACCATTGTAAAGACCGTCAACCGCTGCACCCGACGTACCGACCGTCTGATCCGCTTAGGAGGAGACGAATTTCTGCTGGTTCTGCCGGAGATGGATGAGGAAAACTTTGTACAGAAATTAAAACAGATTCAGTCACAGATCCATGAGGCACAGGTGCCGGGCTACTCGAAGATGCGTCTTTCCGTCAGCGTAGGAGGTGTTCTGACAAGAGATGAGACGATCGGCGAAGCTGCGATGCGTGCCGACCAGCTGATGTATCTTGCGAAACAACGGAAAAACATGGTTGTCACCGAGAAAGACCAGATCCTGGGTTGTCAGGACGATGTTGTCCGTCAGGAAAACCGCAGAGAAAAACAGCGCATCCTGATTGTGGATGATTCCGAGATGAACCGTATCATCCTCTCGGAGATTCTGCAGGATGAATACGATATCATCGAGGCTTCCACCGGCGAAGAGTGCCTGCGTCTGCTGGAAGAATACGGAACAGGCCTTGCGCTGATCCTTCTGGATATCGTCATGCCGGGCATGGACGGTTTCGGAGTGCTTGACTACATGAACCGCAACCACTGGATCGAAGAGGTTCCGGTCATCATGATATCGAGCGAGGATTCCACCGCATTTGTGCGCCGTGCGTATGAGCAGGGCGTATCCGATTATATCAGTCGTCCGTTTGATGCAAAAGTTGTTTACCAGCGTGTCTTCAATACGATCAAATTATATGCAAAACAGCGCCGTCTCGTGACGCTCGTCACCGAGCAGATTTACGAAAAAGAGAAAAACAATCAGATGATGATCAGTATCCTGAGCCATATCATGGAATTCCGGAATGGCGAGAGCGGACTTCATGTCCACCACATCAACGTTCTGACCAGTATGCTCCTCGAGCGTCTGGTACAGAAGACAGACCGCTACCACTTAAGCTGGTCCGATCAGCTGATGATCACAACGGCATCCGCGCTGCACGATATCGGAAAGATGGGCATTGACGAGAACATTTTAAATAAGCCGGGAAGGCTGACGAAAGAAGAGTTCGAGGAGATGAAGAAACATACCCTGATCGGAGCGTCCATGCTGAAGAGCCTGGAACTGTATCAGGACGAGAAGCTGGTACAGATTGCGTACCAGATCTGTCGCTGGCATCATGAGCGGTACGACGGAAAGGGTTACCCGGACGGCTTAAAAGGTGAGGAGATCCCGATTGCAGCCCAGGTTGTATCGATTGCCGATGTTTACGATGCGCTGACAAGCGAGCGTGTCTACAAACCGGCATACACGCACGAGAAAGCCATCGAGATGATCCTGAACGGCGAGTGCGGTACCTTCAGCCCGCTGATGCTCGAGTGTCTGCTCGATATCAAAGATGCCATCTGCGAGGAGCTGAACACCATATCCGAAGAAAAACAGACTTCGATTCAGATTGAAAAGCTGAAAAAGAATCTGAAATCGGGGGGGGGCAGAGCTGAGTTTTCTGAACTCTGATGAAAAGTTATCCACAGAAGATGCCCGGGAGAACAGGTATCATGCGGATTCGAAAGACGATCTTAAATAAAAATATACCAAAACCCATGGATTTCTGAAAAGATTCCATGGGCTTTTCGCACTTTTGTGCAAATTTTTGTTGTGATTCTGGAGGACAACTGCTATAATAACAGAAAATGTCAAAAAATACGACAAAAATACCGGAAGAGGGCTGTGCTAACAAGTACACACAAGTCTGGAAAGGATAAATATCATGAATCAGTTGGAAGTATTACGAGAGAGCCTTGGACAGTGCGATGAGATTATTCTGGATGCACTGCTGATGAGAAACCGTATTGTCGAGGACATTATGGTATATAAAGAAGCAAATAACGTGCCGATTCTCCAGCCGGAGCAGGAAGCAAAACAGAAGGAATGGCTGGAACGCCGGATGCAGGAAAAACGCCATAAAAACGAAGTGGCGGATGTTTTCGAGAGCATCACAAGAAACAGTAAAAAGATTCAGGCAAGAAAGCTGTTCAATTATAATATTGTACTGATTGGCTTCATGGGAGCCGGAAAGAGTACCATTTCCGATTATCTCAAAACCGTGTTTGCCATGGATATCATCGAGATGGATCAGATCATCGCAGAGCGTGCCGGTATGAGCATCTCCGATATTTTCGAGACTTACGGCGAACAGTATTTCCGTGACTGCGAGACGAATCTTCTGATCGAAATGCAGTCGAGAACAAACGTTGTCATTTCGTGCGGCGGCGGAACTCCGATGCGTGAGTGCAACGTTGTAGAGATGAAAAAGAACGGCCGCGTTGTTCTTCTGACTGCAAAGCCGGAGACGATTTTAGACCGTGTCAAAGACAGCCACGACAGACCGCTGATTGAGAACAACAAAACCGTTCCGTTTATCGCAGATCTGATGAGCAAGCGCCGTGAGAAATATGAGGCCGCAGCCGACATTATCATCGAGACGGACGGAAAGAGCGAGCTGGAGATCTGTGAGGAGCTGATCCACAGCCTGCGGACAAATGGATGACAAAAGACGGAAATAAAAGAAGAAAAGACGAAAGGGAAAAAAGGAAAAGAGACTGCTGTGTAGTAACGGAGTCTCTTTCTTTTGCGTAACCGTGACAACAAAAACAAGAAACGACTAAAGTTTAACGGGAAAAGAATTGAACAAAACAGATTACTTCCGATATTCTGAATAAAAGGTTGGGACTAAAATCGCATAGAAAAAGTAGAAAAAACAAGGTATTATTTTGTGTTATTGTCCGAACAAGAGAAAAAATTCAGGATAATTATATGAAATACAATGGCCCGTGTGCAGACACAGCCGGATCTGCCGGGGAAGGTCTGCGGAAAAAAGGAGGAACATCAATGAGAAAAAGAAACAAAGTCGTTTCTCTGCTTCTGGCAGGATGCATGGCAGCCGGTCTTCTGGCCGGATGCGGAAGCAGCGGAGAGACACAGGTAGCAACTGCTGACAATGCCACGGCGGCATCAACCAGTACTGGAGCAGCAGATTCAGCAGCAACGGATTCAGCAGCACCGGAGACTGCAGGCGAAGTGGACGGACAGATCAATCTTCGTGCAGTAGCCTTTGGAAACAATTTCGATGTGCAGGATATGGGATGGCGCTGGATGATGGGAGAGTGCTACGAAGGACTGATGCGTGACGTAGCAGATGAAAACGGAGACCGTTTCGAGTATGCCGGTGCAGAATCCATGGACGTATCCGATGACGGACTGGTTTACACTTTCCATCTGAGAAAGGATGCCAAATGGTCCGACGGACAGCCGGTTAACGCAGCAGATTATGAGTACGGCTGGAAACGTCTGTTAAATCCGGAATACGGCTATTCCTATTCTTTCTACCTGTTCAACGTAGTAGGAGCAGAGGAGTATTATAACGGACAGAGCTCTGCCGATGAGATCGGAATCAAGGCAGTGGACGATTACACCTTCGAGGTTACCTTAAAGGTAGCGGATCCGACCTTCCAGTCCAAGCTGGTAGCAACTCCGCTTTACCCGACCCGTCAGGATGTCGCAGAGGCAGCCGGAGACCAGTGGGGAAAAGACTGGACAAAATGTGTCTACAACGGACCGTTTGCCATGACCAACCTGGTAGAAGATAACTCCATGACATGGGTGAAAAATGACCAGTACTGGGACAAGGACAACGTAAAACTGAATCAGGTAAACTGGTACTGTGTAGCAGAGAACGCAACAGCAGCAACCATGTTCGATAACGGACAGCTGGACGTTTTCGATGCAGCAGGCGATTACATTGCAAAATATGACAAAGAAGTAGAAGCAGGCAATATGCAGACCATGACCACCGAGTACCCGGGAACTATGGTTCTGTGCTACGAGCAGTCTGAGGGCGGAAAATCCGGTCTGATGAAAAACGTAAACATCCGCAAGGCAATTTCCTACTCCATCAACCGTGAGGAGATGGTATCAGCTGTTTACGGAAGATACACCGCAGCTTACGGCTTCGTTTCCCCGGCGATCACGCTCGACGGAACTTCCTACCGCAAGCAGGCGTCGGAGACCATGAAAGAGGAATATGAGCAGTATGCAGGAGATGCAGACAAGTTAAAAGCACTGTTCCAGAAAGGCCTTGATGAGCTTGGTATCACCGACAAACCGGAAGACATCACCATTACACTGCTGTCCCAGGGTTCTGCTACCGAGAATCAGCTCGAGAGAGAGTACCTGCAGCAGTCCATTTCCCAGAATCTGGGCGTAAAGGTAGAGCTGAACACCGTTGGCGATTACCAGATGTTTGCAAACGAGCGCGATAACAAGAACTACGATATCTTTGTAGGCGGATGGTTCAGCGATTACAACGATCCGCTGGATTTCCTGAACGTCATGAAGACAGGCGTTTATGATTCCTACGGCCTCTATAGCAACAGCGAGTACGACAGCCTGATCGATTCTCTGACCGGAGAGAACGACAACGCAAAACGCCTTGAGATTTACCAGAAGCTGGAAGATCTGCTGGTTGCACAGGATTGTGGTGTTGCACCGCTGTACTACTCTGATAAACATTACTATTATCAGAACTGGGTAAAAGATTTCTACACATCCTCCTTCGGTGCAAGCCAGGAGCTTTACAGAGCATCTGTACAGAAATAAAAAAAGCAGCAAAACAGAAGAAATGAGGGAAGAAGGGCTTATGAAACAATAGGCTCTTCTTTCGCTATCATAATAAGATTCCGGTCGGAAAAGACCGGACAGGGAGAGGATTTTTATGCCAAAATATTTACTGCGCCGTTTCGCGGAAATGCTGATCACACTGTTTCTGATTGCAACGGCCACGTTTTTCCTTCTGGAAGCGGTTCCGGGAGATCCGCTGACGGAGCGTGCGAGCAAGCTCTCGCCGACCGTAAAGGAAAACCTCTATAAGCGCTACGGCCTCGACAAGCCGATGATGGAGCGCTATGTGATCACAATGAAGGGAATCTGCAAGGGAGAGTTCGGAGAATCTGTTGTCTATGCGGGACAGACGGTACAGAAGCTGATTCATGACCGTCTTCCGGTATCCGCCCGCCTTGGTATCCAGCAGGTACTGGTCGGTATCACGATCGGTCTGCTGCTTGGAATTCTTGCGGCAATGAGGAGGGGAAGCTTCTGGGACTATATGGTGATCGCCCTGTCGGTCCTCTTGATTTCCATTCCGAACCTGATCTTTGGTCTGATGCTTCAGAAAATTTTCGCAGGCAACCTGAAGGTTCTGCCGACGATCGGCTGGCCTGCGGGAAAGGATCTGTGGTTCGGAGGATGGGAATACACGATTCTTCCGACCCTGACAGGATGCTTTTCTTATATCGCAACGTATGCGCGTCTGCTGAAAACCTCGATGCTCGATGTGATCAATCAGGATTACGTGCTGACTGCTGAATCGAAGGGCTTAAGCCGCGGACAGATTATCCGCCGCCATATCCTTCGGAACTCGTTTATCCCGGTTATCACACAGCTTCCGATGTCGGTTGCCATGTGTATCACAGGCTCCTTCTTCATCGAGAGCATCTTTTCCATCCCGGGAATCGGACAGTATTATGTGACGGCGGTCAATAACCAGGATCTTTCCATTATCATGGGAGAGACGGTTATTATCGCAGCACTTTACATCGGTGTTCTCTTTATCACGGACCTGCTGTACGTGGTCGTTGACCCGAGAATCAGTCTGACAGGAAAGAGCAGATAAGGAGGATATTATGGCAGCATTAACACCGGAAAAATTTAAAGTAATAGGATACACCGAGGAAGATGCGAACCGGATTGACCGCCCGACCATTTCCTACTGGCAGGACGCCTGGAGACGGCTCCGCAAAAAACCCGATCGCAATGGGATCTCTTGTTGTGCTCGGCATTCTGCTTGTCATGGTCATCATCGGACCGCATATCAAAGGATATGATTATGTATCCATGAATATCGCCGAGAAAAACCAGGGCGTATCGTCAAAATACTGGTTTGGAACCGACAACCTGGGACGTGACCTCTTCTCAAGAGTCTGGGTCGGCGCGCGGGCATCACTGATCATCGCGATCGTTGCAACGGCAATCAAACTCATCATCGGAACGGTATATGGCGCGCTGATGGCACATTTCGGCGGCTGGGTCGATGAGGTTCTGATGCGGATCATCGAGGTTATCAACTCGATTCCGTCTCTGCTTCTTACGATTCTGATCATGATGATTCTTGGAAATAACCTGTTTGCACTTCTGGTCGCGCTTAGTGTCACCGCATGGTGTAACACGGCACGTCAGGTGCGCGGTATGATCAAACAGCTCCGTGAGACGGAATACGTTTACGCGGCGGAGGTGCTCGGTGCAAAACCGCTCCGCATCATCTTAAAACACTATGTACCGAATATGCTGGGTATCCTGATTCTGGATACGGCGACGGCAATCCCGATGTTATTTTTACGGAGGCAGGTCTTAGCTTCCTCGGCATCGGCCTCAAGGCACCATCGATCAGCCTTGGTGTCCTGATTTCGATGGGACAGCAGAACATGGATTTCTATCCGTCACAGCTTCTGTTCCCATGTCTCGTGCTCTGTATCATCGTTATGGCATTCAACCTTCTGGGAGACGGCCTTCGCGATGCCCTTGATCCGAGACTTCGCCAGTAATAAGTGGGAGATAACGATATGAACGAACAAAACAATCCGATTCTGGAAGTAAAAAACTTAAGAGTCTCTTATCACACCTATGCCGGTGAAGTAAAGGCAGTCCGCGGTGTACAGTTTTCTCTCGAGAAAGGTCAGGCGCTCGCAATTGTGGGCGAATCCGGCTGCGGAAAATCTGTAACGGCGAAATCCATCATGGGCCTCATCAAGGCCCCGCAGGGTGAGATTAAAGAGAACAGTGAAATTCTCTATCATGGAGAGAATATTCTGAAATACAACAAAAACAGTGGCAGCATTACAAAGGCGGCGAGTGTGCAATCATTTTCCAGGATGCGCTGGCTTCCTTAAATCCGACGATGCGTGTCGGAAAACAGATTATGGAAAATCTGATGGGCCACAAAAACATGACAAAACAGGAAGCGGCAAAGGAGGCTGTCGAGATGCTGCGCATGGTCGGCATCCCGGAGCCGGAAAAACGTGTCAGACAGTATCCGCACGAATTTTCCGGCGGTATGCGTCAGCGTGTTATGATCGCGATTGCATTTGCCTGTGATCCGAAAATTCTGATCTGTGACGAGCCGACGACCGCGCTCGATGTGACAATTCAGGGACAGATTCTCGATATTATCAAGAATCTGCAGAAGAAAAATCAGACATCCGTCATCATGATCACACATGATCTCGGTGTTGTGGCAAATATCGCACAGAAGATTGCTGTCATGTATTCCGGCATCATCGTGGAGAGCGGAACGTGTGAGGACATTTTCTATCGTCCGCGTCACCCGTATACCTGGGCGCTGATCCGTTCCGTACCGCGTCTGGATCTGAAAAACAAGCAGGAACTCGCGACAATTCCGGGAACTCCGCCGGATCTTTTAAACCCGCCGGTCGGATGTCCGTTCTGCACGCGGTGCAGCTACTGTATGCCGATCTGTAAGGAAGAGATGCCGGAGGTAACGGAATTCGGCGGCGAGCATAAGGCTGCCTGCTGGCTCCATCACCCGATGGCACCAAAAGTAGAAATGCCAAATCTGGAAGGAGGAGAACTGTAATGGAAAATAACGAAAAAGAAGTGCTTTTTTCCGTTTCCCATCTGAAAAAATAATTTTCTAGGTCGGAAACCAATGCGACCTTAAAGGCCGTGGATGATGTCTCCTTCGAAATTTACTAAGGGTGAGACACTTGGAATGGTTGGCGAGTCCGGATGTGGAAAGACGACGTGCGGCCGTACCTGCATCGGCCTGTATGACAAGACCGACGGACAGGTGCTCTACAAGGGAACCGATGTCCATGCATTAAACGGAAAAGAGCGGTTTGCCTTCAAAAAACAGGTGCAGATGGTCTTCCAGGATCCGTATGGATCGCTCGACCCACGTATGACCGTTGCCGACATCATCGGCGAGGGCATCGACATTCACCATCTGGCAAAGAATAAGAAAGAGCGCCAGGAGATGATCTACAAATATCTGGAGCTGGTCGGACTGAACCGCGAGCATGCGAACCGTTTCGTGCACGAGTTTTCCGGCGGACAGCGCCAGCGAATCGGTATCGCGCGTGCGCTTGCCGTGCAGCCGGAGTTCATCGTTCTCGATGAGCCGATCTCCGCACTCGACGTTTCGATTCAGGCGCAGATCGTCAACCTGCTTGTGGACTTACAGAAGAAGATGGGTCTGACCTATCTTTTCGTTGCCCATGATCTGTCGATGGTCAAACATATTTCCGACCGTGTGGCGGTTCTGTATCTGGGAACGCTCGTCGAGCTGACGACATCCGAGGAGCTGTACGCCAACCCGCGCCACCCGTACACACAGGCACTGCTCTCCGCGATTCCGATTCCGGACCCGAAAGTAGAGGCAGAGCGCGACCGCAAAAAAATCCGCCTCGAAGGCGAGGTGCCGAGCCCGATCAACACGAAGCCGGGCTGCAAATTCCAGGGAAGATGCAAGTACGCAAAAGACATCTGCCGACAGCAGATGCCGGAATTAAAAGACGTGGGCAACAATCACTTTGTGGCATGTCATTTCTGTGATGCGTTAGAAGAAAATAAGGAATTGTAAAACATGGAAAAGATAAAGAACATCTGCTGTGATCTCGGCAGAGCATTTACAATCGGCCTGCTCTCCGGCGGCGCTGCGGCAGCTGTGCTGCTGCTGGGAGGATTCCTCTTTGGGGGATTCACGTTCCGCGCTGCCCTTGAGGCGGCGAAAGACGGCTTGCTGCTGATCGCGGCCCTCGGCATGTTCGTGATCGCCGGAATGCTGATGGTAAAAGGCAAAAACCCGGAGAAATTCACGCAGAAGGAAAAATGGCGCGTCCACTTTGCCGTACTCGGATATAAGAGTGTGTTCGCAGTTCTCTGCGTTTCCTGGGTGCTGTGGGCGGCAGCGGCGGATTATCTTTTGTATCGGATGTGAAAATAGTTTCTATAAATAAAAGAGAATTTTGCAGACTGTAAAAATGAGGTCCGGCAAAATTCTCTTTTTTCGTTTAGTCGTTATTCGTCTTCGAGACGGGAGATAACCATCTCCATGGATTTCTGATATTCTTCATCCGAAGAATTGTAGAACAGCATCAGATCGAGGCAGCTGCTCATTTTCTTCAGTGCTTCCGGGATGGAGTAGTCGATCGTTTTCACATATTCATCCCAGTGCTCCAGCTTCCACGTATCGCGCACGGAGTTGCGGTCGATCATGCGCTGGTGGCAGATCTCCGGTTTTGTGACAACCCAGATCACAACAAGCTTTGCCCCATGGTCAGCGAGCTTTTTGGAGAAGTCTTTCAGGAACTTCTCATCATGCACTTCGCGTGTGAATGGTGCGTTGATCAGCACAATATCGTCATACTCGAGTGCTTCCAGTCCGAAATTGACCGTTACTTCATATTCATAATCGCGGATATTCTCCTCGAAGAAATCAGAACTGCGGTTGATTTCCTGTCCGCCCGCTTTGAAAACGCGGTTCGACAGCGGAATGACCGTATCCTTGTCGAGATAAACAACGTGTTTCAGCTCCTTGGCGAGCTGTTTTGAAATGTATGTCTTTCCGCACGCCGGCGGCGAGGTTACGAGGATCATCTTTTTCATCGTTTGTATGTCTTCCTTTCCAGTTGAATAAAAAAAATCACTCCTAGCATTATAGAAAATTTGGGAAAAAATTGCAAGAGAAAAGATGGTTGTGCCGGAGAAAAAATTGTCTTATAATAAAATAAGATTTTTATGCCATCACGGAGAAAATAAATGGAGGAAAGACAATGAGCAGAGCAAATACACGAGTTGTGAAAATCGGCGACCGGGTCATCGGAGGCGGAAATCCGATTCTGATCCAGTCTATGACGAATACCAAAACAGAAGATGTGGAGGCAACCGTAAAGCAGATCCAGGCGCTCACGGAAGCCGGATGTGACATTATCCGATGCGCCGTCCCGACCATGGAGGCAGCCAAGGCGCTGTCCGAGATCAAAAAGCAGATCTCGATTCCGCTTGTAGCAGATATTCATTTTGACTATCGATTGGCGATCGCCGCGATCGAAAACGGAGCCGATAAAATCCGCATCAACCCGGGCAACATCGGCAGCCGCGACCGGATCCAGGCGGTTGTAGATGCAGCAAAAGAACGCCAGATTCCGATCCGCGTCGGCGTCAACAGCGGTTCACTCGAAAAAGAGCTGGTGGAAAAATACAACGGCGTAACGGCAGAGGGCCTGGTGGAGAGCGCGCTCGACAAAGTGCGGATCATTGAGGAGATGGGCTATGACAATCTCGTCATCAGTATCAAATCGTCTGATGTGATGATGTGTGCAAAAGCGCATGAGCTGATCACGAACCAGACGGATCATCCGCTTCATGTCGGCATTACGGAGGCAGGAACGCTGTATTCCGGCAACATCAAATCGGCAGTGGGGCTCGGTATTATTTTATATCAGGGCATCGGAGATACGATCCGTGTTTCCCTGACCGGCGATCCGCTCGAGGAAATCAAATCCGCAAAACGGATCTTAAAGACCCTGGGACTTCGAAAAGGCGGCATTGAGGTCGTATCGTGTCCGACCTGCGGACGGACCCAGATTGACCTGATCGGATTGGCAAACCAGGTGGAAACACTGGTGCAGGGCTACGATCTTGATATCAAGGTTGCCGTCATGGGCTGCGTGGTCAACGGACCGGGCGAGGCAAAAGAGGCAGATCTTGGTGTTGCAGGCGGAAAAGGCGTCGGCATTTTAATTAAAAAAGGTGAAATCGTGAAAAAAGTACCGGAGAGCGAGCTGCTGTCCGTCTTAAAGGACGAGCTGGATCACTGGGGCAAGTAAAAAAGAAAGCAGGAATAGGAATGGAAAAACAGTTTCAGGAAGTATTTCCGGATTTGAGAATCGAAGGGGGCATGGCAGAGCTTCTCGATACCGTGGAGGTTTCGCGGGTATCGATCAATAAGAAAAAAGATCTGCTGCGGATCTATGTGGTCAGCCATCAGTGGATTCACAAAAAATATATTTATCAGCTGGAGCGCCAGATCGAGGAGCAGCTCTTTTCCAACGTGCCGCTGCGCGTGAAGATTATTGAGCGGTTCTATCTGTCGCGCCAGTATACGCCGGAAAACTTTCTGGAGGTGTACCGTCCGAGTATCCTGCTCGAGCTGAAAAACCACAGTGTCTTTCTGAATCATCTGTTTTCGACTGCCGAGATTACCTTCCCGGAGACGAACAAAATGCACCTGGTGCTCGTGGATTCCGTTGTGGCAAAGGAGCGCGAGGAGGAGCTGGTCCACATTCTCGAGAAAATCTTCTGTGAGCGGTGCGGCTTCGACCTGATCGTGGAAACCGAGATGAGAAAGCCGGAGGGCGAGAGCCGCGCCATGAGAAATTCCGAGCTCCGCATCCGGGAGGAAGTGCGCCACGTTCTGGCGCATACCCATTACGGTGAGATGCTCGGCGAAAAAGAGCAGAACCGGATGGAAGAGCAGGCGGAAGCAGCAGGCGAACAGCCAAAAGCAGCCGCAGCAGCCAAGGGCGGCGAGGCGAAAAAAGAAAAGCAGCAGACGGCGGAAGGGGAAAGGTTTTTCCGGCGGCGGACGCGGTTCCTTCAAGAAAGGCAAGGGCAGTTTCAGCCGGAATGCGGACAATCAGCCGCGCAAATCCTCCAATCCGGATGTGCTGTACGGAAGAGATTTCGAGGATGAGAGCGTGGAGATTCTGAAAATCGGCGATGAGATCGGTGATGTTGTCATCCGAGGAAGAGTCCAGAGTGTGGATATGCGCGAGATCCGGAATGAGCGTACGATTTTCATGTTCACGATCACCGACTTTACGGATACCATCGGCGTCAAGATTTTCGTCCAGAACGCGGAAGTGCCGGAATTAAAGGATGCGATCAAAAAAGGCGCGTTCATTAAAGTAAAAGGAAAAACGACGGTTGATGCATTTGACCACGATCTGACGGTTATGTCTGTCTGGGGCATCAAGAAGATCACCGATTTCCGTACCGGCCGTCAGGATACGAGTCCGGTGAAGCGTGTGGAGCTGCACTGTCATACAAAGATGAGCGATATGGACGGTGTCACCGATGCTGCCCGTCTGGTACAGCGTGCCTACGAGTGGGGCCATCCGGCGATCGCGATCACTGACCACGGCGTGGTGCAGTCATTCCCGGAGGCAAACCATGCGATCGAGGCGATCGACGGCGCTTACCGGAAAAAATACCAGGCAGAGCACCCGGATGCGACAAAAGATGAGCTGAAAAAAGTTTCGGCTCCGTTCAAGGTCATCTACGGCATGGAGGCTTATCTCGTCGACGACTTGAAAGATATCGTTGTCAACAGCAAAGGACAGGACATCCACGGAAGCTACGTTGTGTTTGATATCGAGACGACGGGATTTTCCCCGGTTGTCAACAAAATCATTGAGATCGGTGCCGTCCGTGTGGAAAACGGAGCGATTGTCGATAAGTTTTCCACCTTCGTCAATCCGAAAGTCCCGATCCCGTTCCGGATTGAGAATCTGACCGGCATCAACGACAACATGGTTCTTGACGCGCCGGACATCGAAACGGTGCTGCCGAAATTCCTGGAGTTCAGTGAGGGAGCCGTTATGGTTGCCCACAATGCTTCGTTCGATATGAGCTTTATCGAGCACAACTGCGTCCTGCAGGGGATCGAGCGGGAATTTACAACGGCGGACACCGTCGCCATGGCGCGTTTCCTGCTGCCGGGCCTCAACCGTTTCAAGCTGGATACCGTTGCGAAGGCGGTCGGCGTATCGTTGGAAAACCATCACCGTGCGGTGGACGATGCCGGCTGTACGGCGGAAATTTTCGTGAAATTCGTAAAAATGCTGGAGGAGCGCAATATTCTGACTCTGGATGACCTGAATGCGCAGGGAAAAGTATCGGAGGAGGCTGTGCGCAAGCTTCCATCGTACCATGCGATCATTCTGGCAAAGAACGAGACGGGACGTGTCAATCTGTACCGCCTCGTGTCAGAATCCCACCTGAAATACTACAACCGCCGGCCGAAGCTGCCAAAGAGCGTCTACCTGAAATACCAGGACGGTCTGATGATCGGATCTGCCTGCGAGGCGGGCGAACTCTACCAGGCAATCCTGCGCGGTGAACCGGATGCGGCGATTGCGCGTCTTGTGGACTTCTACGATTATCTGGAAATCCAGCCGATCGGCAACAACGCGTTCATGATCAAAAAAGAGGACGTTTCTGCCGTAGAGAGCGAGGAGGATTTAAAGGAGATCAACAGGCGCATTGTTAAACTCGGCGAGCAGTTCCATAAGCCTGTTGTGGCAACGTGCGACGTCCACTTCATGGATCCGCAGGACGAGATCTACCGCCGCATCATCATGACCGGAAAAGGTTTTGACGACGCGGATGAGCAGGCACCGCTGTTCCTGCGCACCACCGAGGAGATGCTTGAAGAGTTTTCGTATCTCGGAAGTGAGAAAGCGGAGGAGGTCGTCATCACCAATCCGCGCAAAATCTCCGACCTTGTCGAGAAAATCTCCCCGATCCGTGCCGGAAAATTCCCGCCGGTCATCGAAGATTCCGACAAGACACTGCGTAGAATCTGCTACGACCGCGCGCATGAAATCTACGGCGAGGAGCTGCCGGAGATCGTTTCCGCGCGCCTCGAACGGGAGCTGAACTCCATTATTTCCAACGGATATGCCGTTATGTACATCATCGCACAGAAACTGGTGTGGAAGTCGAACGAGGACGGCTACCTCGTAGGATCGCGTGGTTCCGTCGGTTCCTCGTTCGTTGCGACGATGGCGGGAATCACGGAGGTAAACCCGTTGAGCCCGCATTACTACTGTGAGTCGTGCCATTACAGCGAGTTCGATTCGCCGCGCGTCAAAGAGTACGTCGGCCGTGCCGGATGCGATATGCCGGACGCCGTCTGCCCGAACTGCGGCAAGCCGCTGAAAAAAGCCGGATTTGACATTCCGTTCGAGACGTTCCTTGGATTCAAGGGAAACAAAGAGCCGGATATCGACCTGAACTTCTCCGGTGATTACCAGAGTAAGGCGCACAAATACACAGAGGTTATTTTCGGCGCCGGTCAGACGTTCCGTGCGGGAACCATCGGTACGCTGGCGGATAAAACAGCGTTTGGTTACGTGAAGAACTATTACGAAGAGCGCGGCCAGCACAAACGGAACTGCGAGATCGACCGGATCGTGGAAGGATGCACCGGCATCCGCCGTACCACCGGCCAGCACCCGGGCGGTATCATCGTTCTGCCGTTCGGTGAGGACATCAACTCCTTCACCCCGGTGCAGCATCCGGCGAACGATATGACAACCGACATTATTACGACCCATTTCGATTACCACTCCATTGATGCCAACCTCTTAAAGCTCGACATTCTCGGACACGATGATCCGACCATGATCCGTATGCTCGAGGATATCACGCACCTTGATGCGCAGACGATTCCGCTCGATAACCCGGAGGTCATGTCGCTGTTCAAGAGCACCGAGGCGCTCGGCATCAAGCCGGAGGACATCGGCGGCTGCCCGCTTGGATGTCTTGGCGTGCCGGAGTTCGGTACCGATTTCGTTATCCAGATGCTTCTGGACACGAAGCCGCAGTCGTTCTCTGACCTGATCCGTATCTCCGGTCTGTCGCACGGAACCGACGTATGGCTCGGCAATGCGCAGACATTGATCGAGGAGGGCAAGGCGACGATTTCCACCGCCATCTGTACCCGGGACGATATCATGATCTACCTGATCGACAAGGGACTCGAAAGTGAGCTTTCCTTTACGATCATGGAGAGCGTGCGAAAAGGAAAGGGCTTAAAGCCGGAGTGGGAAGAGGAGATGAAGGCCCACGATGTGCCGGACTGGTACATCTGGTCATGTAAAAAGATCAAGTACATGTTCCCGAAAGCCCACGCGGCGGCGTACGTCATGATGGCGTACCGCATCGCTTACTATAAAATTTTCTATCCGCTGGCGTACTATGCGGCGTACTTCTCCATTCGTGCGTCCGCATTCTCCTACGAGCTCATGTGCATGGGACGCGACCGGCTGGAATATTATATGAAAGATTACGAAAAACGGAAAGACACGCTGACTCAGAAGGAGCAGGCAACCGTCAAGGATATGAAGATTGTCCAGGAAATGTACGCCCGCGGCTTCGATTTCGTGCCGGTGGACCTCTATAAGGCACAGGCGCACCGATTCCAGGTCTACGATGACAAACATCTGATGCCGGCGCTCGACTCGATCGAGGGTCTGGGCGACAAGGCGGCCGACGCCGTTGTCCTTGCGGCACGAAACGGAAAATTCCTCTCGAAAGATGATTTCCGCGACCGCACCAAGGTCAGCAAGACGATTATCGACTTTATGGCGGACCTCGGTGTCTTCGGAGATCTGCCCGAAAGCAACCAGTTTTCGCTGTTCGACTATTAAAAGGAGCGTCCCCTTTCCGTTGCAATCCCGTGCGTCTTGGGGTATAATCAGACGTTGTGGAAAAGAACGAAAACGATTTAGATAAAATAAGGTGAAAAACATTGAGAAGAAGATTGGAACAACTGCTGAACGGCAGATTTGAATATGAGGTTCCCCATCTGCTGCTGTCCGAGACGGAGGTGGCCCTGACGCTGGACGAGGGGCAGAATTTCCGCGGAGAGCTGAATATCGGAGCGGAAGACGGGAGAAGAGTAAAAGGAATTGTGACTACAGATCATCAGAGAATCGTTCTGGCGAAAAATCAGTTCCAGGGAACGGCGAGTACGATTGAGTACGGCGTGGATACCAGCGGATTAAAAGCAGGCGATGAAATCTGTGGAAACATCACCGTCAGCAGCAATCTGGAGGAACGCTGCGTGCGGGTACACGTCTCGATTGCAGGAAAGACAATGAACATTTCCGGACAGGAGATTCATTCCCTGGCAGATTTTGTGCATCTGGCAAGCCATGATTTCGGCGCAGCGTACCGCTTCTTTGTAAAAAAAGAGTTTGCACGTCTTCTTCAGAAAGAGGCACCGGAGCAGATGGCACTTTATCAGGGACTGTCCCACAAGCCGGTGACATTTCAGCATCTGGAGGAATTTCTGGTTGCCCTCGGTCAGAAAGAGCCGGTGATGCTTTCGGCGGAACAGCCGGAGAAAACTGCGCTTACCGTGGACCAACCGCGCAAAGAAACACTGTATCTGTATAAAAATACCTGGGGCTACGTCCGCATGGAAATCGAGGTGCAGGGAGACTTTCTGGAAGTGGAAAAGAAAGTCGTCACTTCAGAAGATTTCATCGGAAGCGTCTACGGTGTGGAATACATTATCCATCAGGAGAAAATCGGAAACGGCCGCCATTACGGCAGAATTACGGTGCGTCAGGGAAAACAGGAGCTTCGCTTTGAACTGGAAGTGACAAACAGCGAAAAGCATGTGACTAGCAGGAAAAATACGGAGCGCGACCGTCAGATAACTGCCATCGCGCGCGGCTATCTCGATCTGGCAGTCCATAAACGCGACTACCGTACCTGGTATCAGGACACCTGGGAGGCCATCGAGCAGTTCGAAAAAGCCGGCGGAGACATGGCGTGGGTGACGCTGGGAAAAGCATGGCTGTACGAGAGCCATGAGGAAACCGGAAAAGCAAGAGAAACGCTTTCTTACGTAAAAGAGCATCAGGAACTGCTGGACACCGCGGAGAAAAAAGGAGCGTACCTGTATCTGGCATGGAAGCTGAAAATGGAAGTGGGCCATACCGGGCTGGTATCACGCCTTGGAACACTGATGCGGCAGGAGAGTGCAAGCTATTTTCTGCTAAAGCTTGCCATTGATGCCGACGATTCCTGGCAGCAGTCGCTGACCCGTCAGCTCTACGCGATGGAACTTTGCTATGAGTGCGGGTGCAAGAGCCCGCTTCTGTATCTGGATGCGGCACAGCTCTATCTCCGCCAGGAGGGACAGCTCCGCCGGATTTCGCCGTTCACCGTTCAGGTGCTGAAATTTGCGCAGAAAGAAGGCATTTTAAGCGGGGAACTGTTAAAACGGGCCGCTTATCTTACAGAGACGATGAAAACGTTCGATGAGAATGTCTATCAGATCCTGACTGCGGGCTATGAGCGTTTTCCATCCGATGAAGTGCTCGAAGCCATCTGCAAACTGGTGATGAAGGGCCGCCCGGTGCGGAAGGAATATTTCCCGTGGTATGCAAAAGCCGTGGAGCGGAACATCCGCATCACGCGCCTGTACGAGTACTATATCGAAACGATGGATGCGTCGTTTGACGAGGTTCTTCCGCAGGTCATCCGGATGTATTTCTCCTACAGCAACACACTGGCAGGCCAGAAGAAAGCGCTGATCTACGCCAACGTGATCAAAAACCGCGAAAAAGACCGCCATACATTCCAGAGCTACCGCCCGGCGATGGAGGTTTTCACGGCAAGACAGATCCAGAAAGGCCGCATGAACCGCGAATATGCTGCACTGTACCGGTACTTTTCTGAAAAAACCGGAAGATCCCGACAGCGCAAAAGCGATCGCAAATGTGCTGTTTACCCATCATGTAACGTGTGAAAATCCGAAAATCACGCGTGTGATCGTCTGCCATCCGGCGATGGCGGGCGAAACGTCTTATCCGATGACGGAACAGGGTGCTTATATCCGTCTGTACGGCAAAAAAGCGCGGATTCTTCTCGAAGATGAGCAGCGCAGAAGATATGCGGTGACAGAAACCTGCCGCGTAGAGCCATTGTTTACGGATGAAGAGCTTGCCCGTGCCTGCGGCGGTTTTGCCATTGAAAATCCGGGTCTGCTGCTACACCTGTGCGGGGAGCAGGAAGAGGAGATGCAGCTTACTGCAGAAAATCTTGCCTGGTATCAGCAGGCAGCGCGCACGAGCGCATTTTCCAGTGCTTACCGGAAAACAGTGCGTCAGAAACTGCTGGAATACTATCTTGCCCATCCGGATGAGCGTGAGACCGAGGCGGCTGTTGCAGAGCTGGAGGACAGCGCTTACGCAAAGGTGGACCGTATTTCTACGATCGAGCTTCTGGTACGCTACGGCTGTTACAGCCGCGCCTTTGCCCTGACGGATCGGTACGGCTACGAAAAGATCCCGGTGTCGTGTCTCTTCCGTCTGGCGCATGCGATGATTCTGGAAAAAGAGTTTACAGAGGACGAGGAGCTTCTCTATCTGGCATCCTACGTGGTAAAACAGGGCATTTACGATGAAATTGTATTGTGCTATCTGAGAGATTATTTCACCGGTTCTATTGAGGATATGTGCAGTTTATGGGATAAAATCCGCGGCTTCCAGATGGAGAGCGACAAGTTGGAGGAGCGCATTCTGACCTGGTCCGTCTTTGTGCGCAGCCACCCGAAGTGGGAGCAGGAAATGCTGGAGAACTACATCCGACAGAGCGGAAAAGAGCATGTCATTCTGGCATACCTGACGTATCTTGCGATCGGCTATTTTATGGACGGAAAACCGCTTTCGGATCAGATGTTTGACTACTTGGACCGCGCCTGGAAACAGGGCTGGGAGCTGGACGAGATCTGCCATCTTGCGATGCTGAAACATCTTTCCACGAAGCCGCAGCTTTCTGAGGAGGAAGAAAAAGAGGCGCATACCCTGCTTCTGGCGTTTACGAAACAGGGACTCCGCTTTGCCTTCTACAAGGATCTGCCGGAGCACCTGACCGAAGGCTTCCAGATCGGCGACCGCATGTTCATCGAGGAGCGCCAGAGAGCGGAGGCAAAGGTGACGATTCATTACCGGACAAACGCCGAAGAAACATGGAAGAGCGAACCGATGCGCAATATGTATCAGGGCATTTTTGTGAAAGAGTTTCTGCTGTTCTACGGCGAGAAAATGGAGTATTACCTGACCTTTACGAACCGTCAGGGTGAGGGAAAAACAGAGGTGAAAACCGTCTCCATGACCGGCGAACCAAAAGCAGGAAAGACGCGGTACCAGCTTCTGAATCAGATGAAAGCAGCGCGCGCGGCAGGAGATTCGGAAAAAGCAGAAGAAGCATTCCAAAAGTATCTGCAGCAGGAGGCTCTGGTTCGGAACTGTTTTGCACTTGTGGATGAAAAGAAGCAGCAGGAGGATACGACATGGAACAGAAAAATTTGATTTTAGGATTTGATTTTGGAGAGAAATATTCCCAGTTCTGCTGCTATGACAGGGGAACCCATACGGCCGTCTCCATCCCGGTAAAAGAAGGAGAAGAGGCGGTGGAATTTCCGACCGCCATTGCCAAAAAACGGAATGAGGAAACGTGGAAAACAGGACCGGATGCAGAAAAATCTGCTCACGCGGAAAACGGCATCTGGCTGGACAATCTGTACGAGATCTGCATGGGATCCCGCATCTGCCAGATCGAAAACCGGGATTACACGCCGGGAGAAGTCCTTGGCACGTTCCTTCGCGAAGCACTGAAGATGATCGGCATCGAGCGCCCGGACCAGCAGATCCAGGCGATGATGATCACCACGGGCCATCTGACCCGTCCATTTGTGGAAAATGTGCGTGAAGCATACAAGATAATCGGACTTCCGCGCGGCAGAGCCTACCTGCAGGAGCATGACGAGAGCTTTTACTGCCATGTGCTGAACCAGAAGCCGGAGCTCTGGAGCCGTAAAGTCGGTCTGTTTTTCCTGAAAGATGAGGAGGCATCGTTTTCTGAACTTTCCATCAGCCGTAAAACGAAGCCGGCAACTGTGACCGTAAAACGAGGGCCAAAAGCCGCACTTTCGATCGAGCCGATGGAGCGCGACCGCGATTTCTGCCATCTGATGGGAGAAGCGATGGGGAATGAAATTTATTCCAGCGTATTTCTGGTGAGCGAGGAGTTCGACCTTGCCTGGGCCGACAACTCTCTGCGTCAGTTAAAGAAAAACCAGAGAAGAATCTTCGGCGGAACGAACCTGTTTGCACAGGGCGCCTGCTTTTCCGCGCGCGAAAAAGTGGAGGAGCGCCGCTTAAAGGGCTATCTCTTCCTCGGAAATGACCTCGTGCGCTACAACATCGGCATGGAGATGACGATCAATGGTTCTCCGGCATACTATGCGCTGATTGCAGCCGGTGTGAACTGGTATGAAGCAGAAAAAGAATGTGAGCTGATCCTCGACGGAACGGAGGAGCTGGAATTTGTTGTAAGCTCCATGGAAAGCGGAAAACGAAACCGCTATACCATGAAGCTGGACGGGCTGCCCAAACGGCCGCCGAAGACAACACGGATCCGTCTGCGTCTGGAGTATGATTCTCCGGTTACGTGTCAGATCACCGCAGAGGATTTAGGGTTTGGCGATATGTTCCCGGCAAGCCACAAAATCTGGCACGAGACGATGGGGGAGGTGTAAACGATGAGCGGTTATATTTTATGTCAGGTCAAACGGGCGAAAAATCCGTATTATATTTCCAACATCAGCACAAATATATATTCCATCGAGGAACTGTGCTATTATCTGTACCACAACATCTATCTGCTGGACGAGACCATCATTAACGAGCAGCTGCTGGTGTGGATGAAAGAAGAACTCCACTTAAGAAGACTGTACCAGCGTCTCTACGTCCTTCTGGAGGAGAAAAAGAACATCGGTGAGTTTATCCTGCCGATCTTCAAGGAGATCAATTATCTTTCCCACGATCAGTTCCGTGAGATGAATGAGCGCCTGAAACGGTTCGAGGAGCAGCCGGAGATTGTGCGGAAAAAAAATCAAGGGAGACTACCTTGTCGACCACGAAAAATATATCAATGCGATCCAGGTTTACCAGGAAACGCTGAAAGATACCGAGGAAAACGAAACCAACATGGGAAGCCAGTTCACCGGAAGTATTTACAACAACATGGGCTGTGCCTACGCAAGTCTGTTCCAGATGAATGAAGCACTTACGTGTTTTCAGAAAGCAAATGAGGAGCTGCACACGAAAGCAGCGTTAAAGAGCTGGCTGTTTGCGGTCTACATGAGCAAAGGACAGGACGCCTATGAGCAGATGTGCACCGAGCGGAAAGTGGACGCCGAGACGAAACGGGAGATGGACCGCCAGATCACCGAGGCAATGCAGGTCGAGCTCCCGCGCGATCTGGACGAAGCTCTTGCGGCGTGGACACGGGAATATCATAAAAATACCGGACTTTGAACAAAAAGAACAAAAAAAATTACTTGACAGACAAAAAAGAATGGGACTATAATACAGCGCATAAGAAAAAAATAAATACTTCGAAACCGATGAAGTGGAGATAACGTTGGAAGCGCCCTCACAGAGAGCCCGGGCAGGTGGAAGCCGGACAGAAAGCGGATCAGCAAATGGACCACGGAGGGTACAGGGAAAAGCGGGAAACCGTCTGAGTATTCTGTAACGTGCAGGCATACGTTAGTTGCCAGGAATATGATCGTATTCTGCAGAGCGTGTGAGCAATCGCAAAACAAGGTGGCACCACGAGTATAAAAATATACCCGCCCTTGGCAAAGAACAAAGTGATTCTTTGCCGGGGGCGGTTTTTGTATATCAGAAATTGGTTCTGAGGACCAGTGTTGATGACAGCCTTTGCAGACGCAAGGAGAGGAGATAACAAGATGAAACAGATGACGTTAGAAGAAATTTCAAAAGCAGCCGCATCGGGAGCTTTTCGGAAAATCCCGGTAAGCAGAGAAATTTATTCGGATATCCGTACACCAGTAGAAACACTGAAAGTCCTGCAGGGCGTCAGCAGCCACTGCTACATGCTTGAAAGCGTGGAGGATAAAAAACAGTGGGGAAGATACACCTTCCTCGGCTACGATCCGTCGCTGGAACTCACCTGTGTCAACGGAAACCTGACAATCACCGCCGATGCGGCAGAGATGAAAAAAGTAGAAGATATTCCGGAAAGCCACAAAGAACAGCTTCCGACCGGACAGATCCGGCTGACTGCAAAGACAGCCCATCCGGGAGCCGTCATCAAAACCCTGATTGAGAAAAATAAAAGTCCGAAGATCGCGACACTGCCGACCTTCACCGGCGGCCTCGTTGGATACTTCTCTTACGATTACATCAAGTACAGCGAGCCGACCTTAAAGCTGGACGCAGAAGATCAGGAACATTTCAAAGATGTCGACCTGATGCTGTTCGATAAGGTCATCGCCTATGATAATTATCGTCAGAAAATCGTACTGATGCTTAATATCGAAACCGAAAATCTCGAAGAAAATTACGAAAAAGCCGTACAGGAACTCGAAAAAATGGAAGAGCTGATCCGCTTCGGAAAACCGGCCGAGACGAAAGCAGGCCACCTGAAATCCGAGTTCCGCCCGCTCTTCGATGAGAAAGCGTACTGTGAGAAAGTTGAGCAGGTCAAACATTATATCCACGAGGGAGACCTCTTCCAGCTCGTTCTCTCCAACCGGCTCGAAGCTGATTTTGAGGGAAGCCTCCTCGATACGTACCGCGTCCTCCGCACGACGAACCCGTCGCCGTACATGTTCTACTTCTCGAGTGATGATGTCGAGATCGCCGGTGCATCCCCGGAAACTCTCGTAAAAGTCGAGGACGGAGAGGTCCGGACCTTCCCGCTTGCCGGAACGCGGCAGAGAGGAAAGAGCTATGAAGAAGACCAGCGGCTGGAAAAAGAACTCCTCGCCGATGAAAAAGAGCGTGCCGAGCACAATATGCTGGTCGATCTGGGAAGAAATGATCTTGGAAAGATCTGTGATTTCGGAACCGTGGAAGTAGAAAAATACATGTCAATCGAGCGTTACTCCCACGTCATGCACATCGGTTCCACCGTAAAAGGACAGCTTCGGAAAGACAAGACCGCAGTCGATGCCATCGATTCCGTTCTCCCGGCCGGAACCCTCTCCGGTGCACCAAAGCTCCGTGCCTGCCAGATCATCAACGAGCTGGAAAACAACAAGCGCGGCATTTACGGCGGTGCGATCGGCTATCTGGATTTCACCGGAAATATGGACACCTGCATCGCAATCCGGCTTGCGTTTAAGAAAAACGGAAAAGTGTTCGTCCGCTCCGGTGCCGGCATTGTAGCCGACAGCGTACCGGAAAAAGAGCATCAGGAATGCATCAACAAAGCAAAGGCCGTGATGGTCGCACTTGCGGAGGCAGAAGGAGGAAGCAACTTATGATACTGCTGGTAGATAATTATGACAGTTTTTCCTATAACCTGTATCAGCTCGCCGGTTCGATCAATCCGGACATGAAGGTCATCCGGAACGACGAGATGACGATCGACGAAATCTGCGCACTGGCACCGGCATCCATCATCTTATCTCCCGGACCGGGCCGTCCGGAGCAGGCAGGCCGATGCATGGAGATTGTAGAAAAATTAGGCGGCGAGATCCCGATCCTCGGTGTCTGCCTCGGCCATCAGGCAATCTGTGCCGCGTACGGCGCGACCGTCACCTATGCGAAACAGCTGATGCATGGCAAACAGTCCGAGACAACGCTGGATCTTACCTCGGAATTATTCCAGGGGCTGCCGGAAACCGTTCCGGTTGCAAGATACCATTCCCTCGCAGCTGATGAAGCGACACTGCCGGAAACCTTAAAGGTAACGGCAAGAACTGCAGACGGCGAGGTCATGGCAGTCGAGGACAGTGAGAAAAAGATCTACGGAGTCCAGTTTCATCCGGAATCCATTCTGACCCCGCAGGGCAGACAGATGGTAGAAAACTTCTTAAAAATTACAAGATAGATCACAGGACAGCAAAGAAAGAGAGAAACAGAATATGATTCGGGAAGCGATTGTAAAACTGGTAAATAAAGAGAACTTAACCTACGAGATGGCAGAGGGCGCCATGGATGAAATCATGGGAGGAAAAGCCGATCCGATCCAGATCAGCGCATTTTTAACTGCCATGACGATGAAAGGCGAGACAATCGAAGAGATCACCGCATGTGCCAACGGCATGAGAAAGCACGGTGTTCACATGGAACATGACAAGGATGTTCTGGAAATCGTCGGAACCGGCGGAGATAAATCCAATTCCTTCAACATCTCCACAACAGCATCCCTTGTGATCTCTGCAGGCGGCGTCGCAGTTGCGAAACACGGAAACCGCGCCGCATCGAGCAAATCCGGCGCAGCCGACTGTCTCGAAGCGCTCGGCGTCAAAATCGACCTGGAGCTGGAGAAAAACAAAGAAGTTCTGGAAAAACTTGGAATCTGTTTCCTGTTCGCACAGAAATACCACATGTCCATGAAATACGTGGCACCGGTCCGCAAGATGCTCGGCATCCGGACCATTTTCAACATCCTCGGACCGCTGACCAACCCGGCAGCAGCCACGATGCAGGTGATGGGTGTCTACGAGGAAGCACTTGTCCGCCCGATGGCAGAAGTTCTCTCCAATCTTGGTGTCAAACGCGGCATGGTTGTCTACGGCCAGGACTGCCTCGATGAAATTTCCTTAAGCGCACCGACAAGCGTCTGCGAGATCAAGGACGGAACGTTTGAGGAATACGTCATCACACCGGAAGAGTTCGGCATGACCCGCTGTACCAAAGAAGAGCTGGTCGGCGGAACCCCGCAGGAGAATGCTGAAATTACGAAAGAAATTCTTGCAGGAAAGAAAGGCCCGGCAAGAGACGCTGTTGTCCTGAATGCCGCCGCAGCCCTTCATGTAGCAAAAGAAATCCCGATGCAGGACGCTGTAAAACTGGCAGAGGAGCTGATTGACAGCGGAAAAGCACAGAAAAAACTCGAAGAGTTTGTGTCACTCGCCAATAAATTGGCAGAAGAGGAATAAACATATGATACTGGAAACGATTGCAGAAGCCACAAGAAAACGTGTCGCTGCAGAAAAAGAGAAGTGTTCTCTTGCAGAAATGAAAGAAAAAGCAACGGCGATGAACCCGGACACCGGATTCCCGTTTGAACAGACGCTGAAAAAGCCGGGCATGTCCTTTATCTGCGAGGTAAAAAAAGCCTCCCCGTCGAAGGGCATCATCGCAGAAGATTTCCCCTATCTGGAGATCGCAAAGGAATATGAAGCGGCCGGTGCCTCCGCCATTTCCTGCCTGACTGAGCCGGAATACTTCAAAGGCGACAAGCGTTACTTAAAAAAAATTGCAGAAACCGTATCCATCCCGGTTCTGCGGAAAGATTTTACCGTGGATCCCTATATGATCTACGAGGCAAAGGTGCTCGGAGCCACCGCTGTCCTTCTGATCTGTGCGCTGCTGCCGGAGGAAACCTTAAAAGAATATCTGGAAACAGCGCATTCCCTCGGCCTTTCCGCTCTTGTGGAAGCCCACGATGAGGCGGAGGTTGCACAGGCCATGCGCGCCGGAGCAAGGATCATCGGCGTCAACAACCGCAACTTAAAAGATTTCACGGTCGATATCCACAACAGTGAGCGGCTGCGGGAGCTTGTCCCGGAAAACATTGTTTTCGTATCCGAGAGCGGCATCAAAACGCCGGAGGATGTCGGAAGACTGTATCAGAATAAAACCGATGCCGTTCTGATCGGCGAAACGCTGATGCGGAGCAGCAACAAAAAAGCAGAGCTTGAAAAACTCTCTTCAATGTGTTAAAGTGGTAACGTAAGTGCGCAAAACAAAACAGAGCGCACGGGGAGTCAAACGTTATGGAAGAACAGACCAGAATCAAAATCTGCGGGCTCACACGGCTGGAAGACATTGATGCGGTGAATGAACTGAAGCCCGAATATGTCGGCTTTGTCTTTGCAAAAAGCCGCAGACAGATTACAAAAGAACATGCCGTGACGCTGCGGCGCTATCTGGATCCCGAAATCCAGGCGGTCGGCGTCTTTGTGAACGAGCTTCCGGCGATTGTCGCAGGATACCTCGAAGAGGGCGTCATCGATCTGGCACAGCTCCACGGAAATGAGAGTGAAGAATATATCCATTCGCTCCGGTTCCGCACCGGCGGGGAACTGATCAAGGCATTTTCCATCAAAACCAGGGAGGACGTCGAAAAGGCGAAAAAAAGCAGCGCCGATTACATCCTTCTCGACCACGGAAAAGGCGGTACCGGCGAATCGTTCGACTGGTCACTGATCAGAAACATGGACCGCCCGTATTTCCTTGCGGGAGGCCTGAACGCCGAAAATGTGGAACAGGCGATTTTACAGACACATCCCTTCGCCGTCGACATCAGCAGCGGTGTCGAGACAGACGGCGTAAAGGACCCGGAAAAAATCACAGAATGCATAAGGAGGATAAGACATGTCTGACGGAAGATTTGGTATTCACGGAGGCCAGTACATACCGGAAACTCTGATGAATGAAATTATCAATTTGGAAAAACAGTACAATTATTATAAAAACGATCCGGAGTTCTGCCAGGAGCTCGATGACCTGCTGAAAAATTACGCGGGCCGCCCGTCCCTTCTCTACTACGCAGAGAAAATGACAAAGGATCTCGGCGGAGCAAAAATTTACCTCAAACGAGAGGATCTGAACCACACCGGAGCCCACAAAATCAACAACGTGCTCGGACAGTGCCTCCTCGCAAAAAGAATGGGAAAAACCCGTGTCATCGCAGAGACCGGAGCCGGCCAGCACGGTGTGGCAACCGCAACGGCAGCAGCGCTGATGGGACTTGAGTGTGAGATCTTCATGGGAAAAGAAGACACCGACCGTCAGGCCCTCAATGTATACCGGATGGAGCTTCTCGGTGCAAAAGTAAATGCCGTTACTACCGGAACTATGACCTTAAAAGATGCCGTCAATGAGGCGATGCGCGAGTGGGTATCACGTGTCGATGACACCCACTACGTTCTCGGTTCCGTTATGGGCCCGCATCCGTTCCCGACCATCGTCCGCGATTTCCAGGCTGTCATCAGCAAAGAGGCAAGAGAGCAGATCCTCGAAAAAGAAGGAAAACTCCCGAAAGCCGTCATGGCATGCGTCGGCGGCGGAAGCAATGCGATGGGTATGTTCTATAACTTCATCAATGACAAAAATGTCCGCCTGATTGGATGCGAGGCAGCAGGACGCGGCGTCAACACCGCAGAGACTGCAGCAACCATTGCAACCGGAACACTCGGCGTCTTCCACGGTATGAAATCCTACTTCTGCCAGGATAAATACGGTCAGATCGCACCGGTTTACTCGATTTCCGCAGGCCTTGACTACCCGGGCATTGGACCGGAGCATGCATATCTGCATGACATCGGCCGCGCCGAATACGTTCCGGTAACGGACGATGAGGCAGTAGAAGCTTTTGAATACCTCGCAAGAACCGAGGGTATCATCTGTGCGATCGAGAGTGCCCATGCAGTAGCCCATGCGATGAAGATCGCAAAAGAATTTGATCCGGAAGACTCCATCATCATCTGCCTGTCCGGACGCGGAGACAAAGACGTAGCAGCCATTGCAAGATACAGAGGGAGGGATCTTCATGAGTAAAGTAACAGAAGCATTTTCAAACAGCAAAGCATTCATTCCGTTTCTGACAGCCGGAGACCCGAACATTGAAAAAACAGAGAATTATATTCTGGAGCTCGAAAAAGCAGGCGCAGACCTGATCGAGATCGGAATCCCGTTCTCGGATCCGATTGCCGAGGGCGTTGTCATCCAGGAGGCAGACCTCCGTTCCTTAAAAGCCGGAACTACCACCGATAAAATTTTCGATATGGTAGCCTCCGTGCGCAAAAAAACAGACATTCCGCTGGTGTTTATGACCTACTTAAACCCGGTGTTCCATTACGGATACGAGCCGTTCTTTACAAAATGCGAGGAAGTCGGCATCAATGGCATCATCATCCCGGATATGCCGTATGAGGAAAAAGGCGAATTAAACGATATTGCGCGCAGCCATCAGGTAGATGTCATTTCCCTGATTGCGCCGACGTCTGAGCAGCGCATCCAGAAAATTGCCGCAGACGCCGAAGGTTTTATCTACCTCGTATCGTCTCTGGGCGTTACCGGTGTCAGAAGCGAGATCAAGACAGACCTCGATTCCATGATCGCCGCAATCCGCAAAGTAACCGATATTCCGGTAGCCGTAGGCTTCGGCATCAACACGACCGATCAGGCGGCCAACATTGCAAAAATTGCGGACGGTGTCATCGTCGGAAGCGCTATCGTCAAAATGATTGCGAAGTACGGCACTCATGCGGAGCAGCACATCTATACGTATGTCCGCATGATGAAGGAAGCTGTCATGACAGCAAATAAATAAAACCCGCGTCATTGCGTGTTTGAAAAAACTGTGTTAAGATGAGAGCGTGTCTGAAACAAACCGTTTTGGACACGCTTTTTCAACGTAAAATACCTGACCGGCTTTCGAAAAAGCCGGATAGAATATGGAGGAAAAACGTGTTAGATGTATGTTTACTGGGAACAGGCGGTATGATGCCTCTGCCAGGCAGACGCCTGACCGCCCTGATGACCCGATACAACGGAAGCAGCCTTCTGATCGACTGCGGCGAGGGAACCCAGGTTGCCATCAAGGAAAAAGGCTGGACCTTTAAGCCGATTGATGCCATCTGCTTCACCCATTACCACGCAGACCACATCAGCGGCCTTCCAGGACTTCTCCTGACGATGGGAAACACTGACCGGAGAGAACCGCTGACCATGATCGGCCCAAAAGGCCTGGAGCGCGTCGTCAATTCACTGCGTGTCATCTGCCCGGAGCTGCCGTTCCCGATTGTATTTCACGAGGTGACAGCGCCGGAGGAAGTGATCGAGATGAACGGCTACAAAATCACAGCCTTCCGCGTGCAGCTTCGCAGGCTTCAGAAGGATGAATGTCTGGAAGCCTACAATATGGAATATGCAGGCAGAAACCGGAAATATTATAAGCTGACAGATAAGGGCGCAGCGCAGCTGAATCTTTACAGAAGTGAATGGGAGATCTATTCATCCAAGATCACCAGGATGTTTGAGGAGGGAGTTTGATTATGAACAGAAAGCAGTTTATGGAACAGCTTGAACGGCTGCTTTCCGATATTTCAGAGGCAGAGAGACAGGAAGCACTGGAATATTATGAAGGATATTTTGATGATGCAGGTCCTGAGAATGAAGGAGAAGTGATCCGGAAACTGGGAAATCCGGGGAAGGTTGCTGCGATCATTAAGGCAGATCTTCAGGAGAACAGTGAAGATTACGGGGAATACACAGAGAACGGATATCAGGATACCCGTGTGAAAGAGAACGGGGAAATGCCGGACCATTATACAGAAGTAACCGTATACGGAAATGGACAGGGAGAGGCCCATCGTGATACGGGAAATACAGAAAATTTCGAAGACCGCAGGAAAAGACGTGCCCAGCGCGGCTATCACGCAGAGAAAAAGCAGAATAAGGCAGGAATCATTCTTGCGCTGATCGTTCTTGTTTTTGCGGCTCCTCTGATAAAAGGATTATTTGGCGGAGTACTGGGGATTTTGGTGACACTGGCATTGCTGCCTTTCCTGCTGACATTTTTTGCAGGAGCGGGATCGATCATCCTTGTGATCGGTGCAGCCGCGTGCATTGTTGTTGGGATTGCCATGACGATGTCTCTTCCGCCGGCCGGGATCCTGACTATCGGTATCGGATGCCTGATGATGGCATTTGGACTTTTGTTACTGTTACTGACGGTGTGGTTTACAGGTAAGATATTGCCTGCGATCCTGCGGAAATTTACGGGATTCTGCAGCAATCTCCTGAATGGAAGAAAGGCGGAAAAAGTATGAAACGTTTTCTGAAGGTAATTCTGATCCTTGCAGCAGTATTCGGTGTAGCAGGCCTGGGACTTACTGCCGGCGGAGCTGCCATGGGAGCGACTATGGGAGATGTGAGTGTTCTGGATCATGGAATCACGCAGGTGCTTCGTGTTCTGGATCATGAAGACAGCTGGGAAGTGGAAGATTCCGAGGAAGATATGGATGAGCAGGAGGACGATTTCAGGCAGCTGCAGAGAGCGCGGTAACTGAGAAGGGTGTTCTGGCAGACAGTGCAGACAGTTCCGCATATACGAAAGTATATGAGGCCTCGGCTGTGTCAGACCTTTTCTGTGATCTGAGATACGAAGAACTGGTTTTGAAAACATGGAATGAGGATAAAGTCCAGGTGAAAGTTTCAGGGAAGGATCACAATCGCATTCAGATCAGCAATGACAACGGTAGTCTGAGAATTGCAAGCAATCAAAAAGTGAGAAACCGTTCCATAGAAATTTTTTGCCCGGAAAACTTAAGCTTTCAGAAGATAAAACTTCAGATGGGAGCCGGAACCATCGAACTGGATGGTGATTTTAAAGCGGAGCAGATGGAAGTAAATGTGGGGGCCGGAACCATTGAAAATTCCAGCAGCCTGGATATAAAGGAAGCAGATTTTACAGTCGGAGTGGGAACTGCTGACATCAGTGAACTTCAGGTGGAGAATTTAAAAGGAAGCTGTGGTATGGGAGATATGGAGCTTACACTTACAGGAAAAGCTGCTGAGTATAATTATGAGCTGAAATGTGGTCTTGGAAATCTGGAGGTGGATGATTCTCTGGAAACATCCATTACTTCCGGAAATAAACAGATCACAAATGAAGGTGCCACGAAAAATATAAAACTGGATTGCGGAATGGGAAACGTTCAGGTTGAATTTGAAGAAGACTAAAGGAGGAAGCATTATGAGTAACAAAAAACTATACAAATCATCAGTAAACCGTATGTTATGTGGTGTCTGCGGCGGAATTGCGGAATACTTTAATATCGATCCGACTCTTGTCCGGCTGGTATGGGTGATCATCACGCTGATGGGCGGAGCCGGAATCCTGGCGTATATCATTGTGGCGATCATTATCCCGGATTAAAAATGACAGTACCCATAAAGGACGGACATATTTTTCAGAATGCATAATTTATCCGGAAATTGTCCATACTCCATAAAAAAGATGAGGAGTGTGGAAGATGAACAGGGAGAAAGAAGTAAAAGCATATCTTGAGGGAAAGCTTTCCCAGGCGGAAAAACTGAAATACGAGATTGCCGATGAGATGGGAGTTCTGGATAAAGTGATCAAAGACGGGTGGAAAAGCCTTTCTGCAAAAGAAAATGCAGACTTTTTGAAAAATGAGTACGGTTGGGGCGGCTCTTATCCCGTCATAATCGGAGCAGGCATTGATGAAAGCCACGACGGAAAAGGCATTACGATTACGAAAGGTATCGGCAAAGAAAATCCACATATCACGCTTTCGTGGTCGCAGGTGGAGAAGCGTATCAGAGAACTTATCCGAATGGACAGATACTTAAATCCAAAGGAAAAAGAACGTTATCCTCAGTGGCTTGAAAGTCAAGAGGAACGCAGAGCCAAAATCGAGGAAATGAAAAGAAATCGTGAGATACTCTCTAATGCACCACCGGAGCAGGAGGTTGAACCAGCCGAAAAAGAACCTGAAGAAGCAGAACAGCCGCAAGATGTGCAGTATGAATATCATCTTGGCGATAAGGTGTATATCGGTGCTTCTGAGTATGAAATCTTATCTGTTGATGATGAGAG
>ENA-OQIX01000008-OQIX01000008.1-human-gut-metagenome-genome-assembly--contig:-NODE-8-length-31021-cov-3.821098_pt1 | contig 31021 bp, 33 predicted proteins | sample MGYA00242591_ERZ504756 | MGnify/ENA primary metagenome ERZ504756 (study PRJEB26092, sample SAMD00036369) | human gut metagenome | host: Homo sapiens | study: EMG produced TPA metagenomics assembly of the...
GGCTTGATTTGGCTACCGGTTTCTCTTGAACCGTATGCCAGGTCGTAGGGGATATAGAGTTCCCACTTAGAGCCGACGGGCATCATGGTGAGGGCCTCTGTCCAGCCTTTGATTACCTGGTTGGCACGGAAAGTAGCAGGTTCGTTGCGCTTGTAAGAGCTATCGAATTCTGTTCCGTCAATCAGCGTACCTTTGTAGTTTACTTTCACCTTGCTGCTGTCGGCAGGAACGGCACCGTTACCCTTGGTGATGTATTTTGTATTGCAGACCGCTCGGGGTAGTTACTACACCTTCTTTAGCCTTGTTCTCAGCCAGGAACTTTTCACCGGCAGCTTTGTTGTCAGCATACTTTTCTGCGGTTGCTTTTTCTTTGATGGCATCCATCTGAGTACGCATGTACTCTTGAGCTTTCATCATATCCATAGCACCACCCTTGCCGATGACACCTGCTACGAAACCTGCCAGCAGATTTTCGCGGCTGATGCTCTGTGTAGAGTCGTTGCCGAAGATTTGTTGGTTGAAGCCTTCCACCCATTGCTTGCTGACCATCTGGCCTACTTGCAGACCGGCCATGTAAGCCACGTCTTTCTTATCGATTTTGGCTGCGCCTTCGTTGAAACCTTTCAGGAATTCTGACATCTGGGTTGAGTCAATTCCTTGCTGTGCAAGATACTGGTCCAAACCTTCTGTACGTGCCATACCGATTGAAGAATGCTTTGACATAGTGACGCATTACATCTATAATACCGATTAAGACGAAAGGGGCTAGTAAAAAAAGTAAGGCATCTTTGCTCTTTTTTATATCATGGTTTTGTTATCTGTGAAAAAAAGAACAAAGAAAAACAGCAGCATTTGCAGAAAAGGAGGAGACAACAATGAAAAAAAGACATGTAATGCGCGCTCTGGTTGCAGCAGCAACAGCACTGGCATTGACAGCATGCGGATCGACAGGCTCTTCTGACACAAGTAAGAGCACATCAACAGCATCTGCTGCATCGACCTCATCCGGTTCGGAAGCAGATACGGAGAATACCATCACGATCCCGGCAGGCGAGTCGGTATCCCAGGATTCAGATGTTACGGCAATGATAGCTGTAGATTTTACCACCATGGATCCGATGGATACTTCCGATACACTTTCCGGTGGTGTACAGCGAATGATGATGGACGGTCTGTTTGGATTTGATGAGAATATGCAGATCATTCCGATGCTGGCAACCAGCTACGAAGCAAACGATGAAGCAACCGAGTATACGATCCATCTTCGTGAGGGCGTAAGCTTTACCGATGGAACTCCGTGGAATGCAGATGCCCTGATTGCAAACGTAAATAAATGGGCAGACAAGAGCCTTGGACTGAAACGTACTACATTCCTCTGCAATGTTCTGGATCATGCAGAGAAGATAGATGATTATACCGTTAAAATTTATTTATCACAGTCATTCGGTGCTTTCATCAGCAACCTGGCACATCCGGCTACGCTGATCATGAGCCCGAAACAGATTGAAGCAGGAGAAGATGCCTGTGCACAGGCACCGGTAGGAACCGGCCAGTACAAATTTGTTGAGTGGGTTGCCGGTGACCATATGAAGGTAGAGCTGAACAAAGACTGGTGGGGATATGACGCAGACGTCTGCGGCGGAACTGCTCTGGCAGATGCAGATGCAGGATTTAAGAGCATCACATTCAAACCGGTTGCAGAAAGTGCTACCCGTGTATCTGCAATTCAGGCAGGTGACGCACAGATTATGTGGTCTGTACCGACCGAAAGCGTTGACACCTTAAAAGGTGACAGCAACGTATCCGTTGGAATGGGCGACAGCATCGCCGTATGGTACTTCTTCATGAATACACAGAAAGCACCGTTCAACGATGTTAAGGTTCGTGAGGCAATGGCTTATGCAATCAACAAAGAGGCATATATCCAGGTCGTTATGAACGGTTACGGTTCTGTGGCAACTTCTATGGTAGGAGAAGAAGTACAGCACTACAAAGGAAATGATCCGTATTCCTACGATCCGGAAAAAGCAAAAGAGCTGTTAAAGGAAGCAGGATATCCGGATGGATTTACCACAACACTGATGTACAGCAACACGACAGCAAATCAGAAAAAAGCAGAGTTCTACAAACAGCAGCTTTCTGAGGTTGGTATTGATCTGGAATTGAACGGAATGGAAAATGCCGTTCTGAATGAAAAGGTTCAGGGAGCTGACTGCGCAGGAGCAGATGCCGAGGTTGACTGCTACTTAAGCGGATGGTCTACTTCCACCGGTGATGCTGACTGGGGACTTCGCCCGATGCTGGCAACCGAGTCTGAGCCGCCGATGAGCTTCAATATCAGCTACTATGAGAATGAAAAAGTAGATCAGCTTCTCAAAGACGGTCTTGCAACTGCAGATGAAGACAAACGTGGTGAGATCTATGGAGAAGTACAGGATATCGTATGGAAGGATCTCCCGCTGCTCTGCATCGCAAGCGATAAAAACATCTGGGCAACCAGCAACAACATTACCGGAGTATATCTGTTAGGCGATGGAAGCATCGGCATGAGAAATGCCAGAATGGCAGCCGAATAACGGCAGACTGAAACAAGGATATGAAAAAGACCCCGGCGTCCTTCCGTCAAAAGAGGGCGCCGGTTTCTTACAAACAGGAAAGCAGGCAGTGATCCGTGGGATTGTACCTGTAGGATAAGCATGAAAGTAGGAGATACAATATGCCAAAATATATACTGAAGCGTATTGTGGGTACGATCCCCACACTGATTATTGTTGTTACATTTGTATTTTTCTTTGTCCGCCTGATTCCGGGAGATCCGGCGAGACTCGTTGCAGGAGAGCAGGCAACACAGGATGACGTAGAGGCAGTAAGAGAAGAGCTTGGCCTCAATAAATCCATTCCGACACAGTATGTTACCTATGTGACAGGACTTTTAAAAGGAAATCTCGGAACCTCCCTTCGCACAAAGCAGCCAGTTACAAAGGAGGTTGCGGGAAGATTCGGAAATACCGTTCGTCTGGCATTTGTCACATTGCTGTGGAGCTCGGTTGTTGGTGTGCTCTTTGGTGTGTGGTCCGGAACACACCGGGGAAAATGGCAGGATTATACCGGAATGACGATTGCGGTCTCAGGTATTTCGCTCCCCTCGTTCTGGATCGGCTTTCTGCTGATTATGCTGTTTGCGGTAAAACTGCGAATTCTGCCGACAACAAGCGGAACAAGCCTGAAAAGTCTGATTATGCCGTCGATCACGCTCGGCGTCGGAATTGCAGCCGTGATCGCACGATTTACAAGATCCTCCATTATTGAGGTTTTAAAAGAAGATTACGTCAGAACAGCAAGAGCAAAAGGAATCAAAGAAAAGGTTGTGATCTGGAAGCATGTTTTCCGCAACTCCATGATCTCCGTCGTGACGGTTGTGGGTCTGCAGTTCGGCTTTCTGCTGGGAGGTTCTGTTGTCACAGAAACGGTATTTGCCTATCCTGGCCTTGGCTCCCTTCTGATTGAATCGGTCAATTACAGAGATTATCCGGCAATCCAGTCCCTGATTCTGATCTTTTCGCTGCAGTTTATCGTCATCAACCTGATTGTCGATATCCTCTATGCGGTTCTGAATCCGGAAATTAAACTTCAGTAGGAGATGAGTGGAATGAAAGAAAGAAAAAGTACAGACCGAGAACCAGGAGAGAATTAAAACTCCGTTTTCTGAGATGGTTCGAAAATTTAAAAAACAGAAAAATGCAGTAGTTGCGCTTTGTTTTATCATTTTTCTCGTTTTCCTTGCGTTTTTCGGAAGCAAAATTGTGCCGTACGGAATCAATGAGTATGATTATAATGCGATTCTGCAGGGACCAAGTATGAAGCACCTGTTTGGAACGGATGAGTTTGGACGGGATCTGTTTTCCCGTATCGTCTGTGGAACCCGGATTTCACTTGCAGTCGGATTCGGCGCTGTTACGGTCGGTGCAGTCTGTGGTACCATTCTCGGACTTCTGGCCGGATATTACGGCGGATGGATTGATTCTATTATTATGAGAATCTGCGATGTTCTGTTCGCTTTTCCGGGACTGATTCTTGCAATCGCCATCGTGGCAATCCTCGGAAGCGGCATGACAAACGTTGTGATTGCGGTCGCTGTCTTTTCTACACCGACCTTCGCACGACTTGTCCGAAGCAAAACGCTGAGCCTGAAAAATTCCGTCTTTGTCCTGGCGGCACGGAACATCGGTGTTTCCGATGCAAGAATTCTGTTTCACCATATTCTGCCGGGAGCCATTCCGGACATCATTGTACAGTATTCCATGTCATTTGGATCTTCCATTCTGACAGCATCGAGCCTTTCCTTCCTGGGAATGGGCGCACAGCCGCCGACACCGGAATGGGGACTGCTTCTTTCCAACGGAAGAAACTATATGACGAGCGCAATGTATGTGACGATTTTCCCGGGTCTTGCGATTTTCCTTACCGTACTGAGCTTTAACCTGTTAGGCGACGGACTTCGCGATGCACTCGATCCGAAACTTTCCGATTGATAAGGAGGAGCAGAAGTGGCTACTGATAACGTACTTGAGATAAAAAATTTACATACGTATTTCTATACCGATGGCGGCGTGATCAAAGCAGTAGACGGTGTCGATGTGGAGCTTCGACGCGGCGCAACGCTTGGTATCGTAGGCGAGTCGGGAAGTGGAAAGAGCGTGACATCCCTCTCTGTGATGGGATTACTGACCGGAACGAAAGGAAAAATTGCTGACGGCGAAATCCTGCTGGATGGCGATGACATTGTAAAGCTGACGAAGGAACAGCAGAGAAAGCTGCGCGGAAGCAAAATTTCCATGATTTTCCAGGAACCGATGACCAGTCTGAACCCGGTCATGAAGATTGGAGACCAGGTGGCAGAATGTGTTCTGCAGCACGAAAAAATATCAAAAAAAGAGGCACTGAAAAAGGCGGAAGATATGCTCCGGAAAACCGGTGTTCCGCGTGTGGAACATATGATGAAGGAGTATCCGTTCCAGCTTTCCGGCGGCCAGAGACAGAGGGTCATGATTGCCATGGCACTTGTATGCAAGCCGGAAATCCTGATTGCGGATGAGCCGACGACTGCACTGGATGTAACGATTCAGGCACAGATACTGGATCTGATGAATCAGCTGAAAAAAGAGACAGGTACATCCATCCTGTTTATTACACATGATCTTGGTGTTGTCGCAGAGGTCTGCGATGATGTTGCCGTTATGTACTGCGGCCGCGTGGTAGAGCGCGGAGATGTAAAAACAATTTTCGCCAATCCGTCCCACCCGTATACGAAGGGACTGCTGGGATCGATTCCGAGACTGGGAGACGCCGGAAAAGAACTGAAGTCGATTCCGGGTAACGTTCCAAACCCGAAATATATGCCGAAAGGCTGCAAATTTGAGCCGCGATGTCCATACGCTTCGGAAAAATGCCGCGAGGAAGAACCGGGATTTTTCCAGATCGAAGAAGGCCATATCAGCAGATGCTGGCTCTGCGAAAGCGGACAGCTCAAAACAGATCACGTAGAGAAGGCAGGTGACTAGGATGTCAGATACATTACTTAGAGTAGAGGATTTGAAAATTTATTATCCGGTTGCCGGAAGCGGATTTGGGAAAAAGGAATTCGTCAAAGCGGTAGACGGAGTTACCTTTGAGGTGAAAAAAGGAGAGGTATTCGGAATTGTAGGCGAGTCCGGCTGCGGAAAATCCACGCTGGGAAGAGGCGTCTGCAAACTGGAAAATCTGACATCGGGCCATGTGTATCTGGATGGAGAAGATATTACAGAGTACAATGACCGGAGAATGCGTTCCATCCGGAAAAAGGTACAGATGGTTTTTCAGGATCCGTATGCGTCCCTGAATCCACGGATGTCTGTTTTTGACATCATTGCAGAGCCGCTGCTGGTGCATCATCTGTATCAGGATAAAGCGGATCTGGAAAAGAAAGTGCTGGATCTTTTGCACCGGGTAGGACTGGATGACTACCATGCAAACCGTTATCCACATGAATTTCCGGCGGTCAGCGTCAGAGAATCGGAATTGCCCGTGCACTTGCGGTAGAACCGTCTCTGATCATCGCAGACGAACCGGTTTCGGCACTGGATGTGTCTATTCAGGCGCAGGTTCTGAATCTTTTAAATGAACTGAAGCATGACCTGGATCTGACCTATATTTTTGTTGCACATGACCTGAGCGTTGTGGAATACATCAGTGACCGTGTCGGCGTTATGTATCTCGGCAATTTCGTGGAGGTCGGAGAAAAAGAGAAAATTTACAGCAATCCGATGCATCCGTATACGCAGGCACTGCTTTCCGCAGTTCCGGTTCCGGATCCGACGGCAAAAAGAGAAAGAATTCTGCTTGAGGGAAGCATCCCATCCGCCCACAAGCCGCCGACAGGCTGCAAATTCCATACCAGATGTCCAAAATGCATGGAATGCTGCAAAACACAGGCACCGGAGCGGTATGAAGTGGATGACGGACATTACGTATATTGTCATCTTTATGATAAAGAAAGAAGGGAACAGCAGAAATGAAGCTTTTTATCAGTGCAGATATCGAGGGCTGTGCCGGAGTGGCACTGACCGATGAAACACATAAGAAGGAAAGCGTATACCAGAGATTTGCAGAGGAGATGACCGAAGAGGTCGTTGCGGCATGCGAAGCAGCACATGAAGCGGGCGCGGATGAGATTGTCGTAAAGGACGGTCACGGAGATGCATCCAACATTGACCCGCTGAAAATGCCGGAGTATGTCACCCTGATCCGGGGAAAGAGTGGTCATCCGTATAATATGATGTATGGTATCGACGACAGCTATGACGGCGTACTGTATCTTGGATACCATGCACCGGCAGGAGATCCGAATTTTTCGATCAGCCACACATCGACAGGAAACAGCCTGTATATTCATCTGAATGGAAAAGTGATGAGTGAGTGCATGCTGAACAGCTATACAGCAGCATCACATCACGTACCGGTGCTGTTCCTTTCCGGAGATGAAGAGATCTGCCGTCAGGCCAAAGAACTGATTCCGGGCATTACGACAGTGGAAACGAAGCATGGTGTCGGTGCGGCAACGTGGTGCAAAGCGAAAGGAAAAGTGATATCCGAAATCCGGGAAGGGGTAAAAAAGGCAGTTGCCGGACAGAAAAAAGAGTGTCAGGTGGCTCTTCCGGAGCACTTTACATATGAGGTAACCTATAAAGACTGGAAAAAAGCGTACACGATGTCGTTTTATCCGGGAATGCAGAAGGTAGATACCTTCACAAATAAGCTGGAGACAGATCGCTGGATGGATATTGTCACAGCACATTGCTTTGTTGTATATTAAGAATATAAATCTGACAGAAACCCAAAGAAAAGAGGATAAAACAATGGATATAGAAATGTTTGGTAAGCTTTCCGATGCATTTGGACCAAGTGGATTCGAGGAGGATGTCATCCGTACCATAGCAGATTACTGCAAAGAATTTGATGTAGAAAATGACGCAATGAATAACCTGTATGTGCGGATGCCGGGAACAAAGCAGGATTCCCGTCCGGTCATCCAGCTGGATGCCCATCTGGACGCATGCGGTTTCATGGTACAGAATATCCAGGACAACGGATGCCTTGGCATTATCATGCTTGGCGGCTTTCATCTGACCAGCCTTCCGGCACATGCGGTATGGATCCGCACCAGATCCGGAAAGATGGTACATGGTATTATCTGCGCAAAACCGGTTCATTTCATGACAACAGCGGAACGCAGCAGTCAGACTCTGGAAATTGAAAAAATGTATGTGGATGTCGGAGCAACCAGCCGCGAGGAGGTTGAAAACGTTTTCGGAATCCATATCGGTGATCCGATGATGCCGGATGTAACCTTTGAATACGATGCAGAGCATGAAATCTGCTTCGGAAAAGCATTTGACAACCGTGCCGGCTGCGCGTGCATCGTAGATACGATGAAACAGCTGGAAAAGGAGCAGGCTTCTCTTGCGGTTAATGTTGTCGGCGCCTTTGCAGCGCAGGAGGAGGTCGGAACCCGCGGTGCTGTGGTAACAAGTCAGATTGTAAAACCGGACCTTGCCATTGTATTTGAGGGATCTCCTTCCGATGACTTTTTCATCAGCGCAGGACAGGCACAGGGCTGCATGAAGAAGGGTGTTCAGATTCGTATCCTGGACAACAGCTATATTTCCAATACGCAGTTTATTTCACTGGCCGAGGAAGTAGCAGAAAAATGCGGAATTAAATACCAGGAGAGCGTAAGAAGAGGCGGAAGCACAAACGCAGCAAAAATCAGCGTGACAGGAAAAGCAGTTCCGTGTCTGGTGCTTGGTGTTCCATCCCGCTATGCGCACAGCCATTACAATTTCTGCGCAAAAGAAGACCTGGAGGCAGCAAGCGCAATGGCAGCCAATGTCATTCGTGCTTTAGATGAGGAAAAGATCCGTCATATCTGCCATCAGGATGTACTGTAAAATATTCGATAACGAAAGAAAAAGCATGCCGGAAGCGGGTTCACAGGAAAGGTGAAGCCGTTTTCGGCATATCTGGTAAAAAAGGAGAGTTTACAAGTGAGAAAACCGATCATTGGAATCTTGGGAAATACGTATAAAACACAGCCGGGACTTTTTTCAAGTGCGGAGAGAATGTATGTCAACAGCGATTATATCGAATCAGTTCTGAATAACGGCGGAATTCCTATGGCAATTCCGGCAGTTGCCATGAAAGCGGATCCGGAAGGCATACTTGCTGTGTGCGACGGAATTCTGGTTCCCGGCGGAGAGGACTTAAATCCGTGGTATTATGGGGAAGAGCCAAAACCGCAGATCCAGACCATCCGCCCGGAGATCGACGAGGCATGGTTTGCACTTGGACGGGCAGCAAAAGAGATGGGAATGCCTATGCTTGGCATCTGCAAAGGAATTCAGTTTTTAAATGTCCTGTGCGGCGGTGATCTGTACCAGGATATCTATACACAGAAGGAAACTACAATTCTGCATCTGCAGTCCCTGGAGCGGTCGTATCTGCATCACCATGTAGAAATTAAAGAGGGAACCCATCTGGCAGAAATCCTTGGGGCGGGAACCCATGCGGTAAACTCCATGCATCATCAGGCAGTGCGTACGCCGGGAGAGGACATCGTGGTTTCAGCAACGGCGCCGGATGGAACCATCGAGGCGATAGAAAGCCGCAACGGACAGATTGTGGCCGTACAGTGGCATCCGGAAGGGCTGATCCACTCAGCGCCGGAGATGAACCGCCTTTTTGCGGATCTGGTAGAAAGAAGCAGCAGATACAGAGAGAAAAAGTAACGATTTGGAACCATGTAAAAGGAAAGAAAAACCGGGATGGGACCTTTGAACCGTTACGAAAAAATAAGAATGGATAAAGATGCGATTCTAAAAGCAGAGAGCAGGAATCGTTCGGGAGGCAAAAAAAGAATGAACAGAACAATAAGAGTATCGGCGGCAGGTGATATTCTGATTATGAAACGGCTTCTGCCGGGGTATCAGGATGTTTTGCCGATTCGCGAATTTCTGATGCAGGGAGAGGTTCGGATGGCGAATCTGGAAACGACGATATCGGACGGCAGCTGTTACGCATCGGCGTATTCCGGCGGAACATGGCTGACGGCAGATGCGAAGTGTCTGGAAGATACCCTGCGTTACGGTTTTAATTTTCTTGGGATTTCGAATAATCATACGATGGATTATTCCTATGAAGGACTTGCATCTACGATCAGTCGAACTGAAAAAAAAAGGATGTGGCATATGCCGGAGCAGGCAAAAATCTTTACGAAGCATCGCGTCCTGCCATTCTGGACACAACAGCGGGACAGATTGCGGTGATTGATATCTGTTCTACGTTTGAGAATGCAGCCAGGGCGGGAAGCCAGACGGAACGGCAGCCTGGCAGGCCGGGCTTAAATCCGTTGCGCTTTTCGGAAAAATATACCATTACGGAGAAACATGCGCAGGATCTTGCAAAGATTGCAGAGGTGACCGGAATCAACGGACTGCGGGATCTGCACCGGCAGGAGGGATTTATAGCTCCGCTTTCCGAGGGTGTCATGGAATTTGGCGGGAAAATGTTTGAAATCAGCAAGGACGGAACAGAGGGAAGAAGCTCCAGCCCGAATCCGATCGATGTGAAACGCACCGTCGATGCAATCCGGGAAGCGAAGATGACATGTGAGGCAGTCCTGGTTATGGTACATTCCCATGAAATCTGTAAGGACAATGACGAGGAAGCGGATTATTTTCTGGAGGAATTTGCACGCGCCTGTATCGATGCGGGAGCCAGCGCGGTGATCGGGGGCGGAACGCATCAGCTGAAGGGAATCGAACTGTATCATGACTGTCCGATTTTCTACTGCCTCGGAAATTTTATTTTTGAAAATCAGTATGTACGCCTTCTGCCTGCGGACTACATGGAAAAATATGGTCTGAATATTCACACGGCAGCATCCATCGGAATCGCCAGGCGGCAGGAGCAGTCCTCACATTCCCTCTACGAAATTCCGGAGGTCTATCGGAGTGTGCTGCCGTATTTCGAGATCTGTCAGGGAAAATGCACACATCTGGAGCTTCTGCCGGTCGAGCTTGGTATGGACAGGGAAAACGCAGAAAAAAATATTCCGTACGTGGCAGACGAAAAAACAGCAGAAAAAATTGCAGAATATCTCACCCGCGTGAGCAAGAGATATGGAACAGAATGGGAATACAAAGAAGGAAGGATTGTACTTCATGCGTAAAAAATGGGAAATAGAAGAGGAATACCGAAACTTTTGCCGGAACAACAAAGAACTTGCGCTGCAGACGCTGCGGGAGCTGACACTGACCCCGACGGAAACGGGAAAAGAGGATCAGAGAATCGCATATTGCATGGAATGGATGAAACAGCAGGGCATGGAGTCAGTTCATACGGATGAGCTTGGAAATGTAATCTGGGAGTATCGGCCGGAACAGGAAAAGAAGGTTCTGTATACGGCGCATCTGGACACCGTGTTTTCGCTGGAGGAGCCGCTGGAGATTAAAGAAGACGGAATGATCTGGCGTTGTCCCGGCATCACAGACGATACCGTGAATGTCGTGATGCTTCTGATGGCGGCAAAATACGTTCATGAGACAGAGCCGGAGCTTCCATGCGGTCTGATTTTTGCAGCGGATCTGGGAGAAGAAGGGCTTGGCAATCTGTGCGGAGTTCGCGCGCTTGTCGACCATTATGAAAAAAATCTGTGTGGAATGGCAGCCTTTGACCTGTATCGGGATAAAATGTATCCCATCTGCATCGGGTCTGTCCGGTATCGGATTTCGGCAAAAACAAAGGGCGGTCATTCTTTCCTGAATTTCGGAAGAAAAAATGCCATTGCAGAGCTTGCGGGTCTGATCGGAGAGCTTTACCGTTTTCAGACGGATGCAGCATCTCATACAACATACAATGTGGGAAAAATAGAGGGAGGAACCTCTGTTAATACGATTGCGCAGGATGCCTCCATGCTGTTTGAATTCCGTTCGGAGGATTACCGGAGTCTGGAAGCCTGCGAAACATATCTGGAGCAGACCATAGCAGCACGCCAGAGTGAGGAGGTACAGTATTCCTGTGAGCTCGTCGGAAAGCGGCCGTGCGCAAGAGAAACCGATCCTGTCCAGATGGCACGTATGACGCGGTGTGCGCAGAAAACGCTGAAGGCAGCCGACGGGGAAGAGCCGGTATGCTCTGAGGCATCTACAGATTGTAATATCCCATTGTCGCGGCATATTCCTGCCATCTGTGTCGGTTTCTGCCGGGGCGGGGGAGCACATACCAGAGAAGAATGGCTTGATGCCGCCAGTGTAGAAGATGGCATGTGTGCAGCCGCAGCACTCGTATGCCGGCTTCCGTGGATGTGCTGCGAGAGCAGAGTCGTTGTAAGGGACGGGATAGAGGACCGAAAAGAGAAAGAGGAAATCCGGCGGCTGCTGGAGCTGTGCGATCAGGACTTCGTTCCGCCGCTTTCCCACCGCAACAGTACATCCCAGACGAACTGGGCCGAGACAGAAGAAAAGACGGATGGAATTGCAGAATATCTGGAAAATATCTGCAGTCAGCATGTGGTGCTGTGGAAGGAAGAGGGAGTCGTGCGGGCCTTTATGACCTGGAAGGATCATTTTAACTGTGAAAATCTGGAAGCATATCCGGATTCCTGCTATCTGACCACCCTCTGCGTCTGGCCGGATTACCGCGGACAGGGAATTTCGGAGGTAATGTATGCAGAAGCAGAAAAGGACATCGCGGCAAAATTTCCGGGAAGCCGGATTACTCTCCGTACCTGGTCCACGAACGGGGCCCAGGAGCATATCCTGGACAAGCTGGGATATAGTCTTGTCAGGCGGCTGAAGGATGACAGGGGAGAAGGAATTGATACGGTTTATTTTGTAAAAAAGGAAGAAAACGACAGATAACATGGTGCTTGCAAATCGCAGTTGAAAGTGTCATAATCGGAAGCATAAGACAGCAAAAGGAGGGCTATAGCTATGCCTTGTACAACTATTTTAGTTGGAAAGAAAGCATCATATGACGGTTCCACCATGATCGCGCGAAACGACGATTCCGGTGCAGGCCATTATACATCGAAAAAATTTGTAGTGATTCACCCGGAGGAGCAGCCGAGAACCTATAAAACCGAGATTTCTCATCTGACCATTGAGCTTCCGGACAATCCGATGCGGTACACTGCAGTGCCAAACGCAGAAAAAGGCGAGGGGGTCTGGGCGGCAAGCGGCGTGAATGCAGCGCAGGTCGGTATGACTGCGACCGAGACAATCACATCGAATCCGCGTGTGCTGGGTGCTGATCCGCTTGTCGTTTATCAGCCGGCGGAAGACGGAAAAGAAGAGGTTCCGGGCGGAATCGGCGAGGAGGATCTCGTTTATATTGTTCTTCCTTATATTAAAAGCGCCAGAGAAGGTGTCAAAAGACTGGGCAGCCTGCTGGAGCAGTACGGTACATACGAGATGAACGGCATTGCATTTCAGGACCACGATGAGATCTGGTGGCTGGAGACGATCGGCGGCCATCACTGGATGGCAGTGAAAGTGCCGGATGACCATTATGTGGCCATGCCGAACCAGCTTGGCATCGACCATTTTGATCTGGAGGATGCACTCGGCGAACAGAAGGAATATATGTGCTCAGCAGACTTGAAAGAATTTATTGAAACATATCATCTGGATCTTTCTATGGATGGAAATTTTAATCCTCGCGATGCTTTCGGAAGCCACGATGATTCCGATCACGTTTACAATACACCGCGTGCCTGGTTCATGGAGCGCTGTCTGAACCCGCACACGAAAAAATGGGACGGACCGGATGCCGATTACACACCGGTATCTGACGATATTCCGTGGATGATGGTTCCGGAGAAGAAGATCACCGTAGAGGATGTGAAATACGTACTGTCTTCCCACTATCAGGGAACACCGTACGACCCGTATGCCGCATACGGCGAGAAATCGTGGAAGGGGGCATACCGCTCCATCGGTGTCAACCGGACCGATTTCCTTTCTGTCATCCAGATGCGCCCGGATCACAAAGGAGACAACGGCATTCTGCAGTGGATTGCATTTGCGTCGAATGCGTTCAATGTGCTGGTTCCGTTCTACACCGATGTGACGACAACACCGGAGTATCTTTCCAACACAACGGGAGAGGTTTCCACAGATAATTTCTACTGGGCAAGCCGCATGATAGCAGCAATGGCAGATGCGTCCTATAAGTCTTCTATCTTCCACATTGAACGGTATCAGGAAAAGGTGATGGCAAAAGGCCATGCACTGATCCATCAGTACGATGCGCTGCTTGCAGGGGAGACAGACGAAACAAAACAGACACAATTGAGAGAAGAAGCAAACAACAAAATGGCTGAAATGCTGAAAAAAGAGACGGGTGCAACACTGCACAAGGTACTCTTTGAACTCAGCAACCAGATGAAAAACGCGTATTCCAGATCGGATGCGTAAGGCTTTTTAAGGGAAAGAATAAGAGAATGGTTCTGCGCGCAGGAAAAATTGCGCGCAGAATCATTTCCTGTCCGGAACCGCCTCGAACAAACAGGGTGTTACAGTTCGCCGGACACCGGTGAACGATACGATCCTGATAAAAAATCTCAGCGTACTTTGGTGAATTTTGTTGACAACAGGCAGTTCCTGTGCTACAATAAACCAGCGACATGGAAGAAGGTCTTTTTTTTATGCCTGAAATTGCTGAAGTACGAGCAGCAAAAACAGGGCAGAAATGAAGAGACCGCCGCTGATCCGCAAGGATCACAAGCGATAACGCAAATACACAGTGGAGGTGGAAGTCGTGCGCGTAAAAATCACATTGGCATGTACTGAATGCAAACAGCGTAATTACAACATGACAAAAGAGAAAAAGAACCATCCTGAGAGAATGGAGACAAAGAAGTACTGCAGATTCTGCAAAAAGCACACAATGCACAAAGAAACCAAATAATCTTTGGTAAGAGGTGATCCAATGGCAGAAACTGAAAAAAAAGCATCCAAAAAGAGCTGGTTCAAGGGCTTGAAAGCAGAGTTCAGAAAAATCATCTGGGTTGACAACAAAACGCTGGGCAAGCAGACCGTTGCAGTCGTAGCGATCTCTGCAGTAACCTGCGGGTTAATCACCCTGGTTGACAGCGCTGTAATCGAGTTCGTCAATTTATTGATCAAATAAGGATAAAGGTGTCAGAATGTCAGAAGTAAACTGGTATGTAGTCCACACCTATTCGGGCTATGAAAACAAAGTAAAAGCCAATATTGAGAAAACAATTGAGAACCGTCATCTTGAGGATCAGATTTTGGAAGTACGTGTTCCTATGGAAGAAGTTGTTGAAGTTAAGAACGGAACCAAGAAACAGGTACTCCGGAAATTGTTTCCGGGCTACGTTCTGATCAACATGATCATGAACGACGATACCTGGTATGTTGTCCGCAATACCAGAGGTGTTACGGGCTTCGTAGGACCGGGATCCAAGCCGGTACCGCTTACGGATGAGGAAATGGTGAACCTTGGAATCACCGGTGGTGAGGAAAAGGTTGAGCTTGACCTTGAAGTCGGCGATGCAGTCGTTGTAACAGGCGGCGCATGGAAGGATACAACCGGACTGATTCAGAGTATCAACGATACAAAACAGATGGTTACCATCAATGTTGAGCTGTTCGGCCGCGAAACGCCGGTAGAAATAAGTTTCGCAGAAGTCAAGAAGATGTAAGAAATGCCCCAGGGGCGTTTCGTGGGAGGGAAATTCCCGCAATTACCACATTTATTTAGGAGGTGCCGTAAAATGGCAAAGAAAGTTACAGGATATATCAAATTACAGATTCCTGCTGGTAAAGCAACACCAGCACCACCGGTTGGACCTGCACTTGGACAGCACGGAGTAAACATCGTACAGTTTACCAAAGAGTTCAACGCAAGAACAGCAGATAAGGGAGACCTGATCATCCCTGTAGTTATCACTGTATATGCAGACAGAAGTTTCAGCTTCATAACCAAAACTCCTCCGGCAGCAGTTCTGCTTAAGAAAGCCTGCAACCTGAAATCTGGTTCCGGCGTTCCGAACAAAACGAAAGTTGCTACTATCTCTAAGGACAAAGTTCGTGAGATCGCAGAGATGAAGATGCCAGACCTGAATGCAGCAACTGTTGAGGCAGCTATGAGCATGATCGCAGGTACCGCAAGAAGTATGGGTATCGTTGTAGAGGACTAATTTAGAAGAAGAGTTTACATCTTCTCGTATTGACGTGGGAGGGAGATTCCCGCAACTACCACCAGGAGGTTATTAGACAATGAAACATGGTAAGAAATATTTAGAGGCTGCAAAAGCAGTTGATCGTAGCATTCAGTACGATCCGGCAGATGCTATTTCCACAGTTAAGAAATTAGCTACTGCTAAATTTGACGAGACAATCGAAGTTCACATCAAAACTGGTTGTGACGGACGTCACGCAGACCAGCAGATCCGTGGAGCAGTTGTTCTGCCGCACGGTACCGGAAAACAGGTTCGTGTCCTTGTTTTCGCTAAAGGCGCAAAAGCTGATGAGGCTGTTGCAGCAGGTGCAGAGTTCGTTGGAGCTGAGGAGCTGATCCCGAGAATCCAGAACGATGGCTGGTTTGATTACGACGTTGTTGTTGCTACACCGGATATGATGGGTGTTGTTGGTCGTCTGGGCCGTGTACTTGGACCGAAAGGTTTAATGCCAAACCCGAAGGCTGGTACCGTAACTATGGATGTTACCAAAGCCGTTAAAGAGATCAAAGCAGGTAAGATTGAGTATCGTCTTGACAAAACAAACATTATCCACGTGCCAATCGGAAAAGCTTCTTTTACTGAGGAGCAGTTAAGCGACAACTTCCAGACGCTGATCGGTGCAATCAACAAAGCAAAACCGGCTACTCTGAAGGGACAGTACCTGAAGAGCGTTACTCTGGCTCCTACTATGGGACCTGGAGTTAAGGTTAATACTTTGAAGCTTGCATAATAAATGAAATACTGAGAACCCCCGGGGCTGTAATGGCTCCGGGGGTTCTTTGCGTTGAAAAACGGACGCAGGGGAAAGGCGAATTCCGATTCCTTAAGAAAGAGCTTTATTTCAATGGGAAATAATTGAAAAAGATCAAAATAGTGTTAGAACATGAAAATTAAGATCAAGTATTCTGCCCGAAATGTTAGTATAATACTAAGTAGAAAGCAAACGAAAACAGCAGAGCCCGCGTGCGCTTATGGGGCGGCGGGGGATGGAAAGGGAGGTTTTTATGCAGTATTTTGAAAAACAGGGAAATGCGCTGATTTTCCGGCAGGATGGGGAGACGGTCCGAATGGAGCCGTGGCAGAAGGACAGTCTTCGGGTGAGAGGTACGCTTCTTTCGGAGATAGAAGAGGGAAGCATTGCACTGCTTGATCCGGAACCGGTGGAAGCGGAAATTGAGCTGGTGGATGAACTGAAAGCGACGATCAAAAACGGTAAATCCAGGCGGTTCTCGAGCTTCAGCCGTGGGGACAGAAGCTGCGGATTACGTTCCTGAATCAGAAGGGCGAGGTGCTGCTCTCCGAGATCGCGAACGGCGGAGCGCTCTGCCTGCGCGCACACGATTACCGTGCATTAAAGGGCGGCGCTTATCAGCTGAAAGTATCCTTCGATTCCAACCCGGATGAGAAGATCTACGGTATGGGACAGTATCAGCAGGAGAGAATGAACCTGAAGGGATGCAACCTGGAACTGGCGCACCGTAATTCGCAGGCGAGCATTCCGTTTTATGTATCGAGCCTTGGCTACGGCTTCCTGTGGCACAATGCAGCGGTCGGTGAGGTTCATTTCGGAACGAACACAACGGAATGGCTGGCACGCACCACAAAGCAGCTCGACTACTGGGTAACCGCAGGCGATACCCCGGCGGAAATTGAGAGCACTTTGCAGATGCCATTGGCAAAGTTCCGATGATGCCGGAGTACGGCCTTGGCTTCTGGCAGTGCAAACTGCGCTACTATAATCAGGAGCAGGTACTGAATGTGGCACGCGAGTACAAAAAACGCGGCATTCCGCTGGATGTCTTTGTCATCGACTATTATCACTGGCCAAGATGCGGTGATTATCGTTTTGATGAAGAATATTTCCCGGATCCGAAGGCAATGATCGACGAGCTGCACGAGATGGGCATTGAGACGATGGTTTCCATCTGGCCGCAGATCGACTGGAGAAGTGAAAATTACGAAGAAATGAAACAGCAGGGACTTCTTGTGAAGAGCAACGCAGGTGTTGATGTTCAGATGCTGTTCCATGGAAATAATGTCTTTTTGGATGCAACGAATCCGAGAACGAGAAAGTACGTCTGGGAAAAAGTAAAGAAAACTATGCAGATCTCGGCATCCGTACGTTCTGGCTGGATGAAGCAGAGCCGGAATTTTCGACGTACGAGTATGAGTGCTACCGCTACGCCGCAGGCCCGGTGGAAGAGATCGGAAATATTTACCCGAGAGAGTATTCCCGCATGTTCTACGAAGGACAAAAAGAGAATGGGCAGGAAGATATTGTCAACCTTGTCCGCTGCGCATGGCTCGGAAGCCAGAAATACGGAGCCCTTGTGTGGTCCGGCGATATTTTCTCAACCTACGAGGACTTCCGCAAACAGATCTGCGCAGGCCTTCATATGGGACTTTGCGGCATTCCGTGGTGGACAACCGATATCGGCGGATTCCACGGCGGTGTGACCGAAGATCCGGACTTCCAGGAGCTGCTTGTGCGTTGGTTCCAGTTTGGTACCTTCTGCCCGGTTATGCGTATTCACGGAAACCGGGGACCGAGAGAAGAGATCATCAACAAGGCTGGCGAAGTGCGTGAGGGAACCGGAGCTGACAACGAGGTATGGAGCTTCGGAGAGAAAAATTATGAAATCCTGACAAAATTCATCGGTGTCCGCGAAAAAATGCGCGATTACACGAGAAGCCTGATGGCAGAAGCACACGAAAAAGGAACACCGGTCATGAGAACGATGTTCTATGAGTTCCCGGAGGATGCAGCATGCTGGGACATCTCCGATGCTTACATGTTCGGCTCCGACATCCTTGTAGCACCGATTGTCCGGCCAAAAGCAACGAGCCGTACCGTTTATCTGCCGGCCGGTGCGTCCTGGACGCTGGCAAATACCGGTGATGTTTATGAGGGCGGAAAAGCCTATGAAATTGAGGCGCCGATCGAAACACTGCCGATCTTCCTGCGCGACGGAAAACAGGGATATCTGGTGGGAGAGATCTGATAAATCACAGAGCAGTTGTTTGGTTATGGGCAGGCAGCAAATGCGGATTGCAGATAGCTGCATGAAAAAAGAAAAGGAAAAGGGAAAGCATTCCAGAAGATCGATAAGATCCAAAGGAATGCTTTTCCGATGTTATAAATCAATCCCGGATCCGAAAAACGGATTTTAGCCTTGTTCCGCATACGGGCAGGCGGACAGAAAAACTTACGGAAGCGGATGGCCTGCCGCCAGATACAGCTCATACCATTCTTCCCGCGTCAGCGTAATATTGCATGCCGCGATAATCTCTTTCAGGCGGTTTTCGCTTGCCGTACCGGTGACGAGCTGCATATTCGCCGGATGGCGCAGAATCCACGCCGCTGCAATCGTGGTATCACTGACACCGTATTTTTCGGCCAGCACGCGGATTTTCTGGTTCAGTTCCGGGTACTCGTCGCTTCCAAGAAAACATCCCTTCCATGACGGCATCTGGAACGGCGACCACGCCTGAAGCGTAATATCATGGAGCCGGCAGTAATCGAGCAGACTGCCATCGTGGTCAACCGAACCCGGTGTTTCCATGTTCACTTCCATGCCATTTGCAACAAGGTTGGAAACCGGAATGCTGAACTGTACCTGATTGGCAACCAGTGGCTGGCGGACATACTTCTGTAGGAGTGCGATCTGCATTGGTTTATGGTTGGAAACACCAAAATGGCGGACTTTTCCGCTGTCAAACAAGACATCAAATGCGGCAGCCACCTCTTCCGGTTCAACGAGTGCATCCGGACGGTGGAGAAGCAGAAGATCGAGGTAATCCGTCCGGAGACGCTTTAAAATACCATCGACAGCTTCCAGAATGTATTCCTTTGACAGATCATAGCAGCCCTGGCGGATGCCGCATTTGGACTGGAGAAAAAATATCCTCCCGTTTCAGGGACGGATCGCCGGAAAATGCCTCACCGAACACAGTCTCGCTCATGCCGCCGCCGTAGATATCCGCGTGATCAAAGAAATATGCGCCCTGCTCCAGAGCGGAGTGGATAAAATGATTCATCTCGTCCTTCGATTTTTTCGGAAAAGCCGCATGCATCCGACTGCAATGGAAGGAACTTTTCGCAGGTGATTGCCTAAAATTGTTTCTTTCATAGTAGAATTTTCTCCTTTGCAATGCTTCTGTATTCGCAGAGGTTTTCGTAAAGCAGGCGTGGAAGGACTCTGGAAGTACAGAAAGAATAGTAATTACGTTGCTTTTAATATATCATTTAAGTGCACTTGAAAGTCAATGGTTTTTGAGGGAAAGAGAATAAAAAAATCGCCGGAATCGATCAGAATTCGACCAGAACACAGAAAATCCGTATTTTGTTAACAAAATCGGAACAAAATCGACAACAAAGTTTACTTGCATTTTCAGAAAAATGATGTAAGATAGGGGTATTCGAAAAAAAGATCCGACAGGATCTGTGAAGTGGTATTGAATCAGATAATGGAGGTTTTGCGATGGATGCAAAAATAATAGCCGGAATCCTGGCCGCGGGAGGCGCAGCCTTAGCTGTCGGCGGCATATATAGCATGAATAAGAAAACAGGTTATTTTAAAAAGGGAAATTCCGTCCGATACGATGTTTCCCGTATTACCGTTTAAAAAAACAAGTCCGTTAAAAGGAAAAACAGTTGTATTTTTGGGATCCTCCGTGACGAAGGGCTTTGCTGCCCACAACAATTCGTTTGCGGAGTACATAGCGAAGAAAGACAGCTGTACCTGCATCAAAGAAGCGGTCAACGGAACCACGCTGATTGATAATGGTGAGGATTCCTACATCGAGCGTATGCGCGACAGGCTTGATCCAAAGCAACAGGTGGATCTTTTTATCTGCCAGCTGTCCACTAACGATGCAACACGCAACAGCCCGCTCGGTGAAATTTCGGAATCCCGCGATCTGGAGAGCTTCGATGTCGAAACTGTCTGCGGCGCGATTGAGTATATCATTGCATATGCAAAAGAAACGTGGCATTGCCCGGTGATGTTCTATACGAATCCACAGTATGATTCCAAGCCGTACGCGAAGATGGTAGAGGCGCTTCTGAAAATTCAGGAAAAATGGCAGATCGGTGTGATCGATTTCTGGAATGACGAACAAATCAACCGTGTTTCCCCGGAAAAACGAAACTGTATCTTCAGGATCCGATTCATCCGATGAAGGCCGGCTATGCCGAGTGGCTGGTGCCTGTGATGGAACAGCGGATTGGTGAATATCTGGAACAGCAGGTATAAGCAAAGAGGAAAATAAAAATACTTTCGTGGTTTCTTTTGAAAAGATTCCGCGAAAGTATTTTTTGATTTACAGGAAACTTCGTTGAATTTTCCTGTAAATTAAAAAAGCCCTCCGGGCAGGATCGCACTGCGGCGGAGTGGAATTATGTCGCCAAAGTGACCCGCCGCAGGCGGAGAATCCTGCCGTAGCAGGATTCTTTCTTTTCTACGAGAACAGTGAGGCGGGATCCGCGCCTGCATTTTCCGCGTTTTTTCGTTTCTTACGGATCCGGAACTGTTTGAAAATGCCACAGATGGCAGCGTAAAGCTCCGGTTTTAGTTCTTCAAGCGGAACCGGCTGCTGGTACAGGATAGCGTTGTAGCTTGTACCGCTTACAAGCTCCAGAATCATATAGAACATCAGCTCCGGTGAACGATACGTATATGCTGCATGAGAGAGCAGAGATTCATAGATAGTGTAGATGGCCGGCGTGTCGGCAAACGGAGCAAAGGTAAGAGAATTTTTGAAGAATCCCCAGCTCAGATGCTTGGAAATAAGCGTCACGAGGCTGTGGTTGGCGGCAAACTGGTCGAGGATATTGTCGGTGATAAAAAGCACCTGCTCTTCAAAATCATGGATATCCGGGTGGCGCAGCAGATCTGAGTAGGCGGCCTGAAATACCTGACTCGCCTTATGTGCAATCAGATGATTCCGAATATCGTACTTATCTTTGAAATAAAGATAGAAGGTACCTTTTGCAACGCCGGCGTTATTCACGATATCCGAAATGGATGTTTTACTAAAGCCGTTGTTGATAAAAAGTGAGAAAGCAGAGTCCAGAAGGGACTCACGTTTCATTTGTTTGTTGTTGTCAATTTTTCCCACAGAGAGTCTCCTTTCCTGAAAAATATCACATCATGTGTCATTTACTTAACTACAATTATAGTTAGAATACATGGAAACTGTCAAAGGGAAAATGACTAATTTTCTCATTTTGTGACTATGCACGAAGAAAAAAATGACCGATCGTCAATTTTGTGCAGTATTTAATGTTGACTAAGAGTCATTTTTGCGTTATAACATTAGATGATTGAAAGGCATAGGAAAAACATCCTCGATCTGAGGGAAACAGTATCCCGCAGTATCTTACTCCGAGCGGGTTTTACTTCTCTTATGATCCTGGATTTCATCATAAAAAACCATTATAAAAACCACAGAAAGGAAGTTTATCACAATGAATAGAAACAGAAAACTGAGAAAACAGATGATGTCTGGTCTTGCTGTTGGTATGGCTGCTGTTATGGGAGCTGCTCCGGTTTATGCAGCGACAGGAGAGGACGCAGCGGTTTCCAAAGAAGAAACCGTATATGTAAATGCAAATGCAGACGGATCGGAAGATCAGATCACCGTATCCAACTGGCTGAAGAACGCAGGAACGGAAAAGAACCTGAAAGATGAGAGTGAACTGAAGGACATCAAAAACGTAAAGGGCGACGAGAAGTTCACCCAGAGCGGAAACAAGCTGACCTGGCAGACAGACGGCGAGGATATCTATTATCAGGGAACAACCACAAAAGAGCCTCCGGTTTCCGTGAAGTTCACCTATTATCTGGACGGCAAGGAAATCAAACCGGATGACCTGGCCGGAAAGAGCGGAAAACTGAAAATCAAAGTTGACTATACAAACAACACAAAGACAACGGTTGACATCAATGGCAAGAAAGAGACGATGTACACCCCATTCGTCCTGATGACCGGAATGATTCTTCCGCAGGATACTTTCTCCAATGTCAAGATCGACAATGGTAAAGTCATTTCCGATGGAAGCAGAAACATCGTAATCGGATTTGGTATGCCTGGCCTGCAGGAAAGCCTGGGATTAAATTCCGATTCCCTTGAAGATCTGGTATCCGGTGACAGCGATTTCGAACTGCCGGAAAGCCTGGAGATCACTGCAGATGTGGAGAACTTCTCTCTGGATTCTACCTTCACCGTTGCACTTGACGATGTTCTCGACACCATCAATACCGACAACATCACCGGATACGATGACCTGAAGGATGCACTGAGTGATCTTGAGGATGCTGCAATGGAACTGGTTGACGGTTCCAAGGCACTCTCCGATGGTGTGGATACTTTAAAAGACAGCTACAAAGAGCTGGATGACGGTATCGGAACGTTAAAAGACGGCGCTGACGAGCTGAACAGCGGAGCCGGCACACTGGCAAGCGGAGCCGGCACACTGGCAAGCGGAGCATCGACTCTGGCAAACGGAACTTCTACTCTGAACAGCGGAGCTTCTACCTTAAACAGCGGAGCAGCTACCCTGTCCAACGGAGCATCCACCTTAAGCAGCGGAGCTTCTTCCCTGGCAAGCGGCGTAAACTCCTACACCGAGGGCGCTGATACCCTGAATAAAGCAATCCAGACGTATCTTGGAAAGAACGGTGTGCTGACTGGAAGCGTAACCGAGTATGTAAACGGTGTGAATAAAGTCGTTGCAGGCGTAAAACAGTACACCGACGGAACAACACAGCTGTCCGACGGCGTTGCTTCTTATGTAGCAGGCGAGAAACAGCTTGCAGCAGGCGCTGAGCAGCTTCAGCCTCTGGCAGACGGCCTGACCGAGGTAAACAGTGCAATCGCAACACTGAACGCAGCACTCGACGGAAAAGATGAGAATGATATTTTTGCAGGAGCAAAACAACTCTCCGAAGGACTGACCAGTTTGAACGAGCAGCTGCAGAGCACCGATGTACAGAGCCTTCTGACGATGGTAGACGGTATGACCAGCACCGGTTCTACCCTGATCTCCGAGACCGAGGCACTCTCCGAGGTTCTGAACACCACAATCGCAGGATCTGTCAACAGCATGATGACAAACGGCAGCGAGCTGATGAGCCAGATGGATACGCTGTCCAAAGGACTTGAGAGCTACTTAAGCGGTCTGGAGGCACAGATCACGAATCAGGCAACGCAGATGGGAACCCAGATGGCAGCACAGGTTCAGGCATGGGCAGACGGAGCAGCAGCACAGCTGAACCAGGAAGCAACAGCAGCAGCACAGAGCGCAGCTGATACAGCAGCAAGCCAGGCATCCGCCGATGCAGCAAAACAGGCAAATGATCAGCTCTCTGCAGCAGCAGCTACACTGGATGCACAGATTTCCGCAGCTAAGAGCGCTGGAAATACAGAGCTTGCCGATTCCTTAAGTAAAGCAAGAAACCAGATCGGAAGTGTCAGCGTTTCCGCTTCCGCCGGAACCGTTTCGGTTACTCCGGTTACAGCTCCGCAGATTACCCTTCCGGAACTGAACTTCGAAATCGAGCGCCCGGATCTCTCCGGTCTTGCAGCAATGCAGCAGAAGATGAGCGACATCAAGAGCCAGTACAGTGATCTGCAGAAGACGGTTGCAGCTCTGATGCCGCAGCTTGAGACCATGAAGAAACAGATGCAGACCATCACCGATAATAAAGCAGTTGTTGAGCAGAATCTTGGTGCAATGCAGAAACTGACCGCAGGTGTGGCACAGCTTGATGCAGGCGGAAGCGCTCTGTACAAGGGCATCGGTACTCTGTCCGCAGGTGTGAGCCAGCTGTACAGCAGCACAAATGAGAGTTTTGCAAAAGCAACAGCAGGCATCAATGCACTGAACGCAGGATTCACTCAGCTGAGTGCTTACAATGATACGCTGCTTTCCGGCGCAAGCCAGCTGAAAGCAAATGCACCGGCTCTGGTTGAGGGTGTTACGACTCTGCAGGGCGGCACGACACAGCTGACCGCAGGTCTTGGACAGCTGGGAAGCCAGTTAAGCGATGGATCTGCAAAACTTTCTGCAAACAGCGGAAGCTTAAGAAGCGGTGCTTCTCAGGTAGCAGGCGGAGCATCCCAGCTGGCAAGCGGAGCCTCCACACTGGCAAATGGAACTTCTTCCCTGGCAGGCGGAGCTTCTGAACTGAACAGCGGAGCTTCTACGCTGGCAAGCGGAGCATCTACGCTGGCGAGCGGAGCTTCTACACTGGCAAATGGAACTTCTTCTCTGGCAAGCGGAGCTTCTGATCTGAAATCGGGAAGCAGCAAGGTTGTTGATGGTATTGACGAGCTGTCCGATGGGGCGAAAGAACTGGCTGACGGTACGAAGAAGTTTGAAGAAGAGGGTACCAGCAAGCTGAAGAGTACCTTTGAGGATGATCTGGGAGATGTACTGGATCGGATTCAGGCGCTGAATTCGGATAAATGCGCTTATACTTCTTACAGTGGTAAGGCAAATGGAATGGATGGAAGCGTGAAATTTATTATCGAGACTGCAGCAATTGAAGCTGCGGAAGAGTAATGTGATTCCACGGTAGATTGTGAGGCCGCCTGCGGTCGGGATGTTTTCCCCGACCGCAGGCGGCATTTACGTTAGGTGGGTGCAAAAAGACAAAAAATAAGAACAGCCCGCGGATATGCGGGCTGCTCTTTCATAATGAGGGGGGAGATAGTTTTGAGTGGTTCATCAACTATCTAAGTTATAGTATAGTGAAGAAATGTGAGCAAAGTATGTCTATTTTCTAAAAGAAACAGTAAATTTCTAAAGAATAAGTGAATCCATCCATTGAGTAAATCACTTCCGTCCGCCAAAACGTAGATGGGTCCCCAGGGCGCAGCGGAGCGTCCGCCCCCCGCGGTGCCTGGGGGTCGTATCCTCCCGTCCTATTCAAAAGAAAGTTTCCGGTTCCCATAACTCTTCCGGTACTGTCCCGGCGTCATCCCGGTGAGCTTTCGGAAAGCCGTGGAAAAATTATGCGCATCCTGAAATCCAACGTTATAGGCAATCTGAGAGACCGTGTGATTCGTGTCCGTCAGCTCAGCCATTGCGCTGTCCGTTTTGGATTTCAGGATGAACTGCTTCAGTGTCATTCCGGTGCCCTCGTGGAAGAGGGAGGAGAGGTATTTGTCGTTGTAGCCGAAATAACGGGCGAGTTCGGTGACTTTGAGGGACTCGCTGCTGTGGTACTGGATGTAGCTGATAATGTCCTGCAGGATCTGCGTCCGCTGCGTTTCGGAAGTGTAGGTGCGGTAGAAGGGGCTCTGACAGTTGATTTCGCCGAGAACAGCGGCAGTCAGGCTGTTGTTGAGGAACGTGTTGTGGAAACGCAGGGAAGTGTCCTGGAGCTGCTTCATGAGGATGATGACGCGGTTCGGGGAGGAAAGCGTTCTCTGGAGCGGGATGCATAACGTTTCGGGGTAGTTGGATGGAAGCTGGGCGGGAGCGAGGTCCTCAAGGCGGTAGGAGGATGGCGGTGCAGCATGAAACTCATCCAGAACCGATCCGGCGGTCGGGTCAGAAGGAGCGACGATCGGTGCGGAGGGGATACCCGGGATAAAATGGAGCCAGTAGAAAGAGCAGCTTCCCTTTTTCGAGCCATGCTGATGGACGGTCGGCGGCAAAAGAAGATATTCGCCGGGGTGAACCTCGTAAGAGCGGCGTTCGTCCGCGATAAAAAGCGTTCCTTCCGTCACAACCATCAGTTCAAAATTGACGAGATTCCGTGTCAGGTGCATCCACTCCGGGGACGGGGACTGGAATTTGCCGCAGAGGTCGTAGGTAAAACAGGCGGCATCTGGAAATAAAACAGAGATCATATGACTATTTCAAACCTTTTCAAACATTCTTGTATTTTAAACGGAGATCCGTTTTGCTAAAATAAAACTATAGAAAAACAGGAAAACAGCCGTCAAAAGAAGTGTAACGCTTCCCATCCCTGAAAGCAAGGAAAATATCTTTTTCAAACCAGGAGGCGGCGGAAGACAACGAAAAAGGAGACCGAAAAAATGGATCAGAAAAACTTCAGCAAACCATTATCCCTGGCAAAAGTCCAGGTTACTGATGCATTCTGGAAAAAAGAGATGGAGCTTGTCCGCACCGAAGTAATTCCGTATCAGTGGAATGCCTTAAATGACAATGTTCCGGGAGCAGCACCGAGCTTCTGTATGCGGAACTACCGCCGCGCCGGTGAAGTTGAAAAAGAGCGGAAAGCAAAAGGAGACAAATTTGTTCAGATCAAATACCCGCTGGATACTTTTGAGACACTGCCGAAGGATGGCAAAATGGACGGAAGATTTTATGGCTTCCTGTTCCAGGATACCGATTTTACCAAATGGGTGGAGGCAGTTGCGTACTCCCTGACACAGCATCCCGATCCGGAGCTGGAAAAAACGGCAGATGAAGCAATTGAAGCTGTCTGCGCAGCACAGAGAGAAGACGGATACCTCGATACCTACTATCTGATCAACGATCAGGATATGATTTTTACAAACCTTAAGGACAACCATGAGCTGTACTGCTTCGGTCATCTGACGGAAGGCGCCGTAGCCTATTATCAGGCGACCGGAAAAGACCGTCTCTTAAAAGCAGCAGAGCGTTTCGCGGACTTTATTGCCAGCAAACTCGGTCACGGCGAGGGTAAAAAAGCAGGTTATCCTGGTCACGAAATTGCAGAGATGGCTCTGATGCGTCTCTATGATCTGACCGGCGAGCAGAAGTATCTTGATCTTGCAAAATACTTCATCGATGAACGCGGAACAAAACCATACTATTACGATATCGAGCGCGGTCTGACCTGCCCGGAGGGCGAGGAACGATATAGCTACAATCAGGCAAACCGCCCGGTGCGTCAGCAGGATGAGGTGCAGGGGCACTCCGTGCGCGCCGTATATCTCTATTCCGGCATGGCGGATGTGGCAAGGGCAACGCAGGATGAGAGCCTGCTGAAAGCCTGTGAAACTCTCTGGAACAACATGGTGCATCAGAAAATGTACGTCACCGGCGGAATCGGTGCCACTCATATAGGAGAGGCATTCTCTTTCAACTATGACCTGCCAAACGATACCGCTTACGCAGAGACCTGTGCATCCATCGGTCTTGTGTTCTTTGCTCGCCGCATGTTGGAGATTCAGGCAAAAGCAGAGTACGCGGATGTGATGGAATTAGCCCTCTACAATGGCGTTCTCTCCGGAATGGCGCTCGACGGAAAGAGCTTCTTCTATGTCAATCCGCTGGAGGTACTGCCGGAGGCATGTCACAAGGATGAGCGGAAATTCCATGTAAAACCGATCCGTCAGAAATGGTTCGGCTGTGCCTGCTGCCCTCCGAACCTGGCAAGAACGGTAAGCTCAGTTGCATCTTATGCATACACGGAAAACGACACAACCCTGTTTGTCCACTTGTACATGGGTGGAACAGTGGAAGGAGAAAAAGTAAAAGCATCCATCACTTCCGAATTCCCGTGGGACGGCCATGTTTCCGTGACCTGCGAGAGCGATACCAAAGAGCCGTACACCTTTGCATTCCGCATCCCGGGATGGTGTGCTTCTTATGAAAAAGAGATTCCAAAAGGCGCAGAAGTGAAAGAAAAAGACGGGTATCTGTATGTGACAAAAGTATGGGCGGAGGGTGAGACGATCCGCCTGAACTTTCCGATGGAAATCCAGTTTTTGGCATCCAATCCGCTTGTACGCGAGGACGCCGGCCGTGTTGCCGTAAAACGAGGACCGGTTGTTTACTGTATGGAAGAAGCAGACAACGGAAAGAATCTGCATTTGACAAAACTCTGTGTGGATGGTGAAAAAACCGCAGAAGCAGCCGATGAGCTGGGCGAGCACTTTGTGCGCGTAACGGCCGAGGGACGTCGCATGAAGCTGGGCGATGCGGAAAAACAGCCGTTGTATCATCTGTATCAGAAAGAGGAAGAGGAAAAGACGAAACTGAAACTGATTCCATATTATATGTGGAACAACCGAGGTGAGGGCGAAATGCAGGTATGGATCCGCGCATGTGAATGATTTTATTAAAGAAGAAATAAAAACTCCGGAAAAGGGATGACTCCTGATGCAGCCTCCCCTTTTTTTCCGGAGTTCTTGTTATGCCAAAATATGAGAATCCTGACAAAAAAGAAAGTGAATTTTTTGTAGGATTATTTGTGCTATTGGTACAGATTATTTTCTGCTTCTCATAGAAAGACTGCCGAAAGCAGAAGAAACGGCGGGCAGAATCACGAGGACGACCGCAAGAACAATCATTCGATCCACAAAGTCTGTCATGGCCTGTACAACGCAGACAGAGAGAGTCAGATTCATACCGAGGCTGTGAAGCAGCTGCACCAGCACAGTGGAGCCGGAGGAAGTAATTCCACCGAAAACAACCGCGGTGATTGTGGAACTTACCACAGTACCCGGAAGTGAGATCACAAGCGCTGCCGGAAACAGCTTCCAGCCCATGGAGCGGAGGGAAAGACTCTCGCTGCGGGATCCTGCCGTATGGGACGGGCGGAGTCTGCGGAATACAAGGCCGGCAACGAGACCGATGACAAGCTGCACCGGAATATAGTAAAACGCATAGACATCACTCGTCATGCCGGAAATGAGTCCGGAGATCAGTCCCGGAACGAGGCCTGCAGCAGGTCCGAACAGAGCGGCTGCCAGAACTGTTCCGATGGAGTCCAGATAAACCGGAAGACGCAGCAGCAGAGCAATGGTACCGCCGAGAATATTGATGACACCGCAGAGCGCGAGTGTCGTGAGTTTTAACGTACGGTTAGTATTCATCATGCCTCGCCTCCCTTCTGAAACATCGTCTCATGTGGGAAGACCGGCGGTGCGGTGAGAATCTGGTCGAGAACCGGTGCGGATTCCTCCTGCGGCACGCCGAGAACGCGCTCAAAGAACATCAGGAAGAAACGGCGCACATCGACCTGCGTCAGAATGTGGCTGTTCGGTGCTTTCTGATAAAAATTCATGGCATCCACAACCGTCTGTCCGATGCAGAGACCTCCGGTTTCTACCTGCGTATACGCATCAAAACCGCTGCAGAGCGACGGATCCACAAGATAAGCGGCCGCGAGCGGATCGTTGATCACGCATCCGATGACCTTTTCCTGTTTCCAGTGGAAATCAAAGTAGAAGCGCGTCAACTCCTCAATGCGGGTTCCGACTCCTGGATTTACGCATTTCATATATTCCACAAGATTCGGCGTCAGGACAATTTTTCGTGTGACATCCAGCCCGATCATATGAAGCTTTTTGCCTGCAAGCTGCGGCAGCTCGGAAAACGCGCGGAATACTTCGGCTGCGGCATCCGGGTCGCACCAGTAATTGTACTCGGCAACCGGGGAGCAGTTTCCATGGCTCTTATAGCTTCCGCCCATGGAGACAAGAGCCGTCAGGTTTGTCAGGCACTCCGGTGCGCGGGAGATGACTTTTGCAAGGTTCGTCATCGGTCCGAGGGCAAGAATGGTAACATCAGGGGTTGCTTTTAAGGTTTCGATCAGGAAAGAAACAGCGTCCTTGTTGGGCGTAAGGCCTTCGGCATCCGGCCAGCCCGATTCGCCGAGACCGTCCATGCCGTGGGTGTCCATCGCGTCCACGTAGTCGCGGACCAGAGGCGTCTCCTCGCCGACATAAACCGGGACATCTGGTTTTCCAATCATAGAAAGAATTTTGAGGGCATTTTTAGCGCCCATAGAAGCGGGTACATTTCCGCTGACTGTGGTGATGCCGACAAGATCCAGCTCTTTCGAAGCCGCGGCAAGCATCAGGGCGAGAGAATCGTCGATGCCCGGATCACAGTCGATGACCAGTTTTCTTGCATTCATTTTCCAATCTCCTTTGATGAAAATTTTGAGATACTTGGTTTTTTATACTGGGAAGTTCACGAACCTAGTCCAGAGGGCAAAATGCACCTCTGATTTGATAAATGCGAGGTAGAGTATAGCATACCGGAATCTGACTGTACAGAGTTTTCGGGAAAATTAATTGAAAAAAATTCACGTAAAGTTCATGTTTATCCTGTATGCTATTGGTAAGGAACGCATGATAAGGAGGGATTTCATGTCCAACACAACGAAACAGGCCCTGGAAGCATCTTTAAAGAAAGTAATGCTTCAAAAACCTCTGGACTAAGATTTAACGATTTCTGATATTACATCGGATTGCGGAATC
>ENA-OQIX01000009-OQIX01000009.1-human-gut-metagenome-genome-assembly--contig:-NODE-9-length-30479-cov-2.901160_pt1 | contig 30479 bp, 34 predicted proteins | sample MGYA00242591_ERZ504756 | MGnify/ENA primary metagenome ERZ504756 (study PRJEB26092, sample SAMD00036369) | human gut metagenome | host: Homo sapiens | study: EMG produced TPA metagenomics assembly of the...
AATCATTTTTGATTCCGCTCTACATGGTTCCCAGTTTTTCTTAACAAAAGCGAACTGGAAAGACTGGTAGCCAAGGAGAGGGAAGCTGGAGATTTATGGTTTCAGGAATTTTGATGTAATTCTCAACGGCAAGGTTTAGCATTACTCTAAACAAGGTCGAAAATTATATGCAGAACCGCTATAATGAGGCTCTGAAGTCATATCTTGATGCTCGCAATCGTCAACACTTTCTTCTGCTGATCGTGCAAGAATTCCCTCTTTTTGTCACCACATTGGCACCTCTGCTTATTTTAATCATTGGAGGAAACCAAGTGGTGTTGCAAAACATGACCATCGGTCAGTTGTTATTCTCTATTCAGATAATTGCCTACCTGTTCAATCCTCTGTCAGAGATTTCTCAACTTCATGCCCAGATTATCAGCCAGAAGCCATCCTTCGATCGTGTGGCAGACTTTCTTGCCATGCCAGATCAGCAAAAGAATACAGAAACTGTAGCCCCTCCAAAAATCGAGGCTCATAATATCGACCTGATGCGATCGGAGAGTGAGGCGCTTTTCCATGTGAACGACTTTACTGTCCACGGGAAAGGTCTGGTGCTAATCCATGGAGAGAATGGTTGCGGCAAGTCATCTCTGTTCAATATAATTTCTGGTGTGTTTGCCCCGGACGCAAAGCATCTCCGTTTCAACGAAAACGGAAGATTTAACTGCGACCAATCAAAACCAAGTTATCTTTTCTATCCTAACTTCATTTTTCCAGGTACAGTCCGAGAAAACATTGTTTGTGGACGAAAGATTTCCAATACACAGTATCAAGAACTTGAAACTGTTCTTCAGCTGCCTCCCGCTGACAAGCAGGTGACTATCAAACCTGAGAATCTGTCTCTGGGCGAAAAGCAAAAGATTTATCTAGCACGTACCCTTTTGGGTAACTCTTCTTGCATCTTGCTGGATGAACCCGGAAGCAACCTTGACGAAAAAACTGAACATAGCCTGATCAATTACTTGTTAAAGCTCAAGGAAAAAAAGTTAATTCTCGTTATCAGTCACAATGCCTACTATGATGCCGTAGCAGATAAAACTTACGAGATTCGTAAAGGGATGATGCATCAGGTACAATCACATTAAGCTGTCTACGGATCGTCAAAGGAGTGTGCGTTTGAACAAAAAGAAAAAGTCCACAAACATTTCCCCTTACCCCGATGAAGTCATCGACCGTCTGGCACGGGCATTCTACCCGGCCATCCTTGCCTGCTGGAACAGCGAGGAAGGGCAACGGTCACTTGTCGGGGCAGAGGCCCCTCCATCTTGCTAACGCAAGACCGTTCGGTCGCTTAAAAGCCCCACTGGGGCTTTCATTGCTCCGCTGCGCTGCGCAAACGCGAGCTTGCCTATGGCAGGCGGAACAGGCTCATCACACCACCAGTAAAGAGAAACAGAGCGTTCCCGACGAGGAACGCCCTGTTATACATATCGCTGTTGTCTGTGGCTTTTGGCAGGGTGCGTCCTATTCGGGGGCGCACCCTGTTTTTTTACTATGCTTCATCATTTTCCACGCGAAGCATCCGGTATCCGACACCAACATGGGTCTGGATCAGATGCGGCGCATCCGGGCATCGTTCCAATTTTTTGCGCAGGGATGCCATGTAAACTCGCAAGGAAGCAATGTCGTTTTCCTGCGTACTGCCCCATACTTTCTGCGTGAGGGAGGTATGCGTCAGCACTTTGCCCACATTATGCGCCAGCACACACAGCAGTTTGTACTCGATGGGGGTCAAATGCAATTCATTTTCGCTCAACCAGACGCACCCGGCCGAGAAGTCGATCTTCAAAGGACCATTGACAAAAACCGGGCTGTTTATGCCGTCAGAAGCCAGCAGATTCAATCGGCGCTGCGTTACACGCAGTCTTGCCAGCAGCTCATCCACGGAAAACGGCTTTGTCAGATAATCGTCTGCGCCGTTGTCCAGTGCCTCGATCTTATCAGAATCTTCGCTCCGGGCACTCAGGACGATGATGGGCAGGTTCGACCATGTGCGGACGCTGCGGATGACCTCGATGCCGTCTATATCGGGCAGCCCAAGATCCAGCAGCATGATGTCCGGATTGTGGCTGGTAGTCATCATGATCGCCGTTTCCCCATTGGAAGCAGTCAGATATTTATAGCCGTGGGTTTTCAGGGTCGTTGTGATCAGACACCGTACAGGAACATCATCCTCTACGACCAGAATGGTCGGCTTATTCATGGATATTCACCTCACTTTGCGGCAATGCAAAGGAAAAGACACTGCCATTGGGAATGTTGTCACGCAGGGTCAATGTTCCGCCGTGAGCCGTCAGGATCGCACGGCAGAGGGGCAAGCCCAGTCCAAGGCTGCGGTGGCTGTCTGCGATGCGGCTCTGCCCGGTATAAAAACATCTCGAACACCTGTGCTTTTGCGCGATCCGGAATGCCGGGACCATTATCTGCAACTTCCACTACAACCTGATGGTCTTTCCGGTAAGCCGAGATCTGAATGACCGAGCCCACAGGGGTGTATTTGATGGCGTTATCCACCAGATTGACAACGACCTGCATGATCAGCCGTGCATCCACATTGACCAGGAGGATCTCGTCCCCATACTGTGTTGTGATGGTGTGTTCGCAGCTTTTCCGGTTGACATGATGCAGTGCTTCTTCGATCATTTCGTCCATCAGCTGCGGCGAGATCTGCAGATTCATCCGCCCATCCTCAATGCGGGTGATGGAAAGCAGATTTTCCACCAGACCGATCAGCCATTGTGCATCGTCAAAAATATCGGTGCAGATCTTGTTCCGGGTCTCTGTATCCAGCGTTTCTCCATTGGAAAGCAGATTGCTGGCATTGCCGGAAATGGAGGTCAGCGGGGTGCGCAGATCATGGGAGATCGTGCGCAGCAGGTTTGCCCGCAGCTCTTCATTCTTTGCCTGCAATGCAGCTTGCTCTTTTTCCAGTGCGTTTCTGCGGTTTTCGATGGCCAGCGCACCTTCGCCCAGAATGGAGAGCAACACACTGTTTTCAAAGGCATCCAGCGGTTTTTCAGACAGGTCGATCCCAACCACTCCAAACACGCCGCCTCCGGTCCGAAGTGCAAGATAAAGTCCCTTTGCGTCCGGGTAGCTATCCGTGCCTGCGCCGGAACGCTTTTTGTTTGCAAATGTCCAATTTGCTGCATCACGTTCTTCCGGTGCAGAAAAGATGTTTTGCACCGTTTTCCCGTCAACCCCAAAAAACTGTTCTGAACCAAGATCTCCGTTTTGTTCCGGGTAAACGATCAGGCTCCGGTTCAGCAGTTTCATCAACTGGGACGCTGTCTGAGAGAGGATTTCTTCCTCGCTTTTTGCTCTCTGTAAAAGCTGATTGGTATCAAACAGTATTTTTGTACGGAACGCTGCCTGCGCAGACATTTTTGCATGATCCTTCAGCCGCGTTGTCAGGGTGCAGGTAATGATTGCAGAGGTCAGCATCAGGGCAAATGTAACCTGATAACCGGGATCATACGCATGGAATGTCAGGCGCGGTTCCGTCAAGAAAAAATTGTATAGCGCAACACTGGCAATGGAGCCCAGCACACCGCAGGTGTAACCGCTGGTACACAATGCGGTGAACAACACCCCCAGCATATAGAACGTAATAATGTTATAGCGCGCAAAGTCCAATTGTAAAAAGAGAAAGCCGATGAGCGTGATGCAGCTCAAAATGCCTGCGGTGACCAGTAAATCGCGGACAGAAGGCAGAAACGGACGGATGAACAGCTTTCTTCCTGAGCCGTAGCCGTTCTCTGCAGAAGCATCCGGGATGATGTAAATATCCAGATTAGGCGCAGTCATCGTCAATTTTTCAGTCAGTGACGGTCCACTCCAGAAATGGCGGCGATGTACGCTGGAGCGCCCCAGTACGATTTTTGTAATGCCGGAGATGCGGGCAAACTCTGCGATCTGCTGCGGAATGTCATCCCCGTAGATCGTAGAAATGTCGGCACCTGCCTGCTCTGCCATACGAATGTGCTGCTGCAAGCGCCGACAGTCTTCTTTTCCCATCTGATCCGAGTCAGGCGTCCGGACATACAGAGCTGTAAAGGTCCCTCCAAACGCCTTTGCCATCGTTGCTGCCGTCCGCACGATCTTTGCATTGGAGGGAGAGGACGACAGACACGCCAGAATATGTTCAGTGGGTGGGTCGTTCTGATTCATAAAGATCACCTGCCTTGCCCACAGTATAGCACAATTTGATGGTCACGACCACCAGCCACGTCTTTTTCCTTCTTGTCGAATGATCTCCTTACGCATGTGATCCAGCGCATCTGCTGCCCGGAAACCACTCAACATGACTCCAAGAACCACCAATAACAAAGCGACATCCATATGATCTGTCCTATCTTTTTAGAGCCGGAAACACTTCTGGATCGATGCGTATTTTCCCAAAACCAGCATACTTTCATCCCGGCACAGCTGCGTATCCGGCGTAATGCTCATATCGAGCTTTCCGTCTTTTTTCAGCGCAAGAATGTTGATGTTATACTTTTTTCGGATATTGATCTCACCGATCGTACGATCCATCCATTCCGGCGGAATGGTCACTTCCATGATGGCGTGGTCGTCCTGCAGCTCGATATAATCCAGAATGTGTTCGGAACTGTATCGGATCGCCGCCCACTTTGCCAGCTGCTTTTCCGGATAGACCACTTCATCCGCACCGTTGCGCAGCAGAAACTTAGCTTGTACATCCCGCTCTGCACGCGAGACCACAAGCTTTGCGCCCAACTCCTTGAGCAGTGATGTTGTTTCCAGTGAGCTTTGAAAATTGCCGCCGATGGTTACGATACACACATCAAAATTGCCAACACCAAGGGAGCGCAGAAAGTATTCGCTGGTGCTGTCACCGATCTGTGCATTCGTCACATAGGAAAGCACGGCGTTCACACGGTCTTCGTTGCTGTCGATCGCCATGACCTGATGACCCAGCTCATTCAGTTCCTGCGCAATATGGCGGCCAAAACGGCCAAGCCCAATCAAAAGAATCGATTTCATACTTGTCTCCTTTATCCGATTGCAATTTTCTCCTGCGGCAGACGAGAGTGGGCAGGGCTGCTGCCAAATGCCGCATAGATCAACGTCAATCCGCCAACACGTCCCAAAAACATCAGTGCGATCAGCACCCCCTGCGAAAGGATCCCCAGTTGCGGTGTGATGCCCAATGTCAGACCCACCGTTGCCACAGCCGAAGCAGTCTCATACAAACAGACTGACATCGGCAGCTGCTCAGCCGCAGCAATGACAAATGCTCCGAGGAAGAACAGCGTCAAATACATTCCTGCGATCGTGGCAGCATTCTTGACCGCGGAACCATCTATGCGCCGCCCGAAAAATTCGGCATCTTCTCTGCGGCGGAAGGTCGCCCACATATTGGCCAGCAGAACGGCAAATGTTGTGGTTTTCATGCCGCCTGCCGTAGAGCCGGGCGAACCGCCCAACAGCATCAGAACCACCATCAACGCCTGTGAAGCGCTGCCCATCGCAGCAAGATCAGCGGTGTTAAAACCAGCAGTACGGGGTGTGACGGATTGGAACATCGACAATAAAATGCGCTGCCAGGCAGAGCCTGCTGTGAACTCGAAACAATAAAAGTACAGTGCCGGCAGTACCAGAAGAAATGCCGTTGTGACAAGGATCACCTTGCTCTGCATCCGGTAACGGTGAAAATCAAGGCGATATGTATAAATGTCCTCCCATGTCAGAAAACCAAGGCCGCCAAAGACGATCAGTGCAGCGATCACTGTGGTAAGCAATGGATTTCCGGCATACCGTGTCAGCGAAACAAATTTTGCACCCTCTGTTCCCAGCAGGTCAAAACCGGCATTGCAGAATGCCGAAATGGAATGAAACAGTGCATACCAGATCCCGCGCAGTCCATAATCGGCGCAAAATGTCGGCAGCAGCAGTGCAGCACCGACCAATTCAAACAGGGCGGTGATCCGCAGAATAAAGCCTGTCAGCCGCACGATGCCGCCCATCTGTGGGGCAGCAGTAGCTTCCTGCATCGTGCTGCGCTGCTTGAGGGAGATCTTTCGCCCGGAAAGCAGCGCAAAGGCAGCACCCACCGTAATGACGCCCAATCCTCCGATCTGGATCAGAAGAAGGATCACGCTCTGCCCAAAAGCCGACCAGTAGCTGCCGGTATCCTGTACCACAAGTCCGGTCACACAAAGGGCAGAGGTGGAAGTAAACAGCGCCTCATGGAACGGTGTAATGCACCGTTGCTGTGCAGCAATCGGAAGCATCAGAAGCAACGCGCCCACCAGATCAACTGCCGCAAAACCTGCAATAATGACCTGAAAAGAAGAAAAACGGTGTTGCCTGTAACGAGGATATTGAATCATAAAAGCTCCTTTACCTATCCGTGTGCATAAAGATTAGCATGGAATAAATAAAGGAGCCGTAAAGAAAATTGTAGAAGTATAAAGATTCCATTAAAATTGATCAGCCAACACTAAAAAATGCCGGACATCACCAGCGCAAAAAAAGCGGTAATGTCCAGCATTCATTCAGATTTCTAACCCATGGCTCCCAGCTACATTTTTCAAATATTCCTCCGGGTCACCATTCAGAATCAAGTCCGCATAGCCCAGCTTAAGCCACCTTGGTCTTTCGCAGATACCCCCATGCTGCCAATCCAACGAGCAGAACGATCTTGATCGGTGCCGATGCCAGCAGTACATCTGCCTGAAAGAAGGCATGCCCGCCTGCATAGAGAAAATCAAAGCTGATCATTTTATACAGCAATGCATTGGAAAGCCCAATGCCCCCTGCCGGAATCAGGGTGGACAGCCATTCTCCAAAGGAGCCCGGCACGACCATATAAACAATCAGCGGTGCCACCACACTGATCAGCGCCACAGACAAAGCGGTCAGGTTGTTCTTGGCCCATACGGATGCCATCAGCACAAAGGCCACCTCCGCAAAGAAGATCAGGAAGTTTGCCACCAGCATGACCCACTCCATCTGGCCAACGGTATACGGCAGCAGGCTGGTCACAGAAAACAGCCATTGCACGGAAGTTTGGGTACTTTCCCAGCCAAATAGAGCATTCGTGACCAAGATCCACACCACGCCGCAGAGCAGATACGCCGCCCCTGTGATACTAAACGCCGCCGCTAGCTTTGCCGCTGCTAACCGCAGACCGCCGTTTTTTGTGCCAGTTGGATGTCCTGCGCCCCGGTCTGTGCATCCGATGCAAACACCGGGGCCGCAATCACCGCGCACAGCAGGGTGAGCAGCAAACTCAACAGGGTCTGGTAATCCATTGCATCTGAACTGACCCCAAATGAATAGGTGAACGGTTTTTGTACAGCATCGAACTTTTTCTGTGCAATGGCCTGCGCCTGCTCATAGCCGGGCTTTCCGCTTTGTTCCAGCCAGATCACCGATTCCAGCCGTTTGGGGAGCTGGCTGTAAAAGTTCTGCATATCCTCTGCGGTCAGCCCCATCACGCCCGGTGCCATGCCGGTTTTCGGGTCGGCAAAGGCTTCCTTTGCGTTGTTCACAAGAGGCTGATACCGGGCAAGTTCTTTATAAAATACCTCGACCGGGATATCGTTGATGGAGCTTGCATCATACTGCCGGTACACCCGCTGATAGGCTTCCAGTGCTTCCTGCATGACATCCGGCGTGATGGTACCGGATACCTGCTGCTCCTGCCGTTTCCGGATTGCTTTCAGACCCGTGTAACGCACTTCGTTTCCGCTGGCATCCAGTTCCGTCCAGCCGATAAAGGTCACCGGCAGATATGCCATGACCACAGCCAGCACCAGCGCAATGGCCAGCAGAATAGCTGTCATACGGGTTTTGCACACACGTTTCAATTCCAAACGATACAGGTTCATTTTGCTTCCTCCATTTCCTCCGGGAACAGCCACAGATACAGATCTTCCAGTCTGGGCTGTGCCGGGACGCTGTCCGGCAGCTGCGGTGCATCCGCCAGATACCGCAATGTTACCGTTCCGTCCGGCTCGTTGCGCAGGTTCACCACCCGCAGCCGGTGTTCCCACCGGGCAAGCTGTTCCATCGGGATATTTCCCTGCCAGACTTTGGCTTCGATCTGCTTTACCAGCCCTTCGGTGGTGTCCTGTGCAATGATTTTACCAGCCTTCATCACGGCATTTTCGGCCGCAATGTATTCCACATCCGAAACGATATGCGTTGAAATGAGAACGATCCGTTCCTGCGCAAACTCCGACAGCAGATTGCGGAAGCGCACCCGTTCTCCGGGGTCCAGCCCTGCCGTGGGCTCATCTAGAATTAAAATTTCCGGGTCGTTGAGCAATGCCTGTGCGATGCCAACTCGGCGCTTCATACCGCCGGAAAGCTTTATGATCTTTTTGCGGCGCACCTCAGTGAGGCTTACCCGCTCCAGCAGTGCGTCGATCTGCCGGGCAGCCTCTGTGCGCGGCAGACCCTTGAGCGCCGCCATATATTCCAGATAGTCCTGCACCGTGAATTCCGGGTAAAACCCGAATTCCTGCGGCAGATACCCCAGCTTTTCCCGGTAGGCCGCACCAAGCGTTCCAACCTCCACCCCATCGCACAAAATCCGGCCACTGCTGGGCCGCAGAATGCCCGCCAGCATCCGCATTAAGGTTGTTTTGCCTGCACCATTCGCCCCCAGCAGTCCCCACACACCCGGCGTGAGAGTGATGGACACATCATCCACCGCCGTTTTATCCCGGTATCGCTTTGTAATATTCTGAATTTTCAGTTCCATGACTTATTCCTTTCAAGCTTCTGCAATATATTCTGACCGGGCGGCAAGCTGGATGCACTGCAACACCATGCAGAGCACCAGCACACCCGCCGCCAGCGGCAGACCTTTCGGCAGTTCCGATAATTGCACGAACCGCAGCAAACACAGCTGCCCTGCAAACAGTGGTACAGCCCCGGTCATCATCCATTCCGGGTGCACCCAGCGCAGCAGCAGAAGCAGCTCATTGTTTGCGGTCAGAAATGGCACGGTCAGCACCGCCAGCAGTTGCCCGATGCTCCATGGCGCGGCTGCCCGCACATTGAGTACCAGCACTCCCAGCAGGATTGTTTCCCCCGCCAGCAGCAGCAAAAACCGCATCACCAGCGGACGACCGACTCCTGCATATGTGGCATGTTCCAGTTCAAGCATCTTATATTGACTTGCCCGGTATAAAAACGGCAGACCGAGCAGGGCTGTCAGCATGGCAAGTGTGCTCAGACCAAACAGTGCATTGCGTAATGTCCATGCCTTCTCCCACAGGGCAAGTTCCCGACCCACACTGTACAACGCCAGTGCCGCCATTGCTTCCAGCGCCCAGACCTTCCAGCCCAGCAATTTGAACTGGCAGTGCAGCAAATCACACCAATCACTCCGTTGTTTTACGACATGTTCCGCCCGGCAGCGGCGCAGCAGCGTTTCCGGGACAGCTGTGTCCGGCTCTGCCGCAAGTGCTCTGGACAGTTCTTTTTCAAAGGCTCGGTTCATCTCCAGTCCTCCTTTTCCAATTGCATTTTCAAGGTTTTCAATGCGGCACGCAGGCGGGACTGTACCGTGCGCAGGGGCAGACCTGTGATCTCCGCGATCTCCCGCAATTTTAAGCTGTTGTGCGAACCGCAGCAATACCAGTTCCCGCTGTTCCGGCTCCAGCTGGGCCGTCAGCGCTCGCAGGTTTGCTTTCTCCTCTGCCGCAGCAAAGCCGCTTTCCTGATAGGCGGGTTCGCCCGGCAAGCTCTCCAGCGATACCTCCGTCCGCTCCATCGTACGGTTCAGATCGATGCAAATGTTTTTTGCGATTTTGTACAGAAAGGGACGGAATGCCCCCTGAAATCCACCACAGGAATCCAGCCAGCGCACCGCTTTCAAAAAGGTTTCCTGTGCTGCATCCTGCGCCTGCTGCTCGTCCGCTGTATGCCAACGGCAATAGTTCAGAATTTGTGGATAGTACGCTGTAATCAGAGTGTCCAGCGCACCCGTATCTCCGCTCTGCGCTTTCCGCAGCAATAATTCTGTCTGGATACGGTTCACCCCCCTTCCTGTCTATTAAAACGTCCCATATCATCAAAATGATTTCTGTTTTTTCAAAAATTTCAAATAATTGCCTTTATTATGTTCTTATAGCTTTATTATAATAAAGAGCCTTGTGCTTTTCCTTGTCAAGAGGGCTGGCACCGTCCAGCCCTCTCTCTCTTTTTGCCAAAGTTTTCATTGTTTTTTCTTGCACACTGCCGAAAGTGGCGTGTTCCCAAAAGTTCGCGTTTGCGCAGCGCAGCAGTGCAATTCTCAACAACTTGTTTGCGATATGCAATTCACGGTTGTTGCCAACAAATCAAATTGTGAATTGCGATGGCAGGGTGCGTCCTATTCAGGGGCGCACCCTGTTTTTGTTTTTATGGAAACTCATGCTGTTCCGTATGCAACGAGCGGGTCATTTCTGCGAACGCCCAATGCAGTGGTCTCATACAAAACCCGCCCTGCAAATCTTGCACGGACCTCGCAGTTCTGCGTCCCATCGGAGCTTTTCCACCTGCCCAGCAGTGCATCCTTTAATACTTCCTGCCCAGCACAGACTTGCGGAAACCAGTATCCATCTGCCGGTGCTTCTTCGTAGACGGCTTTTGCAATCTCTGTTTGCGGAACGGCATCGAACTCTCCTTTTCTTATTCCAAGATGGTTCATCAGACGGAGTACATCCTCGCAATCTGCTTCCACCTCTTCGGGAGTCCAGCGGCCATTTCCGCCCCGCTCCAACAGCAAAGCAGGGATTCCTTTTTGTGCTGCCCAGCTGTACAATCCATTTCGGGCCGTTGAACAGACCCGCATGGAAACAGAAAGAGCCTGTGCCGCCCTGCGGGTCTCCTGCTCCACTTTTTGCCCGGCTCCACAGGGAAAGAATACCAACGGGGCCAGTTCTTCATTCCAGTCTCCGCCGTGAAGGTCCAGAAGAAAATCCGCTTCCGGGTAAAGGAGTTTTTCGATCGTCCATGCCATCCGCTGTGTTTCCGTTCCATCCTCCTTGCCGGGAAATTCCCGGTTCAGATTCCTGCCATCTGCCGGATTCAGTTGTTTTACCCCTGCAAAAAATCCTTTGGAATTGACCAGCGGCAGCAAAATGACCTGTCCAAAAAGAGTAGCACAGTCCAGCATTTCCACTAATTTTTGCAGAGCCAGAATGCCGACGTACTCACAGCCATGCACCCCAGCTGTGACCACCAGCGTCTTTCCGGGGTGCGCCCCGCACAGCAGCCATGCTTCCAGCGGTACACCGCCAGGAACAGGCAGTTTCACCTGTCGTTTTTCACCGGGGGCGATCTCAAAGCCGCACAGTGTCATGCCGATTCCTCCGTATCAAAGACGACAATAGATTCCAGCAGTTTACGGGCATACTCGTCCTTCGTTTCACTGATGCGCTCTACCGGCAGGTTCTCTGTTACCCGGCCCTGATACAGGAACAACACATCATCACAAAGATAGGTAATGGAAGTCAGGTCATGGGTGATAAAGATGTACGTCAAGCCAAGGCGATCTTTCAGTTCCCGCAGCAAGTCCATGACCTGTACCTGCGTGTGTGCATCCAGCGAGGAAATCGCTTCGTCAAACAGAATGATTTCCGGCTTGCAGGCCACTGCGCGGGCGATGCAGACACGCTGCAGCTGTCCGCCGGAAAGCTCATGGGGAAACCGGTCTGCAAAATCGGCAGGCAGGCCGACCAACTCCAGCAATCGGCTCGTTTCGGCTTTCCGATCCAGTTTTTTGCCCTCTCTGCGTTCCTGTACGGTCAGCCCTTCCCCAATAATATCCCGGATGCGGAACCGGGGATTTGCGGAGGTTGTGTAATCCTGAAACACGATACTGAGTTTGTTTTGCAGATTTCGTCGTCCGGCACGGGAAGCGTAGACCGAAACGCCATCCAGAACGGCTTCACCGCTGTCTGGTTTGAGCAGTCCGCAGAGCACACGGCCCATCGTGGATTTGCCGGAGCCGCTTTCCCCCAGAATACCGAGACAGGTGCCCTCTTTTACGGTAAGTGACACATCAAACAACACCTGCTGCCGGGTATGACCAAAAATTTTATCCTGCCGCTCACTGCGGAAGCTTACATTAATATTTTTGAGTTCAAGCATGGGCAGTCTCCTTTTTGCCATTCAAAACAGCGGTGTACCTGCGCATAACATCCGCGCGCTTCTCCACCAGCAGTTTCGTATAGGGGTCTTGTGCATGATGCAGGATATGCTGGAAATCGCCGCGGTCCACCACTGCTCCGTGATTCAGCACCACGATACGGTCTGCCACGCGAGAAATGGCATTCAGGTCATGTGAAATAAAGATTATGGCCGTGTTATGATTTTCTTTGATATGCAGAAGTTCGTTCAGAATCTCATACTGGGTGATGGCATCGATCGCCGTGGTAGGTTCGTCTGCAATCAGAAGAGCTGGTTTCATGGCCGTTGCAATGCCGATCATGATGCGCTGGAGCATACCGCCGGAAAGCTGATGCGGATATTTTTCCAGCACTTCCTCCGGGTTTCGGATGCGCATTTTTTCCAGCAGTTCCAGTGAGCGGATATGGATTTCCTCTGCTGTCCAGTTATTATGCGCCGAAAACGTCTCAGCGATCTGCTGTCCAATGCGGTACAGCGGATCAAAGCAGGTCATCGGGTTCTGAAGAATGATGCCCACCTTTCCGCCGCGCAGACGGCGCAGTTCCTCAGCACTCTTACCCAAAAGTTCTTCCCCCTGAAACTGTGCGCTGCCCTTGACATGGAAGCTGTGATCTAGCAGGCCCATCGCCGCTTTCATCGACATTGACTTGCCGGAACCACTTTCCCCCAGAATGCCGAGGCACTCGCCGGGAGCAACTGCGAAGGACACCCCGCGCACCAATTCGATTTCCTTATGGTGGCTCTGCAAAGAAACGTGCAGATCGTTCAATTCAAAAACAGGGTTCATTTCTGCACCTCCTTGGGGTCCAGCACATCGCGCAGGGCGTCGCCCATCAGGTTGAACACACAGACCAGCACCACAATGGCGATACCGGGAGCGATCATCTGCACTGGGTTCGACGTCATCACATTTTTTGCCTCATTGAGCATTGCGCCCCATTCCGGCGTGGGGGCCTGTACGCCCAGTCCCAAGAACGACAGCGTGGAAATATTGATGATTGCCCAGCCCACATCCAGCGAAGCCAGAACCACCAGGTCGGAAGTGATGGAGGGCAGCAGATGACGGAACAGGATGAACCGCTCCGGCATTCCTACGCAGCGGGAAAACTGGACAAAGTTGCGGTCGCGGTACTGCATTACGCCCGTGCGGATCATGCGGGCATACCACGCCCACTTGATGAAAACATTTGCAATGATGACGTTCTGGACGCTGACACCCAGCAGTGCCACCACAGCGAACACCATGATCTGGCTGGGAAAAGAGAGCATCACATCCACCACACGCATGATAACTTCTTCTACAATGCCCCGGAAATAACCCGCCATGATGCCAAGGATTGCACCCAGACTGATGGTGCCGAACATGGTCAGCAGGGCAAGGCCGAGGGTAGGACGGATGCCATAGATCATGCGGGAAAGGACACAGCGGCCAAGCTGGTCGGTGCCCAGCGGATATTGCAGGCTGTAGGATGCAAATTTGTTCAGGATATTGGTCTCATAGGGGTCGTTGGGCGCAATGACAGGAGCCAGAATGCCTACAAGACCCACCAGCAATACAAATACAACGGTAAACACTGCCGTGCGGTTGCGGAAGAATCGTTCTTTCATGGTCAGTCCTCCTTGCGCAGACGGGGATCGGAGACGGTCTGCAAAATATCAAACAGCAGATTGAACAGGACAAACAGTACCCCGATCAGCAAAACATAGGTCTGGATGACCGGGTAATCCCGATTGAAGATGGAACTGATGCAGAGCGTACCAAGTCCCGGCCACGAAAAAAACATTTTCGACCACGATGGTGCCGGAGATCAGCTGCGGGATGCTCATGCCCATCGCCACGATGCAGGTGTGCATGGAGTTTTTCAGAATGTGCTTGACCAGAATCGACTTCTGTGGCAGCCCGCGCACATTGGCGTAAAGCACATAGTCCTGTTTCATGTTTTCCAGCATATTGTTGCGGATCAGACGGATATACGTCGAAATATAGCTCAATGCCACCGTGAAGGACGGCAAGATCAGATGCCGCCATGTTCCGTTACCGTTGGTGGGAAGCCAGTTCAATTGAACGCCAATGCCCCACATCAGCAGCAGACCCACCCAGTAGGCAGGCATGGCAGTCGTTACAAAGACCAGTCCGCGCATAATTTTGTCAAACCAGCCGCCCTTATAAACTGCACAGAGGAAGCCGATGGGGATACTGAGCACCGCCACGATGACAAAAGAAGTTCCTGCCAGCTGGAGGGTCGCAGGCAGGCAGCGCAGCAGCTCGCCCGCCACGGTGCGTTTCGGGTTGACATAGCTGATACCAAAGTCACCGTGGAGACAGCCCAGCACCCAGTCAAAATAACGGACAAAGAAGGGTTTATTCAGACCAAGCTGCTCTTCCATCGCAGCAATGATCTCCTCCGTGATCACGGGGGTCTGCTGGATGCGCAGTGCGACCTCCGCCGGGTTGGAGGGAATCAGATTGATAAAGCAGAAGCAGACGAACGAAATGGCCAGCAGCAGCGGAATCGCCATCAACAGCCTGCGTACAACATAGCGTTTCATGGGCAGTCCTTTCTTCAAGAAAAGCCGCTCCATACCCGAAGCGGCTTTTCCTGTCAATTCTTATTCAAAATACATATCCGCAAAGGGCACATCATACTGGTCGGTGCCAAAGTGGACACCGTGCAGAGCAGAGGTGTACAGAGCCTTGTTGCACTCATAGGTCAGCGGCAGATACATTGCGTCCTCGTGCAGGTTGGTCAGAACCGACTTATACAGCTCCTGACGCTCGGCATCGTCCGTAGAGGTCAGGATCTTGGTAATGGCTTCGTCAATTTCCGCCTTGTCCTCAAGACCCTGCTGAGCGGCATAGTCGCCATAGACCGGGGCACGCATTGCAGCCAGCGAAGACTGCGGGTCATACGGCATACCCCAGCAGATATTGAACACCATATCGAAGTTGCCAGCCTTCATGTTATCGCGGTAGGACTGCTCTTCCTCACCGTGAATGGTCATGGAAATGCCAAGCTTGAGGTACTCGCTCTGGAGATACTCGGCGATGGTCTTTTCCGTCACGCTGTCACTGTTGTAGAGCAGGTCGAGTGCAAGCTGCTTGCCATTCTTGGCGCGCATCTTGTCGCTGCCAAGGACCCATCCAGCTTCGTCAAGGAGCTGCGCCGCAGTCTCCGTGCTGTACTCATACGGCTTCAGGCCGACATTGCAGTAGGGAACCGTGGTGGCGTAAAGCGTATCCGCAGGCTGCTCCAGACCGTAGAAGATGCCATCAGAGATGGTCTGACGGTCGGTAGCGTGCTGCAATGCCTTACGAACCGCCGGGTCGCCCAGAATCTCATGGGTGGTGTTCATAACGATATGGCGGGTAGAGGTGGGGTCAGACAGACCGACCGTGAACCTGTCGCTGTCCAGATACTGGCTGATCGCATCGGCATCGATCATGTTCTTGCCGAAAATCAGGTCGATCTCGCCGGATTCCAGAGCCATAATACGGGTCTGGTTGTCGGGAATGACCTTGACCGTGATCTTGCGGATGGCCGGCGCTTCGCCCCAGTAATTCTCGTTCCGCTCAAACACGGCGTATTCATCGGTCACGAAATCCGTCAGCACATAGGGGCCGGTGCCAATAGTGGCCATTGACGCCATCCTTCGTGCTGCCGTTGATCATGCAGTTGGGGGAGATCATGGCAAAGGGACGGATGCAGCCCAGCTCCGTCAGCATGGGGTAGTAAGGCTCACTCATCTCAATGACGAAAGTGTTTTCATCGGGAGCCGACACGCCCACCAGCAGGTTCATCATCTCCAGCCAAGTGTGGCGTTCGCGGTTTTCCAGAATGGCGTTGAAGTTGGCAAGAATGGCATTGGCATCGCACTTTTCGCCATCCGAGAACAGAACATTGGGACGAATGTGGAAGGTGTAGGTACAGCCATCCTCGCTGATGTCCCAGCTTTCCGCCAGACAGCCTTCATAGCCATCTGCCGTAATGCTGACCAATGTATCGTAGAGGATGCTCTGGGCATACATTTCGCCTGCATACAGATGCGGGTTCAGATCACGAATATCACGATAGTTGACAAAGATCAGCTCATCGCGGACCTCCCCGGATGCCGCAGCGGAAGCAGATGCAGCGCTGGACGAAGCAGTAGACGAAGAGCTGGAGCCGCAGGCAGCCAGCACGCCGGTGCAGCAGACACCTGCCATCAGCAGGCAGAAGTTTCTGCGAGAGATTTTCATAGTGTGTTTCCTCCTGTGGTATCAAAAAACATCAGTTATAACGAAAAAGGAGCCCCACGCTTGCTGCGCGGCGCTCCCATAGGATACCACAGTTTGTCCTGCCTGACCAGTGATGAAATCGGCATGGTTTTCCATAACAAATCGTTATGGAAAATCAAGCCTTTTCTCAGAGCAACTTTTTGAAATTTTCGATAAACCATTGTGCTGCTTCACTTAGTTCATCACCTTCTGGTCGAACGATTCCAATCAGCAAAAATGGCTCACATCCGTTGATTTTCAGATTCTTAATGTCATAGTGTTTATACGGCTGGTGCATAAAATTGATGCCAAGGCTGCACAGGTCGGTCTGCATCAGCGCATTGATGGTCATGTGGTCGCTATTCGAGTAAATGGAATAATTCAAATCTTTGGTGCTGATAGCACCCAATGAGACCCGGTCCAGATGATGCTCCATAGAAAAGTAGTCCCGTACCGCCCCGATGAAGCGCAAGCTGGACAGCTCCGAGAAATCCACGCAGTCTCTCTCGTAATATGGGTGATTGGGTCCCACATAGACACAAGCCTCTTTTACATCGAGCGGTTCAAATTCCAAATTCTTATGTCCAAGGATATGCCGAAACGCCGCCAGTTGACGCTGTGCAATATAGACGATGCCGATTTCCGTCTGCCCGCTGGCCACCCAGTTGCTGACCTCTTCGACACTGCCCTCCTGATGCTCGACAATGTACTCTCTGCCCCAGTGCCGATAAAAATCCACCAGAAGATTCGTGATCATATTGCTGGGGTAAGTTGCCAACGTAAATTTTTTGCCATTGTGGTGCGTCGCCATCGAGCTGATCAGAGAAGCGTGTTTCAGAATGACTTTTGCATAATCGCGCACCGTTTCCCCATAGGGCGTGATTCGCAGCCCTCGGCTGCTCCGCTCCACCAGTTTTCGCCCCAGCTCTTTTTCCAGCGAGGAGATCACCTTGCTGACATTGGGCTGCGATGTATAAAGGCATTCTGCCGCTTGGCTGAAGCTGCCTTTTTCACATACAATGGTAAAATACTCTAGCTGTTTAAGTTCCATCTTCTTTCGCGATCTCCTGAATCCGGTCAAATATACCGCAGTTAGTTTTAGCTTACCTAGTATAGCATTCTTTCCAGTGCAGTGCAAGATTAAAATCACCGTTACGCAACCTAAAAAACGGAGCACCTTATAAAAGGTCTCCGTTTTGGGTGTTTATTGATTTATCTTATGATTTTAGTCCATGACCTCCAGCTACATTTTTCGATGGAAGCAAGGGATTCATTTTGTTTTCCAAAGAAAACAAAAAATCCGAACCCTTCTCCTATCGGAAAAAAAGTTCGGATTTGTTGTTGTGGTGCACCTCGCGCACTCATATCCGAACTTTTCTCCGCTTTCACGGCTTCCCCAAAAGCGACCGTTTCCGTACCTTCCTTATAATTAAAGGTAATGAGAACCTTATCATCGTAGAGATAGATGGCATTGATGAAGGTATCCACCAGTGCCTGCCGCTGCTCCGGCTGGGTCATATCCAGCTTGCGGAAGCGAAGCAGCCAAAACCGGACGAACTCTTCTTTCATCTTCGGCTTGGCCAGCCGTTCCTCTGCAATGCGGGCTTGCAGTTCCTTCCTCTGCTCTTCCAGCCGCTCCTTGGTGGAGCTGGTCAGAATGCCCATCTGGATAGCGTTCAGCATATTGGTGATGCCGACTCCCGTTTCCTTCAACTGCTTTTCATAGATGGGCAAATCCGTGCTTTCCTGATTTTGCAATTCCATGACTTTGGCAATGATGGCATTCATGGAAGCGTCATCTTCCACCAGCTTCATGGTCTCGTTGACCACCAGATCTTCCAGCCACTGTTTCCGCACGGCCTTTTTATCGCAGGTCTTTTTCTTCTTGGCGGCGGCACACTTGTAATAGGTATACATTTTCCCGGTGTGGCTGACACCGCTTTCTCCGAACATCAGCGCTCCGCACTTACCGCAGTACAGCTTAGTGGTGAGCAGATAGCTTTCCTCTGCCTTATGACGGGCAGGGGCCTTTTTATTTTTCGCCAGCTTTTCCTGCACCTTATTGAACAGGTTCGCGTTTGCGCAGCGAAACGGAGCAATGAAAGCCCCAGTGGGGCTTTTAAGCGACAGAACGGTCTTGCGTAGCAAGATGGAGGGGCCTTGCCCCGACAAGTTCACCTGATACCAATGCCGGGATTGCATTGGGCTGTACCACATCCCGCAAACGCAATTCGCCGATGTACCGGCGATTACTCAGCATCCGCTGAATCGTATTGTAGGACATCTCTCCGCCCATTGAATTTTTGATGTTGTGTGCCTTTAACCAATCCCGCAGGTCAGTCATGGTCGCACCGTCCGCATACTTCTGGAACGTCTGCTCCACATACGGAGCCAGCAGCGGGTCGGGCTGGTAATGCCGGGTCTCATCGATCATGTATCCGAACGGAATCGTGCCACCATTATAAATGCCCTTGAGAGCGTTCTCGGTCATGCCGCGCACGACCTTTTCAGACAGGTCAGCGGAGTAGTATTCCGCATAGCCCTCCAGCACCGATTCCAGAATAATACCCTCCGGGCCAGCCGAAATGACTTCCGTTGCCGATACCAGTTTCACGCCGTTTCGCTTCAGCTGAGTCTTGTACCGGGCACTGTCGTAGCGGTTCCGGGCAAAGCGGTCGAGCTTCCAGACAATGATGATGTCAAAGATGCCACGCTCACTGTCTTTGATCATCTGCTGGAACTGCGGGCGGTTATCGGTCTTGGCGGAGATGGCACGGTCAATGTAATGCTTCACCACCGTGAAGCCGTTCTTTTCCGCATAGGCGGTGCATTCCCGGATCTGACCTTCAATGGATTCTTCGCGCTGACTATCAGTAGAATAGCGGGCATAGATCACGGCGGTCATGGCAGGCACCTCCCATTTATACATCATTGAACGGTGGAGCGTTCTTTCAAAACAATGTTTCGTATAATGTATATACCACAGTTTTTAACTGAATGCAAGACTTTTTCCCAAATAAAAGCCGCCCTCATTCTCAGATCGTCCAGTTCTGGCTTGCCGACTGCAGATCCACCATGTGGGTGTACAGTCCCTTCCGGGCGTACAGCTCTGCCGGGCTGCCCTGCTCGGCCACGATGCCACCCGACAGCACCACCACCTGATCCGCACCGGCTACGGTGCGCATCCGGTGGGCGATGATGAGGACGGTCTTGTTTTTTATGAGCCGGGATAGTGCCTCCTGAATGGCAGTTTCGTTCTCCACATCCAAGCTGGCGGTGGCCTCGTCCAGCAGGATGATGGGCGCATCCTTCAGGAAGGCGCGGGCAATGGAAATGCGCTGACGCTCGCCGCCGGAAAGAGCGCAGCCATTCTCGCCGATGTTGGTGTTCCACTTGTCCGGCAGCTTTTCGGCAAATTCCTCGCAGTTTGCCAGCTTTGCCGCCGCCAGAACCTCTTCGTCCGTTGCACCTTTGCGGCCCAGACGGATGTTTTCGAGAATCGTGTTGTCAAACAGGGTCACATCCTGAAAGACGATGGAATACAGGCTCATGAGCTTTTCCGGGTCGATTTGGGAAACCTCCATGCCGCCCACGGTGATGCTGCCCTTCTGGTAGTCCCAGAACCGTGCCGCCAGTCGGGAAACGGTGGTCTTGCCACCGCCGGAGGGTCCCACCAGTGCCGTGACCTCGCCCTGCTTTGCGGTAAAGGAAACATCCCGCAGAACCGTCTCGCCAGAGTTATAGGCAAAGCCCACATGGTCGAACACGATATCGCAGCCCTGATTGGTCAGCTGCTCGCTGCCGGTCTGCAGGGGAGCGTCCAGAATCTCATTCATCCGCCCCACATTGGTACGCATGGCGATGACCGCCGCCAGATTCTGCAAAGCGCCCTGCATGGGGTCGTACATCCGGGATGCCGCCATCAGGAACAGAAACAGGGTCAATACGTCGATGCTGCCCTGTACCAGCAACACCGAGCCAGTGAGCGCCACCGATGCAATGCCCAGCTTGAGCACCATGCCCGCAGAGGACACGAACAGCGCTGTTTCCAGCTCTGCCGCAACGGATTGTTTTTCCACCGCACGAATCTTTTTGGAAAGGCCGGACAGATAACGCTGCTCCGCATTGCTGGCTTTCAGGTCCCGGAGGGTCTCGATGTACTCCTGAATGCCGTCCGCACAGGCCATTTTCGCCGCCATGGTCCTGCCCTGCACCTTGTCCTGCACCCGGTAGCTGCCCACCACGATGGCAGCGGATACCGGGATGACCCACAGAGCTGCCAGTGCCATCCGCCAGTCGAACGCAAACAGGCTCAGCGCAATAATCACGGTGGAGATCAAGGAACCGAACAGGCCGGGAATAAAGTGAGAGCAGGTCTTTTCCAACACCTCGCAGTCCGCCATGATGGTGCTGGTCAGGTCGGCAAGGTCCCGCTTGCCGAAAAAGGACAGGGGCAGCTTGCGCAGCCGCTCCGCAAGGGTCAGGCGGCGGGTGCCGCTCTCTTTATAGGTCGTAAAATAGGTGCCGTTGTACTGGAACCATGTGGTCAGCAAGATCAGCGCAAAGCAGGCCGCACACCCCAGCAGATAAAAGGCGGTTCTCCCGCTCGCGGAGCCTGCCAGCAGATCTTTTACCAGGAGATACAGCAGCCCGGTGGGCAGCATGAACGCTATATTCTGGAACGCACAGGCCAGAACGCCCTTTACAAGCCCCTTTGCGCCCTCCGGGGAGCTGGCCGTGGCGTGTTGAATTTTTTCGATCATCCTTTACCCCTCCTTTGCGACCTTCCACTGCACCGAGGCCTGATAATCCTGCCACATCCGGGCAAACAGGCCGTTCTGCGCGCACAGTTCGTCCTTTGTGCCGGATTCTGCAATCTGCCCATCCTGCACCACATAGATGCAGTCGGCGTTGGCGACGGTGGACAGGCGGTGCGCGATCATCAGCACGGTTTTGCCCTTGGCAAGCCGGGCAAAGGCTGCCTGCACCTTAGCTTCATTGTCCGGGTCGGCAAAAGCGGTGGCCTCGTCCAGAATCAGGATGGGCGCATTTTTCAGCATGGCGCGGGCAATGGCAATGCGCTGCTGCTCGCCGCCGGACAGATACACGCCCTTGGTGCCGATGACGGTATGGATGCCCGCCGGAAATTTCTCCACAATATCCATGCACTGTGCAGCTTTCAGCGCCGCCTGCACCTCGGCTTCGGTGGCCTGCGGTCTGCCCAGACGGACGTTATCCAGAATGCTGCCCTTGAGCAGGCGGCTGTTCTGGAACACAAAGGAGATGGTATCCATCAGCTCTTCCTTGGGGATATCCCGCACATCCGCTCCGCCCACCCGGACGCTGCCGCTCTGCACATCAAAGAACCGGCAGACAAGGTTTGCCAGCGTAGATTTGCCGCCGCCGGAGGGACCTACAAAAGCCACGGTCTGCCCCGGCTGAATCTCCAGCGAAACGCCCTTGATGACCTTCGGTTTTTCCGTCATAGCTGAAATGCACATTCCGCAACGTGACAGAGGAATCCTTCGGGTACTGCGGAACAGCCTGCACCTGCATGGGTGCCGCCTCCAGCACCGAGTCGATGCGTGCCAGCGCATCCGCCACCACCATCTTGTTCTCGCTCATGTACATCATGCGGGTCAAAGTCAGGGAGATCACCGGGGTGATGATGATATAGAACAGCAGGTTCAGCAGAAACTCCGGGGTGACGCCGTGGGTCGTGAACAGCAGCCCGCCCGCGATCAAAAAGGCGAACACGCCGTTGACGGCAGCGGTATAGAACATCATGGGCAGACGCAGGTCTTTGGTGTAGGAGATGACCCACTTTTCATACTCATCAATGGTGGTCTTGAACTTTTTGAAGGAAAATACCGACTGCCCGAAGGTCTTGACCACCGGGATACCCCGGACGTACTCCACCGCCTCGTTGGACATGGATTCCAGTGCGTTGCCGTACTGCCGCATTTTTTCGGCCATCCGCTTGCCGGTCATGGTCGCCATGATGAGAAACGCCAACACCACCGGCGCAAGGCTCAGCAGCCCCAGCCGCCAGTCGAACGCCAGCAGCAAAACCAGCAGCCCCACCGGGGTGGCGATGGCGTTGTACTGGTCTGGCAACTGGTGGGCCAGATAGGTTTCGGCGGCTCCGGTGCTCTCATGGATGATCTTGCGCAGCTTGCCGCTGCCGAAGTTCTCGGCAAAGCCCAGCGGCAGCACCGCCAAATGCTCCGACACCGCCAGCCGCAGATTGGTCGCCACCCGGAACGCCGACAGATGGGAGCACATCAGTGCCGCAATGTAAATGAGGTAAGCCAGCACCGCAAACAGCACTGCCATCCAGCCGTAATGGGGGATGTTCACCGCCTGCGCATAGTCCGGCGCGGCGTTCAACACATCCCGCAGGATCATCCAGATATAGAGGAACGGGATCAGCGCCATCAGTGCGCTGACAGCGGAGAGCACCAGTGAAGCATAGGTGAATACCCGATGTCCGCCTGCATAGCCCATCAGCCGGGAAAAGTCCGATCGTTTTTTCAATCAAATCACATCCTTACCGTAATATTGCCATGCGTACCGCCTGACATGATCGGGTGCGCATGTGCCGTTTATTCTGCCTCAGACAAATTTTCCGTGACGAAAAGTTCAATGACATTTTCCATAGTTGCCTGATCATAGTCCTCTGCGATGGCGGCAGCATTCCAATAAGCATAATTTCCTTCATACCAGCTCTGCAGGTCGTCGAGATCCTCTGCATAGCGGAATTCCAGATGATACGTCGTTTCCATCGTATCGGGCGCAAAGGCAAAGTAGGTAAACTCCCCGGAATCCGCATCCTCGCTCTGGTAGAAGAGGAAGCTGTTTTCATTGTCCACATCCAGTTTCTGGTAGGTGTGTGCAAACACTTCCTGTCCTTGCGCATCCAGACCGGTGATGGTGTCGCCATTCATCACGAATTTTTCCACGCCGCCCAGAAAATAGCAGTTGAACGCCGTGCTGTCCGGATCTGCTGCATATTTTTCAACAGCCTCCTCGCCATACGGCTCTGCCATGCACATTCCCAGCAGCATATCCGTAGCCGATTCCGCATTGTCCTCGCCTACCAGCGGAGTCGCAGCGTCGATCCACAAATTCCGGTATTCACTCTTTGCCATCTCCGGGAACAGTTCCACATAAGTCCCGCTGATACCAGACAGATAATCCTCCGCATCCATTACCTGACTTGCGGAAGCCGAAGAAGCCACCGAGGAGGAAACGCTGGATGCCGAAGACGCTGTGCTTGCGCTCTGCTGGCCGCAGCTGACAGCAGACAGCAGGCAGACCGCAGACAAGGCCACTGCAACAAATTTCTTTTTCATCATCATATGAAAGTACCTCCGGTTTTAAAGTAAGTTTATTCTAACCGCTCTGTACTTTAGCATATTTTTCGGCCGTGGACTACTCCATTCTGATTTCCCTGCTCCGTTTTGCGAGTCCATTTGCGTGGGTGCGGTACTGCGACGGGGTCGTTCCATATCGTTTCCGGAAAGCCTCCGAAAACTTGCTGGCGTTGTCATATCCTGCATTCTGTGCGATCTGCGTAATGGGTTTTGCGCTCCGGACAAGCTCTACGGCAGCCTGTTCCAGACGGTATTCCTTGATATAGTGGTATACTGGCACACCGTAGACCTGTTTGAACATTTTTTGCAGGTGCGAAACCGAGATCCCGTGTTCTTCTGCCAGCTGCGCAAGGGAGACATACCCCTCCGGTTTGTCAGAAGGTGATCCCGGAGATGGTGTGCCAGTTCGGTCTGTTCGGTAGAACAGTACAAGTCCGTTCCTTCCTCCTGCGGAATGCGGCTCAGCAGCATCAACAGCTCCACCACCTTGAGCCGCAGGAACCGGAGATCCATGTAGGGCGCATTTTCGTACAATTCCCGGAAAACGTGCTCACAGCGGGGTCCTGCCGTACCGAACATGAACCATCGGTTTCCCAGAAGATTCTGCTTCAGTACCGCAAAATCCACCGAAAAGCCCGGTGCGTTCTTCTCAAGCCAGTTCTGAGCGGCTGCTGGATCAACTTCCAGACACAGCCCTTCGTAACAGCCCAGCGGGAACCGTGACTCTGAACGTGTTCCATGCCGTCCGTCGTAGCAGCTGACGGCCATATCCCCCGGCTTTAGCAGAACGCTATCACGCATGGAAAAGCTGGTTTCAAAACGGCCATTGATGCAGAAATTGATCTCTATCATACCGATCTGCGTGCGGATTTCCGTATAGGTCTCCATCTCCAGCCGCAGCAGCATGATCCCCACGCCATCAAACAGCCGGTAATAGTGAATTTCTCCACTTCCGGCCGCATTTTCAAAGCCGCCTGTTTGTCCGGGATTATAGGGAGTGACCCCCGTTTTGTCATGAAAAATGATATCAATCATACTGTTTATTCAATCCGATCTCCACAATCCGTCTTTTGCAGGGCTTGGAATGGCAGCTGTGGTCAACTGGCAGATCTCTGTCTTTCATGTTTTCCTTTCTTCGCCCCTTGCATCGCAATTTTCTCAACCATGCGCTATCCCAGTGCCACATCCAGTACCATCATCACGCTGAAGCCTACCGCAAAAACACCGTGCCGACGTTAGAGTGCTGCCCCTGCGACATTTCCGGGATCAGCTCCTCCACCACCACATACAGCATGGCTCCGGCGGCAAAGCTGAGCAGATAGGACAAAGCGGGCACCACAATGCCTGCCGCCAGGATCGTCAGTACTGCCCCGATCGCACCGAGAATGTACCATCGAATCAGTCTTTTTCGGTTTCTCCGTCTTCATCTTTTTTGCCTCCGATTGCAGTTCATGATTCTGCTTTTCATTTGGGCAATTTCCAACTTCTTAGAAGATCAAATGGACAATACCGCCGACAATTGCCGCTCCCGCAACCCAGATCAGCGCCAGTATGCTTCGCTTTTTCAGCACCTGCCTCCAGGTCTGCACGAACGGCGCATCTTCAAGCCCTGGCAGCACCCAAAACTGGCTGTGCCCGACCCATAGCTTGTCGATTACAACGCCGTCATAGATATTCATGACCTCAAGAAACAGCAGCGCCTGCCAATAGGCCTCACCAAAGGAGGAAGCCTCGTTCCACAAACCGATGATCAGCACAAGAGCAGCAAGCATCACGATAAAGAACGGTATCATAAAGCATTTTCGTTTCCGGTTCATCGTATTGCGGTCGATCAGTCCCAGTTCGATGGCGCGATCCTGCACCTCCTTGGGATAAAAGTACAGTCCATTGACAGCACCACCGATCACAGCGATTTTTACCATTGCGGTAAACAGCAGACAATAAAGCAGCAGTTGCAGTACGATCATTGTTTTTCTCCTCTCAGTCTGCGTGCGAATCGGGCATCTGGCATCATCGCGGTGTAGCGGATTCCTTGTTTTCCCTTATGCTGAAGCTGCTGGATATGGGCTTCTGTTGTTTTTCTTTTTTCATGCAGGACTTTTTTTATCACACGCATAGAAAATCTCTGCCTCCCAAAACGATTGCTTCTGTCACACGTCCTCAAAGCAGTGCGCAAAGCCACGCTGCCACAGCGGAGGCGGGAATGTAGATTACAAAGTGCCGGATATGTGTTCGCTTGTTATAGCCGAACATATGCGGACCGACCACGCCCTTCAGCTCCGGATAGAAATGCGGAAAGAAATTGGAGTGACACAGCAGCACCCAGTCAAAGAAAATGATGTCGTAGATCTCCATGGCGTAGAGCACGGTAAGAAACCGCACAAAGAAGTCCAGGAAGCCGAAGCCGTTTCTGACGCCGTCCCATACGCTTAGTGCCGCCGCAGCGAGAAAAAGCAGGATGGCAATGATCTCAATCACCCAGCCGATACTATGTGCGCCGGGAAATCGTTCCTTTGTATCGGGGATTGCGTCCAGATTTTCCTTTGGTGCGGATGAGAAAAAACGCTTGTCCTGAATGAAACCCACCCCGCCGTATAAAACAAGAAAGTATGCCAGAAATACCATGAGCGTTACAAGAACCGTGATTTTCATTTCGACTTTACCTTCTCTCCTTCACGTCCGCAAATATGGCAGATCATTGCATTCCCGCGTCGGGGTATTTGATGAGGCCATACAGCGAGGAGCATCTCCCATGTATTGTTTCAAAGCACGGTAACGATCAAGGCTGCCAGTGCGGCAGCTGCGGCAAACAACGGGATACCGCGCCAAAACGATTCGATATGCTTTTTCGGATTTTGATAGTATTTCTTCTCCGGCAAAAACGAGAAACGGATGCGTTTTGTACTGCGCCACCAGAGCAGATCGATCACAAGGAGATCGAACAGGCCCAATCCCTCGCCGAATGCAAGGAAGTACCAAAATGCTGACAGGTAATTGTTTAGGCCCAGCACACTTTTCAACGCAAGCCCAAAACGGAAAACACCACTGTAAACAAAAGAAGATTACTGAGCAAAATGGCAGCGGTGGATTTTCCCTTCGGAACAGCCTTTCCAAGCTGATGGTCGCTTCGCACACGGTTTTGAACTTCTTCGGGATAAGAACGCAGCCCCATGAGATTTTTCTTGTCCGTGCCTGTTCCAAGAAAACATACGCCCCAATACAGAAAATAAAAAGCAATTGCAACGATGATTTTCATAAAGCCTATATCTCCGTTGAATCCAAAAAGCTGCGGATAGAGCATTCTGATTCTTCCTTTTCTTCAGCCTCTTTCGTTTTGAGCTGCCTGTGCCTGTGTCAGGAACGCCATGATTCTCCGGTAAAATTCCTGCGGATACATCATCACAAGCTCCGCGTGATCCATCTTCGGAATTTCATGCAGTTGCGCCCGTGGAAAATATTGCTTTATAAAGCAGATATTGCTGTGTCGCGCCTGCTTTTCCTCTTCGCCGTACCAATATGTGATTTGGCAGCCCATTTCAGCCGGCTTCGTCGGCAGAGTATAATTGTTCGCCGACCAGAAAATGTTGCGGACGGTGCGTTTTGAATAGGTTTTCAGATACGCCGCCAGCGCATCATACTCCTTCACTGGATCGCGCCCCGGCATCGTCCAGCGCTCTGGCGGATAGACCGTCTCAAGGACCTTGCGGCTCTTCGCTATGAGCCTGAAACCAAGATTGTCACGCAGGCAGGCGAGACGGCGCAAAATCAGCGGCATCCGATACGGCGTAATGCCTGCATCAATAACGGCGCGCTCGACCGGGATTTTTCCCAAGGCGAGAAAGCGTGTCAGACACGCACCGCCCAGAGAACAGCCATATGCCGCGTTCAAGTGGGTAATGCCGCGCGCTTGCAGCCAATCTGTTACCTCGTCTACTGTCGTCTCCACAGAGATAAAGTCTTCTCCCGTTTCGCCGTGACCGTCATAGACGATCTGAATCACATGGTAATCCTGCGAAAGCAGGCCAACCGAGTCGGCGAACGCCCACTCCGGCTCCGCCGTGCACGGCAGAAACAGCAGCGTCTTTTCATGTTCTTTTCCATATTCCAAAGTTCTCATACCATCCGCCCCTTGGTTTTTGCAGCATTATTTTTTCGGATTACGCTCCGTCATCGCGCCAAAGAATGCCGGTGCGCCGCCTGCACTTCCTTATCTTCCCACGCCCTTCAAGTACCCGCTTTTTGAGTTTTCCTCAGTATCATCGGATTCATCATAGGCATCGTAAAGCGCATTGGGGTCGTGGGCTCTTTTCTTGAAAGGCGAGCACAGCTCATTTTTGTGCGCAAAGGCAAACTCCATGTTGTCCGTCCAACCTGTGTGACCGGTAATGAACAGCGGATGCAGCCCACGTTTTCTCAGCTTTTTCTCCAGCAAAGCCAAAGACTTCACCGCCAGCTTGTTATCCTCTGCCAGCGAAGAAATAAAACTGTATCCGCCGTCCGCACCGAACCAGAGGGTATCGCCGGTAAAGAGATATTTCCCGTCCACAAGGTATACCATGTGCCCCCATGTATGACCGGGAACGAGAAAACACTCGATCCTGATGCCGTCAATATCAAAGACCTCACCATCGTACAGCAGCACTTTTTCATTGTTGATCGTCACCTGCGGCAGCTTATAGAGATGATAAATGACCTTGCGGCGTGCTTCTCCGGTCAAATACCGGTTCTCGATCTCGCCAATGTACAGCTTCGCATTCTGGAACAGCCCCGGACTGTCTGCTTCCACCGCACCTACATGGTCGGTGTCCTGATGGGTGATGAGGATGTGCCGGATGGAATACGGGTCGATTCCCAGCCAGTTCATCTTCTCTGCCAGCCGGTCATAGTTGTATCCGGCATCGATCATAATGGTCGTATCGCCCTTGCGGTAGAAAAAGATATTTGCCACCCACTCCCGCACACAGGCGACATTTTCATCGATCCAGCCGGTGTTCAAAGGCTTGAAGATTTCCTTGCCCCGGTACATCCGGCTCATTGCTTTTCTTTGGAATTCCGTTGCCTTTTTTTGACATAATCGCACCTCATTTCTGTGCTGTGATACACAGCCAGCCCTTTTTATTTTTGTGGTTCTGGATCTTACAAAATCCTGCTTGCTCCAGATACGTTTTACCGTTCACAATGCAATGCTTTTTACCAGATGCGCCCACTGCTCCGGGTGACAAGCCAGCAATTCCTCGTGCTGCAAGTTCTGCTCATGGAGAACAGGATGTGCAAAATGCTGCTGATACCGGACACGGTATTTTTTGCCCATCTTCAGGGCGTAAAAGATATGGATCTCGGTACCGGGCACATGGATCTTATCCGGCAGCGGAGTGATAAGATCGGAGTAGAACTGATTTTTACAGCTCTGCATGGTCACATAAGGGCGGGCCTCACCGAACATTTTCAGAAAGGCTTTGACATAATCCCCCGACTCTCTGGCACGCTTATCCAGACGCTTTTGGAGAAATTTTTGCCTTAAACTTTCCGTCCCGCACCACAGGGTAGATCAATGGCAGCAGAAAATCAGTCTGCAATCTTGCCGCCAGCGGCGATGCCTGATCCAGATCGGAGCTGCCCAGAATGCCGTAGTCCATGTGGATGTTCTGCCGCGCCGCCAGCAGCCCCACAAACGAGCCGCCCAGAGAGCAGCCATAGGCCGCCCGGATGTGACCGCCGCAGTGGGTCTTGAGGTAGGCCTCGATCTTTTCGGTCTCCTCCAGCATGGTGGGAAATTCGGTCTGTTCAGTCTCATCAAAGCCATCGTAGCTGACGCACAGCACCCGGAAGCTGTCAGCCAGAAGCGGGATCACCGCACCGAAATTGCTCTTCCAATGGCAACAGGTGCCCGGCAGCAGCAACAGCACCGGGGCATCCTCTGCACCAAATGTGTAGATTTTCATCGTGATACGTTCCTTCTCTATTTATTTTCCACCTGTAAATAGAAGAGATATATTTCTTCGTATAGGGCAGAGTTTTGAGTTAGGTAAAACTAACTTTTCGTTCTATAAAAAGCCGCTTCTCAGCGGTCCTTCTGCCAAAATAATACGCCCTGCCGTCTCCTCTGTCAAGGAGTTTAGGCATTTTCGGAGATTTTGAAAAAGATTTCGTTATTGGAGCTTCCCCTGCGGCATAGAGGAGGCAAAACGTTTCCCGCATCGAAAAAATTTCGTCCCTGTAAACTTGTCTGTTTCTGCTTGGCAACGCCCGGTGGGAGTGCTATTTTTACTTTGTGAATTTGTTTTGCCTAACCATCTGAGGGGTTTTTCCCCTGCATTTTTTTGCATCGATTGTTAGACAATGGTCAAAAAAGCAACATCCTGTTGCTGCCGGCAATAGAAAGATCTACCGCAGACAGAAAATGGGGTTTGTTCTGATTCACATAGCGTATTTTTTCCTAAAGCTACAAGATGTGTCATACTTTTCTTGCTTCACTTCAATAAATTTTTCAAAACCCTCTTGACGCATTCTACATGCCGTGGTATTTTCTTGTAAATCCCATTGATTTTGTGGATTGGTTCAAATTCATCCACAAGATGTGGTCGTGTTCATTTTGAACACAGCCACAGAAAGTGGTTGGTTATCACCGTGAGACCCACCACTTCAGTGAG
>ENA-OQIX01000011-OQIX01000011.1-human-gut-metagenome-genome-assembly--contig:-NODE-11-length-29853-cov-2.884512_pt1 | contig 29853 bp, 20 predicted proteins | sample MGYA00242591_ERZ504756 | MGnify/ENA primary metagenome ERZ504756 (study PRJEB26092, sample SAMD00036369) | human gut metagenome | host: Homo sapiens | study: EMG produced TPA metagenomics assembly of...
AGACCCGCCACTGGGACGAGGCCTCGCAGACCACCGCAGGCGGCCGCGTGAAGTCCGACGCCGACGACTACCGCTACTTCCCGGATCCGGATCTGGTGATGCTGCACATCACCAAGGAGCACATCGAAGAGATGAAGGCTCAGATGCCGGAAATGCCGCGCGAGCGCCGCAACCGCCTGAAGGGCGAGTGGGGCTTCAACGATTTGGAGATGCGTGACGTGCTCAACGCCGACGCTCTGGATCTGCTTGAGGAGACCGTCAAGGCTGGTGCCACCGCCGCAGGTGCCAAGAAGTGGTGGCTGGGCGAGCTGAGCCGTGAAGCCAACAACAAGGGCGTGAGCCTCGAAGAGCTGCCGATCGCTCCGGCCGATGTTGCTGAGGTTGAGAAGCTGATCGCCGATGGCAAGCTCAACGACAAGCTGGCCAAGCAGACCGTCGCCGGTGTGCTTGCTGGCGAAGGCACTCCGGATGAGGTCGTCAAGAAGCATGGCTTCCAGGTCGTGTCTGATGACGGCGCTCTCGAAAAGGCCGTGGATGAGGCTCTCGCAGCCAATCCTGACATCGTTGAAAAGCTCAAGAGCGGCAATATGAAGCCGATGGGCGCCATCATTGGTGCCGTCATGCGCGCCACTCGCGGTCAGGCTGACGCAAAGGCCGTCACCAAGATCGTGATGAGCAAGATCAAGTAACGTTTACAACGATTGCTGACGATTACAGCCGATTGTTGAATCGCAGGAAAACGCACGTTCCAAAAAGCTTGGGACGTGCGTTTTCTTTTCGTTATTCCGGAAAAGGGATTTCAAAGAAAGAGAATGCATAATCGCGAAGCGCATTTTCTTACGATTGCCGACATGTCCTTCAACATCAGGTTATGCTGGTAGAGGAATATGTACAGCGATTGCCGCCGCGCGGATTCACAGCTGACATACAGTCGGGTACAATACCCTCGGTATGGGTGCGGCGACGGTCGTGCCTGCAATGATGTAGGGGACAGGAATAATGCCAGAACAAGTTGAGGCTGCGACACAGGAGCAGTTGGACCAGCAGTCGCGTGAATTGCCGGATCTCATCGTCATTCCGTCTATCAAGGGCGAGATGGTGCATCTGCGTCCGTCCGTGATCGAAGATCTTGAACGTATGGACGCCATTGGGGCGTACATCGGCGCTTCCGGAATCACCGGCAAGGATCGGGTTGCCGAGCGTGGCGCGGTGCATGCGTGGGTGCGTCGTTCCGTGGCATGGTCCCAAGGCGAAACGCCGACCGAATCCGGTGTGGGGGATCCGGAGTCGCGTCGCACGATCGCATGGTCCATCATCACCGAAGCCGACCATGATGGCGATGGCGAGATCGATGCCGCGAATTCCGACAATGTGATTGGCATGATTTTCCTGATCGATATTGACGGTTGGGCTCGTTCCGCGCGCATTCAGGTGGTGCTTGGCAAGGATTACCGCGGCCGTGGCTATTCGCGTGACATCATGCCGCGCGTGATGACGTACGGACTTGCGCCGGAACCGGCAGGCCTTGGCATGCATCGCATTTGGGTTGCCGTGCCCGAGCAGAACACGCGTTCCGTGTCCGTGTACCAGTCGTTGGGATTCGTGCCGTCCGGTCGTTCGCGCGACGCCTTGTGGAACGCTTCGCAGAACCGTTACCAGGATCTGATCGTTATGGACACGCTGGTTGACGAGTTCGACCCGATCCGTTCGCTTGACGCGTTCGGCATGCATGTGATCGAAGATAATCCGGGCGTCAAGGAAGCGTTGAGCGCGCGCGAGCATTCCATTGCCATCCGACTGAATGAGAAGAATGCTTCGAAGCATGATGCGGAAGGTACGGATGTCAACGATGCCGCGGCAGCTGCGCAATCCATGCAGAAAGCTTCTTCCGATGGTGATGGTGACGTGGCCGAGGCTGTGCGGAAGGACGCGGAAGGCGCGGAACCTGCGCGACAAAGCGAGCATGATGATCGCAAGTCCGTTACTGGCGATGCCGATGCCGAAAACAGCTGGCCGTACACGGCGGGCGAGCGTAAGACGTCGAAGGAAGCTTGGTGGCGCACGCTTGGTCGTGGTCGCAAGCGCGATACGGAAGGTAAGTGATGAGCGCCGAGGATCTCGATAATTACGAAACCGACGCGGAACTGGCTCTGTATAAGGAGTATCGCGACGTAATCAAGCTGTTTACGTATGTTGTTGAAACGGAACGTCGCTTTTATTTGGCGAATAAAGTCGATTTCAATGTGCGTTCCGCAGGCCAGGACGTGTATTTCGACGTGCGCCTGACTGATGCTTGGGTGTGGGACGTCTATCGTTCCAGTCGTTTCGTCAAGAACGTGCGTATCGTCACGTTCAAGGATGTCAATGTTGAGGAAGTGCAGAAAACCGATATTGACATTCCTGATTCCATCTAGCTGCGCAGTTGCCGGTCACGCGGTTGCCAGTTGTGCGGTTGCTGGTCGCGTAGTTGGATTGCGTAATGTGGTTGCGTGCTTTGGCCACGCAGTCGGGTCGTGCATCGGCCGGTTTGATGATTGCGTTTTGCGTGATGCGATAGCCGTATATCCGGCTGACTTGGCTTGATTTTGTAAGCATTCGCACAAGTTGCGGTGTTCGTTTCCCTACCCTCGGGTAAACTATCAGGGATTTTTGTTTTCGTAAGGAGACCTCAAAGTGACGCAAAAGCAATCCGTGGTGATTATCGGCGGTGGCCCTGCAGGCCTGACTGCCGCTTGGGAGCTCGTCAAGGACGGTGGCTCCGAGAACTACGACGTGACTGTGTTGGAAGCGACCCGCGAATTCGGCGGCATCTCCCGCACCGTCAAGCATGATGGCAACCGTATGGATATTGGCGGCCATCGTTTCTTCTCGAAGGACGAACGCATCATGGATTGGTGGAAGGGGGTCCTGCCGCTGCAGGGCGCGCCAAGCTATGATGACAAGAAGCTCGGTCGCGAGCACGATATGGAACCGGGCGGACCGGATCCGGAAGTCGAAGACAAGGTGATGCTTAAGCGTCATCGCGTGTCTCGTATTTACTGGAACCGCCACTTCTTTGACTACCCGATTTCCCTGAGCGCCAACACGTTGAAGGCCATGGGTCCGAAGCTTACGCTTGTTGCCGGCTTCAGCTATCTGAAGTCCATGGTGCACAAGCTGCCGGAAGACAATCTGGAGAACTTCTACATCAATCGTTTCGGCCGCAAGCTGTATTCCATGTTCTTCGAGGGGTACACCGAGAAGCTGTGGGGTCGCCATCCGTCCCAGATTTCCGCCGATTGGGGTGCGCAGCGCGTCAAGGGCCTGAGCATTATGGGCGTGCTGAAGAACGCGTTCCAGAAGCTCCTGCCGAAGAAGCGCAGCAATGCTGAGGTTGAAACCTCGCTGATTGAGGAATTCTGGTATCCGAAGTATGGTCCGGGCCAGCTGTGGGAAACCGTCGAGGCCAACTGCGAGGCCGCGGGCGTGAAGGTCATCACCGACGCGAACGTGGTGGAGATTCGCCAGGCCGACGGCAAGATCGCATCCGTGGTATATGAGGATTCCGAAGGCAACCGCACCGAAATGGCCGCGGACGACTTCATCTCCTCCATGCCCGTCAAGGATCTCATCAACGCCGTGGACGCTTCCAGCAAGCCCGCGCCGAAGGACATGACCGAAATCGCCAACGGCCTGCCGTACCGCGACTTCGTGACCGTTGGTCTGCTCGTCAAGCACCTGCGCCTGTCGAACACCACCGACATTCCCACCCTCGGCAACCCGCCGATCGTGCCGGATTGCTGGATTTACGTGCAGGATCCGGGCTACAAGGTCGGCCGTTTGCAGATCTTCAACAACTGGAGCCCGTACCTGGTCAAGGACGTTGACAACACCGTGTGGATCGGTCTTGAATACTTCTGCGAAGAAGGCGATTCCTTCTGGAACATGTCTGACGAGGAAGCGAAGAAGTTCGCCATCCAGGAGCTTACGCGCATGCAGATCATCAACGGTCCGCAAGACGTGATCGACTCCCATCGTGAGCGCGTGAAGAAGGCGTATCCGGCATATTTCGACACCTACGATCGCATGCCTGAGCTCGTGGAATACCTCGATTCCTTCGGCAATCTGTATTGCGTCGGCCGCAACGGCCAGCATCGTTACAACAACATGGATCATTCCATGGCCACCGCAATCGAGGCCGTCGGCAATATCAAGAACGGCAAGACGTCCAAGAAGAACGTATGGTCCGTCAATACCGACAAGAGCTATCACGAGGAAAAGTAGGTTCCGGCAAGACCTGCACCTGTTGCTGTAAAGCATGTGGTAAAGCGAAAGACCCGTCATGTGATCGCATGGCGGGTCTTTCGCATTGTGATTTGCGATTTGTCATTGACTTGAATGCTTGATTGGCATGAATACGTTGGCACGCCTACGTTGCGTTGGTCTGGATGACGTTGTATGGTTAGGGAAGTTCGAAAGCCGTGATATTTCGCGGCGGACCTTCAGTGGCGGAAATTTCCGTATCTCTTTTTTACAGCTGTTGCAGGCGTGTGCTTGCGAAAGCTAGGGGAAAGGCAAAAACCAGTGGCAACCAGCCCGAATCTTGAAGACATGAAACTGCCTGAGCTCAAGGAGCTCGCCAAGCAGATGGGCCTTCGTGGCACCTCCACCATGCGTAAGCCGGAACTTATCGCGACGCTTCAGGCCGCTCGTTCCGGCGGTGAAGCGCCTGCCGGTGTGACCGTGCGAGCTCCGAAGTCCGCTGCACCGGCCGCTCCGGTGGCTCCTGCTGAAGCCCAAACCGCAGACGCTGAGGTCGCGGCGAACACGGCTGAGGAATCCGGCAAGTCCAACGAGGCTGAGCAGTCCGAAAAGCAGACGGCAAACCGTTAGGAAGACCCTTGCCGGACGTGCTGATAGCGCTGAGCGTGCGGAGCGCTCCGAACAGATGGAACGTGCCGAGCGCACCGAGCGTGTTGACCGTCGCAAGCAGGCTGAGGCTCCGACGAGCGAGGAGGCGGCCGATGTCATGGCCGCGGTGAACGCCCTGGACAGCATCGATGAGGCTCCGAAGCGCCGTCGCCGCCGTGATGCGGACGCTGCCACCGATCTGCTGGCCGAACTGGGATTGGACGATGCTTCGCCGAAGCAGGATGATCGTCGTCGCCATCGTAAGGATGATGCGTCCGACGTTGAGCCGCGCCGTCGCCGTCGTGCGGTGGAAGGGCCGAAGGATGAGGACGTTGTGCGCGATCTTGATGACATTCTCGCCACGTTGCCTTCGCAGGGCAGTGATGATGACGAACGTCGTGACGAGGCTGAAGACGGTGATTTCGCGCGTCGTGGTCGCGGTCGCGCCAGCGATAGGGGTGACCGCGTGGATCGTCGTGGCCGTCGCCTGCGTGGCCGTGACCGCGATTATGACGAGCGTGACGAGCGTCGTGGCCGTACCGGCGACCGTAACAATGATCGCAACGAGCGTAACGATCGCGTCGAGCGCAACGAGCGCACGGATCGCAATGTTGAACGCGAACAGCGTCACGAGGAGCCGAAAGAGGATCTCGTGCCTGTCGCGGGCATCGTCGACGTGCTCGATTCCTACGCTTTCGTGCGTACCTCCGGCTATTTGCCGGGTCCGAACGACGTGTACGTTTCCATGGGCCAGGTCAAGAAGTATGGGCTGCGCAAGGGTGATGCCGTGCACGGTTCCATCCGTACCCCGCGTGAGGGCGACCGCCGCAACCAGCGTCAGAAGTTCGTGCCGCTGCAGTCCATCGACTCCATCAACGGCATGACCGTGGAGGCCGCACAGAACCGTCCGCAGTTCAACAAGCTCACTCCGCTGTATCCGCAGGAGCGTCTGAAGCAGGAAACCGCGCCGAACAAGCTCACCGGCCGCCTCATCGACATCGTGGCGCCGATCGGCAAGGGCCAGCGTGGCCTGATCGTGTCCCCGCCGAAGGCCGGCAAGACCATCACCCTGCAGAACATCGCCAACGCGATCGCCACCAACAATCCGGAAGTCCACCTGATGGTCGTGCTCGTGGACGAACGTCCGGAAGAGGTCACCGATATGGAACGTACGGTGCAGGGCGAGGTCATTTCCTCCACCTTCGACCGTCCGGCCTCCGACCACACCACCGTCGCCGAACTCGCCATCGAACGCGCGAAGCGTCTCGTGGAGCTTGGCCAGGACGTGGTGGTGCTGCTTGATTCCATGACCCGTCTGGCCCGTGCCTACAACATCGCCGCTCCGGCTTCCGGCCGTATTCTTTCCGGTGGTGTGGATGCCCAGGCGCTGTACCCACCGAAGAAGTTCTTCGGTGCCGCTCGTAACATCGAAAACGGCGGCTCCCTGACCATCATCTCCTCCGCGCTGGTGGAAACCGGTTCCAAGATGGACGAGGTGATTTTCGAGGAGTTCAAGGGCACCGGCAACATGGAGCTGCGCCTGAGCCGCGAACTGGCCGACAAGCGCCTGTTCCCGGCCATCGACGTGAACGCTTCCGGCACCCGTCGCGAGGAACTCATCACCGATCCGCAGGAGCTGCCGATCATCTACCGTCTGCGTCGTCTGCTTGGCGGTCTGGAGCCTGAGCAGGCTTACCAGACGCTTGTGCCGCGTCTGAAGAAGACCGCGACCAACCGTGATTTCATGGCGTCGCTGATCCAGCAGAGCGGCAATACCGCGAATAACGGCAACAGCTAATCGCAGGTAATCGCAATCTGCGGTTACGTGTCCAAGGGTCGTATGACAATCGCCATGCGACCCTTTTGTTTCGTTCGGTTGTCTTTCTGTTTGGCTGTTTTTCCGTTTTGCAGTTTTCAACTACTTTCGAATGCGTTTCGATTGTTTTTCGGAAGTTCCGCACGATTCGGCAATGTGGATGATCACGTTGTGGACATACGGTATGTAAAAAACCGACGCACGAAAAAAATACGAAATCGAAAGTAAAAAGACGAAAATAGTATTGCTATATAGGGGGTATATGAAAAAAAATAGGAGAAAAATGATTGAAAATCGAAATTCGTTGGAAATGTTAACGAAAATGCAGTTGACGGATTGTGTGTTGGGGTGGGTGTGGTAATGGACGGAAACGTGAGCTGCATAGGGGAGTCGGTCCTACCGGACTGATGCAGAATGCTTGTTGGAAAGGGGTATCTATGACAGGCAATGGCAACGAACCCGACACCACGCATGCGAGCGTGGGCCAATTCGACGATATCGACGAGACCATTCTCAGCATGCTGGAGAAAGACGGCTGCGCTACGCTGTCTCAGCTTTCGGACGCTACGGGACTGTCGATTTCCGCGGTGCAATCGCGCGTGCAGAAACTGGAACGTCGTAATGTGATTCTCGGCTACAAGGCCGTTATCGACGATGAAAAGCGTGGCCTCGCCGTACGCGCCTACATTGCGGTCACGCCGATCGATTATTCCAAGGAAGCCGAGATTCCCGCCAAATTGCAGGATATCGAAGGCATCATGTCATGCGATTCCGTGGCTGGGTCACCCAGTTACATGCTGACCGTGCGCGCAGCCTCGCCAAGCAAGCTTGAGGATCTGCTGAACGTCATCCACCAAACGGTGCCGGTGAGCACGGAAACCACGATTGTGCTGCAACGGTACTTCTCCAAGTGACATGCGCGCGGTAGGCTTGTACGCATGAGCGATAGCGAACATGACTGGCTTCGGCCAGAAGAAGAGCATGAAACCGAAACCGTCATCGATGCGGGCACCGCGCAAAGCAATCCCGAAGTCGCCGATGCCGTGGCGAAAATCGCTGCATTGCGCCAGTCGATCGACAATGTCGACACGGCCATCGTTTCCCTACTGTCGGAACGCTTCAAATACACGTCCCAAGTGGGTGTGCTGAAAGCCCGCGCGGGTTTCGCGCCGGCCGATTACAAGCGTGAGGATTACCAGATCGAACGGTTGCACCGCATTGCTGTCGATGCCGGGTTGGATCCCGACATCGCCGAAATGTATCGCGAATTCGTGGTGACCGAAGCCAAGCGCAGGCATAAGCGCATCGCCGAGAACGGCGTCGATCCGGGTGTGCTCGACGTATTCGCCTGACCTGTCTGTTTTCCGCGAAATCGTTTCTTGCCGGGGCATGCCGCGCGACTACATTGATTGCTTTGGGAACGTTGTTTTGATTGTGGATTTGGAGAGGCTCGGCATTGCGTCGTTCTGTTGCGTTTCGTGCATCTTGTGCCCAGTCATGCCGATAGCACGTCGTAGATGAGCGTGATATGCGTGTGGCGAAGTGTCCATCTGCGGCACATGCTGGCTTGCGTCCATTGCGGTAACGCTGGTTTCGGACGGACTACCCGGTATGCGCGGTCGGGTTTCGAATTGTGGTTGATGCGGTGCGTCGGAACGGCGAGTACGTCTCGGCGGTGGCCTCGCACGATGTGATGAGCGCATATGAGTCCGTTGATGAGCCGGGCCGCTTGTATTTGACGAGTGACGCCGCTTCTGCAACTGATACGGACATGAATGCAGATGAGGGCGCGACGTCTTCGCAGCGCGTGCCGCAAGAGCGTGTGGAACTGCCGTGGGATATAACGGCGACCTTTACTTTGGACGGTCCGACCGTCAGCGCATCCAAGATTTCCGGTGCGTCGGGCGTGGTCGGCATCCGCATCGATCTGAAATCGGAACGACCGGAGGAAACGGCTGATCTGACGCCGATCGTCGCGTTCACCATTCCCAACCGCGTCGGCAATGACGCGACCTCAGACGAAGGCGTGCTTGTGTCTGCCGGCAATTCGTCGACATTGGTCGCTGCGGTAGGCAAGCCGGGTGAGGATCTTACGATTCATACGTATGTGACTGCGAAAAACTTCACCATGAGTTCGCTGTCTGTCGCCGCTGTTGCCTGCGATTCCGAAAAAACTGGCTGCTATGGCAATCTCACCAGTTTGACCGATCGCGCATCCACATTGGTGGATGGTTTGACGAATGTCGGATCGCAACGCAACCATGAGCTCATCGCGCAGCTCGAACAACTGCGCGATCATGAAAAGGAGCTTGCCGAAACGACCATCGCCCAGCGTGAGCAGGAACATGAGCAGGCGTTCAACGGGTATATCGACGCGTACGTCGGCTCGTATACGACGCATCTTTCCGGATCGATTGGCGATACCACGCAACTTACCGCCATTCTCGGCACCGCGGCCGAACTGAACGGCGATACTGCGGTGGCGCAGTCCGTGGTCGATCTGGCCAACGCGGTCAACGATGTGAGCGCCGTATACCGACATACGGGTGCCGCCGACGCGGTGAACGAGGTGATTCGCACCATCGAACAGCGTGGCACATCCGGTTTGGTGGCGGAACTCAACAAGCGTGCGGGCGAGGAGCAGCAGCGTGGCGCCAAGGATTACAGTGCCGGCCAGTCGCAGCTTTCTTCGGCGATGATTCCGTATTCCATGGATTTCACCGACGCGTACACCGCTCGGCTTAAGGAATTGGGGGCTTCCGCAGGTTCGGCGCAAAACTTGGAATCTCAGGCGATTGCGGATGTGCGCAACAGCATTGACGGCAATGAGAAGTTGAAGTCGGCTTCAAGTAAGGTTGACGATGCGATGCAGGCGTTGGCGGATGCGAGCGAGCACACGGGTCAGGCCAGTGCGTTCCACCAGATCGTGCTTCGTTTTGCGGATCAGCTTGATGCAGGTGATGATTCGACCAGTTCCGACGATACTGTCGATGGTTCGGAAGTTACGTTGAAGGGGTCTATGGGACTTGCCTCGGCTTCGGAGACGTCGCTTGCGGGCCGTGCCGAGCGGGCGCGTATCAAGGCCCAACGCAAAGAGGAACGCGCGCAGGCGGATGCGGCCAATCAGCAGAACGCTTCCGACGGTACTGCGGCCAGCTTGGTGGACGACAAGAACGCCATCAGCATGGATGATGTGATGAGCTACGCGGGCGGCCTGCGATCGTCATTTGGCGCGGCTGCCGATACCACGTCGAAGAACGTTGCGAAAGTCGGGGGAGTGGAATCAAAGAAATCCAGCGATGGCGATTCGGTAGATTCCGCATCTGAAAATACTGGAACAACAGGAAAAACCGCATCTTCCGAAATGTTGATGACAAGTGCGTTGCCGATTGCAGCATACGGCATTGCTGGTTCCGGAAATCGCACGTTGATTGTGCCTGATAATAGCGATTTGATTGACGAGACCGTTGAAATTGCGGCCGCTGCCGAAATATTGCAGCAGGCTTTGCAGAAGCTGTATCCGGATATGCCTGTGCAATCGCAGCCTGCTAAGGCCGCGCAATCTCAATATCTGCTTGCAGTTCCCGTTTTATAAAAATGTATAAACATAGGATCCAGATACACAAAGAGGGGGCCTTCCAATCGTGGAAGATCCCCTCTTAGGCTTTTTTAGCCGGCTGAGCCGTTAAGCAGACAGTCCTGTGGACTGTCTGCAGGTGAAGTGAACGGCTTTGCCACGAAGGCTGCCGGTTTCCACTACAGTTGCCATTAGTTCTTCGGCTTTTTAGCCGGCGGCTCTCCAAGTTCGCTGTCGGCCACAATCACGTCGATGGCGGCTTCGGCATCAGCCTTGGCCTCCTTGACGGCTTCCTTGGCTGCTTCGGCGGTTTCCTTGACGGCCTTCAGTGCGGCGGCCGCTCCCATGAAGGAGATGCGTCCGACCACGCGACCGGCTTCGGCGATATCGCCCAATGCGCTTTCGATGGATTTGCGCGCTTCATCGGAAACGCCCAGCTGCACGGAAAGGATCGGGGTCTTCATCGAAACCTTGGCCTTCGACTTGATGCCACGCAGCGCGGCCAGAGCTTCACCGGCATGGGTGAGCAGCTCCGGGGAGACGGCTGCTGCGGCCGCATCGTACGTTTCAGCCTTCGGCCATGCGGCGTGGTGCACGGAGCCTTCGCCCTCATGCATCCAGCTCCACACTTCTTCGGTGGCGTACGGCAGGTACGGGGCCAGCAGACGTGCGAAGGCGTCCAGGCCCAGACCCAGAGCGGTGCGGGCGGACTTCACAGCCTTCTCGGACGGCACATTGCCGTGCTCGTCCGGAGTGCCATAGGCGCGGTTCTTGACCAGCTCGATGTAGTCGTCGCAGAACTGCCAGAAGTAGGACTCGATGACTTCCAGCGCCTTGGAATGCTCGTAGGATTCCAGCGCCTCGGTGGCCTGACGCACCACCAAAGCCAGCTTGGCCATAGCGGCGCGATCCAGCGGTTCGGTCACATCGGCCGGGTTCCACGAGGTCTCGGCGGCAGCGCCCACGTGATGGTTCTCGTCCTCACGGCCGATGGCCAGCGCGAACTTGGTGGCGTTGAGCAGCTTGATGGCAAGACGACGGCCGATCTTCATCTGGCCTTCGTCGTAGGTGGCATCCAGGCCCAAACGTGCCGCAGCGGCCCAATAACGCACCGCGTCGGCGCCGAACTGCTTGATCGGCTTGTCCGGCACGACCACGTTGCCCTTGGACTTCGACATCTTCTTGTGGTCCGGATCGAGGATCCAGCCCGACAGCGTGGTGTTGGACCACGGCAGGCACTTGTTCTCCAAGTGCGCGCGGTCCATGGTGGAGAATAGCCAGGTACGGATGATGTCCTGACCCTGCGGACGCAGGTCCATCGGGAAGGTGGCGTTGAAAATGGCCTGGTTCTCTTCGCCTGGCTCTTCCCAGCGGGTCACGATCTGCGGGGTGAGCGACGAAGTCGCCCAGGTGTCCATGATGTCCGGCTCGGCGGTGAAGCCGCCCGGCACGTCACGCTGATCCTCGGTGTAGCCTTCCGGCACATCGTCGGTCGGGTCGATCGGCAGACGATCCTCGCTCGGGGTGATCGGATGGTCGTAATCCGGGGTGCCATCCTCCTTCACCGGGTACCACAGCGGGAACGGAACGCCGAAGAAGCGCTGACGGGAGATCAGCCAATCGCCGTTGAGGCCATGCACCCAATTCTCGTAACGCACGCGCATGAAGTCCGGGTGGAAGTTCAGTTCCTTGCCGCGTGCGATGAGCTCGGCGTTCAGCTTCTCGTCGGTGCCACCGTTCTTCAGGTACCACTGGCGGGAGGTGACGATTTCGAGCGGCTTGTCGCCCTTCTCGTAGAAGTTCGTCATACGCTTGGTCGGGGTCGGCTCGCCGTCCAGATCGCCGGCAGCGCGCAGCTCGTCGACGATGACCTTACGTGCGGAGAACGTGGTCTTGCCGGCGGTTCCCTGGAAGATGCGCTTGCCTTCCTCGGATTCGATCCAATCCGGGGTGTCCATGACGATGCGGCCGTTGCGCTGGATGATGGAACGCAGCGGCAGATTCAGATCGCGCCACCATTCGACGTCGGTGACATCGCCGAACGTACAGCACATGGCGATGCCGGCGCCCTTGTCCATTTCCGCTGCCTTATGCGCCAGAATCGGCACCTTCACGTGGAACAGCGGGGAGTAGACGTACTGGCCGAAATACTGCTTGTAACGCTCGTCGTCCGGATGCGCGATCAGCGCGCCGCAGGCTGCCAGCAGCTCCGGACGGGTGGTCTCGATGTAGATCGGGGTGCCGTCTTCGAAACGGAACGCCACCTTGTGGTAGAAGCCCGGATATTCGCGCGATTCCAGTTCGGCCTGGGCCACTGCGGTCTGGAACGTCACGTCCCACAGACCCGGAGCGTCCTTCTGGTACGCTTCGCCACGGGCCAGGTTGCGCAGGAACGCCTTCTGGGCCACGCGCTGCGGATGCTCGCCGATGGTGTGGTAGGTCTGCGACCAGTCGATGGACAGGCCGAGGGAACGCCACAGCGCCTCGAACTGCTTCTCGTCCTGGGCGGTGAGCTTTTCGCACAGCTCGATGAAGTTCTTACGGGAGATCGGCACCTGGTCCTTGGCGTCGATCTTCTTGCCGTCCGTACCCTCGAACGGCGGCACGAAATTCGGATCGTACTTCAGGGACGTATCCACGCGCACGCCGTAATAGTTCTGCACACGGCGTTCGGTCGGCAGGCCGTTGTCGTCCCAGCCCATCGGGTAGAACACGTCGTAGCCGTTCATGCGCTTGAAACGTGCGATCACATCGGTGTGCGTGTAGGAGAACACGTGGCCGACGTGCAGGTGGCCCGAAACGGTGGGCGGCGGGGTATCGATGGAATAAACGGCCTTACTGTCGCGGGTGCCCTGGAACTTGTAGACTCCGCTCTCGTCCCAGACTCCGCGCCACTTGTCTTCGAGACCGTCCACGCCGACCTTGTCGGGCAGCGGCGTGAGGTTCGCGTTGATGGTGTTATCTTGGCTTTCAGTCATAGTCGCTAGTCTAGAAAGCGAATGTGACAACTGCCGTCGTATCAGCGCCTATCGAACCGAATGCCGGAATCGCAGGCAAATCGCGGAAAATCCACATAAAAAACCGTGGAAAAATCAGTGCAGCGTCAATCTGTTCAACGGCAGCAGACGGTCGGTCAGATTCTTCGGATACCCCTGCAGCCCATCGGAAACGGCAAGGAAGTTCTTGCGTGTGTACAGCCAGTCGCTGGCCGCGTTCTCGCTGACGGCGCGCGCGTAATCGCGCATGCGGGCCTGATAATCGTTGTCGTTGGTCGCGGCCATGGCATTGGCGTAAGCCTGCTGCGCGTCGCCGTTCTCGAAATGGAACACGGACTGGCCGTTGTCGAAGACGCTTGCGTCACCTTCGTCGCTCATGGTGGTCAACGCGATGTTATAGGTGCCGGCGTTCATGCGTTCCGTCACGTCCGCGGCGGAATCGAGCACTTCCAGATTGGTGTTGATATTGAGGTTTTCGATGGCGGTTTTCACGTCGTTGCCGATGCTTTCGTATTCCTTCGGCACCAGAATGTCGATTGGCGCGATGTAGTTCACTCCGAAATACGTGCGCATCCGTTGCCCCTGTTCGAGGTTGTAGGGGTACAGTCCGCTCAGGTCCTCATACCCGTCTTCCAGCGGGCTGATCGGCCCTCCCAGCGGCGCGTACGCGTCGGGCGCGTTCTTGGCGATGGTCTTCGCATCGATGGCGTATCGCGTCATCTTGCGGATCTGCTCGTCGGAGAAGGGGCTGTTGTTGTCGTTGTTGAACGCGAGCATCACCTTGTCGAAGCTGATGCCGCTGTCCGCGGTAATACCGTTGGTTTTGCCCAGTTCCGAGGCGGTTGAAGCGCTCAGCGGCAGCGTCATGCTGATTTTGCCGGCTTTCATGGCATCGGCCATGGATTCCTCGTTGGCGTAGTAGTAGAGCGTCACTTGCGATGATGCGGCTTTTTTGCCCCAATACGAGTCGTTGCGTTGCAGCACGATTTGCGATTGGTCCGCGGTTGACACGGTGAATGGTCCCGATCCGACCGCCGATTTCGCATAGTTGGTTTTGCTTTCCGCGTCGTACACGACGCCTGCACGGCCGGCCAGCGCGCGCAACAGCCGCGGATTCGGCTTGGCGAGCGTGATGACCACCGTATTCGCATTGGGATTGGTGATTTCCTTCAGATCACCAAGCTGGTCGGCTCCCACGTAATGGTTGTTGACGGCGCTCTGCAGCGACCAGACCACGTCGGACGAGTCGAGTTTGTGCCCATTGGCGAACGTCATGCCGCCGTTCAACGTGAACGTGTACGTGAGACCGTCGTCGGAAGCCTGCCAGGAGCTGGCGATTCCCGGCTGCAGCTTGTTGGTTTCGCTACGTGACACCAGCGTTTCGTATACGTTGCCGAGCAGCGCTTGCTCCACGGCGGTGCCTTGTTCGGTGCGGATGTCAAGCGATTTCGGCGCATTGCCTTCGATGCCGACGGTCACCGACGAGTCGGAGACGAGCGTGCCGAAGGATGTGATGGGATTCTTGCGGCCTGTCAGCGACAGTCCCAGCCACAGCAGCACACTGAGCACGATCGCGACGCCGAAGAAGATCAGCCAGCGCGTCGCCTCGGCTTTCAGATTACGTTTCCGCCCGTTTTCATCCATGCACCCGAGTCTAGTTGACGCGTGCTACACGCCCGATGGCCGGATGCGATTCGACGGAGTGCCGGCGCGGCGGCTGGCATGCGTCGGAATCACGCGGCGAACGCGCTCGGACACGTGTCGTTGAGGGGGCAGTCGGCGCAATCCGGTTTTCGCGCATGGCAGATGGCGCGGCCATGCAATATCAAACGGTGAGACAGATCGGTCCATTCTTCGGGAGGGAAGCAGGCGGTGACCTCACGTTCGATGGCCACCGGGTCAGGGGAGGGGCTCGCCCAGTCGGACCGCCACCGCAATCGCCCAGTCACACGAATCACATGCGTGTCCACAGGAAAACCGGGCACGCCGAACGCGTTGCCCAACACCACGTTCGCGGTTTTGCGGCCCACGCCCGGCAGGCTGACCAGCGAAGCCATATCGGCCGGCACCTCGCCCCCGAATCGTACGCACAACTCATGCGACAGCCCGATGATATTGCGCGCTTTCGTACGGAAGAAGCCGATGGTGCGGATGATGTCCTCGACGTGCTCGGGATTCGCGGCGGCAAGCTCCGCCGGACCGGGATATTCGCCGAACAGTTCCGGCGTGACCATGTTCACGCGCTTGTCGGTGGTCTGCGCGCTCAACACCGTAGCCACCAGCAGTTCGAAAGGAGAATTGAAGTTCAACGCGCATTTCGGATCGGGAATCTCCACGCACAACTGCTCGTATTCCTGATGCATGCGCGCAATCCGCGCCTTCTTCGATTCCCGAGGCATGCCTCCCAGCCTACCCCTCGCATGCGGACGAACGCGGGAAACCTGCGGAAACGTCGCAATCGGCAAAAACAGCGAAAATCCATCGAAAAAACGACAGAAAATCAGCAAAAAACAATAGAAAATCAGCAAAAAACAAACAGGAAATACAGCGAAAGGCCAACGAAAACAAACGGAACCCGTCGAACATCAACGGAATGATCGCAAGAAAAAGTACAGCTTTCACCGGACTCGTCGTGAGCCGCATCCTTGGCCGCGGCCTCATGCTCATCCTCTTCCGGCGGATCGAAACGATAGCCGACGTTGCGCACGGTGCCGATGAGATGCTCGTACTCGCCGCCCAGCTTGGCGCGCAGACGACGGATATGCACGTCCACAGTGCGGGTGCCGCCGTAATAGTCGTAGCCCCATACCTCCTGCAGCAGCTGCGCGCGCGTGAACACGCGGCCCGGATGCTGCACCAGATACTTGAGCAGCTCGAACTCCTTGTACGCCAAGTCGATCGGATGGCCGTGCAGACTGGCCGTATAGCCATTCGTATCCACCACCAAATCGCCGGAACGGATCAGACCATCCTCGTTCTGCACGCCCTGCTCGCCCGAACCGGACGCCGCGTTGACCGGCGCGTTGCCACGTTCGGAAACCAGGCGCAAACGCCCCTCCACCTCGGCGGGGGACGCCGTAGCCACCACCACATCGGCAATGCCCCACTGCGAATTGACCACGGTGAAGCCGCCCTCGGTGAGAATGAGCACGATCGGCGTGGACAGTCCCGACGCGTGAATCAGACGGCACAGCGTTTTGGCGGTGGCCAGGTCGTCACGCGCATCAAGAAACAGAACGGTGTTCTCCGGCATCTTCACCAGGCTGGCCGCATCCATCGGCAACACGCGCACGCGGTGGGAAAGCAGCGCCAGAGAAGGAAGCACGGTAGCTGGGTCGCTAGCGAACGTCATAAGCGTCAGATCCGTCACGTTAGCTCCCTTTGTCTCTTGTACTGGTTTTGTATCGTTGCCGCGATTGTACTCTTGTTGTGTGTTGTCGGCGTTTCATTAATTTTATCTGAACTATGTGGACACTTGCGGCTACATTTAATGGTATCGCATACGTAATGACCACATTATGGAAAATCATGAAAAGGGGACGAAATGACCGCCTCTGAAAAAGTTGCCGTCAAGTCGGCTCAGAAAGCCTCGTTCGGCAAGGTGTTTGCCGTCCAAATCGCCGCATATGTGGTGCTGGTTGTGCTTGCTCTGATTCCCGGCATTTCCTATGGGAATGCGGAAGAGCCCGCAATCGTGTCGTTCACGGTTGTGGCTTCCGTGGCGATGATTGCGCTGCTTGCCGTGTTCAACCCGTTCCGCGATGGTGTTGCGGGGCATGCGATTTCCGTGATTGCGGGCTTGCTTTCCGTGGTGTGTGCCACGACGATGATGCTCGGACGTGCGATTTTCCCTGCCGGTTTGGGTGACGAAGACACGTTTTGGATGCAGGAAGGCTGGATCGCCGGCGTCGGCGGTCTGCTGATCCTGCTGATTGTGGTTTCGTTCGGGCGTCAGATGGCGCGTGAGAACCGTACGCATCTGATTCGTTCGCTGTCGCACAATGTTGTGGAAGGCGTTGCCATGATTGGCAGCGCGGGCTGGTGCTTCCTATCGACGCTGCTGCCGATTCGTTCCGGCGAAAACGCGGCTTCCACCGATTATGGCTCGACGACGGCGTGGGCTGTTGCGGTGATTGTGGCGTTGCTGCTGATTATCGCGCTTGACGCGTGTTCGTATTGGTGGAATCGTGACGCCGATCCCGATCCGCAATCCAAGAATCCGTGGATCGGCATTGCGCTGCTGCCGGTTATGATTTCCGGAATTGTGGTCGGTATCGCATCGTACGCGACCGTCATGTTCTAATAGTGTGATTCCTGCAATCGCGAGAAAACGCGAAAGCGCAGGAAAATAATCGCAAGTATTTGCGGTAAACGGTAATGTAAAAGCTCATAATCATGTGCGATTACGGGCTTTTACTGTAAGTTTGTATATTTATTTGTATATCTGATTTGCGATTATTATGCGAGGAATCCGAGATGTTCCAGCAATACTTTCACGCCGATCAGAATAAGCACGACGCCACCTGCGATCTGTGCGGGCTTCTGCCAGCGCGAGCCGAACGCGCGACCGATATACAGACCGGCTGCGGAAAACAGGCCGGTGGTGATGCCGATGATGATCACTGAAATCCAAATGTTCAACGACATGAATGCGAAACTGACGCCGACGGCGAATGCGTCGATGCTGCAGGCCACGGCGAGCGGAAGCATGTGCTTCCAATCGAAATCAGCGGTTTCCTTGGCGTTCTCTTCATCCTCTTCGAATGCTTCACGCACCATGTTGCCGCCGATGAGGGCGAGCAGGCCGAAAATGATCCAATGGTCGACGGCGGTCACGTATTTGCTGAACGTGGAGGCGGCGAAATAGCCGAGCAGTGGGAAAAGCGCCTGAAATCCGCCGAACCAGAGGGCGGTTTTGAACGCGTCGAGGCCGCGTAGTTTTTTGACGGTGAGACCTTTGCCGATGGAAACGGCGAATGTGTCCATCGATACGGAAACGGCAATAAGTAATGTTTGAATCAACATAGCTGGTATATAGGTTCATCCCGCCGGTTTCCCACGGGATGGGCCTCGACGGAGTCTCACGTCCGCCTACGCCTAGGGGTACCGACATAGAACTGCCGCGCCAGCCAGCGGGCTTTGAATTCTGCGAATACTGTTCGCATGCCGTGAATTACGTGCTCCACTATAGCGGCCCCGGCGAATATGCGCGTGCAGTATGAGTGTATCCCGTCTGCGGGCTGTTTCTTCCACTCGTTGGAGAAATCTGGACACTTGGAGGGTATGGTTTTGCCCGTTTTCCTCCAATCGGTGGAGGAATCTGCCCGCTGAGAAGTTGATTTGCGGGCGATTTTCTTCCTAGTGACTGGGGGAAGTTTGCCCGCTGGAAGCCGTGTTAGTGGGGTGATTGTTCCAGTGAGTGGAGGTTTTTGCCCGCTGAGGGGCTGGTTTGCGGGAGGATTCTTCCAGCGACTGGCGGAATCTGGATGTTGGAAGGTATGCAAAAGCCCGTTGACGTGTGCGAGTGCGTACGTCAACGGGCTTTCCTTGGATTGCTACCTAAAGCTATCTAGAAAGGCGTGGAAATCACTTCTCGGATTCTTCGAGGCGCTTGCGGGCGGCCACGATTTCTTCCTCGGCCTTGGCGGCACCGGTCCAGTAATCGCCCGGCAGCACTTCCTTGCCCGGCTCCAGAGCCTTGTACTGCTCGAAGAAGTGCTTGATTTCAGCCTTGTGGTACTCGGAAACGTCTTCGACATCCTTGATGTCGTCGAAACGTACGTCAGCCGGCACGCACAGCACCTTGTCATCTCCGCCAGCCTCGTCGACCATGTGGTACAGGCCAACGGCGCGGCATTCCACCACGCAGCCCGGGAACACGGAGTTCGGGATCATGACGAGCGCGTCGAGCGGATCGCCATCCTCGCCCAGAGTGCCGTCGATGTAGCCATAGTCATCCGGGTAACCCATGGAAGTGAACAGGGTGCGGTCCAGGAACACGCGGCCGGTCTCGTGGTCCACTTCGTACTTGTTCTTGGAGCCGCGCGGAATTTCCACCACGACGTTGAAGGTTTCTGCCATTGTTTTCTCCTTGATCGAATGATCAGCAGTAGTTCGTTACTTAGAATACCCGCTTTCGCGCCATATCGGCACTGCATGCCGAATCGCAAGCGATTCACGGTTGCCGCAGCAGCCACTCCGCCGCCGAATGCGCTGTTTTTCTCTGGGGTCGGTTGCGGACAGGCGAGATTCAGCAGCCATAAACGGTGAGCATATATGAAAAGTGCGGGTGGAATGCATGAGATATGCACTGCCCGCACTTTTCATATGCTGCGATTCAGCTGCGATCAATCCAGCCATCCGGCCGAATCAATCGGATCCAGTCGTAAGTAGGCCGGACCAAAAATCAGTCCTCGACCACCGTCAGCACGTGCGCCACGTCGGCCCACGGTGCCAGCGAGACGTAGTTGTCCCAGCTCCACTCGAACTCGCGTCCGGTCAGCTCGTCGCGCACCTTGAGCGGCTTGTCGGTGGCGAAACCGAAGTCCGGCAGTTCGATGTGGACGATGGACTGGTGCGTGTTGTGGCCGTCGAGGTTCACCACCACGATCACCGTATCCGGCTTGCCGGTACCGGTAAGCTCGGCCGGGGTCTGGCGCAGGAACGCCACCACGCCCGCGTCGTCGCTCGGCAGGACGTGCAGGTTGTGGTAGCTGCGGCATGCCGGATGCTCGGAACGGATTTTGTTGAGCGAGGTGAGCAGCTCGGAGATGCCGTACTTGTCGGCCTCGTCCCAATCGCGCACCTTGACTTCGTACTTCTCGTTGTCGATCTGCTCTTCGAAGCCCGGACGCTGCTTGTTCTCGATCAGCTCATAGCCGTTGTAGATGCCCCAGCTCGGAGAGCCCATCGCGGCGAGCACCGCGCGCACCGCGTGACCGGCGATACCGTTGTCGCGCAGGTAGGCGGTCATGATATCCGGCGTGGACGGCCAGAAGGTGTTGTGCTGGTAGAAACCACCGTCGCCGTTGGTCTCCTCCAAATACTCCTCAAGCTCCTCCCTGGTGTTGCGCCACGGGAAGTAGCAGTGCGACTGCGTGAAGCCGGCATAGCTCAGCGCGCGCATCATGCCCGGACGGGTGAACGCCTCGGCCAGGAACAGCGTCTCCGGATGCTTCTTCGTCACGGCGGCGATCACGTCCTGCCAGAAACGCACCGGCTTGGTATGCGGGTTGTCCACGCGGAAGATCGTCACGCCGGCCTTGATCCACAGGTCCATGATGCGTTCGGTTTCCGCTTCGATGCCTTCCATGTCGGCGTTGAAATCGATCGGATAGATGTCCTGGTACTTCTTCGGCGGATTCTCGGCGAATGCGATCGTTCCGTCCGGCTTGGTGCGGAACCAGTTCGGATGCTGCTTGACCCACGGGTGGTCAGGCGAGCACTGCAGCGCGAAGTCGAGCGCCACTTCGATGCCCAGCTTGTGCGCGTAATCGCAGAACGCCTTGAAATCGTCCATGGTGCCGAGCAGCGGGTCGACGGTGTCGTGGCCGCCCAGCTCGGAGCCGATGCCGAACGGGGAGCCCGGATCGTTCGGGCCGGCTACCAGGGAATTGTTACGTCCCTTGCGGTTGGTCACGCCAATCGGGAAGATCGGCGGCAAATACACAATGTTGAAGCCTTCGGCTGCGGCGCGTTCCAAGCCGGCGATCGACGTCTTGAGGTTGCCGGGAACGATCTTGCCGTCTTCACCGTAGTAGGCTCCTTCGGAACGTGGGAAGAACTGATACCAGGAGGCGAAGCTGGACTTCGGGCGTTCCACACGGAAACGCTGCGGATTCGACTCGGACAGGCCGTCGCGCAACGGGTTGGTTTCGTGCAGCTGCTCGATGTCGCTGCTCTGGACTGCGGCGAGACGCTCTTCGGCGCTCAGCGACTTGTTTTCCATGGTCTTGGCGGCGTCGCGCAGCACCTTCTTGTCGGCTGCGGAAAGCTTGGAATCCTTCGCGTCAGCCCAACGTGCGAGCAGCTGTGCGCCGGATTCCAGCGCATTCTCCACGTCGTCATTCACCTTAACCTTGATGGCGGCGTCGTGCAGCCAGGACTGGTAGGTGTCTTCCCAGCCTTCGACCACGATCTGCCATTCGCCCAGCTGACGCTTGACGGCGGCATAATCGGCATCCCACGGCTTCAGATCGCTGTGTTCGCCGATCTTGACCATGGCTTCCCAGCGGTCGAGGCCCGGATTGGTGCAGGTCATGGCGAAACGTTCAACCTCGCGGCCGCGTGCGTTACGCACGGACACGGTCGCTCCTGCCTTGGTGCGGCCTTCGATGAACACTTGGGCGGTGACGTTGAATGCTTCGCCGAGCTCCACGCGTGCCGGGAACAGGCCGTTCTCAACGTTCGGGGTGATGTCGAGCACGTTCACGCGGCCGAACTGTTCGGGGCTGGTGCGTTCGATGACGGGGGCTGGGGCTTCGCCGACCGTTTGCGGTGCGGCGGCCTTCGCTTTGGTGGTGCGCTTGCGAGCGGTGGATGCCGTGGACTTTTTGGCTGCGGCGGTGCGCTTGCTAGGCGTCTGAGACGTTGCCGATGCCGTTTTGGCGGCCGCGCTTTTGGCGGTCGTCTTCTTGACGGCTGGTTGCTTGGTTGCGGTGGTGCGCGGTTCCGCGCTCTTATCTTCTTCTGCCATACCGCCGATTATAGAGGAGAAAAGGTGGATTTGGGTGAACTATCTTCCGACCAGCGATTTCCACCCTTTGTGGATAACTTGTTTACCTACGATTGGTAAAACGTTTTTTGTGGATAAGTTACGTTTGCTGACAAGCGAAGTTGTCCACAAAAACGGCAAAAGAACGTCCTCCGACCACAACCCTTGAAAAGGACCATGTGGCAATCGCAAGTATGCAAGCCTGTTGAATTACGACAACAACGATGTGCATATCGAAAGGACGATGCGATGAATGCGATGAAACGACATACGCTTGCGATTCTGGCCGCGGTATTGGCGGCCTGCGTCATAATCGTGGGAATGACCTGCCCGGCCGCGCTGGCCGCCGAACAGCTGCTGCGCGCGAACGGCAAGCATTACAACTATTTTCTCGATGGAAAACCGTATGTGATCGGGGTGAACGCGGAATCGAGATCGGGCAAATTCTATTATTGCCGGCAAATCGAAAGCATGACCGACTATAAGGTCACCGAAACCACCACCGTGGAAAATACGGAAGCGGCGCGGCGCCTCGCATGGCTGCTGTCCGAATATCAACATGACGGGGAACCGGTGCTCACGTATGCGGCGATCGGCGTGCTGGTGCACCGCAACTATGACGACCAAAAGGTGTGGGTCAGGCATGAGCAATACCTCTTCTCGGTGATGGGCGGGCTGGAAAGCAAGGTCAACGAGCTTTGGGAGGAGGCCGCGAACAAGCTGCCGGTTTCTTCGAGGGTGACGCGTGATGATCGGCAGGGATTGCGGTCCGGAAGCCTGTTCGTGCAGTTGCTGGATTCGAGTGGACAGCCGATCGAGGGCGTATTCACGGCGACGATCGAAGGTCCGGCCGTGTTCGACGAGGACGACGAGCCCACGGCAGTCGGCTGGGCCGAACTGGAGGGAACCACCGTGTATTGGCATGCAACGGGTGCCGGCGAGGTCAATATCAAGGTCGGATACCAGTCCGTGGGATTGGATGAGGCCGTCACCGCGCAGAAAATGATGGTGCTGAACGATGTGGTGGAACGTGAGGATAGCCTGCTGACGTTCAATGTCGACAACCTTTATGCCCCCGAGCAGGAAATGCCGCAGACAGGAAGTCCGATGGGGCTGGTGTTGGGTTTGGCAGCTGCCGTGATGTGCTGCGGGGCGTTCATGCTGTATGCGGTACGGCGACGATGATATGCGGCGATGATGTCGTCTCGCGGAGGTGATGCTTCTCGATGAGAGTTGCGATATTTCAGCTGCAATATATTCCGCATGTGCGTGAGAATACGGCTATATCATGCTGAAAACGTTGAAATTAAGCCGCAGACGAACATATTTTTCTGCTGACGAACTCCCATTTTCACGTATCTACAATCATGGCGTCGTCGATACGAATGGAGGTTGCGATGACAGAAGAACATGCAGATGAAACGATGGTCGCGAGCATGCGTGCGGATGCCGAACGGCAGGGAGCCGATGATCGGAAGGTCACCGATGCGCCGCATTATCTGGCGCGGGTGCTGATGGCCAACGGCATACGAAACATGTATGGCGTGGTCGGCATTCCCGTCACCGATTTCGCGCGCATCGCGCAGGGCATGGGTATGCGATTCGTGGGCATGCGCCATGAGGAGGACGCTGTGAACGCGGCCGCGGCCGACGGATTCATCACCGGTCGGCCGGCTGTCACGTTGACGGTATCCGCTCCGGGATTCCTCAACGGTCTACCGGCACTGCTGGAAGCCACGGTGAACGGCTATCCGGTCATCATGATCGGCGGCTCCTCAACCCGCCATGTGGTCGACCTTGAGGAAGGCGAATACGAAGGCCTCGACCAGATGAACTACGCCAAGCAGTTCTGCAAGGCTTCGCTGCGCATCGACCGCATCGAAGATATTCCGCTCGCGGTGGCCCGTGCCATGCATATCGCCTCTTCAGGACGCCCAGGCGCGGTGTACATCGATTTCCCCGATGACACCGTGGCACAGACCCTGAGCCAAAGCGAAGCCGACCGCCTGATGTGGACGGCAACCGACCCGGCCCCCGCCATGGTGCCGGCACGCGAATCCATCGACGCGGCGCTCGCATTGCTGCAGCAGGCCGAACGTCCGCTCATGGTGATCGGCAAAGGCGCCGCAATCGCCCGCGCCGAAGAGGAAATCCGCGAATTCGTCAAGAAACGGATATTCCATTCCAGCCAATGTCCATGGCCAAAGGCGTAGTGCCCGATACCGACCCACACAGCACGGCAAGCTGCCGTTCCACCGCGCTACGCAACGCCGACGTGGTATTGCTGGTCGGCGCGCGACTCAACTGGATGCTGTCGTTCGGCCAGGGCAAAACGTGGAACGAACATGTGAAATTCATCCAAATCGACATCAATCCGGAAGAAATCGAAAACACGCGCAGTATCGACGTACCAATCGTGGGGGATATTCGTTTCGCCATGACGCTGCTCAACGGATCTCTGGAAGAATACCCGTTCAAAGCTGACGAAACCTGGCTGAACATGCTGAAGGAAGCCAGCGCGAAAAACGTGGCGAAATTTGAAACCCGCGAACAATCCGATCAGCTGCCCATGAGCCATTTCAACGCCTTGGGAGCCATCAAAAAGGTGTACAACAAACACCATGAAGATCTCATTCTCACCAATGAGGGAGCCAATTCGCTCGATGATTGCCGCAACATCATCGACATGCTCGAACCGCGCCATCGTTTGGACTGCGGCACGTGGGGTGTGATGGGCTGCGGCACCGGCTATGCGATTGGCGCGGCGCTTTCCACTGGCAAGAAAGTGCTGTACATCGGCGGCGATTCCGCATTCGGCTTCGATGGTATGGAAGTGGAGGTGGCCTGCCGCTACCAGCTGCCCATCACCTTCGTGGTACTCAACAACGGCGGTATCTACCGCGGCGACTTCGAAAACCTTGGAGCGGACGGTGATCCGTCGCCTCTGAACGCTTTACCTACAACGCGCATTACGAGAAGGTCCTCGAAGCGTTCGGGGTAAAGGTTACTATGCCAGCACTCCGGAAGAAGTCGAACGCATGGTCGGCGAGGCGGTCGAATCAGGCAAGCCAAGCTTCGTGCATGTGCAGATCGCGCAGTATGCGGGCAAGGAATCCGGCAATATCGGAACGTTGAATCCGAAGCCGGTGGTCGGAGCCCTCGTTGATTCCGAAGTCACCATGTACGACTACGCGACCGGCGCTCGCATGTAGCGCATCGGCTGTCGGTATGACATGTGGGCGTGCGAACGGTGGAATGCGTGCGCCCACTTTTTTCTGCCTGAAAACCAATGATCCGATCAACGTATCTGCAATATCAGCAATATCAGCAATCAAACAATATTGCAGAAGATTGCAGATAGAAAAATATAAAGAAAGAACGACAGTGATAAACATACTTGTTGACGACATCGTGCCAATTATTGTCATTATGGCATTAGGGTATATTTGTGGAAAATTCAGTTATTTTGATGACGATCAGTGGCAGGGACTTAATAAACTTGTGTTGAATATCGCGCTTCCTGCGGCGTTATTTGTGTCCATCATCAAATCGACCCGTGCAATGCTTGCGAAAGACGCAACATTGACCGCCATCAGTTTCATCGGCGTCATCGTCATGTTTATGGTGAGCTATTATCTGTGCCGGTTGCTGTTCCACCGCAGCATTCAGGAGGCGGCCGTCTGTGCTCTGATCGCAGGATCTCCGACGATTGGTTTCCTTGGATTCGCTGTGCTTGATCCGATTTACGGCAACACCGTCAGCACGAATCTCGTCATAGCTATTATTTCCATCGTGGTCAACGTGGTGACCATTCCGATCGGCATGTATCTGATCAACCTCGGCCAGGCCAAAGACCGAGCGAAGTTTAGCGTGCAGGCCGAAAACGCGGTCAATGCAAAGGCCAATGCAAAAGGCGATATCACGCTTGACCCGGCGCGAGATGCCGCAACCGACAAAACCGCCGAACTTATGGTGCATGGCACATCGAATACGGGAAAGAACCGCAATGGCAATCTGCAGGCGTTGCTCGACGCACTGAAGCAACCGATCTGCTGGGCGTCGTTATTGGCCATTTTCCTAGTGTTGGTGGGCATTCATGTGCCAAGCCAGGTGGCGCCGACCTTCGATCTGATCGCCAAAGCGAATTCCGGTGTGGCCGTGCTTTCCGCGGGCCTCGCGCTTTCCACGGTGAAATTCTCGCTCGGTTGGGAAACCATCTGGAACACGTTCTTCCGCCTGATTCTGACGCCTGCAGTGTTCCTTGGCGTGGCGCTGTTGTGTGGCATGGGCGGTGACATGAACAAGATTTCGATGCTGGTGATGGCGGTCGCGTTGCCGCCGGCGTTCTCAGGCATCATTATTTCCAGCCGTTACAACATTTATGTAAAAGAAGGCGCCTCGACCACGGCCGTCGCCACGGTGGCATTCGCGGCCACCTGTCTGCTGTGGATCTGGCTCGTCCCCTTCTGCGTGGGCTGATTCAGTATCCTCACTGTAGCTCACGAAGCGCATATAGTAACGGAACGTTGAAATTCCAACGTTCCGTTACTATATGCGCTTTTTGTGACGGTAAACCGTAAGACGTAAGACATGGGATTGTGTGCGGAAGTGCGGGGCGTGAACTGCAATGGATGTGACGCATAACAAATAAGGGCGAATCTTGTGATCCGCCCTTATTCGTGCGCCAGTGCGCGCTAACGTGCGTTACTTCAAATCAGCCTGCACACCATCGTTACCGCCGATCACACCGGAATCACGCAGCGAAGCGATCTGATCGTCGTCATATCCCAACGCATGCAGAATCTCACGGTTATGCTCGCCCAGCTTCGGCGCACGCTGGTAATCCGGCACGAAATTACTCATCGTAAACGGCATGCCGATCGTCTTGAAATCGCCGCGCGCATCCTGCTGGTCAATGGTCACAATCGTGCCATCCCCATTCAAATCAGGATCGTTCTCCAACTCATACCAATCCAACACCGGGCCGACCGGCACGCCCTTCGCACCCAATTCCTTGGTCAGCGTGTACTTGTCGAACTGCATGGTGTACGCCTCAACACGCTGGTACACCTCGGTTTTATGCTCGTCACGCGCATTGGCGGTATTGAAACGCGGGTCGGTCAGCCAATCCTCGAATCCCATCGCATGGCAGAAATTCTCGAAGCCCTTCTTGGACTGTTGAACCACTATATATACGTAAGCGTTCGGGTCATGCTCCCAGCCTTTCGCGCGGTAGCACCAGCCAAGCACCAAACCACCCTCCGCATTCGCTGCGCGCGGAATGGCTTTGCCTTGCTTGCCCCACTCATAATTCGGGTAGCAGTCATAGTAGGAAAGCTTGCCCAAACGGTCGAGAATCAACTGGTCGCGCAGCTTGACACGGCACAAGTTCAGCACCGCATTCTGCATCGACTGGTACACATAGCAACCCTCACCGGTATGCTCGCGCTGCAACAGCGCCGAAAGAATGGCGATCAGCAGATGCATTCCGCTGTTGGAATCGCCCAATGCGGCGCCGGACTGCGTGGGCACATTGCGCTCGCCGTCATACCAGCCGGTGGTGGAAGCGGCACCGCCCGCGGACTGCGCGACCGGCTCGAACGCCTTGACATGCTCGAACCGGCTGCCCTTGTTGAAGCCCTTCAGCGACGCCATGATCAGACGCGGATTGATCGCATGTACGTCATTCCATCCGAAACCAAGCTTTTCCACGTCTCCCGGGCCGATATTCTCTACGAACACGTCGGCTTTCTTCAGGAGTTCGGCGAGGATTTTCTTGCCTTCCGGATCTCTCATGTTCAGCGTGATGGATTTCTTGTTGGCATTGAGCTGAAGGAAGTACAGGGAGTACGAGCCATCCACGTCGTTCATTTCATTACGTGTCGGATCTCCGCCCTGCACCTTCTCCACCTTGATGACGTCGGCGCCCATCCATGCGAGCATCTGCGTGCACGACGGGCCGGACTGCACCTGCGTCCAGTCAATCACGGTGATGCCTTTCAGCGGCGCGGTGTCCTGCGTTGCCTTTGTTGCCGTATCGTGCGTTGCGCTGTCTTGCATTGTGGTGTCCTGCGTCGCGTTGTGCGCGTTCGCTTGATTCATATAATGCATTGCCTTGTTCTCCTTATATCTGGTGATATGTGGTTGGCGAGGTCAACGTAGCGCGTGCAACCTTGGAGAACGTTGGATTTTCAGCCTTGAGCGGCAATCTTCGCTTTCGGCACATGCGATTGGCGGATCCGGCGCATTTTCTCCATACTTTCGGCACATGCGATTGATGAACTCGGCTGATATACCCGGTTTTTGTCGGGTTTTGTCCAGATTTTGTCCGGAAATTGGTTTTGGTGAGATTTGACGGAAAACAAAAAGCTAGGAATTGTTGCAATTCCTAGCTTTCATCAGTAGCGGGGCATGGATTTGAACCATGGACCTCTGGGTTATGAGCCCAGCGAGCTACCGAGCTGCTCCACCCCGCGTCGGCTTGCCTTCATTGAGGCAGCTCTAACTACTTTACGGATGTTGGCTAATAAGTCAAATCGGCGTGTCGCATATTGCGCTGCTAGTGAAATCGCATATCCGATAACGCGTTATCCGTTTTTCGTATAACGCTGCGGACCGTCGATGAAAACCGCCGAATACGCCATATCCGGGTCCGCACCATAATAGGAAACATGCCTATCAAGATTCCCAGCGGCCTTCCGGCCAGAGACATTCTCGACTCCGAGCGCATCTTCGCGCTCGAAAAGCCCGAAGCGGAGCGCCAGCGCGTGCGTCCGCTCAAGCTGGTGATCCTGAACCTCATGCCGAAGAAGATCGAGACCGAAACGCAGCTGCTGCGTCTGATCTCCAAGAGCCCGCTGCAGGTCGAGGTCGACTTCATGAAGACCTCCACCCACGAGGCCACGCACGTGAGCGCCGACCATCTGGTGAAGTTCTACGAGACGCTCGACGCGTTCAAAGACAACTATTACGACGGTCTTGTGGTGACGGGAGCGCCCGTCGAACACCTCGATTTCGAGCAGGTCGACTACTGGGACGAGTTCAAGCAGATTCTCGACTGGGCATCCACCCACGTCTTCTCCACCATGTACCTGTGCTGGGGCGCGATGGGCGCGCTCAACTATCGGTACGGCGTGCGCAAGGAGTTGCTGCCGGAGAAGCTCTTTGGAGTGTTCCCCCAGTATCTGCAGGACGAATACTGCTTCCTCACCAACGGTTTCGACGAGATCTGCCTGCAACCGCATTCCCGCCTGGCGGGGGTCAACGAGGGTGATATCGCCCATAATCCCGAGCTGCAGGTGCTCACGTGGGGTCCGAAGTCCGGCCCGGGGCTCATCGCCACGCGCGACTTCTCCGAAGTGTTCGCGCTCGGCCATTGGGAGTATGGCAAGTACACGCTCGCCGAGGAATACGAGAGGGATATGAAGAAGGGCATGACCAACGTGCCGTTCCCCGAAAACTATTTCCCGCACGACGATCCGAAGCTCGAACCGCTGTTCGCCTGGCGCGCCCACGCCAACCTGCTGTGGCGCAACTGGCTCAACTGGGTCTATCAGACCACGCCATACGATTTGAGCGAAGTACCGCAGCTGCGCGAGGAGAAGCGCCTCGGCACCGACCGTTCGATCCGGCACGAGCCCGGTTCTCCGCGTGTCGACGCGTTCACGCCATTCTCGCACGATGGATTACGGTGTCATTCGCGGCTGATTTCACGAAGATCGGCGAGTACTGACAAGTATTGGCGATTGTCCCACGATTGCCGCTTTTGCGCGGTGTCGTGGGCTTTTTGTCGCGGTTTTGTTTGCCTGCTGCGACATCGTTTCTATTTCGTCTGTCATATATTATGGTGCGATATGTTAAG
>ENA-OQIX01000016-OQIX01000016.1-human-gut-metagenome-genome-assembly--contig:-NODE-16-length-28257-cov-2.901884_pt1 | contig 28257 bp, 27 predicted proteins | sample MGYA00242591_ERZ504756 | MGnify/ENA primary metagenome ERZ504756 (study PRJEB26092, sample SAMD00036369) | human gut metagenome | host: Homo sapiens | study: EMG produced TPA metagenomics assembly of...
TACACATTCTCCCCCGTGCAATCACTTCCTGAATCTCTAGTCCCTGATCCAGTACGCAAAGATCCGCATCATATCCTTCCCGGACCTTGCCTTTTCCTTTCAGTGACAGGATCTCTGCCGGGTTTGCCGTAATCGTCGAAATTGCGGTTTCCAGCGGAATTCCCGCTTTCTCCACGCATTCTTTTACTTCTTTCAGCAAACAGCTCGACTGGCCCATGCCCATCCGCAGAAATTCTCCCTTCTCATTAAAGATCGGCAGACTGCCCTGACCGTCGGATGAGATGGTGATGTGTTTCGGGTTCACGCCTGCATCCAGCATGCGGCGGATTCCTTTGCACACGCGGACTTCATCACAGACAGTTTCCCAGTAATCGATCTCTTCATTTCCGGTGAAATCGACCGCACCGCCCTTTACGGCGTATTCAATTGCCTTCTGGAACAGCTTCTCGTTCCGGTTGACATGGGTCGGGAGGAACTGGCTGGCCGGGATTTCGGTTTCGCTGATGACGCGTTCGATCAGCTCCATACATCTTGCACCGTCGCCAAGGTGGACATTGATCACTCCCGCTTTCCCGGAAAGAACACCACCGAGGCGCGTGTCTGCTGCCAGTCGGGCGAATTCTTCGAAGGTCGGCTGTGAGGATCGGTGGTCCGAGATGGCGATTTCGCCGGTTCCGATGATTTCTTCGATCATCATGATATCTTTCGTAATTCCATCCGTCAGTGTACGCACCGGAACCTGATAGCTACCGGTGTAGCACCAGGCGGACATGCCCTGCTCCCGGAGACCTTTTGTTTTTGCCACGAGCGCGCACATGTCACGGCCAATGCCGTCAGTTCCGAGGCAGCCGACAACGGTTGTCACACCGAACTTGTTCAGGCCTTCCATCGTCGCCTCCGGGGTGCGGTTGGCAAAGCCGCCCTCGCCGCCTCCGCCGAGCACGTGAACATGGCAGTCGACAAAGCCAGGTGTCAGGACTAGTCCGGTTCCGTCTACGGTCTCCGCGCCAGAGAGCAGGCCGTCTGCCGTTATCGTGCCGGCATCTGCGATCTTGACAATTTTATCATACACAGTAAGAACGTCTTTTCTTCCGAGGTGTTCCGGCGCATAGACGTCTATGTTCTGAAATAATATCATTTTCTCTCACTCCTCTTAAAATCCAATCGCAACCGCAATCAAAATCGTAATGACTGCTCCGATCATCAGTATCCCTAAGAATTTCCACATGAATTTGATCCAGTTCGACCACTCGATTTTTGCAATCGCCAGGGAGCCGATCAGGCAGCCGGAGGTCGGGACGATCAGGTTTGTGAAGGCATCACCGAGCTGGAACGCAAGGACGGATGTCTGGCGGGATACGCCGAGAAGGTCCGCGAGCGGTGCCATGATCGGCATGGTGATCGCCGCCTGGCCGGAGCCGGATACGACGAAGAAGTTGAAGACCGACTGGAACACGTACATCAGCACGGCTGCGGCTGCACCGGAAAGACCGGCCAGTGCCTGTGAGATGCCGTACATAATGGTGTTGATAACGGTCGGTGTGGTCGGATCGGAACCGCCGAGCACCTGCATGATGCCCTGTGCCATCGCAACAACGAGTGCTGCGCCGATCAGGTCTTTTGCGCCGTCTTTGAAGGAAACGGCAATGTCGTTCACTTTCATGTCATTCAGATGGAAAATGACACCGATCACACCTGCCACAATTCCCATGATGAAGAACTGGGTTGCGATTTCGGCCATGTAATAACCTTTTGCCATAACGCCCCAGATAACCCAGACAACGGTAACAGCCAGTGTCACCAGAACTAGGATATGGCCGATGCCGAAGGAATGGCCCTCGTCGATGCCTGTTTTTCGTTCTGATCACGGAAATACTGGTCACTTTCGTAAGCAACGGAGATTTCCGGGGTCTTTTTACTTTTGCTGCATAGAACATGGTCATGCCGCAGCCAAGAGCGGTGAACACCACCCACATCACCATACGGAAACCTGCGCCGGAGAAGACGTCAACGCCGGCGATTCCCTGTGCGATTCCGACAGAGAACGGGTTCATCCAGGAGGATCCGAAGCCGATCTGTGTTGCGACGTACGTGACAAGCACGGCAATGACCGTGTCGTATCCGACAGCGACGAACAGCGGGCAGAGGATCATGGTGAACGGAAGGGCCTCTTCTCCCATTCCGAACACGGCTCCGCCGAGGGAAAACAGGACGAAAAGGACCGGGATCAGCAGTTTTTCGGCTCCTTTTGCTTTACGGATCAGGCCGATCAGACCGGCTTCAACGGCTCCGGTGCGGATCATGATGCCGAAAGCACCGCCGACTACCATCAGAAATGCGATGATTTCGATAGCGGAGCTGCTGATAATTCCGTTATACATGTAATTGAAAAATCCGGTTCCGCCGTCGCCGCTGAACAGTGCAACGCCTTCTGTGACCGGTTTTCCGGCAGCATCGGTCAGATACTGGAAGCTTCCGTCTTTGATGACGGTACGGGTCTTTTCTACCCCGTTCATCAGGTACGTGACATCCTCCGTCTCGTAATAGCCTTTCGGGACGAGGAAGGTCATGACGGCCGCGATAACCACCACAAAAAAGATGATAATGTAGGTATCCGGCACGTTAAATCCCCTGTTGAATGATTTCAGGCCTTCGCCTTTCTTTTTGCTCATATTTTGAGATTTCCTCCATTTGATATTCTATTCTCGTTTTTAACGCGCTTGGATTAGTGTACCATAGATCATAGAGGAAAGTCACTGAAAAAATCAAAAAAGTGACAGAAAAATTTTCCATTCGGATTTTTCTGCCGGCTGTGTGCAATGTCATGCATAACATGATTGTATAGAAAGGTAAACAATTCCTTTTAAGGTTTCCTGCTTCCCGTCTCTTATGCTATACTTGAAAGGTTCTTGCTTCCGGCGCTTCATCTGCCGGTTTTTGACATGAAACTGATTCAGTCGGCGATTCCAAATGCGTTTACGATCGCGGTGCTTGCGGCGATTGAGTCGCTTCTCTCCTGTGTTGTTGCGGACGGCATGATCAACAGCAAGCATCGTTCGGATACAGAGCTGATTGCACAGGGTGCCGGAAATATTGCTTCTGCGCTTTTCGGCGGTATTCCGGCTACGGGAGTGATTGCCAGAACGGCGGCAAATATCAAAAACGGCGGACGCACGCCGACAGCTGGGTCTATGTGGACGATGATTCCCCGGCGGTGGATGAACATCTGCAGAAGCTGCCGCTGGAAGTCCGTGTATACGAGATCACAGGACCGCTCTTCTTTGGCGCGGCGGATGCGATTGAGCACATCGTGGTAAAGGATTTCACAAAATGTCTCGTTCTCCGGATGCGGAGCGTACCGGCGATCGACAGTACAGCCATGAATGCACTACAGAATCTGACGAAGCTCTGCGAATCGAAAGGGATCACCCTCGTCTTCTCTCATGTGAATGAGCAGCCGATGAAGGTGATGAAAAAATCCGGCTTTGTGGATCTTGTCGGGGAAGAAAATTTCTGTTCGAATATTTCGGATGCGTTAAAGCATGCGGAGGAGCTGATTTCGAGATAATGTGAAACTGCAGCTGCCGCAGCATCTGGTCTGTATCACCTGTGATCCTTTCTCCTTTATGCCGAATAGCTTCTACACATAAAAAAAGGCCGCCGTGCTGAGTACTGACCTATGCTTTTCCGTTGATCACGCAGTTAATCTTTTTCTCATCGTAAAACATCAGTATCAGTCCGCCTGCGCCGCAGAATACAGCTGCACCGAATGCGGCAATCCGGTAGCCGGTTCCAGTTCCCGCTCCGATGGTGGAGACTGCGGTAAAAATCAGCATGGAAAGGCTCTGGCCCAGCTTGAAAGCGAAGGTCCGGGCTGCGTAGAACATTCCCTCTCGGCTGCTTCCTGAGGTAACTGCATCGCTCTGTGCGATATCCGCGACAACTGCCTGCGGCAGAATACCGAAAATCGCCATGGGAAGTGCTGCCACGACTGTCAGAATCAGACCCTGTACGGTTTCCGGGATGAATGGGATGTTTCCCATAAAACCTGTGTAAAAATTATGCAAGGCTGAAAACAGCAAATGCAAACAGAATCATCTTTTTCTTTGCCCAGTTTCGGTGTCAGCTTGTTGACCGGAACGTAAAAGACAAGCGACAGTGCGGTCATTCCCACAAAATACAGTGTTGTCATTGTCTCCGGAGTTTCAGCAGACTGGTAACGAAAAACGGAAGGCCCGTCTGGAACATGGTGAGGGCGATCCAGTAAAAGATATCAGATCCTACAAATTTCCGGAATTCTCCATTCCGAAAGGTTGCTGTAAGGGAACGAAAAGCCGAATCCTTCGAGGGAACGGTATCTACGTAATCTTTTTCCCGGATGCAGAATACCGGCACAAGCATGCATACGAATGCTGCCGCTGCCATGGCTGTGAAAGTGATCCTGATTGCATTTACTCTTCCGAAGGAAGGAATCAGCGTACCCCAGATCGCCGGTGCCAGATAGGCCACAGCGGTTCCTGCAATAAAGGTGAAAGAAATGATGGTGGATATATTCAGGCGTTCCTGCTGTGTATGGCCCAGTTCCGGAATCAGGGCATTGTACGGAGTACAGTATGCCGTGATCGAAAGGTAATATGCCAGAATCATACCAAACAAGAATGCCGCATTGATCCAGCTGTTTTCATTCACCGGTGACCAGAACACCAGCACGGTGGAAAGTGCCAGCGGCAGGGACGCGCCTTTTAAGAACGGGATCCGCCGTCCGTTTTTTGAAGTGCACCGATCTGACCAGGACGCAATCATCGGATCAGTGAATGCATCAAAAATTCTTCCGAAGGCTGTGATCCCTCCAATGATGGTAAAAACCCCGAAAATCACCAGACCCTGCGGTATGAATACCGTCTGTCCCTGGCTGATTGCGGTTTCATCCGGCTGATAAAAGTACACCAGCCAGTTCGATATGATACCAGACAGCAGCGCCCATCCAAACTGGCCTGCTGCGAACTGCCATATCTTTACCGTTGTTAATTTTTCATTTGCTTCCCCTGTTTTGTCTTCTCCTGTTTTATACCGTCCAAATTTTTACATTTTTTCCAGAAAAGGCGATTCCAAGTTTGATGACTTCCGTAACCCCTTCCTGCAGCAATCTCCCGGTTGGGGATAGATACCTCGCACAGATGATTATCAGCTTTCCAAGGTTCGCAGAATTTCTTCCACTCACCAGGGGAAATCAACTATGCTGATTTCTCAGCTCGCAGCTTTCCGCATCATTTTTCATCTCTGCCTTCGCTTTTCTCGCAATCCCCTGTGTGCCGTTCAGGATGCTCGCGCGGGTGACTTTGTCGTTGCCGTATTTCTGGCGGATCGCGTCGAGGGCGGCATCGAGTTTACGGCTTTTCTCCTCTTTTCGGGATCTTCGAAGAGGGAGAGCTGTTCGAAATCGTCTTCGGTAAGACCGGTCACGGCGACGCCGATCAGGCGGAGGGGCTCGCCTTTCCAGGATTCGCGGAAGAGCTGTTTGGCGCAGCGGTAGATTTCATCTGTCACATCTGTCGCATTGGGGAGTTTGGTCTGGTGTGAACGGTTTCGAAACTCGAGAGTGCGAAACGTTACGGAAACGGAGGTGCATTTTTTCTTTTTCCGACGCATGCGGGCGGCTACGATGTCGCACTGGGCGAGAAGGATCGGATTCACCTGTTCGATGGAGATGATGTCCTCGTTGAAGGTCGTCTCGGCGCTGAAGCCTTTGGCCTCATCGGGCTGCGCTTTTACAGGGGAATCATCGATGCCGCGGGCGTACTGGTAGAGCTGATGGCCGTTTTTCTTGCCGATCAGCGTCTGGATATCCGCTTCGCGCGCATGCGCCAAGTCTCCGATTGTGCGGATTCCGGCCTCGATCAGTTTCTTTTCGGATGCTTTTCCGAGGAACAACAGCTCGCGTACCGGAAGCGGCCACATTTTTTCGGGGATTTCTTCTGGGAACAGAGTGTGTACTTTGTTTGGTTTTTCGTAAATCAGATGCCATTTTGGTCCAGGAGTTTATTTGTGGAGATTCCAATATTGACGGTAAATCCAAGCTCCTCGTAAATCCGGTCCTTGATTTCGTGCGCCGCCGCAATCGGGTCCGGATACAGAAGGGAAGTTCCCGTCATATCGAGGAATACCTCATCGATCGAAAAGGATTCCATGACCGGGGTGTAGGCGGCGCAGATTTTCTTGAAGGCACGGGAACACCTGACGTAGAGGTCGAAATCACTCGGGACAATGACCATGTTCGGACATTTCCGCAGTGCCATTGCCACAGGTTCACCGGTCTGGACACCGCATTTTTTCGCCGGGATCGACTTTGCCACAACGATTCCTGTCCGCTTCGTCGGATCGCCGCCGATACAGGCAGGAATGTCCCGCAGATCCGGCAGTCCCTCTTTGATCCGCCGCACCGACTCCCAGGATAAAAGGCGCTGTTGACATCTACGTGAAAATCAGGCGTTCTGTTGTCGCCTTCGTTTGTTCTTCTCTCATTTTTTTAACCCTCTTTCAAATTCTGCTGCTCTCTATGCAAAAACAGCAGACCTGCTTTTGCCAGAAAGAAAGAAGAAGGATCTGCGCCGCCAGCATCAGCGGGACTCCAATCGTGAATTCTTTTTCTTGTCTTGTGATGAAACAGGTGCATGCCCAGCAAGGCTCCCACCGAGCCGCCGGCTGCCGCAAGTCCAAGCAAGGTGGAAACGCGGATTCTCCATTTTCCCCGCACCGCACTTCGTTTGTCGATTCCATAGACTGCTATGGTAATGATATTAATACAAATCAGGTAACTCCACAATACTGTCTGTAAGATCGAATGTTCCATTTTTTACGCACCAGCCTTTCTTTTTTCAAAAAAGGCAGCGTTTTTCTGCGCTGCCTTTTTCAAACTCTTTTCAAAATTACTTTTTCTCCAGAAATATTTTTCTGGTCACAAAATTGTATACCATAACAATCGCCGTCGCGAATACTTTCGCGATTGTGTAGATCAGGTTATGGCCTATGTTCTGCTGCAGTGCAACATTACCGCCGTAGATCGGGCCTACGACGATCCAGATCAGGAAACTGTTGAGCAGCATGCCGATCAGGGAAAGGACGACAAAGGTGATGAACTCGACTTTTTTGTTCATTTCTTCTTTCCGCTCAAAGACAAATTTGAAGCTTAAAATGTAATTTGCAATGACCGATACGGTAAATCCGGCAACGGAACCGATGAGGGATGCCGCTTCAAAGTAAGAGCTGGAAGTCAGCGCCATCACAAGATTCAGGACAATAAGACCGGTCACGTAGTCGATGCCGAAGCTGATAACGCCGACGATACCGAATTTCACAATCTGTGCAATAATTTCTTCATGTTTTCCTCTTGTTTCTTCTATTATTTTCGAGTCAACGACTCTATGAGAATACCATATCACGGCAGTTTTTTCAAGTTTCCGTATTGTTTTTCCTCACGTCAAAAACGCCGGATTTCACATACAAACATGAAATCCGGCGTCTTTGAATTTCTCTAAATCTCCCGTTTCTCCATAAATCTTACACTGATCCCATACGAAATCAGCACAACTGCGATGCTTACCGCAAAAATTCCCGCCTGTCCAGGAACGTTTCCCGTGATGGTGCCAAGCAGCTCCGCGATCGTAAACTGCCCGTTGAAGCCCGACTCTGCCAGCGATACACCGATTTTCTGCAGGTCCTGCAGTGTGATCTCTGTGATCGGTTTTCCAAAGAGTTCGATCGTTCCGCTCTCCGCTTTTACAAGGCCGAGCATCAGGCGGATCGCCGTGCTCTTTCCTGCTCCGTTTTTTCCGATAAGTCCGGTGATTCTTCCCTCCGGAACTTCGGTCCGTTTTGAGCCCGGTGAAGAAAAAGAGGTGAAAAAGCTCGATTTTGACCAGCGGATTTCCGCATCCATCCACAACCATCATCACTGATGCGGTTTTTGTCCGTACCTTCGGAAGAATGGGCCGACCTCTTTTCGTCGGGCAGGCTCATTCCGTATCTTATGATTTTCAGGAGACTTTTTTATGTCCGAACTTAATTTTTATCTTCTTCAGATCAACGATGCTTTATTTCCAATCGGTACGTATTCACACTCGCAGGGACTCGAGACGTAAATCTCTTTCTCTCACGATCGGAGCACGCAGATACCCTTCTGGATGAATCCGGGAATTTCTTGCCTCCGATCCGAAAATTGACGGCGGCGCAACTATACTTTCCTGCGGTGATCTTGCAGTTCGTATTTTCGGTCTACGCGCGCAAAGGCTGCAGCAAATGGCGGAAAAAATAAAGTCTGCATATGACAAATTTTTATAACTGTCTATTCAAGTCGTTCACTTTTCCCTTCGTCAAATTTCGCAGAAAAAATGTCAAAATAAGGATATGACAACCTCTTCAGAATGTGATAAAATAACTTTCGTTTTAAGCGAAGATAAAACTTATTTTACCATCATTTCGAGGAGGTTTTCTCATGGAAAAAGACATGACAAAGGGAAGTCCGCTTCCGGTCATTCTGCAGTTTACGCTGCCGCTGATTATCGGAAATATTTTCCAGCAGCTCTACAACATGGCAGACACGATTATCGTTGGCCGATATGTCGGAGCGGATGCACTGGCTGCAGTTGGTTCTACGGGAACGATTATGTTCCTGGTGCTTGGATTTGCGCAGGGCATCACAGCAGGCTTTACGGTTCTGACATCGCAACGGTTCGGTGCAAAGGATACGCGCGGAGTAAAGCGAAGTGTGGCAAACGGCATTCTACTGGCTCTCCTTTTCACAGTTGTCCTGACATTCTTCAGCATGATCTCCATGCGGCCATTGCTGCATCTCATGAACACACCGGAAAATATTTTTCAGGACGCTTATACCTATATTATGATTATCTGCGGTGGCCTGATCGCTACGATTTTTTACAATCTGCTTTCCTCCTATCTGCGTGCAGTAGGAAACAGCCAGACTCCGCTGATGTTCCTGATTTTTTCGGCTGTATTAAATGTTCTTCTGGATCTGCTTCTCATCATTCGTTTTAAAATGGGCGTTGCGGGAGCCGGATATGCAACCGTTTTCTCCCAGGGAATTTCTGCTGTGCTCTGTCTTTTTTATATTTATCGCTCCATGCCGGATATGTGGCCGGAAAAACACCACTGGAAGCTTCATGCGGCAGATTCCCGCCATCAGCTCTCGATGGGCATTCCGATGGCACTCCAGTTTGCCATCACCGCATCCGGTACAATGATTATGCAGGCTGCCATTAACCTGTTCGGCTCGGAGGCAGTTGCCGCTTTTACGGCGGCCTGTAAGCTGCAGAATCTGGTCACACAGGGCTTTTCCGCAATGGGACAGACGATGGCAACCTACAGCGGGCAAAATTTCGGAAAGGGCGATATTCCACGGATTAAAAAGGGAGTTCGCGCTGCACTTCTGACTTCCATCACATATTCGATCGCAGCCGCTGTTCTCGTCTTCCTTCTTCTGAAGCCATGTCTTTCCCTCTTCTTCTCGGGTGATGTCGATATGGCCGCCATGATGCCATGGGCAAAGACTTATTCCTATATGTGTGCTCTTTTTTATGTACCGCTCTGCACCATCTTTATTTTCCGAAATGCAATGCAGGGTTGCGGCTACGGCTTTCTACCTATGATGGGCGGTGTTTCTGAACTCTTTGCGCGCCTTATTGTAGCTGTGATTGCCATAAAAGTCATCAGCTATCCGCTCGCCTGCTTCTGTGACCCGGCAGCCTGGGTGACGGCAGCTGTCTTTACCGGTGTTTCGTATCTGTTTGTCATGAAGGATATCGACAAAAAGTATAATTCAAAGATACCGACGGCTCCGATCAGCTGACATTTTTCATACCAAACGCAAAACTGCGCGGAATGCACGATTCTGAAATGCATTCCACGCAGTTTTTTGTATTTACAGGATTACAGATTCAGTTTTGCTTTCTGCAGACTTACACAGGAACGATGATATGTGAGTGTCATCGTCAGATAAATGACGCCCACGACAATGACTGCGAGAATACCGGTATGGAACACCAGATGCAGGATCATCGTCGCACACAGCAGGATCTGAATCATCTTGCCCAGCGCCATATAGGCCTTATAGGCACTCTGATATACCATCTCTTTTTCTGCCTCATCGCAACTTGCCATCCAGTCTTTCTGGAAGTTTTTTGAGTTCATATCGCCTCTCTTCTCCGGGTGAGCTGCCTGAACCATTTTTACATAACGCATCTGATAATAGCCATAGAGAAAGAAGTTGATACAAAACAGAGCACAGGTTGCCAGGAATCCGGCGAGCTCTTTTCCCGATGCTTCTTCCAGCCAAGAACGGGAAAAGGTAAATGTCAGCACGATGATATCGCAGACCTGCGAAATCACATTGCAGTTCATCAGCATCGCGCCGTATTTCTCTTCTTCATAGCTTAAGACTTCGTACTGTTCATCCTCTGCTTCTTCGAGATGCTTCATCGTATCCTTTAATTTCCGGCTGTAAAATTCCATCAGGACAATGCTTACAACGAAAATTACCGCAATGATCGGCAGTGCCAGCGGGCGGACCAGATCGCTCAGATCACTCATGCCATTTTTCACACCGAACGTCATAAAAATTCCGACAAAAAAAACCGCAGACTCCGCCGATTCCCATATAAATCAGCATCCGTTTCATCAACTTTCCGTAGGAATTTGGTTTGTTCCCCTGTTTTTCTTTCATGGTTCATCCTCCTCATATTGAAAAATATCTTCTACTTTTACTTCACAGATTTTTGCAAGTTTTAATGCCAGTGTCACCGACGGTGAATAGTCTCCCCGCTCAATCAGGCTGATGGTCTGTCTCGATACTCCCGCCATTTTTCCAAGGTCGGTTTGGTTGATGCCAAGCTTCGAACGGTACTCTTTTAACTGATTGTACAGCGGCATCGCAGTATCTCCTTTCACTTTATTTTTAGATGAGCTCTCTATTTGACAACTTTTCTTGTCATCTACTACTCTACTATTGACAACTTTATTTGTCAATAGTTTTGACAAGTTTTTTTGTCATTGTCAAGCAGATATTCGCAATGGAAGCAGGGGACTTACTTGATTCGGTTAAACTCCCAGTTGATTTGTGGGCTGAAATGTACTAAACTAGAGGTATCTATTTTCGTAACTATTCAAGCCGCAGAAAGGACAGAATCTATGGAACAGAAAGACAGCCGGTTTGCCGTATTGATCGATGCGGACAATGTTTCCCCGAAATACATCAAATATATCCTGGACGAGGTTTCGGACCAGGGCGTCGCTACTTACAAGAGAATCTACGGGGACTGGACCGATATCTCGAAGAAAAGCTGGAAGGAGCAGCTCTTACGCTACTCAATCAACCCGATCCAGCAGTATAGCAATACGAACGGAAAGAACTCAACCGACTCCGCAATGATCATCGATGCCATGGACATCCTCTACTCCGGAAATGTGGAGGGCTTCTGCCTGGTTTCTTCGGACTCTGATTTTACCAAGCTGGCGCAGCGTCTGCGTGAATCCGGCATGTTTGTGCTCGGCATGGGCGAGCAGAAAACCCCTTCTTCCTTCCGCGTTGCGTGCGATGCCTTTAAAATTCTCGAAATCATTTCCCAGAACGAGGACGATATCTCCCCTGCGATTACCGCTGTCTCGGAAAATCCGGCGCGCTACGGCACTTCTCAGGACGAACCCCCTTCCATTACAAGCAAGGCAGAAATCGAGCGGACGGTTTCCCGTGTACTGACAGAGAACAATGATCACGGAAAAAATCGACACTTAGTGAGATCGGCAGTATCCTGCAGAAGAAATTCTCAGAGTTTGACGTTCGAAATTACGGTTATTCCAAACTTTCCACGTTTCTAGAAAGCATGAACGATATCGAAGTGCTGAAAACCGGTCATAATTACCTCGTAAAGGAACGCCAGAACACCGTATCGCGCCAGCAGATTGAAAAATGTATCACGGATCTGATCTGCTCCAACGGAGGCCATATCGACAACCTCAGCATTATTCACGATGCCCTGCGGAACCGTTTCCCGGGCTTCGATGTGAAGCAGTATGGATATAGCAGGATTTCAAGTTTTATCAACAGTTTCAAAAAATTCAAAATCACAAACAATACGGTACAGATGAAACAATAGCATTTAAAACATAAACCAGATTCGCCGGATCCGGATCGTGCTTGATATACCATGTACATGTTTGGTGTGCCCGCAACAAAAAGCCCCCGGAAATGTCAGATTTTCTGACACCCGGAGGCTCTTTTTATTTCGTCTGTTGTTATCTTTTTCCTGTACTTCCAATTCCGCCGCGGTCCTCGCCGTTTAAGTGGTCAACTTCTTCAAAGCCGATGGTCGGCTGGTGTTTCTCGATGCGGAACTGGCAGATGCGGTCATTCACATGAATCACGGTGTCGCGCAGGGCATACGCCGGCATGTAGAACCAGTCGTTCGGTCCGCAGTAGCTCTCATCGATGATACCGCAGTGGTTCGTCTGGATAATACCGAAGTTCTTGAAGGTGCTGCTTCTCGGCACAATATGCGCCTCGTAGCCCTCCGGCAGCTGCATGGCAACGCCGAGGTGGATCAGCTTGAATTCTCCGGCCTTTAACTCCACTTCCTCTGCTGCGCGCAGATCGATCCAGTCGGACTTTCCGTCGATATAGCGCAGGCGCTCAATTTCATCGTTTAAATACTGAATTTTAATGGTTTCCATAAAGCGTCTCCTTTTCTTTTTGCGTGACTACTTTTCGCCGAACAGTACGACTTCGCCGCGTGCTCTCGTCTTTTTCACATCAATGACTCTCTGATTCGGGCTGCCCTTCCATTCCAAGGTAACGTCCCTCTGGGCAAGAATAAAGCGGCCGTCCACAACCACGTCCGTGTAATCCATCAGTTCCAGATCACAGACGGATTCCCACTCATATCCGGTGTAAACCCAGATATCTTTTTTCGGATATCTTTCCTTGATCTCTTTTGCCAGAGCCGTCACATCCGCCCGGTTTGCCTCATGCAGCGGATCTCCGCCGGAAAAGGTGATGCCGGAAATGTAGTCCTTGTCCAGCTGTTCAAAAATTTCTGCCTTTGCCGCGTCATCAAACGGGATGCCGCCATTTGGATCCCAGGTAATCGGATTCTGACATCCCTTGCAGTGATGACCGCATCCGGCGACCCAGAGCACGACGCGCAGGCCGTCTCCGTTCAGCATATCGTCTTTCGTTATATTATGGTATCTCATAGCTTTCACTCCTATTGGACATAAGAAAACACAGAAAAACGAACCGTTTTGCAGATCCCTTTTTCTGTGTTCCCCGCTCTTTATCGTCTGGCAGATCTATTTATTTCGCGTCTGCCGGAACATCCTTGATACTGAAGCTTACACGGCCCATCTTATCTTTGCCCATGCAGACTACTTTTACAACATCGCCAAGGCTGACAACGTCTTCTACTTTCTCAACACGCTGTTTGGCGAGCTTGGAGATGTGTACCAGACCTTCTTTTCCAGGTGCGAACTCAAGGAAAGCACCGAAGTCTTTGATGCTGACAACTTTTCCGGTCAGGATCTGTCCCTCGGTAAAGTCGCTTGCGATGATCTCGATATATTTCTTTGCCTGATCCATCATAGCCTGCTCGGTTCCGCAGATGGAAACTGCACCGTCATCTGTGATGTCGATCTTTACGCCGGTCTCATCGATGATGGCGTTGATGGTCTTTCCTCTCTGGCCGACAACTTCACCGATCTTCTGCGGGTCGATCATCATCTGGATGATCTTCGGAGCGAACTCGCCGACCGTCTTACGCGGCTCTGCGATCGCTTTCTCCATAACCTCGGTCAGGATGTACTCTCTTGCCTGTTTCGTTCTGGCAATCGCCTCTTCTACGATCTGACGGGTCAGTCCATGGATCTTGATATCCATCTGGATTGCAGTGATTCCGTCGTGGGTACCAGCTACCTTAAAGTCCATGTCGCCGAAGAAGTCTTCGAGACCCTGGATATCGGTCAGTACGAGGTAATCATCATCGGTCTCGCCTGTTACCAGACCGCAGGAGATACCTGCAACCGGTTTTTTGATCGGTACACCGGCAGCCATCAGAGACATGGTGGATGCACAGATACTTGCCTGGGAAGTAGAACCGTTGGACTCGAAGGTCTCGGATACGGTACGGATTGCGTACGGGAACTCTTCCTCGGTCGGAAGTACCGGAACCAGGGCACGTTCTGCCAGAGCACCATGGCCGATCTCACGGCGTCCCGGTCCGCGGGACGGTTTTGTCTCACCTACAGAGTAGGACGGGAAGTTGTACTGATGCATGTAACGTTTGGAGGTCTCGAACTCATCCAGTCCGTCCAGTTTCTGTGCTTCGGAAAGCGGAGCCAGTGTTGTTACGTTGCAGATCTGAGTCTGTCCACGGGTGAACATAGCGGAACCATGAACACGCGGGATAATGTCAACCTCTGCTGCCAGAGGACGGATTTCTGTGATCGCACGGCCGTCCGGACGTTTGTGGTCTTTTAAGATCATCTTACGAACAGTCTTTTTCTGATACTGGTAAACAGCCTCGCCTAATACTGCCAGCCACTCTTCGTTGTCGGCAAATGCCTCCTCGAGTTTCTCGGTGATGACACGGATGTTTTCTTCTCTTGTCTGTTTGTCATCGCTGAAAACAGCCTCTTCCATCTCGGCCGGAGGAACGATCTCTTTGATCGCTGCAAACAGCTCTTCCGGAATAGCGCAACTCTCATAAGCGTGTTTCGGTTTTCCAACCTCTGCTACGATGCTGTCGATGAATTTGATGATTTCCTGGTTTACTTCGTGTGCTTTGTAGATGGCGTCGATCATTTTTGCTTCCGGAATCTCTTTTGCTCCGGCTTCGATCATGATGACTTTCTCTCTGGTGGAAGCTACGGTCAGTTTCAGGTCGGATACGGCTTTCTGTGCGAGAGTCGGGTTTATGATGAACTCGCCGTCGATCATACCGATCTGAGTCATGGCACACGGACCGTCAAACGGGATGTCGGAAATGCAGGTTGCGATTGCGGAACCCAGCATTGCGACTACTTCCGGATCACACTCCGGATCTACGGACATTACCATGTTGTTTAAGGTAACATCGTTGCGGTAATCTTTTGGGAACAGCGGACGCATCGGACGGTCAATGACACGGCTGGTCAGAATTGCGTGCTCGCTTGCTTTTCCTTCTCTTTTGTTGAATCCGCCCGGGATTTTTCCAACGGCGTACATCTTCTCTTCGTACTCAACGCTTAATGGGAAGAAGTCGATGCCATCACGCGGTTTCTCAGATGCGGTTGCTGTAGAAAGAACTACAGTATCGCCATAATGCATAAATGCTGCGCCGTTTGCCTGTTTTGCTACACGGCCTACGTCTACGGTCAGGGTTCTGCCTGCCAGTTCCATAGAAAAACTCTTGTACATAAATAATCTCCTTTTTTTCTTCTGAGCAGAATTTCCGAAACAACTGAAAAGCACACCGGAATACGGACAAGATGCAGCTTTCAATGTGTTTTTCAGTGGTCTCGGATAAAATTCCTGCGCCCAGAATGGCTCCATGTCGTTTGCTGTCTTTGATCTTACAAGCAAAGAAACGGGCGGAAAATGTATCCCGCCCGTTGTTCCAAGCTGATTATTTTCTGATTCCTAAACTTCTCGATTAAAGCACGGTATCTTTCAATATCAGTTTTCTTTAAGTAGTCAAGCAGACCACGTCTCTGACCAACCATTTTCAGAAGACCTCTTCTGGAATGATGATCTTTGTGGTGAACTTTCAGATGCTCAGTGAGCTCCTCGATTCTTGCGGTAAGAACAGCTACCTGTACTTCCGGTGATCCTGTATCTCCCTCAGTTCTTGCATACTCTTTGATGATTGCCTGTTTTTTTTCTTTCGAAAATCATTTTAAATTCCTCCTGTTATTTTGATTGCACCGCTGACTAAGAAGTGGTCGGAGTGTCCTGCCTCTGAATCAGGGTCCGGGGATCTTTTTTGTCCCGCATACTCGATTAGTATAGCATACGCTTTTCGAATTGTAAATACTAAAATCAGATGTTTTCGCGATGAATTTTCACGTAGTTACAGTTCTCCGAACTGTAACTTTCGCAGCTCTCATTTTAAGTTTTGCTTCGCAAAAGGAGAGCTGCCCACACCTGAATCACTTTCTTACGCAGCGAAACAGCGAGTGTTTCACTGCTGAGCGAACTTTTTTTTCTACATATTTTTTTCCTGCCGCAACATCATGATCAAGCTGGTTTTTTTAGCGCGTCGATCGAAGCAAATTTCTGCTCCGGGCGCAGGAATTTTAACAGAGAAACCTCCGCCTGTTTTCCATAGAGATCCTCGCTGCAGTCAAAAAGATTCGTCTCCACGCCGGTAAATTTTTCCTGTACCGTCGGCTTAACACCGATGTTTGTGATACCGTAATAAATTTTTCCTTCGATTTTCACCTCGGAAACGTAGACGCCGAACGGCGGAAGCAGCTTTTCTGCCGGCGGGATCTGATTGATGGTCGGCACGCCGATCGTTCTGCCGAGTGCATGACCGTGGACAATCTCGCCGTGAACCGCGTAATCGTAGCCGAGCAGACCGCTCACGGCTTCCATATTGCCCTGTTCCAGCTCTTCCCGTGCCCAGGTGCTGCTGATCTCGCGGCCGTTTTCCTCTGCTTTTTCGATGATCTCGGTTTCAAAACCAAGGGACGGGCCCATTTCTTTCAGCATTTCGGCTGTGCCGCTTCTCTTGTAGCCAAAACCGAAATCCTTTCCCACAACAACTTTTTTCGCGTGCAGCTTATCCACCAGAATCTCTTTGATAAAGGCTTCCGGCGTCATGTGCATCACTTCATCCACAAACGGGCATTCCACAAGGCAGTCCATGCCAAGCTGTTCGAGCCGGGCTCTTCTCTCCTCATTCGTCAGCAGCTGATGCGGCTTGACATGCTGCACTTTCGACTGCGGCGGCACGTCAAACGTAAACACAACCGTTTCCAGTCCTTCCGTTCTGCCGATTGCAAGGACACGACGGATCAGAAGCATATGCCCCCGGTGGAGGCCGTCAAATTTTCCCAGGGTTACAACGCTGTCCCCTCTGCTATCAAAATCCAGTGTTTTTGTTAGATATCTCATGTTCTCTCCAGAAATAACTTGACCGGTCTGGTTAAGTTTTGTGATGGTCTGTATTGATAAATACCGACAAACGTTCCGCCATCGAGATAAAGGCGGAACTCCTCGTCTTCTGCGAAGTCCCCGCCGGAAGCAGTTTCCCCGATTTCGCGGATCTGCGCCGGTTTCAGCGGATTTCCGTTTTCCGCAAGCTTTTTCGCATGATCGTCCGCTGTCGCAAAGCTGCGCAGCGCGGCAAACATTTCATCGACCGGCACGAGGATCTCCGAAAGGCGGCCCTCACCGACAATCGCTGCGATCTCGTCAAGCGTGTGCGCTCCGTTTCGGTCAAACTGGCCGACTCTCGTGCGGATCAGCTGCTCCATACATCCGTGGCAGCCCAGTTTTTCGCCGATATCGTGGCACAGGGTGCGGATATACGTTCCCTTCGAACACGTTACCTCCATGCGCACCAGCGGAAGCTTCACTTCCAGAATGCTGATCTCGTAAAAGTGCACCGTGCGGGCCTTCCTCTCGATCTCGATGCCTTCCCGCGCCAGCTCGTAGAGTTTCTTTCCATTAACCTTCAGCGCGGAATACATCGGCGGCACCTGCTGCTGCTCCCCGACAAACGAGGCGATGCAGTCCCGCACCTCTTCTTCCGTCACGGTCACTGGCGCTTCTGCTGTCACGGTTCCGCTCATGTCCTGCGTATCCGTTGCGATTCCAAGGTGAAGCAGCGCTTCATACGTCTTCGTTTCATCGGTCAGCATATCGCAGAGACGCGTTCCCTTTCCAAGGCAGACCGGAAGCACGCCCGTCGCATCCGGGTCTAGGGTTCCGGTGTGGCCGATTTTTTTCTGGTGCAGGATGCCGCGCAGCTTCGCAACCACGTCATGCGACGTAAATCCCGCCTCTTTCCATACGTTCAGAACTCCGTTTATCATGTTGTTTTGTCTCCCTCTTTTTCACAAGAAAACCGGGCGTGGATATATTTTCTGCGCCCGGCTGTTTCCTGTTTATGCTTCTTCCTCTGTCGTCTCTTCTTCCTCTTCTGCAAGAAGCTGTTTTTCGATATACAGAGTCAGATTGTTGATTACATCATACGGAGAACCTGACATCGTGCAGCCAGCCGCACGGATATGGCCGCCGCCGCCGAATACGGCTGCGATTTTGCTCACATCAACCAGCTCGTCGGAGCGGAGGCTTACTTTGAAGACCTGCGGCTCCAGCTCATACAGAAAAATCGCTACGTGAACGCCTTCTGTATTTTTTAACTGGATGACAATGCCGTCCATATCTCCCGATGTCAGGCCATAGAAGTCCATGACCTTCTTCCGCACGATACCGACAATACACTGCTTGTCGAGAAGCATGATGCTCTCTGTCAGCGTGCGTCCCATAATCTGGTTCTGTACGTATGTTTTCTTGAAGAATGCATCCTCGATGATTCTGGTAAACGGAACTCCCTTTTCCATCAGAGCGGCCGCAACCCGCATCGTGTGCGGAGAGGTGCTGCTGTACTGGAATACGCCGGAATCGGTCACAATACCGGTGTACAGCGCCTCGGCGCACGGCTCGGAGATCTTTTCTTCCTCCAAAAGTCCGAACAGCACCTCGCAGGCAGAGCTTGCATCCGGCTCTACGTGATTGATTTCGCAATATTCTGTATTCGTCACATGGTGATCGATGCAGATCGTCTTTCCCGCTTTTGCAAGAAGCGGTGCGGCAACGCCGATGCGGTCCTCGCTGGATACATCCAGAAGGACCACAAGGTCGTACGCTTTCTCTTCACAGCTTGTCTTTACCTCAGAAAAGCCCGGAAGATAGGAAAATTCCGGCCGTGGATCCTCAAGATAGACATCTGCCTGAATCTCCGGCCGATTGTCGCGAAGATACTGGTATAATCCCAGGCAGGAACCGATGCAGTCACCGTCCGGACGAACGTGTCCGGCGATGGCCATGCAGGAGACTCCGTTTAGAATTTCATCAATTTTCTTCATTTTCCTCATCCTTTTTGTCTTCTTTGTGTGTTACTTCATCAATCAGTTTCGACATCGTAACGCCATATTCAATCGACTCATCCAGGACAAAGGTCAGCTCCGGTGTATTGCGGAGGTTAATGGTCTTGGCCAGCATACGGCGGATGAAGCCCTCCGCGCTCTTTAAGCCGCGGATGGTTTCTTTCTTCGCCTCATCATCGCCAAACACACTGATATATACTTTACACGTCTTCAGATCCGGCGCTACCTCTGCCGCTGTGACAGAGGTCATCATTCCGATGCGCGGATCCTTGATCTCGTTCCGGATGATGTTGGAAAGCTCTTTCTGTACTTCCCCGTTGATCCTGGTGTTTTTAATACTGTTTTTTCTCAACTTAATTCCTCATTTCTATCTCGGCACTTCTACCATGATATAAGCCTCGACCTGATCGAACTCCTGAAGATCGTTGAATCCTTCAAATACAAGACCGCACTCATAGCCGGAGCGCACTTCTTTGACATCGTCTTTGAAACGTTTGAGGGATGCCAGATTTCCTTCGAAGATCTGGTTTCCTTCGCGGCTGATTCGAACTTTGCAGCCTCTCTGGAACGTTCCGTCCAGTACATAGCTTCCGGCGATCGTTCCGACACCGGATGCCTTGAAGAGCTGACGTACCTCGGCATGGCCGATAACTTTCTCTTCGTAAACCGGCTCAAGCATACCCTTCATGGCTGCCTCAACATCCTCAATTGCCTGGTAGATGACACGGTACAGACGGATGTCTACGCCGTTCTGCTCTGCCATGGATTTTGCGTTCGCATCCGGGCGTACGTTAAATCCGATAATGATGGCGGAAGATGCGGTTGCCAGCATAACGTCGGACTCGTTGATCGCACCGACACCTCCGTGGATGACGCGTACGGCAACTTCCTCGTTGGAGAGTTTGACAAGACTCTGTTTTACTGCCTCGACAGATCCCTGTACATCGGCTTTGACAACGAGTGCCAGTTCTTTTAAGTTACCCTCCTGAATCTGGTTGAACAGATCATCCAGGGACATCTTCGCTTTTGTCTCCTCAAGCAGGTTCTTCTTGTTCTCTGCCACGAAGGTTGCTGCGAAGTTCTTTGCTTCTTTATCGTTATCGGTCTGAACGAGGATCTCTCCTGCGTTCGGAACATCGGAAAGTCCGAGGATCTCAACCGGAGTAGACGGGCCTGCCTCTTTGACGCGGCGTCCCTTATCATCCATCATCGCACGGACTTTACCGGAGCATGCGCCTGCTGCGATGTAATCGCCGACATGCAGGGTACCTTTCTGTACCAGAATGGTAGCAACCGGTCCTTTTCCTTTATCCAGCTCAGCCTCGATGACAAGACCTCTTGCTTTCCGGTTCGGGTTTGCTTTCAGCTCGAGCACTTCGGAAGTCAGAAGGATCATTTCCAGCAGATCGTCGATACCTTCGTTGTTCTTTGCAGATACCGGAACAAATACGGTGCTTCCGCCCCAGTCCTCCGGAATCAGTTCGTACTCGGAGAGCTCCTGTTTTACACGCTCTACGTTTGCGCCTGGTTTATCGATCTTATTGATCGCAACGATGATCTCAACGCCGGCTGCTTTTGCATGGTTGATTGCCTCAACGGTCTGCGGCATCACACCGTCGTCTGCTGCGACAACGAGAATGGCGATATCCGTTGCATTGGCTCCACGCATACGCATAGCAGTGAATGCCTCATGTCCCGGGGTATCTAGGAACGTAATCTTCTGTTTGTTGATCGAAACGGTGTATGCACCGATGTGCTGGGTAATACCGCCAGCCTCGCGGTCGGTGACATGGGTGTTCCGGATGCAGTCCAGAAGAGATGTTTTACCGTGGTCAACGTGTCCCATAACGCAGACTACCGGCGGACGCGGAACCATGTCTTTTTCATCCTCTTCGTCCTCTTTTAAGAGCTCTTCGATCACATCGACTTTCTCTTCCGGCTCAGCGATGATGTTATAATCAAGCGCGATTTCCTGTGCTTTTTCGAAATCGATCTCATGGTTTACGGTAACCATCGTTCCTTCCATGAACAGTTTCTTTACGATGACTGCCGGCTGCATTTTCATCTTCTCAGCCAGCTCGCGGATAGTCATTTTCTCCGGCAGGGTAATCTCCTTTACCTCATCCTTCGGAGCTTCCTGTTTCGGTTTGTTGACCGGTTTCTGGAGCGCTTTCGGGAGTCTGGACTGCTGATGATGTCCCTGGTTCGGACGGTTTCCGCCTCTTCCTCTGTCTTCACTGAATTTATTTTCTCTTAAAGAATCTTTGTTTTTGTCTTTTTCTTTTCTTCCTGTATCACGGCCTGGCTTCTTGATGCCAAGGCTCATTGTATCGCCTGCAGAGCTCTTATGCTCGGTTCTGCGGCGGTCTCCTCCCGGACGGCGGTTCTGATTCTGGGAATCATCATCCTTTCCTGCGAACGGTCTTCCGCCATTATTTCCCGGTCTGCCTCCGTTTGGACGTGCGGAACGCTCACCGAATGGTCTTCCGCTTCTCTCACCGTTTCCGCTTCTTCCGCCGTTATTGCGGTCTCCTCCCGGACGGTCTCCGCTGCGGTTCGGGCGGTCTCCATTGTTTCCGCCGAAGCGGCGTTCTCCCTGCGGACGGTCTCCGCTGCGGTTCGGGCGGTCTCCGTTATTGTTGAAACGGCGCTCTCCCTGCGGACGGTCTCCATTGCGGTTCGGACGGTCTCCGTTATTGTTGAAACGGCGCTCTCCCTGCGGACGGTCTCCATTGCGGTTCGGACGATCTCCATTTCCGCCGTTTCCGTTTCCACGGTTCGGACGGTCCTCGCTTCTTCCGTTTCCATTGCGGTTTCCTTCCGGACGGCCGTTTCCGCGGGACGGACGGTCTTTTTTCTGTCCCTGGTTCTTTGTGAACTCTTTTGCTTCTTTACTTGTTGCGTTCTGCGGACGCACAACGGAAATAATTTTCTTTTTCTTCGGTTTTGCCTGCTCTTCCGGTTTCTTCATTTCCATATTTTCTGTATCTTTCTTTTCCAATGATCTTTTCTCCTCTTTCTGCGGTTTTCGTGTTTCCTGCATCCATCCACCGACCTTTCCGGCCTTACGCCTTACGCTTCTGCCAACAATGCTGCTATTTTTTCTGCAAAATGCGCTTCACATACGGCAAGGGAAGAACGGTATTCTCTTCCGATGGCTCTTCCAAGCTGCTCTTTGTCCCCAAAAAGAATGCATGGCACTTTATAGTATGCACACATATTGCGAAATTTCTTCTGTGTATTGGCCGACGCCGTTTCCGCCAGAATGACAAGGTATGCGCTGCCGCTCTTTACGGCCTGCTCGGTCGCAAATTCGCCGCTCGATACCTTACCCGCCTTCATGGCAAGGCCCAGCATGGATAATCCTTTACTTTGACTGTTCAATCTTCGCAAATGCCTCCTTTAACTGCTCATAAACCTCTGATGGAATTTCTGCCTTCAGAGAACGGGAAAGTCCTTTGTTTTTCATTGCTTTCCCCAGACATTCCAGAGAGCAGACATAAGCACCGCGTCCGTTCATTCTTCCGGTTGTGTCCGGAACAATCGTTCCTTCGGTGGTTTTCACCACGCGGATCATTTCTTTTTGTTTTTCATTTCATTGCAGCCAATGCATTTACGCAGCGGCACTTTACGAACTGTACTCAAATGCTCATCCCGCCTTTGTTTTTATTTTAATTACTCTTCGTCTCCGGCTTTCTCTGCTGTTTCTACATCATTCTCGTCGAAGTTTTCTTCTGCAGAGATGGTTTCCTCCTCTGCTGCGGACTCATCGTAATTGTCCTCTTCCTCGTATTCCTCTTCTTCTACGTAGTCGAAGTCTCCTGCCTCGCGTGCCTGGGTCTCGCTCTTAATGTCGATCTTGAATCCGGTCAGACGTGCGGCAAGTCTTGCGTTCTGTCCCTCTTTACCGATGGCAAGGGAAAGCTGGTAATCCGGAACGATTACTTTTGCGGTCTTCTCATCCGGATCTGCCATAACGGAGATAACTTTTGCCGGGCTCAGTGCGTTCTCGATCAGGAGTGCCGGGTTCTCATCCCATGTAATGATGTCGATCTTCTCTCCGTTCAGCTCATTGACAACCGCGTTGACACGGCTTCCGTTCATACCGACGCATGCGCCGACTGCATCGACGTTCGGATCGTTGGACCATACTGCCATTTTCGTACGGCTTCCTGCCTCACGGGCAATGCTCTTGATCTCTACGATGCCTTCTGCAACCTCGGAAACCTCAGACTCAAAGAGACGTTTTACGAGTTCCGGATGGGTACGGGATACCATGACTTTCGGTCCCTTGGTTGTATTCTTTACTTCCAGAACGTATACTTTCACACGCTGGGTCGGCTCAAATTTCTCGCCTTTGACCTGCTCGTTCTCGGTCAGCAGAGCGTCTACTTTACCGAGGTTGATGCTGACGTTGCGTCCTACATAGCGCTGTACCACACCGGTAACCACATCGTGCTCTTTCTCGAAGTACTGATCAAACAGAACTTTACGCTCTTCCTCACGGATCTTCTGAAGAATGACGTTTTTGGCATTCTGGGTTGCAATACGGCCGAACTCTTTGGATTTGATTTCTACCGGAACGATATCGCCGAGTTCATAGCGGGAGTCTGCACGTTTTGCATCGGAAAGGGCGATCTCCATGATCGGATCCTGTACCAGATCAACAACGGTTTTCTCTGCTACGACTTTGAAATCACCAGTCTGGGCGTTGATGCTTACCTTTACATTATCTGCTTTGCCAAAATGGTTTTTACAGGCCTGGATCAGCGACTGCTCAATTGCCTCAAGCAGGGTATCTTTGCTGATATTCTTCTCTTTCTCAAGAACTTCAAGGGCCTCCATTAATTCTGTATTCATTTTTCTCTTTTCCTCCTGTATCTGCGTCTGTTTAGAAATCAAATGCTAAACGGATCAATGCAATATCGCTTTTCTGGAAGACGCGCTCTGTTCCGTCCTCCTCCAAAATGGTCACACTGTTATCATCATATGCGGTGAGTATTCCGTAAAATTCCCGGTTTCTCTCGATCGCACGGTATGTCCGGATTTCCAGCTCTTTTCCCATGCTTCTCTTATAGTCTTTCTCTTTTTTCAGCGGACGTCCAAGGCCCGGGGAGCTGACCTCCATGATATAGGCGTCATCGATAAAGTCCTCTGCGTCCAGCCGGTCAGAAAATGCACGGCTGACGATTTCGCAGTCATCTACGGTAATTCCGCCTTCTTTGTCGATGTAAGCACGCAGGTACCAGGTACCGCCCTCTTTGACATACTCCACATCCACCAGTTCAAAACCATTGGCTTCTACAATCGGAGTGATCAGTTCTTCTGCCTTCTGTTCGTATTCTTCTCTTCTGCTCAAATCCTCACCACCTTTTTTGATTTAGGGAAACTTTCGAAAAATTCTTTCATTTCCCTGTACACAAGAAAGAGTGGACGAAATCGTCCACTCCTTAACAGTCACTTATTAACAACTTTACTATAGCACCTTTTCCGTGCAATTGCAAGGGTTAATTTTCAAAATATCCTTTATTTATCGCCTTTTCCGGCTTTTTTGTTCGCCGGTTCCGGGCAGATGTGGACATCGAGCTGGTTATACGGGATGGAAATTCCCGCCGCGTCAAACTCTTCTTTGATGCGCTCATTCATTTTCCATTTGACCGGCCAGTAATTTTCCGTTGCGACCCAGGCGCGCAGACCAACCGTGATCGCGCTCTCGCCCAGCTCATCTACGAAAAACTGCTGCTCCTCCGACTGAAAATGCGGCTCCTCCTCAACGAGGCGACGCAGGATGTCCTTCGCTTTTCTGATATCGGACTCATAAGAAATGCCGACTTTGATTTCCAGCTTTCTGCGGTCCATTGCCGTCACGTTGATGATGGTGTGGTTCGTAAGATTGGCGTTCGGGATCATGATGGTACGGTTGTCGATGCTGTTGATTGTCGTGTAATACATCTCAATCTTTTTGACCGTTCCCTCCTGACCTTCGCCCGGGAAGATGATGTAGTCACCGACCTTAAATGGCTTCAGCAGCAGAATCATCACCCCGCCTGCAAAGTTTGAGAGGCCGCCCTGCAATGCCAGGGATACGGCAACGCCGGCGGAGGCGATGGCTGCTGCGATCGACGCTTCGGATACGATACCGAGCTGAACGATAATGGTCAGCACCAGCAGCGTGTTCAGACTGTATTTCACCATGGAAACGGTGAAACTGACCACCGCCTCCTCCGTGTGAAAACGCCGCATGTTTTTCCGGATCAGACCGCAGAGCCACAGGATCAGTTTGCGTGCAACCAGAAACAGAATTACTGCAAACACGATCTTCAGCACCAGATCGGCAGCCGAAGAGGCCTTGTCGATCCAGTATTCATAGACTCGTTCCGCCGCTGTCAGATTCACCATGTGTTATCTCTCCTCTGTCTCGAATTTTCTCTGCAGCTCCTCGCCGAGTTCACTCATGCCTGTGCTTTTTTTCGTTTTTGTCTCTGGTTTTGCCTCTGATTTTGCTTCCGACTTGGTTTCCGGCTTTGTAGCCGGCTTCTTTTCCGGATCGGCGGCTGCGCGGTATTTTTCCACGGCTTTTGCTGCCTCTGCCGCTGCGGATTTTCCGGCTTTCACCAGCTTGTCCACCGTCTGCTCTACCGTTTTCACCGGTTTGCTGTCGATCGCCTGCTTTACGGCTTTCTCCACCTTCTCTGTCGCAGTCGTAGTTCCCTGCTTTTTCTCTGCGGTTTTCACCGTTTTTTCCGATACCTTTTTCTCTGCTTTTTGGGCAGTCTTTGTTGTTTTCTTTGCTTTTACTGCTTTTACTGCTTCTTCCGTTTTTCCAGCCGGTTTTCCCTTCTTTCCGGTTTTCTTCTCTGCTGCCGCTTTCGCTGCAGTTTTTGCCTTTGCGCTCTTATTGCTTGCAGCGCCCGTCTCCGGCTTCGTATAAGAAAATACCTGAACAGAAAGCGGTGCGAGTTTTACGGTAATCGAGTTTTTCCGCTCGTCGCACTCTGTTTTTTTCGACATTTTCACGCGTGGATTTCCGACGCCTGTTCCGCCATAGCTTTCCGCATCGCTGTTGAACATCTCTTTGTACTTTCCTGGATACGGCACACCAATGCGGAAATCATCGTACTCGACATTCGAGAAGTTGCATATGACAAGCAGCGTATCTTCTTTCTTCCTTGTTCTGCGAAGGAAGATCAGAAGATTCTTTTCCCACTCCATGCCATTGATCCACTCAAAGCCCTCCGGCTTTTCGTCAAGCTGATACAATGCCGGATTTGCTTTGTAGAATGCATGAAGTGCCGCCATATAGTTCTTTAACTGCAGATGTTTCTTGTCCTCAAGAAGCTCCCAGGACAGGGACTGTTTCTCATTCCACTCTTTTTCCTGTCCAAATTCCTGTCCCATAAACAGAAGCTTCTTTCCGGGATGCACCATCTGATAAGCGTACGCCAGACGAAGATTTGCCATTTTCTGCTCCGGTGTACCCGGCATTTTGGTATACATGGATCCCTTCAGATGAACCACTTCATCGTGCGACAGACTCAGCATGAATTTCTCCGAGTATGCATATACCATAGAAAAAGTCAGCTGATCGTGATGTGCCCCGCGGTATACCGGATCGTTTTTCATATATTCCGTAAAATCATTCATCCAGCCCATGTTCCACTTGTAGTCGAAGCCAAGTCCTTCATCGTCGAGTTCTCCCGTCACCTTCGGCCATGCGGTCGATTCCTCTGCGATAAGAAGCGCATCCGGGAACTCTTTTTTGAAGATGGAGTTCAGATGTTTTAAAAATTCGATTGCCTCAAGGTTCTCATTTCCGCCGTAGATATTTGCGACCCACTCCCCGTCCTGCTTGCCATAATCAAGATACAGCATCGAGGCAACCGCATCCATACGGATTCCGTCGGCATGGTACTCTTTTGCCCAGAAAAGCGCATTGGCGATCAGGAAGTTCTTTACTTCCGGTCTGCCGTAATTGTAAATCAGCGTGCCCCAGTGTGGATGGGATCCCTGTCTCGGGTCAAAATGCTCGTACAGACACGTTCCGTCAAACGCAGAAAGTCCGAAGGTATCGCGCGGGAAGTGTGCCGGTACCCAGTCGAGAATAACACCAATGTCGTTCTGGTGCATCGTATCCATAAAATAGCGGAAGTCATCCGGCGTTCCGTATCGTGCTGTCGGTGCGTAATAGCCCGTTACCTGATAACCCCAGGATTCATCGAGCGGATGCTCCATCACCGGCATCAGCTCAACATGGGTGTAGCCGAGCTCTTTCACATAAGAAGCCAGCATCGGAGCGATCTCACGGTAGTTATAAAATTCACGGCCATCGTCCGGTTTTTTCCAGGAGCCAAGATGCACTTCATAAACAGAAATCGGCGCTTTGTCGCCCTGTGCGATGCCACGCTTCTTCATCCAGTTCTCATCCTGCCAGGCATATTTTCCAAGATCAACCACAACACTCGCATTGTTCGGACGCAGCTGTGCTGCATTCGCGTATGGATCCGATTTCAGATACGTCAGACCGCCCTTTGCCTTAATTTCATATTTATAGATGTCGCCCGCGCGAACACCGGGGATAAAGAGCTCGTAGATTCCGGACTCCAGAAGATTCATCTGATATGCTCTTCCGTCCCAGTTATTGAAATTTCCGACAACACTGACACGGATCGCATTCGGTGCCCAGACAGCGAAGTAAACACCGCTGATACCATCGATCTTTACCGGGTGTGCACCCAGCTTCTCATAGATGGAATAACAGATGCCGTTTTCAAACTGTTTCTGTTCCTGCTCGGTGAACTGCATCGGATAGGCGTACGGATCGTAATGCTCCATCTGGTTTCCGTCGCCGTCCCAGTAGATCAGCGTATAGGACGGAATTTTCTTTCCTGGAAGCAGCACAGCGAAAAATCCCGCCTCATCCTCGCAAACCATCTCGGTCTGTTTTCCGTCGCGGATCGTATGTACGGCTGCACGGGTTGCATCCGGGAAAAACGCCTGAATCAAAACACCATCCTCCGTTACGCGCGGTCCCAAGATGTCTCTTGGATGATTTTCCTCGGAATAGACCACGGCTTCTATTTCCGCCCAATCCATATAATC
>ENA-OQIX01000018-OQIX01000018.1-human-gut-metagenome-genome-assembly--contig:-NODE-18-length-27553-cov-4.208816_pt1 | contig 27553 bp, 24 predicted proteins | sample MGYA00242591_ERZ504756 | MGnify/ENA primary metagenome ERZ504756 (study PRJEB26092, sample SAMD00036369) | human gut metagenome | host: Homo sapiens | study: EMG produced TPA metagenomics assembly of...
AATTGTCGGACTCGTGATCACAGCAATATATTACGTATTCAGTAAACTAAGTCTAAAAGGAATGAAACTCGTCTTCGAAGTTGGCCAGCAAAAAACAGATTCCATTCCATTACTACTAATTCCGTTAGTAATGATTGGAACATGGTTAACACATCTATTCGGAGGAAGTGCTGGTAGAGAAGGAGTTGCAGTTCAGATCGGAGCAACCCTATCTCATGCACTCGGAAGAAAATTTAACTTCCCAGAGAATGGAAGAATAATGTTAGTCATCGGTATGGCAGCAGGATTTGGAGGGTTATTTCAGACACCATTAAGTGCAACATTCTTTGCAATCGAGGTAATCGAGTTTGCTGCAACAGCATCGCTTCCCATGTGGCCCATGATAACGGAGTACAGAACGTAGGCAATTCCCCAGACGAGGGAGGCCGCAAGCACGGGAAGCGTGTAGCGCCAGAAGTCTTCTGAAAGTATTTTCCCTGCGGAAGAGAAGAGGCGGTTCCAGAGAATCCGTACACGCTCCGGTTTCTTTGTCTCGAGATAAGCCCAGATCAGTTCCACAACGCGGGCAGCTACCGTTGCATAAGCTGCTCCGCGGATCCCAAGTGCCGGAGCACCGCAAAGACCGTAGATGAGGATGGCATTTAAAATGATGTTCAGTACAACCGCAGTGGAACTGATGCGGGAGCTGACTGCTGCATGACCGGTGTTTTTCAGCAGGATCAGATAGACCTGCGAAATACCGCAGAGTACGTAGGAGAGTGCAACAGCGCGTAAATACTGGCTTCCGCTTGCAACCAGGGGCGCATCATTTGTAAAGATGCGCATCAGCATTTCGGGACAGAAACCGGCAAGGATGGTAAACAGGCCGGAGAACAGCAGGTTGGTGCGAAGTGCGATCGGAATCACTTTTTCGATCGAAGCGGCATCCTGTTTCCCCCAGTACTGCGCTGCCATAATACCGGCGCCCGCCGCGATGCCTGAGATAAAAAGGCTCAAAACAAACTGCACCTGTCCGGCCAGCGAAACCGCCGACAGCGAGGTCTGGTCAATCCATCCCAGCATGATTGCGTCCGTCGCGCTGACGAGAGCCAGCATAAAGTTCTGAATCGCAATCGGGAGGACGAGGAGCTTTAATTTCTGGTAAAACTCATCCTTGAAATTCATTCGTGTTTTCATAAAATTCCCCCAAAATAGTAAGTGATATTAGATGGTATTCTGCTGTATTATAGCGGAAAGAAAATGGGAAAACAATGGCTAAAACAAGCTATTTTCTGGTCATTTTTGACATTCCCTGTATAATATAGAAGAAAAAGAACTTTTCCGGTGCCCGTGTCCGGTACGCCGGAAAGTGGAGAAGAAGTTTGATCAGAAAATCAGGTTTCCTTCAGCAGAAACTCCAGGATTTCTGCTATCAGAATAAATATGCCGGCAGCGGCTGTCTTTATAAAATCCAGAAATCCATGCAGGAGCTGGAGAAGCTTTTGAAAAAGAAAGATAAGAAACGGAAGTAGGTTCGGCTGCCATTGGAGCCGTCATCGAAACAAACGGAAATATACGAAAAAATTGTGAAATTTAATAGAATTATAAGACCTGTTTTCGCTGTTTTTAACAAAAGTAAAGAAACAGTGAAAAAAAAAGGTTGCTTTTTTTCGGCAGAATCCTTTATAATCTTATTTGTGTTCAGCGAGTGGATCATCCAATGAAACACAGAAAAACAAAAGTAAGCGCCTTTAGCTCAGTTGGTAGAGCAGTAGACTCTTAATCTATTTGTCCAGGGTTCGAGTCCCTGAAGGCGCATCGAAAGCACTGTTTTTGCAGACCTGAGAGCTGCGGGGACGGTGTTTTTCTTGTTTTACAAGCAAAATACCAAAAGTCTGTGTATCAACTTTTTTTACATTGCGATAGAAACAGAGAAAAACCGGCAGCGGAGCGGTCTTACTTTTCAAGAGACCGTTCTGCTGCCGGTTTGTATTTTGGATGGGAATCAAATCATTTGCGAAAGCATTCCGCTACAGAAACCGTGCCTCCATCTTACAGATCGGGTTTCCAATTGAGGAAAACTTCTCCTCATATTCCGTCATTACATTTCCTTCTGAGAGAACCACATCGTGGTGCAGATCGTATGTGAATGCAGTGAGTTCCCATCCCTCTGCATTTTTCATCTCTTCAAGAGAGAAGTCAAACAGATCTTTATTATCGGTTTTGAATTCCAGTGTTCCGTCCTTCTTTAAAATCTTCTCGTACCGTGCAAGAAACTCATGCGATGTCAGTCTCCGTTTCGCATGGCGGTCTTTCGGCCACGGATCGGAGAAGTTGAGGTAAATGCGGTCTACCTCGCCCTCAGCAAACACTTCCGGAAGCTGGCGTGCATCCATGCGGATAAAAAACAGGTTTTTGATTTCCGTCTCCAGTTTTTCCCGTTTCTGTACTGCGCGGAGCAGCACGCTGTCGTACATTTCAATGCCGACGTAGTTGATTTCCGGATGCAGAACCGCCATATCCATCAAAAAGCGGCCCTTTCCCATACCGACCTCAATATGAATCGGATTTTCATTTCCCAAAATTTCAGCCCACCGTCCCCGGCAGCTCTCCGGCTCCTGCACAACGAACGGACAGGAAGCAATCACATCTTTTGATCCTCTGATATTTCTAAGGCGCATATGCGTAAAATTCCTTTCTTAAGTGATAAATATTAGAATAAAAGCCAATCATATCCAGTATATCATAGCTCCCGAAAAAGCAAAACAGAAAAATCCCGTTTTCAAATTTTCGAAGTTTTCAAAATACTATATACAATATCAACCTGCACATAGCATTTCTTATCAGCAATATGACAATCGGATTGGAACCATATCGAAATCATATGAGGGACCATCTTTTGGCTATTGAGATTGGAAGAAAAAATATGACCCATTGTCTATTTTAATCAAAAAGTCGATCGAAATCCCACTTTTTTTTACGATTTCAATATGTCAACTTTAGAAAAAAAGGTAGTAGAATACTAACAGCAAAGATGCGGGGTAGTTTCCTCGTCTTTGTTGTCTTTTAAATAAATAAGGAGGGAAAGCGATGCTATGGAATCTGTAATTAACAAACTTGCAGAGATCGAAACGGCTGCTACCAAGATTATGCAGGCTGCCGAGAATCAGAAGAAGCTCCAGGATGAGCAGCAGGAAGAGCGGATTGCAAAATTCGATGCAGATCTGGAAGCGGAAACGGCAAAGCGGATTGAAGAGATCACAACAAAACTTCATTCTACTACAGATGCGGATCAGAAAAAGCAGCGGGACTCTGCCGCCGAACTTCTATCTTCACTGGACGCTTATTACGAACAGAATCACGGAACACTGTCCACGCAGATTTACGAAAACATTATAAGGAAGTGAAACGATGAGCGGTCTATTATCCTACAGCGGCCTTACCACAAAGATAAGAGCCATGCAGAGCCATCTTTTAAACGACCAGAATTTTCGGGAAATCGTGGAATTGGAGAGTGTACCGCAGGCAGTTTCTTACCTCAAGCAGCATAAAGGCTATGAGGATCTGTTTGAGGGCTACAACGAAGCTGACCTTCACCGAGGTCAGATCGAGAAAATGCTGCGCCTGACGGTATACCGGGATTTTTCCAAGCTGTACCGTTTTGCAAATGTGGAGCAGAGAAAGTTCCTTGCGCTCTACTTTAAACGATACGAAGTGTCCGTTATCAAAGAATGCCTGAACACGGTATTTGATCACCGTGATGTGGTATTGAACCTGTCCATATTCGACGAGTTCTTTAACAAGCATTCCCAGCTGGACATCAATCTTCTGGCGTCCTCCAGGACGATCGAAGAACTGATTGCGAACCTGAAAGGGACAGAATATTATGCCCCGTTGTCGCAGCTCGCGGATATCGAGCGTCCGACCCTGTTCGACTATGAGATGACCCTGGATCTGTATTACTTTGCACAGATGTGGAAGGACAGATCAAAAGTAGTGACAAAGCGGGATCTGGAAGAGCTGACCGCTGCATGGGGAAGCAAGTTTGACATGCTGAACCTTCAGTGGATCTACCGTTCCAAACGCTATTATCACATGACCAGCGCACAAATCTACGCCCTGCTGATTCCGGTTCATCACCGGCTGAAAAAGGATGTGGTAAAGGCACTGGTAGAAGCCGAGAATATGAGTGCATTTTCCCAGCTGCTGGAACAAACCTATTATGCGAAACGGTATGATTCCTTCAAAGTCGATACGCTGGAATCCATGTATGCAGCCATTATGAAGCACATACTTTCCAGTGAATCCAGACAGGATCCTTATTCCGTTGCCACAATATACTCATACCTCTATCACAAAGAGCACGAGGTAAACCGGCTTATTATTGCACTCGAGTGCGTACGTTACCGTATCAGCGCTGACGAGGCAATGCAGCATATCGCAAAAACTTAATACACGGGAGGTGTACTCATTGATTGTCAAGATGAAATTTTTGAGCATCACCGGGCCGAAAGCCGACATTGACCGTGTGGTCAACACTTATCTCTCAAAATATGAGATACATCTGGAAAACGCTCTGACGGAGCTGTCTACGATGCAGAATATCACACCGTATATCCAGATCAACCCATACAAAGAGACCTTAAAACAGGCGGAAGATTTTACAGCACTTCTGCCGGAAGAGAAGCGTACCACCACGAAAAGACTTTCCCTGGAAGATGCCATCAACTGTGTCCATGGTTTGGATCACACCCTTGGCCAGTTGAACCAGGAGCGTACAGAACTGGAAGCAAAAAAGAAAGACTTGATGGAAAAAGCACAGAAAATCGAGCCGTTCCAGGATCTGCACTGCAATCTTTCCTCCATTCTGGATTTCCACTTTATCAAATTCAGATTCGGAAAGATCACAAAAGAGTATTACAACAAGTTTGAGAGCTACTGCTATGAGAACAGCGATACGGTATTCTACCGCTGCCATTCCGATGAGCAGTATGTATGGGGCATTTACTTCTGCCCGAGAGATCAGGTCACGAAAGTGGACGCCGTATTCTCATCCCTGCACTTCGAAAGAATCTACGTTCCGGACGAGTACAGCGGAACGCCGGAGGATGCTTACGCAGCACTTCAGGCAGAAATCAAAAAGACAGACGATGCACTCAGCGAGTGCTCACGGAAACTGGCAAAATGCCTTTCGGATTCCGCAGAGGATCTGGTTGCAGCAAAAGAGCAGTTAGAGCAGCTCTCCGGCAACTTTGATGTCCGTCGCCTGGCAGCCTGCACAAAATCCAAGAAGGAAACCTTCTATATTCTGTGCGGCTGGATGTCGGAAAAAGATGCCGCTTCCTTCCAGAAGGACATCGAAAACGACACAAATCTCTTCTGCTTCATCGAGGATGATGCAAACAACGTTCTGCGTCAGCCGCCGACAAAGCTGAAAAATCCGAAAATCTTCCGTCCGTTTGAGATGTACGTGAAGATGTACGGACTGCCAAATTACAATGAAATTGACCCTACGATTATCGTAGGACTTACCTATGCATTTATTTTCGGAATCATGTTTGCCGATGTAGGACAGGGACTGTGTCTGCTGATTGGCGGCGCACTGCTGTACCACTACAAGAAGATGGATCTGGCAGCGATCATGAGTACCTGCGCGGTATTCTCTGTGATCTTCGGATTCCTGTTCGGCAGCTTCTTCGGATTTGAGAATGTCATACCGGCCCTCTGGCTGCATCCGAAGGAAGCGATGACAACGCTTCCGTTCATCGGTTCGATGAACACCGTATTTGTCGCAGCGGTTGCATTTGGTATGTTCATGATTCTGACAGGAATGGTTCTGCATATGATCAATGCAGCAAGAAACCATAAGCTCGGCGAGCTTCTGTTCAGCCAGAACTCCCTGGCAGGCTTCATTTTCTACGGAGCCCTTGCCGTTACACTCGTTCTCCTGTTCAGCGGCCATAAAGCTCCGGCTGTCGGCGTGATGGTAGTCATGTTCGGTATTCCGCTTCTTGCGATCTTCTTAAAAGAGCCACTGGAGCGTATGGTAGAGAAGAAGGGCAATGCATTTCCGGAGACCGGAAAGGGAATGTTCTTTGTACAGGCATTCTTCGAACTCTTCGATGTGCTTTTGAGCTACTTCTCCAACACAATTTCCTTTGTCCGTGTCGGCGCATATGCAGTCAGCCATGCGGCTATGATGGAGGTTGTCCTGATGCTCGGCGGAGCAACAGGCGGCGGCAGCATCAGCTGGCCGGTTATTGTTCTCGGAAATGTCTTCGTTGCCTGCCTTGAGGCACTGCTGGTAGCGATCCAGGTACTGCGTCTGGAGTATTACGAGATGTTCAGCCGGTTCTATGAAGGAGACGGAAAACCGTTTGTTCCGTTTTTGAAAAAAGGCGAGAAATAAAAGAGGATTCAGAGCCATGCAAAATGGAAGCGAATATGGCGGGAAGCTGTATCGGGAAAAAGTGAAAATGGCTCCGGATCGCAGCAAAGAGTAAATTTAATGAATTAACTTCAGGAGGAAAACTATTATGAACTCAGCATTTGTACAGGTACTTACTGCAATCGCAATGGTATTAACCATCGTTGTTCCTATGACTTATTACTTCAAAGGTGAGCACAACAAAAATCGTTACAAAAAAATCTCTGGCAGCCAATGTAAGCGGCTTCTTCGGCCTTCTGCTGATCGCAACCGTTGTTTCCTTCGCAGGCGCAACAACTGCATCTGCTGCAACAGAAGCAGGCGCTGGTCTTGCAACCGGTCTTGGTTACATCGGTGCAGCTCTTGTTACAGGTCTTTCCGGTATTGGTTCCGGTATCGCCGTTGCATCTTCCGCAAGCGCAGCTCTTGGAGCAATCAGCGAAGACGGCAGCATCTTTGGTAAATCCATGATCTTCGTAGCTATGGCCGAAGGTATCGCTCTGTATGGTCTGATCATCTCCTTCATGATTCTTGGTAAACTTTGATTCCAAAACCGGAAGGTATTGATCTTCACCTTAAGTTGGAGGAATCATAAATGAAAATGTTCTTGATCAGTGATAACGTAGACACTCAGACGGGCATGCGCCTGGCCGGAGTGGAAGGCGTTGTCGTTCATGAGCGCGAGGAGCTTTATGATACACTGCAGAAAACACTGGCAGACAAAGAGATCGGAATTATTCTCCTTACAGAAAAGTTCGGGAAGGAATTCCCGGACATTCTGGAGGATGTCCGCCTCAACCATAAGCTTCCGCTGCTCATTGAAATTCCGGACCGTCACGGTACCGGAAGAGCGCCGGACTTTATCACTTCCTTTGTAAATGAATCTATTGGATTAAAACTGTAAGAATGCCCTGGAGGTGACACACATTGACTACTGAGGAAAAACTTCAGAATTTTTATAATCATTCCCTGGACAGTGCAAACCGTGAAGCAGAACGTGTGATCGGCGATCACCAGAAAGCTCTGGATAAGATCTTCGAGGAGCATAAAGCAACCGCAAGACGTCAGGCAGAAGAAGAAGTTGCTGCCGAGACCGAGAAAGCAAAACGTGATGTCAACAAGACACTGTCAGCGGATCAGCTTCATATCAGACGGAAGCTGTCCCGTAAAAATCTGGAATTAAAAGAAAAACTGTTTAAAGAAGTTCGTGAAAAACTTACCGCTTATAAAAAGGATCCATCCTATGAGGAGTATCTGGAGCGCAAAATCCGCGAAGCCGTTACGTTTGCCGGAAATGACAAACTGACCTTATATCTGGATCCGTCAGACGAAGCTCATAAGGCTTCCCTGGAGCAGAAACTCTCCGTAACCCTTACCATTTCGGCCATGCCGTTCCTTGGCGGCGTGCGCGCGGTCATTCCGGAGAAAAATATTCTGATCGATAATTCCTTCGAGACCCTTCTGAACGAAGAGCGGGAGAATTTCATCTTTCACGGAGGTGTAGAGCATGAATAAAACCGGAGTTATCTATGGAATCAACGGTCCGGTCGTATATCTGAAAGGAAACACCGGATTTAAAATGTCCGAGATGGTTTACGTTGGTAAAGAACGTCTGGTCGGCGAGGTTATTGCCCTGACAAAGGATACCACTACAGTACAGGTTTTCGAGGAAACCACAGGACTGAAACCAGGCGAAACAGTTACCGCATCCGGAGATGCCCTCTCTGTTACACTGGGACCTGGAATCCTGAACAACATTTTTGACGGTATTGAGCGTCCGCTGTCTGAGATTGCAAAGCAGTCCGGTAAATATATCAGCCGCGGTCTTACCGTAGATTCTCTGGATACAGAGAAAAAATGGGATGTCCATGTAACTGTTTCAGAAGGCGAAGAGCTGATGGGCGGCGCAATCATTGCAGAGACACAGGAGACCCGTTCCATCGTACACAAATCGATGGTTCCGCCGGATGTCAACGGCACGGTTATCTGGGCTGCCAAAGACGGAAAGTACACCATCCTTGACCCGATTGTAAAACTGAAACTGGAAGACGGCACCGAAAAAGAGATCACATTGGCACAGAAATGGCCGATCCGTGTACCGCGTCCAACTCTGAAAAGATATCCGGCATCCGTTCCGCTGATCACAGGACAGCGTATCCTGGATACGATGTTCCCGATCGCAAAAGGCGGCACAGCAGCCATCCCTGGCGGATTCGGTACCGGAAAAACCATGACCCAGCACCAGATCGCAAAATGGTCTGATGCCGATATCATCATCTATATCGGATGTGGAGAGCGTGGAAACGAGATGACACAGGTTCTGGAGGAGTTCCAGGAACTGATCGACCCGAAGAGCGGCAACCCGCTGATGGACCGTACTACCCTGATCGCCAACACATCCAACATGCCTGTTGCAGCCCGTGAGGCATCTCTGTATTCCGGACTGACACTGGCTGAGTATTACCGCGATATGGGCTATGATGTAGCAATCATGGCAGACTCCACATCCCGTTGGGCAGAGGCACTCCGTGAGCTGTCCGGCCGTCTGGAGGAAATGCCTGCCGAGGAAGGTTTCCCGGCATATCTGGCATCCCGTCTGTCCGCTTTCTATGAGCGTGCCGGCATGATGCAGACCCTTTGCGGAGCAGAGGGAAGCGTATCCATCATCGGAGCTGTATCTCCGCAGGGTGGTGACTTCTCCGAGCCTGTTACCATGAACACCAAACGTTTTGTCCGCTGCTTCTGGGGACTGGACAAATCTCTGGCTTACGCCCGTCATTTCCCGGCGATCCACTGGCTGACCAGCTACAGTGAATACCTGCAGGATCTGTCGCCGTGGTACAAAGATCACGTAAACAAAAACTTTGTAGATATGCGGAACCAGTTAATGGGAATCCTGAACTCCGAGAGCTCCCTGATGGAAATTGTAAAACTGATCGGTAGCGATGTTCTTCCGGATGACCAGAAGCTGACCCTGGAAATCGCCAGAGTTATTCGACTGGGCTTCCTGCAGCAGAACGCATTCCATCCGGATGACACCTGCGTATCTCTGGAAAAACAGTACAAGATGATGGAAGTTATTCTTTATCTGTACAAGAAATCCAAAGCGCTCGTGACGATGGGCATGCCAATGTCCGTACTGAAAGAGGACAAGATCTTCGACCGCGTCGTTTCTATTAAATACGATGTACCGAATGACCGTCTGGATCTGTTTGACACATACAAAAAAGATATCGACACCTTCTACGATAAGGTACTCGAGAAGAATGGTTAAGGAGGGAATTCATCATGGCAATTGAATATTTAGGCCTTAGTGAGGTCAATGGCCCTCTGGTTGTTCTGGAAGGTGTAAAAAAATGCTTCCTACGAGGAAATCGTAGAATTTACCGTAGACGGCAATGAGAAAAAACTGGGACGTATCGTTGCTGTATACGAAGACAAAGCCGTTATTCAGGTATTTGAGGGAACTTCGAGCATGTCTCTTACCAATACCCATACCCGTCTGACCGGACATCCGATGGAGATCGGACTTTCCGAGGAAATTCTGGGACGTACCTTCGACGGTATCGGAAAACCGATCGACCGCATGGGACCGATTGACGCAGAGGTAAGAAGAAACGTTAACGGCCTGCCGCTGAACCCGGTTACCCGTAAATACCCAAGAAACTATATCCATACCGGTATTTCTGCAATCGACGGTCTGACCACCCTGATTCGTGGCCAGAAGCTGCCGATCTTCTCCGGAAACGGACTTCCGCACGACCAGCTGGCAGCACAGATCGTACAGCAGGCATCCCTTGGAGATTCTGATGAGAAGTTTGCAATCGTATTTGCCGCTATGGGTGTTAAATACGACGTAGCAGAGTTCTTCCGCCGGACCTTTGAGGAAAGCGGTGTATCTGACCACGTTGTTATGTTCCTGAACCTGGCAAACGACCCGGTTGTAGAGCGTCTGATCACCCCGAAGGTAGCACTGACAGCTGCCGAGTACCTTGCATTCGAGAAAGGCATGCATATCCTGGTTATCCTGACCGATATCACATCCTTCTGCGAGGCTATGCGTGAGGTTTCCTCCTCCCGTGGAGAGATTCCTTCCCGTAAAGGTTATCCTGGATACCTGTACAGTGAACTGGCTACGCTGTATGAGCGCGCCGGAATTGTACAGGGTGTAGAGGGATCCGTAACACAGATTCCGATCCTGACCATGCCAAACGATGATATTACGCATCCGATCCCTGACCTGACCGGTTACATCACCGAGGGTCAGATCGTACTGGACCGTCAGCTTCACGGCCAGTCTATTTACCCGCCAATCAGCGTACTGCCGAGTCTTTCCCGTCTGATGAAGGACGGTATCGGTGAGGGCTACACAAGAGCCGATCATCAGGACGTAGCGAACCAGCTGTTCTCCTGCTATGCAAAGGTAGGAGATGCGCGTTCCCTGGCATCCGTTATCGGTGAGGATGAGCTTTCTCCGATCGATAAACAGTACCTGGTATTCGGTAATGAATTTGAGCATGAATTTATCGGCCAGGGAATGGATGAGAACCGTTCCATGGAAGATACGTTGAATAAGGCATGGGAGCTTCTCGGACTGCTTCCGAGAGAAGAGCTCGACCGTGTCAACACCAAGGTTCTGGATCAGTATTATCATCCGACCACCATTGATGCAGTAGCAAAAGCAAAGGCAGAAGCCGATGCCATGAATGAGTAAGCGAGAGGAGTGAGATCGGAATGGACCCGAATACCTTTCCTACCAAGGGAAACCTGATTCTTGCAAAGAACTCTCTGAAACTTGCCCACATGGGTTACGAGCTGATGGACAAGAAGCGGAATATTCTGATCCGCGAGCTCATGGGCCTGATCGATGAGGCAAAAGATATTCAGCGTCAGATTGATGTGACATTCCGCGAAGCATATGCGGCGCTGCAGATTGCGAACATGGAGATCGGTATCACCAACGTACAGACCGTGTCCTATACCGTTCCGGTGGAGGAATCTATCCGGATCAAGACAAGGAGTATCATGGGCGTGGAAATTCCGCTGGTAGAGGCTGATCCGTCCGGACAGGCCCCGACTTATGCTTACTACAGCACGAAGGAGTCCCTGGATCAGGCAAGACAGGCCTTTGAAAAAGTAAAAGACCTGACCTTAAACCTTTCCATGATAGAGAACTCGGCGTACCGCCTTGCTGCGGCAATCAAGAAAACACAGAAGCGTGCCAACGCGCTGAAGAACATCACGATTCCGCATTACACCCAGCTGTCCAAGGATATCGCGGACGCACTGGAGGAGAAGGAGCGCGAGGAGTTCACACGACTGAAGGTCATCAAACAGAGAAAGAACAAGGCAAGCTGATAAGGCTTTCCCGGAATAGAGATGAAAAACCCGCTTGGGCCGCGAAGAGATTTGCGGTGCCGGGCGGGTTTTTATGTGTCATGCAAAAAATATGTTTTTGGCTGCACTTTTTGTGCAAAAATTTTATAAAAATTTTCTATCTTTTTAAAACGGTCTTTGCTATAATACGTAAGGCGATTGTAAAGAAAAGTTAAGATTTTGTAAGCTGTAATGCTTTTTGGAGGTAGGAAGATGAAACACAAGAAACAGAAAAAACGAAAAAAGCAGGGCGCATTCTGCTGGCTGTGTTTGCAGTGTTGATCGGAACGCTTGGCGTGCTGCTGTTTACGTCCGAGCGCTGGATGCGGAAAACATGGCCGAATCTGAGCATGGAAGAGCTTGTTTACCAGTTAAAGGCCCCGATTGCCGGAACCAGCCATGATCTTCTGATGAGTTATATCTGCTCAAGTGCGCTGATCGCAGCGGCAGCACTCATCCTTCTGATTCTGGTCAGCATTTTTCTTCGGGAAAAACGCAAAGCCCATGTGGCGTTCGGGATGATCTGTATCGCGGCAGGAGCCGCCAGCATCGTCTATTCCATCAATGACGTGTGGGCAGCACTGGACGTAAAAGATTATCTGAAAAATCAGAGCACGTACAATACCGTGGTAGAAGACAACTACGTAGATCCGGACCGCGTGAATATCACGTTCCCGGAACAGAAACGAAATCTGATCTATCTCTATCTGGAATCCATGGAGAGCACCTACGCAGACAAAGCTTCCGGCGGAGCATTCGATAAAAACTATATCCCGGAGCTGACCCAGCTTGCCGCAGACAACATCAGTTTTTCCAATTCGGAGCTGCTCGGCGGCGGCCAGCCTACCGTAAACGCAACCTGGACCATTGCCGGAATTTTCGCACAGACCTCCGGTCTGCCTCTCAGCATCGGAATCCAGCGAAATGAGATGGCATATCAGGCCAGCTTCTTCCCGGAAATCAATACCCTGGGTGATGTCCTGGCGGATGAAGGCTACAAGCAGTATTTCTTCATCGGTTCAATCGGACAGTTCGGCGGCCGGGAAGAGTATTTTAAAGAGCACGGCGACTACGAAGTAGACGATTACAACTGGGCTATGGAAAAAGGCCTGATCCCGGAAGGATATTACGAATGGTGGGGCTATGAGGATGAAAAACTCTTTTCCTTTGCCAAAGACCGCCTGACCGAAATCGCAGCAGAGGGAGAGCCGTTCAACTTCACCATGCTGACCGCAGACACCCATTTTGAGGATGGCTATCCGTGTGAGCTCTGCGATGAAGAAAACGACGGCGACAACCAGTACGGAATGGTTCTGCACTGCTCCAGCAAGCAGGTCACCGAGTTCGTTTCCTGGATTCAGCAGCAGGATTTCTACGAGAACACAACGATCGTAATTTCTGGCGACCATCTGACGATGGATTCCGATTTCTGTGAGAACATTGATCCGGACTACACCAGAACCGTATACAACGTGATCATCAACTCCCCGATCCAGCCGCAGCAGGAGAAAAACAGAAGTTTCACCACCATGGACATGTTCCCGACCACCATCGCAAGTCTCGGAGCTACCATTGAGGGTGACCGCCTCGGTCTTGGAACGAACCTGTTTTCAGGTGAACAGACGCTTGCAGAGAAGCTGACCTTCGACCAGCTCAATGATGATCTCTCCCAGAAATCCAAATTTTTCGAAAAAATGGAAGAGCAGGTAACCTCCATCTGGACCAAAACCGATGAGGGCTGGAAGTTCTACATCGAAGACGAAGACCGCTGGGCCAAAAGCGAATGGGTTTCCCTGAACCCGCACCGCTATGCAAACGACACCGAGCAGAGATACTACATTGACGCAAACGGCTACGCCGTAAAAGGATGGAAACTGATCGACGGAAATGGTATTACTTCTCCACACGAGGGCAGCTACCGCCTCCTCGAAGGACCGTGCGACGAACCGTTTGAGGTGGATGAGTCGCAGTATTACTTAAAAAATAAAAAAGAGAAGGATTTTTCGGCAGCAAAAAGCCGAGAATCCTTCTTTTTTAATGCAGAATTGTGCCGCTCCGCCTTTTTGGCGGAATTTTCTGCATTTTTTGGTACAAAACGTATAAAGATTGTGAAATAAATAATTATCAATTGAATCATCTTACAAAACATGGTAAAATATGGCTATCAATCGGCGGACAAAGCGGAAAAAAGAAAGGGGATTTTAAAACAATGGGTTACAAATCAGACATTGAAATTGCACAGGAATGTACCATGCAGCCGATCACAGCGATCGCAGAAAAAGCAGGTATTGATGACAAATATCTGGAGCAGTACGGAAAGTACAAAGCAAAAATTGATTACAATCTGTTAAAAGACACCAATGCGGAGGATGGAAAACTGATCCTCGTTACAGCCATCAACCCGACACCGGCAGGAGAAGGAAAAACAACAACTTCTGTAGGTCTGGTAGACGGACTTTCCAGAATCGGTAAAAAAGCAATGGTTGCACTTCGCGAGCCATCTCTTGGACCGGTCTTCGGTGTAAAAGGCGGAGCAGCAGGCGGCGGATACGCACAGGTTGTTCCAATGGAAGATATCAACCTTCACTTCACCGGTGACTTCCATGCAATCGGTGCAGCAAACAACCTGCTGGCAGCTATGATCGACAACCACATTTTCCAGGGAAACGCTCTGAATATCGATCCGAGAAAGATCACCTGGAAACGATGCGTAGATATGAATGACCGTCAGCTTCGTAATGTAGTAGACGGCCTTGGCGGAAAGACAAACGGAATGCCGAGAGAAGACGGCTACGATATCACGGTAGCATCTGAGATCATGGCAGTTCTGTGTCTGGCAAGCGACATCACAGATCTGAAAGAAAGACTTTCCAAGATCATCATCGGATATACCTACGGAAAAGTATCCGAGCAGAAACCGGTAACCGCAGGTGACCTGCACGCAGAAGGCGCTATGGCAGCACTCTTAAAAGATGCCCTGAAACCAAACCTGGTACAGACACTGGAAGGAACTCCGGCTATCGTTCACGGCGGACCATTCGCAAACATCGCACACGGCTGCAACTCTGTAACAGCAACCAAAATGTGCCTGAAATTAGCAGATTACACTATCACAGAGGCAGGCTTCGGTGCTGACCTTGGTGCTGAGAAATTCCTCGACATCAAATGCCGTATGGCAGGCCTGAAACCGAATGCAGTTGTAGTCGTAGCAACTGTTCGTGCCCTGAAATACAACGGCGGCGTTCCGAAAGCAGAACTGAACGGCGAGAACCTGGAAGCTCTGGAGAAAGGTATGCCGAACCTTCTGAAACACGTAAGCAACATCACAAACGTATACAAACTGCCATGTGTCGTTGCCATCAACGCATTCCCGACCGATACCGAAGCAGAGCTGAAGCTGGTTGAGGAGAAATGCAAAGAGCTCGGTGTCAACGTTGTTCTGTCCGAGGTATGGGCAAAAGGCGGCGAGGGCGGCGTAGCCCTGGCAGAAGAAGTTGTCCGTCTTTGCGAGCAGCCGAACGATTTCACCTATGCATACGATCTGGAAGGCTCCATCGAAGAGAAACTGAACGCCATCGTTCAGAAGATCTACGGCGGAAGCAGAGTTGTCCTGACCGCAAATGCACAGAAACAGGCAAAACAGTTAGAGGCTCTCGGATTTGGCAACTGCCCGATCTGTATGGCAAAAACCCAGTACAGCTTGACCGATGATCAGACCAAACTCGGCGCACCGACCGGATTCGAAGTTACCGTACGTAACCTGAAAATCTCCGCAGGTGCAGGCTTCATCGTAGCCCTGACCGGTGACATCATGACCATGCCAGGTCTGCCGAAAGTTCCGGCAGCAGAGCGTATCGATGTAGACGCTACTGGAAAGATTACAGGATTGTTCTAATAACACAGGATATTGTCTTAGAAAGACAGAATAAAGCGTAGAAATAAAACACAAGAAAAAAGAGACATTCCTTCGTGAATGTCTCTTTTTTACGTTTTTATTGCAAAATATTACAAAAGATAATATAATTTCTAATGATAACATGGAGAGAAAAGCAGATATAATATAGTAAGGGAGTTACTTACCAATGACATCGAAGAAAAAATTGAGAAGTCTTCTGGGCGGTACACTTTTTATGGTGCTGATGCTCAGCGTACATCCGACGACTGTTTCCGCGAGTGCTGTGGGGAGCAGCACGGTGATGGACCAGTCTGTGGAGACAGAGGATCAGCAGAGCGGGATACAGAGTGAAACGCAGACACAGGCTTCACAGGACAGCGTTGCTGCTGTGCGGGCCAGTCAGAATGGCTGGGTTAAGGCAGGCGACGGCGGCTGGTATTTTTATGAGAACGGACAGCTGAAAACAGGATGGCTTTATCGGAATGGAAACTGGTACTGGCTGGATCCGGACCGGAACGGCCGCATGGCAGAAAACAGCTGGTTCACATACGATAATAATTTTTATTATGCCAAGGGAGACGGAGCAATCTATAAAAATGGTTTTCAGGAAGTAGATGGAAACCTCTATTATTTCCAGAGCTGGGGCGGCATTCAGAAAAATAGTGTATCTCAGCATCAGCGGAAAAATAGTACTATGTACAGGAAAATGGTATCGTTGCCCGTGGAATAGTCAGAACAATGAATGGACATGGTGATCTCTGCGCATTTGATGATACTACGGGAGCGCAGATCACACAAAAAGGCTGGCTGAAAAAAGGCACATCATATTATTGGGTAAGAGAAGACGGCGTCCTGCAGACCGGCTGGCTGCTGTACGATGATAACTGGTACTGGTTTGATGATAATGGTGTCATGATGGCATCCGGCTGGAAAGAAATCAACAACAATCTGTATTACTTCCAGAGCTGGGGCGGCATTTATAAAAACGGTTTCCAGAGCATCGGAGGAAACGAGTATTATTTCAGGAGCTGGGGTGGTGTATATCGAAACACCTTCTTTACCGTAAAAGGAAAAACCTACATAGCGCAGAATGACGGATCGATCTATCATGCCAGCCAGACTGGCTGGGTTCAGCTGGGAGATCAGACTTACTGGATCAATCAGGATGGTTCTGTTCAGACCGGCTGGCTGAAGCTGGAAGGCAAATGGTACTGGCTGAAAGCGGACGGCACACGTGCTGCATCTGAATGGATCACGTATGACAACAACCGATATTATTTCGACGGTGACGGTGTGATGTACACCGGAATGAAAGAGGTTGACGGAACAAGATATTATTTCCACAGCTGGGGCGGCGTTTACCATAACGAATCTTTTACCTGGCAGGGAAAGAAATACTGGGCAAAAGATGACGGAACCTTCTATACAGGTGTCTGCGATATCAATGGAAAGAAATACTATTTTCTGGAAGACGGCGAGCAGATTACAAAAGAGGGCTGGTATCTGACCAACGGAACGTATTACTGGATCAACAAGGATACGTCGCTTCAGACCGGCTGGGTGAAATATGACAACAACTGGTACTGGATGAAAGAAGACGGTACGATGGCATCGTCTGAATGGATCACCTACGACAAAAACCGCTACTATTTCCGAAGCTGGGGCGGCATGTACACCGGAATTCATACCATCGGCGGAACAAAATACGCATTCCAGAGCTGGGGCGGTCTGTACCATGATCAGACATTTACCATCGGCGGTAAAACATACTATGCCAATTCAGATGGAACATTTGCCACCGGCTGGGTGCAGAACGGCGGAAAAACATATTATTTCGATGAGGACGGCACAAGCCATACGGGCTGGCTGCTTCTGGACGGAACGTATTACTGGATCAACGCCAATGGAACCAGAAGAGATGACGAGCTGTTTCAGTACGACGGAAACTATTATTATGTAGACAAAAACGGCGTTATGGCGACAAGCGGCTGGGTATACTGGGATTATAACTATTATTATCCGAGAAGCTGGGGCGGCATGTACAAGAATGCGTTTATTACCTATGATAATAACCTCTATTACCTTGGATCTGACTCGAAAATGGCAATCGGCTGGCAGTCGATTGGCGGAAATACATACTATTTCCGAAACTGGGGCGGCATGATAACCGGAAAACAGGTGATCGACGGAAAAACGTATGTGTTCGATGAGGACGGCAAGCTGGTACAGAGTCCGGACGGATTTGAACCGTCCGCGCAGATCGGTGTCCGCACCGTACGGAACTTTCTGAAAAATGCACTGCTTCCGCTTGGAAACACCCTGTATATCTGGGGAGGCGGCCACACAGACGCAGAGGCAGAGAGTTACGGCGTCAATGCGCAGTGGAAACAATTCTTCAATACACAGAATTCCACCTACAACTATTCCGATCATCTGTATGAGTACGGAAAAGGTCTTGACTGTTCCGGCTATGTCGGATGGACCGCACATCAGGTGACGAAAGAGTATGCAACGACAACCTCCACTGGAATGCCGGCCTACTTTGCAAGAAAAGGCTGGGGAACCTGCGTGACAGGCGATACGTCCCAGAAATTTACGCCGGGTGATGTGGTCAGCAAGAGCGGTCATGTCTGGATTGTCATTGGCCAGTGCTCGGACGGCAGCGTGGTTGTCATTCATGCGACACCGCCGTATATTCAGCTTGGCGGAACCGTTTCTTCAACAGGAAGCATTAACAGTGAAGCTATTGAGCTGGCAAATGAATACATGAAAATGTATTATCCGGTTGCGTATGAGCGGTATGGTGTAAAAGTTCTTGACCGGTCCTATCTGACCGGTGTGAATCATTTCACCTGGAGCAGCAGTATCTTAAGTGACAGTGAAGGCTACCGCAGGAAGAAACCGGCAGAAATCCTGAACGATCTGTTCCAGTAAAATATCTTCTATAAAAAATAAGAGAGAATACAAAAAAACTTTGTAGTTCGTGTATTCTCTCTTTCTTTTTGCGCTGGAATTGTCTATACTAGAAGGTGCGTGAAAGACGCAGATCAGAAATACAAAAGAAAAAATCTGGAAAATAAAAATACAAGGGGAGTAAACATGCGAAAGAGCTGGAAATGGGCGCTCTGTCTTGGCGCAGTGTCGTTGCTGCTGCTGGGCGGCTGCGGAAAAGAAAAGACGGAACCAGTGGATCTGGTGCTGGTAACCGACGGCAGTGAGGTAGCTTCCGATGCCGTGTATCAGTCAGCATGGAACGGTCTTGCGCAGTATGGAGACGAGAGCGGTCTGAAATATGAAGCAAGTGTTCCGGCAGGACGGACAACAGAGGACTATGAAAACACCATCAAAGAGGCGGCGCAGAAGGGAGCATCCGTTATCGTCTGTGCCGGAACGAGCATGAGCCGCGCCGTTTACGATGCACAGCGCGACTGGAAGGATGTCCGTTTTCTGCTGCTGGAGGCAGAACCGGTCAGTGAGAGCGGCCGCAGCCGTCTCCGCGGAAATACAGAAAGCCTGGAAATTGATGTATCAGAGGCCGGCTACCTGGCAGGATATGCGGCAGTACAGGCCGGCTACACGCACCTGGGCTATATCGGACAGAAAAACGAAGAGAACGGAACAAAGTACGGGACAGGTTATGCACTCGGTGCAGAGGCGGCCGCTGCGGATCTGGGACTTGGAGAAAACAGCATCACGCTGGATTATACGTATCGGAAAAGCAGCAGCGTATCACCGTCGTATTTGGAAAAAATCAAAAGCTGGTATGGTGAGGGCGGACAGATTCTCTTCTCGGACGGTGCATCGTATCAGAATGTACTTGGCGCAGCAGCATCTGCGGCAGGCGGAGCACTGATCGCAAACGGCGGCGTGGAGGAGTACGCCAATGCCGTGTTGAAAGTACGTCTGGATTATGGAACTGCAGTTTACAATGCGTTAAAAGAAATGAAACAAAAGGATTTTGAAGGCGGGAAAATTGTAACGCGCGGCGTGACCGATCAGGAAATCAGTCTGGAATGGAATCAGGATGCGGTGCCGTACTTTACAGAGGATCAGTACCGGGCACTCTGTGCGAAATTCTCCGCAGAGGACTTTTCAATCCCTGACGGCGATGCGCTTTCCTCGCCGGATCAATACAAATTGAGTTGTGTGAGTGTACAGAAGGTAAAATAACATGTATCGTTACTGTTCACGAATTGTTTACAAAAAGTCGGGATATTTTCCTTGCATCCATTTGTGAATTGTGATATTATGTAAAAGAATTGGGAAAAATATTTCAAAATTGTTACAGAATAATTGAATTTCTAAGAAACAGGGAAACCTGAAACAAAGAAACCTACATACAACGAATCAATTTGGGAGTGAAAGAATGAGAAAAAAATTTCTTGCCTTAAGTTTAGCAGTGATCGTAAGTGCAGCTCAGGTAATGACAGTAAGCGCCTCGAAACAGGAGCAGTTACAGCAGCAGCAGGCAGCACAGGCCGAGACCAGCGCACAGCTTGACAACGCAAAAGCAGAAATCGACGATCTGGAAACCAAAAAGAATCAGATTACCGGCGAGATTGATGACCTGGACGCACAGCTTGTCGTAACCATGGCATCCGTTGAAAATCTGAAAAATGAAATTGCAGAGAAACAGACTGAGATTGAAGATACTCAGAAAAAATTAAGTGACGCACAGGCAGAAGAGGACGAGCAGTACGAGCAGATGAAAAAACGTATCAAATTCCTCTATGAAAGCGGCGGAGACAACGGCTGGGCAGCACTGATTCTGGAAGGAAAAGATTTAAGCAGCATCCTGAACCAGGCTGAGTACACCCAGAAATTATACAAATACGACAGAGAGTGCCTGCAGGAGTACATGGATCTGGTACAGCAGGTAACGGATTACAGCAATCAGCTCGCAGACGAGAAAGCAGACCTGGAAGCCAGCGAGGCAGAGCAGGAAGCACAGCAGCAGTCCCTCGAGGAAATGCTCGAGCAGAAGAAAGCCGTTTCCGATGACTACGAGAACCAGATTGCAGACCTGAATGACATGGCTGCACAGTACAACGCAGTCCTGGCAGAACAGAACGCAAAGATCCAGCAGATTCAGGAAGAGATTGCAGCCGAAGAAGCAGCGAAAGCCGCTGAGGAAGCAAGAAAAGCAGAAGAGGCACGTCAGGCAGCAGAAGCAGCCGAGGCAGCGCGCCAGGCAGAAGCTGCAAGACAGGCAGAAGCAGCCGCAAGCAGTGCTGCAAATAATGCAACAACGGCAGACAACACACCGTCCAGCACAGGAAGCTCCACCACGACAACAACACCGTCTAACGGAGGAAGCTCTTACGATGATTCTTCGTCCAGCGATACCAGCAGCTCGGATGATTCCAGCAGCTCCAGCAGCACCGGAAGCGCAACCGGAAGTGCCATCGTATCCTATGCAACACAGTTTATTGGAAATCCATACGTATGGGGCGGCACAAGCCTTACCAACGGAGCTGACTGCTCTGGTTTTATCATGAGCGTTTACGCACACTTCGGATACGACCTTCCGCATTCCTCCAGTGCACTGCGTGGTGTAGGACGCGGTGTATCTTATGCCGAGGCTCAGCCGGGCGATATTATCTGCTACAGCGGCCACGTAGCCATCTACATCGGCGGCGGTGCAATCGTACACGCAAGCAATGAGCGCGACGGTATCAAGATCAGCAGCAACGCAGCGTATACCACGATTCTTGCGGTAAGACGTGTGGTTTAAAAAGGAATTACATAGTAAGAATTTTCAGATCCCGGGAGAGAAAAATCCCGGGATCTTTTGCGTTTTGCTTAAAATTGAGTGCATTCGCGTTAAAACTGTGATATACTAAAGCACATCGGAGATACAAGGGCGTATTGACCAACAGAAGGTCAGTACGCCCTTTTGCTTGTTAGGAAGAAGGGAGAATCGTTATGAAACTGGAAAATTATTTTCGTCGTTTCGGTATTCGGAACGGATCTGGTGCGGAAAGTAGCGTCAGTGCTGTCCATCTGCATTATCGCCGGTCTGCTGATCGTCTACGTCCCGAACATCATCGCCGGAGCCGGAAAGATCGGCGATACTGTAAACGCCATGAAAACCGCAGACCTCCCATTCGGCAAAGCCCTGTACGCCGCATTCCTCTACGGAACCTTCCAGCTTGCCAATGTCGCAGTCTTCGTCCAGCATGCCAAATCCTTCGAAAAACCGCAGGATGCCGGAAAGAGCATGGCAGTCGGTGCCGTATTAAATGCCCTTCTGATGATCATGGTCGTCCTCGGAATCATGACCGTATACCAGAACCCGGAAATGAGCCAGCAGAGCGTCCCGACATTATTTATGGTTCAGCAGGGCGTCGGCAGTAAATTCATGACACCGCTGATTTCCGTACTGATCATCCTCGGTGCCGTATCCACAGCCGTCAACATGGTTGCCGCCATGGTCAAACGAATCCACGCCGGTCTCGCTGAACGAAGCAGCAGAACAGAAACCGCAGGCAAAATCAGCCGCACCCAGATCCTCGCCGCCCTCGCTTGCTGCATCGCAGACTTCCTCATCGCACAGTTTGGTCTGCTGACGCTGATCCAGAAGGCGTACAGCATCCTGGCATACCTGGCAATCCCGGTCATCTTGGTGCCGTACGTGGTGCACATGGCGGTGATGCGGTTTGATACGAAAAAATAGAAAAGAACAATAAAAAATTTGTAACAAAAATTTACACCGCAGAAAGAGAGATTTGCTTCTGGAGAATGGAAGTATTTCGCAGACAGCAGAAAAAAGAAGATTCATGCAGAGCAGACGTGAGTCATAAAGAAATGACATGCGTCTGCCTTTTTACTGTGCGTCTGGCAGAGTATGTGTCGGTGACAAAGCAGAAAACAGGAACTCTTCTTTGGGACTCGATTGTGCCGTCAAAATATGGTATACTGCAAAAAGGATCAAAAAGCGGATATTGATATTTCACGGGAGGGGAAGAAGATGAAAAATGCACCGGCTTATGTGAAGGTTTACAGCAGACTGAAAAACGAGATCAATAAGGGAACATATCCTGTCGGGGGATTTCTGCCGAAGGAGTGTGAACTGGAGAAAATCTATCAGGTCAGCCGTACTACGGTACGGAATGCAGTAAAGATACTGGTGCAGGAGGGACTGGTTGAGGTTCGCCAGGGTTCTGGAACGAGGGTGCTGAATCATAAGGCAATTCAGAATTATAACAAGGTCACATCGGTCACGGAATCCCTGATGAAAAAAGGATATCGGGTAACGACGTCAGATATGATGATCGACATCATTTCGGCGGACAAACAGCTCGCCGATGAACTGGAAATTCCGGAGGGAACCAGCGTGGCGAGGATTCAGCGGCTGCAGCTTGCGGATGAAGAGCCTGTTACGCTGATGGAAAATTATATCGAATATGCGAAAGTCCCTGGCATCGAGGCGTATGAGAATCAGTTTGTAGCGCTGTATCAGTTTCTGGAGGAGAAATTCGGCTTGCAGATTGATGAGACACGAGACAGAATTTCAGCGAAATCCGCGACCTTTATGGAAGCCCAGGTTCTGAAAACGGAGCCAAAGGATGCGCTTCTTGTGGTGCACAGAGTCACCTACTGGCAGAACCGGCCGGTGAGCATTGATCATGTGCGGATCATCGGAAGCAAGTACGAGGTGGAGATTTCGGGAAAAGGACGGAGTAAATGAGCGATGAGACAGAAGAACAGAAGAAACTGATGCGGCAGATTGATATCAGCTGTGTACAGGCATTTCATACAATGGATGAAATTGATGCGATGGTGGAGCTGGCAAAGAAATATCGTCTGGCTGCTGTGTTTACCTTGCCGGCGTTCAGCGCCCATGTGGCAGAACGGCTGCAGGACACCAGAGAAATCCATGCGGGAGGCGTGGTAAGCTTTCCGGGCGGCGGAGATACGACCGGACAGAAGAAGCGGCAGGCAAAAGAACTGTGGGAGGCTGGCTGCCGGGAAATCGACATGGTGATGAATCTTACGGCATTCAGAAGCCATGAATTTTCTTATGTAAAAGAAGAACTTCTGGCCATCCGGGAGCAGGTGCCTTCGGCGATTTTTAAGGTGATCATCGAGGCACCGCAGCTGACGGAGCAGGAAATCTGCCAGGCAGTGGATCTGTGTGTGAAAGGCCGTGCGGATTATGTAAAGACGAGCACCGGATGGTATCCCGGCTGTCCTTCCACCGTGGAACAGGTTCGAATCATGAGCCGTGAAGCCGCCGGTCGCATTCAGATCAAGGCCGCCGGTGGAATCCGCAGTCTGGAAACTATACAGGAAATGCAGAAAGCCGGCTGCAGCCGTTTCGGTATGGGAATGCGGTCGGTGCAGAATTTGATAAAAAGTATCTATAAGTAATCTATTGTGCAAAAGCTATAAAAAAGTCACGGAATATTCTACGGCATTCCGTGACTTTTCTGTTGAATTAGTAACCTATTAGTGATATATTCGAACCATAGGAATCGATAAATCATTAACAATCTGAAAGGAGAGCAAAAGATATGAAAGGTTATGCAATGCTGAAAATCGGTGAATCCGGATGGATCGAGAAAGAACGCCCGAAATGCGGGCCGATGGATGCCATTTGCCGTCCACTGGCAGTTGCCATCTGCACATCAGATGTCCACACTTTATGGGAAGGGGCCATCGGTGACCGTCATAACATGATTCTGGGCCATGAGTGCTGTGCAGAGGTTGTGGAAGTCGGAGAGCTCGTAAAAGATTTCAAACCGGGAGACCGGGTTCTTGTGCCGGCCATCACTCCGGACTGGAATTCTCTGGAAGCACAGGCTGGTTATTCCATGCACTCCGGCGGAATGCTGGCAGGCTGGAAATTCTCCAACTTCAAAGATGGTGTCTTTTCTGAATTCTTCCATGTAAATGATGCCGATGGAAATCTTGCGCTGCTTCCGAAAAACATCAATGTTGTCGACGCGTGCATGCTTTCCGATATGGTGCCGACTGGATTCCACGGCGTAGAGCTTGCCGATGTACAGTTTGGTGATACAGTTCTTGTCATCGGAATCGGACCAGTTGGTCTGATGTCGGTAGCCGGAACGAATATGCGCGGCGCATCGAGAATCATTGCTGTCGGAACGAGACCGGTCTGCGTAGAAGCAGCAAAAAAATACGGCGCAACGGATTTTGTCAGCTACAAGAACGGACCGATTTTCCAGCAGGTACTCGATATGACAGATGGAAAAGGTGTTGATAAAGTAGTCATCGCCGGCGGTGGTGTAGAAACCTTTGCAGAAGCAGTAAAATGCCTGAAACCGGGCGGAAAGATCGGAAATGTAAACTATCTTGGATCCGGTGACAACATTGATATTCCGCGTGTAGAGTGGGGCGTTGGAATGGGTCACAAACAGATTAACGGAGGCCTGATGCCTGGCGGAAGACTCCGCATGGAAAAACTGGGAGCTCTTGTTTCGGCAGGCAAGCTGGATGTCAGCCCGCTGTCCACGCATGTGTTTGATGGATGGGATCATCTGGAAGAAGCATTGTTCCTGATGAGAGACAAACCGAAGGATTTAATCAAACCAGTCGTTAAATTGGCTGACTGATGATTTGAAAATTTGACTGAAAAAGGAAACGTATGAAAATATTGATCGTATCCGGCTTTTTGGGCGCGGGAAAAACAACATTTATCAAACGGCTGGCCAGGAACGTCGATCAGCGGTTTGCCATACTGGAAAAATGAAATAATGGAGCCGCACGGGAATCCGACGGCGCACGTCTTGGGCCAGAAACCGGCAAGGAACGCAGAAAAATGTATGGGAAATGACAGAGCAGTGCATCTGCTGCATCGGGAAAAAGGATTTTGCAGCATCCGTGCTGACCATTGCCAATGTGGTAGACCCGGAATACCTGATCGTAGAACCGACAGGCGTCGGAAGTCTCGCCCGGATTATAGAAAATCTGCGTCAGATCGAGTACGAGAGAATTCAGCTTCTCTCGCCGGTCACTATTGTGGATGTTTACAGTTACCGCCGCTATATGGCGGAATATCCCGAGCTGTATCAGGATCAGATCCGAAGCGCGGATACGATCATTGTTTCCAAAACAGAAGCATGCCAGGCGGAAGAAAAACAGCGCATCCAGGAATTTCTGCAGGAAATTAATCCGCAGGCAAAAATCATCACGGATTATGCATCCACGATGACACGAGAAGATTACCAGAGCCTGCTGCTGGGCGGCCGGTATGAGAAAAAAGTACAGGATACGCAGAGCGGCGAAAAGATGCCGGAGACCTTCTCCTTCGAAAATATCCGAATGGAGGCACCGGAAACCCTGTGGTGTTTTCTGGAACAGATCATTCGCGGAGCGTTTGGAAATATCATCCGTGCAAAAGGACAGTTCGCAGCCGGAGACCAGTTTCTCCAATTTGATGTCGCCGATCACCGCTACAGCATCACCGGCACAGAACAGAAAAACGCCGGCCAGGCTGTGTTTATCGGAAACGATATGAACGAAGATGCGATCCGGCAGTGTTTTAAGAAATGCGCCGGAAACCAGAAAATGAAATATGCTGCCCGTCATGTATCATAAAGTAAATAGGAAAAAGAGATTGCGGAGTCCTGCCAAAACAGGGTTTCGCAATTTTGGTTTTTACAGAAAGATTCAACTGAAAAACGAAGGATAGGCAAAACGAAAAATTACGCTAAAATAAACATACAAGTATTCCAAATAAAACAAAAGAAAAATCAAGGGGGATCTGATATGGAGGAACAGAAAAGAAGACGGGAAAGAAAATCAGCGGCATACTGGTTGAGCAAAAGCTCGATTTTATATCCGATCTGTATCTTGTATGTGATGTATGTGAAACAGGTTGAGGTATATATTACAGAATGTTCCGTCCATATTTCGTCGGGGACAATGCTTTTTGCCTATGCGCTGTGCCTGATTTTGTGGCTGGCCTCACCCATTCGAAGCTACTGCGCAGATGGAACTGCAAATGAAGTTTTATTCTATACATTTCCGCCGAGCATACTGATGCTGTTTTTATTTGCCCAATATTCACTGAAAATTGTGTTGTTTCTTGCAGTGCTGGATGGGATATTTCTTGTTACGGTTTTAAGAGATTTACATAGAAAAAAACGAAAATATTCTCCGAAAAAATTCTGGAGATTAAAAAGAAGTGACTTAAACGCATTTCTGTTTGTTTCAGTATGCGTGAGTATGGTACCGACTTGTATGATGATATATTGGAAGCTTGAGTCTCCGTCCGGAGTGGCAGAACTTTACGAACGAAAAAAGGACTATAATCTCGTCCAGAATCAGGAGAACATTTTTCAGGAAAATAAAGAATTTCTGCTGAGCTTAAAGGAGAGCGAATGGAGGCAAAAAACACTGGAAGAAAGAACAATTGCAGCGCAGAAGATGGTACGGCTTGAAACAGAACGACTTGGAATTCCCGAAATTCCGCTGTATGTGAAAGAGACAGGATCATCGAATTGCGTTGCATTATATAATAATGAAGAGAACGAAATATGGTATGCTCCAGAGCATTTAACATCTCAGACAGCAGAAGAATTTTTTACGGGAATTTGCGAAGAATGTTATCATGGAATGGAGTATTATCTGCTGGAGCGAATGGACTGGAATTCGGAAATGGCGAATACTGCTTATTTTGAAGAAATGAGGAAGTGGAAACTAAATGATAATCGCTACATATCTGGACGCGACGAGGGCGATTCGTTTGAAGCATATCAATCACAGCCGCTGGAAGCATCTGCCAAAAAGTATGCCAGTTCCGAAACAGAGGCACTGATTCATTTTATTGCTGTGTACGGCGATGATAAAAATCTTTTAGGGGGGAGGGAGAAAAGGAGACGTCGGGAAAAAGTAAAAAAATTAAGTAC